>UMET01019903.1_pt1 | contig 20855 bp, 25 predicted proteins | sample 1964821 | NCBI WGS metagenome assembly UMET01 (sample SAMEA4836027, study PRJEB28245) | human gut metagenome | biome: gut microbiome; material: fecal sample | place: Denmark | collected 2008
ACCAGATTATATAGAACTTCTACTTAACACTTCTATGTTGCACATACGCAGTCGTACCATCTGCTGCCATATCTTCAAATAAATCAGTAATCGGGTCACCTTTGGATTGGAACTCACAGGCATTAAAAGGAATGCCGCCCGCTGCCTGAGGCCAGATACCTACGGTATGGTCTACATAATAAGGTGCAAAGCCAGATTTTTCAATTTCTTCCATAGATAAATTTCGGGTGAGCTGGTGTACAATAGCAGCTACCATTTCAAGGTGAGCAAGTTCTTCAGTACCGATATCCGTAAGCGTTCCCATGGCAATTCGGTTTGTCATGGCAAAACGCTGAGACAGATACCGCATAGAAGCGCCCATTTCACCGTCAGGGCCGCCATATTGACTGATAATCACCTGAGCTGCCCGGGCATCCGGCTTCTTAATATTTACTGGAAACTGAAGTCTTTTTTCATAATTCCACATATCTTAGCATCCTCCTTCCCATGGCCATGGCTGCATAACCCACTCCCACCGGCGGTTGCAGTTTTCAGAAGCAGTGTCTAAAGTGAGCGGGCCATAATGAGCTGCGTATTCCTGCAAAGCCTGGTTGCGTGTTTCAGAATGTTCTTTCAGACAGGCCATGGCCTGCTCATTGTCCGGATGGGTATCCAGGAACAAGGTCAGTTCCACCACAGCAAAACTCACTTCATTAATCAGGTTCAACAGTTCTTTTTGAGAACAGGAAGGATGGTTTGAACTTAACATTTACATCCACCTCTCTTTCCACAGAATGGTTTGCACAGTTCAGGGAAAATGGTTCCCATTTGAAAGCCTTTGCACAGGGTAAAGGTGTTAGAAAAACCCTGCATGGGTACATAAGCCATTGTCAGGGGAAGATGATCTGCATGCTTGTAAATATCCATATCTTCAATTCTATCAGAACAGCCGCAGCGGTTCTCCGGTTTTTTCTCCATTGCCGGAGCAGGGCAGGCACTCTTTGGATGATACTCCCGAGGCTGTACGCGGCAGGAACGTGACATCATTGGATTCATTCCGTAGTAGTCCATAATGGTTTCCTTTCTTAAAAAAGTATGACAGTCTGGAATCACTGCCTGATTACAATATTATGTTATGGAAAAAGCAGTAAAAGGTGAAAGCGGGAAAAGATTTTGTAGACTGCCCTTGCAGATGGCGAAATCTTTCTGTAAAATAAAACTTGCTGAAAATAGTAGGGAAAGATGGGCGGTTAAGAGATGAGAAACATTTTGAAGAAAACATGGGCAGTCATAAAATATAATATGGGAAGCCTGCTGTTGTTTGAAACAGGATACAGGATTGCTGTATTTTTTTTGACCATGCAGATGGTACATGGAGCAGTTACCTTTGTTTTAAAAAAGCAAAATTTCAGTTATCTGACTGCTGAGAACTATGGAGAGTTTCTGGCCAGCCCCCTGTGTATCTTGCTGTTTTTTGGAATCTTAATTTTTTTGCTGTTCTTGTTTCTTGTGGAGGTTTCCGCCTTGCTTTTAGGATTCCAGTATTCTTATCAGAGAAAAAAACTTTATGCCAGTGATATGTTGATTTTAGGAATAAAACAAAGTATTTCTTTTTTGCGTCATAGTAAAATTTCCTGGATTTTTTGTGTGGCCCTGTCTGCACCATTTCTTACAGCGTATTTTATCATTCGTGAGATTTCTTATATTCGGGTTCTGGAATTTACAGCCAGGCAGATTTATAAGGAAGTCACGCCGCATATACTTTTGTATACGGTTATAGGCGTCATCTTAGTGATATCTTTTTTGCTGGTATTTGCGCTGCCTTATTGTATTTTGGCAAAACAGAGAAGCCTGGGAGGCATTTGGGCGGGTATCAGACTGCTTAGAAAACAATGGAAAAAGGTACTTGCAGGATTTTTTATTTTGCATTTGGTAATGCTGGGGTTTATTTTTGTCATGTATCTTCTGGCTATGACGTTTATGACCGGATTTGTTGCTTTTGGAACAGGAAAATCAGGAGCAGTAAGCAGGGTGCTGATTTACAGTGGCTATATGGAGATGGCCCTTGGAATTTTTGCAGGCGGCGTGCAGCTAACAGGGAGTCTGGCTTTTGTCTCTGTGATTTTTTCAAGGTTTCGGGTACCTCAGAAAAAAGAAGTGCCGGTTTATGAGCTGATGAAGCAATATACCTGGTATCAAAAAGTAGGAAGAAGGCGCATGGCAGCCATTCTTTCTGTAGTGTTTCTTTTGTTTGAGGGCAGTTATCTGGTGGCGTTGGCAGCGTCTTATGACAATTCTCTGGAGACGTTGATGGGGGATATGAAGATTACAGCTCACAGAGGCGGTGCTCTTATGGCGCCGGAGAATACGGTCAGCGCCTTGAAATCCAGTATAGAATGTGGTGCGGATATGGCAGAAATTGATGTGCAGGAGACAGGGGACGGAAAGCTGATTTTGCTTCATGATGATTCTTTGAAACGGACAGCAGGTGTGAAAAAGAAGGTATGGGAGATGAAGCTGGCAGAAATAAAGAAGCTGGATGCAGGAACCAGTTTTCATGAGCGGTATCGGGGAGAGAAGATTCCAACGTTAGAGGAAGTTCTGGATTTTTGCAAAGGAAAGCTGGACTTAAACATAGAGATTAAGTATAATGGTAAAAATAAGGGGATTGTAAACAAGGTAGTCCGTGCCATCAGGGAGGCTGGCTTTGAAGAACATTGTGTGGTTACGTCTATGAATTATCAGTTCCTGGAACAGATAAAAAAGATTGCACCGGAGATCCGCACTGGCTATATTATGACAATGACCTATGGAAGTATTTCCAAAGTGTCAGCAGCAGATTTTTTCAGTGTGAAGTATACGTATGTGGATGAGAAGTTTGTCCGGGAGGCCCATGCTCTTGGAAAAGAGGTGCATGCCTGGACAGTAAACTACAGGGGAGATGTAAAGCGGATGCTGGATATGGGAGTGGATAATGTGATTACGGACGATCCGGTGATGGTCCGCAAGGTGCAGAACCAGGAAAGCGGCAGTCCAGTGGGATATCTGGAGCTTTTGTGCTATGCACTGGGAATTTAGCGGGAGGATAAAAATGGCAAAAAAGAAAAAAAAGGGAAGGGCAAAATCTGAATATTTCGATTATAATTTAATTGCAGCCGTTATTTTGCTTACTTGCTTCGGACTGGTTATGCTGTACAGCACCAGTGCCTATACTGCACAGATAAAATTTGATGATGATATGAGCTTTTTCAGAAAGCAGGCTATTATCAGTGCAGCCAGTATTATGATAGCAGTTGGTCTTTCTATGTTTGATTACCATTTGCTGTACTATGTAAGCCGGTTTATTTACTGGTTTTCCATTTTTCTGATGGCGCTGGTAAAGTATACGCCACTGGGAGTTGAGGTAAACGGTGCCAAGAGATGGTTGAGACTTGGAACAGAAGTATTGCAGTTCCAGCCTGCGGAGGTGGCGAAAATTGCGGCCATTACCTTTATTCCCTGTCTGATTATGAAAATGGGAAGGGAAGTGGCGACCAGGGCAGGATTTTGGAAATTGGTAGCCTATGGAGGAGGATTGGCTTTTGCAGCATTTTATTTGACAGATAACTTAAGCACCGCTGTGATTATTGCCGGTATCACAGCTTTGATGATTTTTGTGGCTCATCCCAATCAAAAACTGTTTATCAGGATTGCCATAGCAGGTGTGATTGGAATTATTTTGATTCGGGTGATTCTCCAGATGACCCTTGGGGAAATGACTCTGAACATGGATAATGTAGACAGTTTCCGTATGGAGCGTGTACTGGTATGGCTGAATCCCCAGCAGTATTCTTCAGAAGGTGGATATCAGATTATGCAGGCCCTGTATGCTATTGGAAGCGGCGGCTTTTTCGGAAAAGGCCTGGGAAACAGTGTACAGAAGCTGGGACCTGTGCCGGAGGCCCAAAATGATATGATTTTCTCCATTGTGTGTGAGGAATTAGGGGTGTTTGGCGGTCTGATTATTATTGCATTGTTTGGTTACCTTTTGTACCGTCTTTTCTTTATTGCGCAGAATGCCCCGGATTTCTATGGGTCTCTTATGGTAAGCGGTATTATGATTCATATTGCCCTCCAGGTTATTTTAAATATCTGCGTTGTGTTAAACTGGATTCCCACCACAGGAATTACCCTTCCCTTTGTCAGTTATGGAGGTACTTCTGTTTTGTTCCTTATGGCGGAAATGGGAATTGCCCTCAGTGTGTCAAGGAGAATTAAATTTGACGAATAAAAGGGTTGACAAATATAGGAAAAGAAGATATACTTTGAGAATCAAAATATTAAAATGAAAATATGTAATGGATTTAAAGGAGATAGGAATTATGTTAGAAAAAATGAGAGAAATTATTGCAGAACAGTTAAATTGTGATGCAGAAAGCATTCAGCCGGAGACTTCTTTTAAGGAAGATTTAGGAGCAGATTCCTTAGACTTATTTGAGCTGGTTATGGCTTTAGAAGATGAATATTCCGTAGAAATCCCTGCAGAAGAATTACAGGAACTTACAACCGTAGGCGCTGTTATGGATTATCTGAAAAAAATCGGTGTAGAGGAATAAAAAGCGTTAGATTACCGGAAGGTGAAACCTATAGAGAAAAAAGTGGGAGCTGTCATAGAGAAGCAAGGTTTGCAAGAGAGATGTCGAATGCCTGTTTCTTATGAAAGCTCCTTTTCTGTAAAAAGAATACAGGAAATCTACTTGAAAATAGAAAGTGCTTCCTGTATAATTTTCATGGCACCAGGATATCAGGAAAAAAATTCCTGTCCTGTGCTTGTTAGGTGAAAAAACAAAATTGAAGATAAAACAGAAAGAAGGAGATTGTTCATGAGTCAGGTAAGAACAAGATTTGCGCCAAGCCCAACAGGAAGAATGCACGTTGGAAATTTAAGAACTGCGCTGTATGCATATTTAATTGCAAAACATGAAAACGGAAGTTTTATGCTTCGTATAGAAGATACAGACCAGGAGCGTTTTGTGGATGAGGCTCTTGGAATTATTTACAGAACTCTGGAAAAAACAGGGCTGATTCACGATGAAGGTCCGGATAAAGATGGGGGATATGGCCCTTATGTACAGAGTGAAAGAAATGCTCAGGGAATTTATTTAAAATATGCAAAGCAGCTTATTGAACAGGGCGATGCCTATTACTGCTTTTGTACCAGGGAGCGTCTGGAATCCTTAAAAGCCAGTGTGGGAGAAAAGGAAATCGCAGTGTATGACAAGCATTGTCTGCATTTAAGCAAAGAAGAGGTTCAGGCAAAATTAGAGGCAGGAGAGCCTTATGTTATCCGCTTTAATATGCCAACAGAAGGTACAACCACTTTCCATGATGACATTTATGGAGATATTACGGTACCAAATAATGAGCTGGATGATTTGATTTTAATTAAATCCGATGGGTTCCCGACCTACAACTTTGCCAATGTTGTGGATGACCATTTAATGGGAATTACCCATGTAGTAAGAGGAAATGAATATCTTTCTTCTTCTCCGAAATACAACCGTATTTATGAGGCTTTTGGATGGGAAATTCCTACTTATGTACACTGTCCGCTGATTACCAATGAGGAACATCAGAAGCTGAGCAAGCGTTCCGGACATTCTTCCTATGAAGATTTGCTGGAACAGGGCTTTTTGACAGAAGCCATTGTAAACTATGTGGCGCTTCTGGGATGGTGTCCTCAGGATAATCAGGAAATCTTTTCACTGGAAGAATTAGTGAAGGTATTTGATTATCATCATATGAGCAAGTCTCCGGCTGTTTTTGATATCCAGAAACTGAAATGGATGAACGGGGAGTATATGAAAGCCATGGATGAGGATAAATTCTATGAAATGGCTCTTCCATATATCAAACAGGTGATTACAAAAGACCTGGATTTGAAAAAAATCGCCCATATGGCAAAAACCAGAATTGAAGTGTTACCGGATATTCCTGCTCTTATTGACTTCTTTGAGGCAGTTCCGGAATATGATGTGTCCATGTACACTCATAAAAAAATGAAAACAAATCCGGAAATTTCTCTGGAAGTTCTGGAAAAAATTCTTCCGGTTTTGGAAAATCAGGAAGATTACTCCAATGATGCTTTGTATGAATTGCTTTGTGGTTTTGCAAAAGAAAACGGTTACAAAAATGGTCAGATTCTGTGGCCAATCCGTACAGCACTGTCCGGAAAACAGATGACACCTGCAGGGGCAACGGAAATTTTGGAAGTTCTTGGAAAAGAAGAAAGCCTGAAACGTATTGAGGCTGCTGTGGAGAAGCTGAAATAAAACATGAAGAAAAATTCAGCACAGGAAAAAGCCATCCTGCATAATCAGGGTCCCATGATGTTGCTGGCAGGCCCCGGTTCCGGAAAAACTACCACCATGACAAAGCGGGTGAAAGCGCTTCTGGAGCATTACCAGGTGAATCCTGCCCGCATTCTGGTGGTAACCTTTACCAAGGCGGCTGCCAGGGAAATGAAGGAACGTTTTGAGAAGCTGTGTCAGGAGTCCGGGATTACCCAGAATTATAAGCAGGTGACCTTTGGAACCTTTCATGGAGTGTTTTATGGAATTCTGAGGCATGCCTATGGTCTTACAGGAAAAAATATCATTAGTGAGGAACGCAGATATGATATGCTGCGGGAACTGGTTTATCGTCAGAAAATAGAGGTGGAGGATGAAAAGGAGTTTTTTGAAGGTTTGGTTCAGGAAATCAGCGAAGTGAAAAACAGCCGGATTCCGCTGGAACATTATTATTCCAAAAACTGTCCGGATGAGGTGTTCCGAAGCCTTTATACTTCTTATGTCACTACATGCAGACAGTCCAGACTTCTGGATTTTGATGATATGCTGCTGTACTGCTATGATTTGCTGACCCAGCGTCAGGATATTCTGGCTGGGTGGCAGAAGAAATTTCAGTATATTCTGGTAGATGAATTTCAGGATATTAATAAGCTTCAGTATGATATTGTAAAGATGCTGGCAGCTCCAGAGAATAATCTGTTTATTGTAGGAGATGACGATCAGTCTATCTATGCCTTTCGGGGAGCAAAGCCGGAGATTATGATGAATTTTCCCAAGGATTTCCCTTCAGTACAGACAGAACTTCTCTCAGTGAATTACCGCTCTACCAAAGAGATTGTGGATGTTGCGGGAAGAGTCATTGCATGGAATAAAGGAAGGTTTCAGAAGAAAATACAGACGGAGAATGAACAGGGAAAGCCTCTGGTGGTAAAATCGTTTCAAAATGGAAAAGAAGAGGAGCTGTACTTAAAAGACTGCCTTGTAAAAGCACATGAGCAGGGCTGTCCTTACGAAGAAATGGCAGTTCTCTATCGGACAAATTCCGGTGCCAGATTTCTGGTGGAACTTCTTATGGAGTACCAGATTCCCTTTCAGATGCGAGATGTGGTTCCAAACCTTTATGAACACTGGATTGCCAGAAATTTTATCTCTTATATGAAGCTGGCTATGGGAGACAGAAGCCGCAAGGAGTTTCTGCAGGTTATGAACCGGCCAAACCGGTATATTTCCAGAGATGCGCTGGAAGAGTCTCAGGTATCCTTTGAGGCACTGCGTTGGCATTATGAAGATAAGGAATGGATGCTGGATCGTATTGATAAGTTTGAGGAAGATTTAAACCTGTTAAAAAATATGACGCCTTATGGGGCTGTAAATTATATCCGCCATGGAATCGGATATGAAGAATATCTGAAAACTTATGCCATGTTCCGAAAATTGAAACTGGAAGATTTGTATGAGGTTCTGGAGGAACTGGCAGACAGTGCAAAGGGATATCAGACCTTTGGAGAATGGTTTATCCATATTGAAGAATATACCAGGAAGCTGAAAGAACAGGCAAGAACCAGGATTTCAGAGAAAAAAGGTGTGGTAATTTCTACTCTTCACAGTGTCAAAGGCCTGGAGTTTGATAAAGTTTTTCTCATGGATGTCAATGAAGGGGTTATGCCTTATAAAAAGGCGCTGACAGAAAGTGATCTTGAGGAAGAACGTCGCTTGTTTTATGTGGGTATGACAAGAGCCAGAAAAGAACTTTATTTATTTTATGTAAAAGAGTGCCATGAAAAGCAACTGGAACCTTCCAGATTTCTCACAGAGGGCGGCCTTTTAAAAGGAGAAAAAAATGAACCAGCCAAAAATCAGAATTTACACAGGGAACATACAGGACTGGACCAGTGACGTATTGTCCTGTAAAAGCAGGGAATCTCTGTGCGGGCGCAGACTTTTAGCTTATGGACTTTTGGACTGGGGCAGAGGAGATTTATTTCAGAATATTCACAGGGCAGATGAACTGTATGCTTATCTGGAAGGGATGATAAAGAAAGGAAACCATGGAAAACCTTATTTCCGGGAAAATCTGGGGATTCACTTTAATATCAGCCATTCCGGGGTATATGGGGCATGTGCCCTTTCTTTCATACCCTGCGGCCTGGATATCCAGGAAGTAAGAAAAGTCCGCAGCAGAAAAATGCTGGAACGGGTTTTAAGCCGGGAAGAACAGGAACTGGTTCAGAAGGCGCAAAATCCAGAGGTGGAATTTTGCAGGTTTTGGGCCAGAAAAGAGAGCTTTTTGAAATTATCCGGTGATGGGATTACCAGGTCTATGAGGGACCTGGAGCAGCCTGGATGGTACCAGGAATTTCAGGTGGACAGCCAGGTACTGGGATGTATTTGTGCCGGAGAACACTTTCAGGTGAGTATTCAGCAGGTACCGCAGGAAAAGTTTTTTCAAAGATTTTTAGTTTGAAGGGAAGATAGAACATGTTGTATTTCAGTCATTTGCTGGAGGATGAAGATACCAAAGCTGTGATAAGGGAAACCGGAATGGGTGTGGAAGCCATTGAGTTTGCTATTTCGGAAAACTTAAATCATCTCAATGAGAAAATTTTTTCCTATCAGAATAGATTAAAAGACATGAAGTGTAAAAATCTGATTCTTCATGGTCCTTTTCTGGATTTAAACCCAATGACCTTTGATGACAAAATTCAGGCGGTAACCAGGCAGAGATATGAGGAAGCCTATGCTGCGGCAAAGACTTTGGGAGCGGCAAAAATTGTGTATCATACCTGTTATGTGCCGGATTTTTATCTGCTCATTGGCTGGGCAGAACGTATGGCAGCTTTTTTTGAAGAATTTCTGGCAGATAAGGATGACTCCATAGAAGTGCTGATGGAGAACGTACTGGATAGACAGTGGGAGCCTTTAAAGGAAACTGCAAAGCGGGTACAGCATCCGGCTTTTGGACTGTGTCTGGATATTGGCCATGCTCATTGCTATGGGGAGGATTCCTGTGCACAGTGGGCAAAAGAACTGAAATCCTATATCCGTCATGTTCACATCCACGATAACATGGGAAACAAAGACAGCCATCTGGCACTGGGAGAAGGAAGCGTGGACATAAACGCTGTTATGAGAGAATTAAGAGAAATACCAAAATGTACCTATACCATTGAGTGCAGCACCCGGGAAGCAGTGATGACGTCTTATGAAATTTTGAAAAAATATGTGTGTGGAATTGAAATTGACAAGAAAACAGAGAAAATGCTATAGTTAAAAAGAACAAAAAAGGAAAGAAAGAGGAAAAATGATGAAGCACAAAGGAACAATTATTGCAGCAACAGCCCTGGTGCTGGTGTGCATTCTGGCAGGCGTATTGTACTTGAAGTTTAAGCCCCAGGCCCAAAAGGGAGAGAAAGAAATTACCATTCTGGTAGTACATGGGGACAAGACAGAAAAAGAATTTCAATACAGCACAGACGCAGAATATCTGGTAGAAGTATTGAAAGAAAATGAACTGGTGGATGGTGAAGAAGGTGAATATGGTTTGTTTATTCAGACGGTAGACAAAGAGACCGCAGATGAAGGAAAACAGCAGTGGTGGTGTATTACCAAAGGCGGTGAACAGGTGAATACATCTGCAGACCAGACTCCCATTGCAGACCAGGACCAGTTTGAGCTGACACTGAAAGAAGGCTATTAATTGAACATACAAAAGACCAGAGAATTAGTCATTATGGGAGTCCTTACAGGGATTGTTTTTCTGGGGCAGGTTTTCATGGGATTTCTTCCTAATGTAGAAATCGTGACCCTGCTCTTTATCCTTTATACCCTGGTTTTTGGAAAAAAAGTCTTTCTGATGATTTATGTCTTTGTTTTCCTGGAAGGGATTTTTTATGGTTTTGGGCTTTGGTGGCTGAATTATCTTTATGTATGGAGTGTTCAGTCCGTAATTACCTGGCTGTGCAGAAAGCAGAAATCAGTTTTATTCTGGAGTGTTCTTTCTGGATTTTATGGGATTTCTTTTGGCGCTCTGTGTACCATTCCCTATTTTTTTATCAGCGGACCTGCAGGGGCTTTTGCTTACTGGGTGTCAGGAGTTGCCTATGACATTCCTCATTGTATAGGCAATGTTGTCTTATGTCTGATACTGTTTAGACCGCTTCGTAGTCTACTGGAAAAAATGGTTTCCGGAAATTTTGAAAAACCTGTTCATAATTAAGGATTGTCCTCATATATTAGGAGTAAAGAGGTGAGGGATTATGAGACAGGAAGAGATTACAAGACTGTTCCCCATGCATATCCGAAAGGCGCTTTCTAAGGCAGCCTTTGATATGGAACAGGTTTATGAAATACGGCTTCGTGTAAATGGGCCCTTGATTCTTATTTATCAGGGAAAAGAGTATTTCCTTTCCAAACAGGGAGACTTTTCCGTAAATGAATCAAGGGCTTATCTTGTAAAAGCAGAGGATGTAACAGAGACCATGGAATATATCAGCCGTTATTCCATGTATGCCTTTGAAGAAGAACTGCGGCAGGGATTTATTACCATTCAGGGTGGCCACCGGGTAGGAATTGCCGGAAAAACGGTTCTGGATGGGAATAAAATCAAAAGTGTAAAATACATATCTTATTTAAATCTTCGATTATCACATCAGATAAAAGGGTGCGCAGCGCCTATACTTCCCTATATTATAAAACAGAATCATTTATGCCATACCCTGATTATTTCACCCCCCAGATGTGGAAAAACAACACTGCTTCGGGATTTAATCCGCCAGGTAAGCAACGGAAGCTCCTATTTGAAAGGCGTTACCGTAGGGGTTGTGGATGAACGGTCAGAAATTGCAGGTTCTTTTCAGGGAATCCCGCAAAATGATTTGGGAATCCGCACAGATATTCTGGACTGCTGTCCAAAGGCAGAGGGCATGATGATGCTCATTCGTTCCATGTCCCCGGAGGTGGTAGCAGTAGACGAGCTGGGAGATTATGAAGACATTCATGCCATTGAATCAGTGATACACTGCGGCTGTAAACTTTTTGCTACGGTTCACGGAAGTTCTGTAGAGGATATTAAAGAGAAGCCACTGATGCAGCGGCTGGTTCAGGAAAAGATTTTTGAGCGTTACATTGTGCTGCATAAGGAGGAGCGGGCAGGGAGAGTCCGTGCGATTTTTGATGAAAGGGGAACCAGTCTTTATGACTGCAAGGGAAGGCAGGGAATTTTATGCTGAGGCTTATGGGCACAGTTCTGGTGCTGTTTTCCTGTACGGCTCTGGGGTGGAGCAGAAGCATGACATTGCAGAAACGTCTGGGACAACTGCGGGAAGTGGAAAAAATGGTTCATCTCATACTGGGAGAAATTACCTATCGCAAGGAAACGCTGCCGGAAGCCCTGCTTCGGATATCCGAAAAAACAGCACCGCCCTTTTCGGAATTTCTAAGAGAAGTGTCCAGACAGGCCAGCCTATTTCAGGGAGACTGTTTTTCTAAGATTTTCCGGGAAACCGCACAGCAATGTCTAAAAGACAGTGCCTTGCATAAAAAAGACCTGGAAGCTTTTTCACAGCTTGGAGAATATCTGGGATGGATGGACATTACACTGCAAAAAAATACCATAACATTATATCAGGAACAGCTAAAACAGGAAATTCAATATCTGGAAAGAGAACTGCCAGGCAGGAAAAAAATGTGCCAGAGCCTTGGAGTGATAGCAGGGATTTTTTTGTCCATTTTATGCCTTTAACATTATTGGAAAAATAGGGGAGGAAACAGGATGGAAGTTAGTTTGTTATTTAAAATCGGGGCAGTGGGCATTCTGGTATCTGTCCTGTGCCAGATTCTGAAGCACAGCCAAAGAGAAGAGCTGGCTTTTTTAACAAGTCTTACAGGCCTGCTTCTGGTACTGTTCTGGGTCCTGCCTTATATTTACGATTTATTTACCACCATTCAGGATTTGTTTGCGCTGTAGGAGGAGAGACATGGAAGTAGTAAAAATCGTCATGCTGGGAATGACCGGTGTGTGTCTGGGACTTCTTCTAAAAGAGACTAAGCCGGAATATGCAGTTTATATCAGCCTGGCAGTGGGAGTATTTATTTTTTCGTATATGACAGAGAAAATCGCCTATCTGTTTTCCTCTATTTTAAAGCTGCGGGAGTATCTGCCTTTGGAAGAAAAATACCTTACGGTGCTGCTGAAAATGATTGGCGTTACCTATCTTGCCCAGTTTTCTTCCGGCATCTGCAAGGATGCAGGGTATTCTTCCATTGCAGGGCAGATTGAAATCTTTGCCAAGCTGTATATTATGGTGTTGTCCATTCCTGTGCTCCTGGCGCTGATGGAAGCCATTCACAGCTTTCTGGCATGAAGGGACAAAAGCTGCAAAAGAGAAAAGTTCTGCTATTTTGGATTTTGCTTTTTTTATTTCCTGTTTCAGTGAACGCTGCAGAGCAGGAAGAGGCGTTTTTAGAAGATTTGGAATTGCAGCAAATGCAGGAAGCGGTAAATGAACTTCTGGGAGAAGAGACCTTTTCCCTGGAAAAAGCCCTGGGGGAACTGGCGCGGGGAGAAAAGAGTTTATCAAAAGGGCAGGCTGCGGAGCTTTTGAAGGAGTTTTTGCTGTCTCATCTTGTCTGGGACAGGGAAATTTATGTGCAGATTATTTTGCTGGTAGTGGTTGCCGCCTTGTTTTCTAATTTTACAGAAGTATTTGGAAACGGGCAGACAGGAGAAATCAGTTTTTATCTGGTGTACATGCTTCTGGCAGCAATTTTGATTCATTCCTTTGGCACTGCCAGCCAGGAGGTTTCCGGAAAATTACAGGAACTGATGGTGTTTATGAAAGCTTTGATGCCCTCTTATTTTCTGGCAGTTACAGCGGCGTCCGGTTCTGCCACAGCTATGGTGTTTTATGAAATGGTTATGGGAGCAGCATATGTGGTACAGGTTATTCTTTTAAAAGCAGTGATACCGGGAATTCATGCCTATGTTCTGATTCAGATTGTAAATTTTCTTCACAGGGAAGAATTACTTTCCCGTATGGCAGAGCTTTTGCAGACTATCGTAGAATGGACTCTGAAAACCTGTACAGCGGCTATGATAGGGATGCAGTTGGTGCAAAATATGATTACTCCGGCAGTAGATTCCCTGAAGCGGGATGTAATCGGAAAAACAGCAGCAGCCATTCCGGGAGTGGGCAATGCCATTGATGGTGTTACAGAAGTAGCCCTTGCAACAGCAGTGCTCATTCGCAACAGTCTTGGTGTATTAGGGATTCTCATTTTGCTGCTCATTGGCCTGCCGCCCATTATCCGGCTTGGAATCATGACCCTTCTTTATAAGTTTCTGGCAGCATTTTTACAGCCGGTTTCTGATAAACGCATGTCAGGGTGTCTGTCTGCGGTAGGCGAGGGCTGCAGACTTTTGCTGAAAGTGCTTCTTATGGTGGAATTGTTGCTGTTAATTACCATTGCTATTCTGGCAGTTTCATTTATAGGGAATTAAGTAGAAAAGGAGAAGGCATGACAGAAACGTTATATTCCTGGGTAGAAAGCCTGGTGTGCTACTACATTCTGCTTTCAGCAGTGACAAACTTTTTGCCGGATAACAGTTTTAAAAAATATATTCAGTATTATCTGGGATTACTTTTGATTTTAGTGATGCTGTCTCCTGTGTTTCAAGTCACCGGAATCCAAAAAGAGATAGACCGCTGTGTAGAAGAAATGGAAGAGAATCTGCAGGATCGGGAGGCATGGGAGGAAAAAGCAGAGAGCTTTGAAGAAAACTGGCAGACTGTAATACAGGGGCAGGAGGTGGAGCCATGAAGCTGGTTCAGGAACTGATGAAAAAGGAGAAGCTGGTAGCGCTGCTTCTGGTTGGGCTGCTTTTGCTTATTGTTGCGCTGCCGGTAAAAGAAAAAGAGAAAAACCAGGAGGAAAGCGGACTGCCCTTAGAGAAAGAGGCCATAGAAGGAGAGGGGGAATTGTGGCAAAATAAAATGGAGAAGCGTCTTATGCAGGTGTTGGAGCAGGTGGAGGGCATTGGGGAGACCCAGGTTTTTCTCACCTGTGCCGGAACGGAGAAAAAGGTGGTGGAAAAGGATGAAGCAGAAACCGTGTACAAAAAAGATGCCAGAGGAAACCAGTCTCCCTATGTAAGTCAGGAACAGTATCCGCAGGTAACAGGAGTGCTGGTGGTGGCAAAGGGAGGGGATGATCCCATTGTAATTCAGAATATCCAGGAAGCAGTTGAGGCATTATTTCAGGTGGAACCCCATAAAATTAAAGTAATGAAAATGAATTAAAGGAGAGAGCACATGAAAAAAATCTTCAAAAAAAATCAGGTTATCATTACAGCGCTGGCAATTATGATTGCAGTAGCCGGGTACATCAACTATTCAGACAGCCAGTTCGGAACCAGCAAGGAAAAGAAAACAGAAGACACTAAAGAAACAGCTTCTGAAACTCAGGAAATCGTAGAAGAGATCGAAAGCCTGGATTATGATATTACAGATGAGACAGCCATGCTGGAAGAAAACCAGAAAGCCCAGGAACAGGAAGGAGAAACAGAGACTGAAGCAGAAACAGAGACACCGGGAGAGGCAGTTCTCACAGGCTCCTCCAATTTTGCAGCCCAGGCAAAGGTAAACAGAGAGCAGGTACGTTCTGCAAATAAAGAAACCCTACTGGAGATTATTAACAATGAAAATCTGGGAGAAGAACAGAAACAGGATGCAGTAAATTCTATGGTGAATATGACAAACCTGGCAGAACAGGAAGAGGCAGCAGAGCTTCTCTTAGAGGCTCAGGGCTTTAGCAATATTGTAGTGAACCTGACCGGAGACAGCGCAGATGTAATCGTGCCAAAAGAATACATGGAAGATGCCAGACGGGCTCAGATTGAGGATATTGTAAAACGCAAAACCAGTGTGCCGGCGGAAAATATTGTGATTACACCACTGGAAGGAGAGAGTGAAGAGAAAACTTCCCCTTGACATGCTATTTTCTGTATACTAAAATAGCACCAGTGTGCTAGATAGAGAAGGAGGGCCTGACGTGGCTGATTATACGAAAGAAATTACAAAAAGACGTACATTTGCAATTATTTCCCACCCGGATGCGGGTAAAACCACCCTTACAGAAAAATTTCTGCTTTACGGCGGCGCCATTAATCTGGCGGGAAGTGTTAAGGGTAAGGCAACTGCCCGTCATGCAGTTTCTGACTGGATGGAAATAGAAAAGGAAAGAGGTATTTCTGTAACCTCTTCTGTATTGCAGTTTAATTATGATGGCTATTGCATCAACATATTGGATACTCCCGGACATCAGGACTTCTCAGAGGATACCTACCGTACCCTGATGGCAGCAGATTCTGCGGTCATGGTCATTGATGCGTCAAAAGGTGTGGAGGCCCAGACCAGAAAACTGTTTAAGGTCTGCGCTATGCGTCATATTCCGATTTTTACGTTTATTAACAAGCTGGATAGGGATGCAAATGACACTTTTGATTTGCTGGATGATATTGAGAAAGAACTGGGAATCCCTACCTGCCCCATCAACTGGCCTATTGGCTCAGGAAAAAAATTCAGAGGGGTTTATGACAGGGAAACCGGGAAAGTCCTTACCTTTTCAGATACCATGAAAGGTACCAGGGAAGGTATTGAAGAAATCATAGATTTGGAAGACCCGCATCTGGACGATGTGTTAGATGAAGAGCAAAAAGAGCAGCTTTTAGAAGAAATCGAACTTTTAGACGGAGCCAGCGCTGAGTTTGACCAGGAACTGGTAGATAAGGGAGAACTCTCTCCAGTATGCTTTGGTTCCGCTCTTACCAACTTTGGTGTGGAAACCTTTTTGAAACATTTCCTGAAAATGACCTCTTCTCCTCTTCCAAGAAAAGCGGACATTGGTGAGGTTGACCCAATGAAAGAAGAGTTTTCCGCCTTTGTGTTTAAGATTCAGGCAAATATGAATAAGAACCACAGAGACCGTATTGCCTTCATGCGTATCTGCTCCGGAAAATTTGAGGCATCCAGGGAAGTGTATCATGTACAGGGCAATAAGAAAATGCGTCTTTCCCAGCCTCAGCAGATGATGGCACAAGACCGTCATGTGGTGGAAGAGGCTTATGCAGGGGATATTATCGGTGTGTTTGACCCGGGTATTTTCTCCATTGGAGATACGGTATGCAATCCGGGGAAAAAGTTCCAGTATGAAGGGATTCCTACCTTTGCGCCGGAACATTTTGCCAGAGTACGCCTCTTGGACAGCATGAAGAGAAAGCAGTTTGTAAAGGGTATTAATCAGATTGCCCAGGAAGGTGCGATTCAGATTTTCCAGGAAATCATGGGCGGTATGGAAGAAATCATTGTAGGCGTAGTTGGTGTGCTGCAGTTTGACGTGCTGAAATTCCGTCTGGAAAACGAATACAATGTAGATATCCGTCTGGAAGCCCTGCCTTATGAGCATATCCGCTGGATTGAAAATAAGGAAGAGGTAGATGTGAAGAAACTTACCGGAACTTCTGACATGAAGAAGGTTATGGATATGAAAGGAAATCCGTTGCTGCTGTTTATCAATAGCTGGAGCATTGGCATGACTCTGGACAGAAATGAAGGGCTAAAACTGGCGGAATTTTCCAAAAACTAAAAAGAGATAGAAAAAGAAAAGCTGATGGCTTCTGTAGTGGGATTTATGCAGAAGGCGTCAGCTTTTTTGTGTGTTTGCCACGATATAGGAGCTAAAATAGGTGGAAATCATAAAATCGGGGGATATCAACCTATAAAAGAAGGGCAGAAATAAGTGGAAATTATCAATTTGAAGATATCCACTTACAAAAAAAGAAACAAAATAGGTGGATGTTATAAAAGTTAGTAAATACACTTACAAAAAGCTGGTAAAAAGTAAGTGGGATTTATGAAATTAATTACTATGGCCTATAGTTGACAATAAAATTTAAGCACTTTTTTTAATAACTTCTCATATCTTCTCAAAACGTCTCAAAGCCTTATTTTATGCGGATTGTAAGGCGTTTTGAGAAGTATCTACTTTTACAAAGTGGCTCAAACAGGCTCAAATAATACCTTTCTAAAGTAGTATATTGAGTAGTACAATTTATATCCTACGCCACCAGTTCTTCCATTTCCTCTTTTGCGGATTCTGCCGAACCATGTGTGTAATATCCCAACGTCATAGTGATATTTTTATGACCCATAATATATTGAAGCGTATTCGGGGTCATTTTCTTTCTCGCCATATTCGTACAGAAGGTATGTCTAAGAGTGTGGGGTGTAATGGTCGGTAACGGATTCTCTATATGGTATTTATTGTATTTTTTTACCATTTTTGCAAAAGCATCCGCATATAAAATTGCATACATAGGCAATTCCTGTTTATTTAAGAAAATAAAGTCTGTATAGCCATCCACTCCGATAAATTGAACCTTTTTTCGGATTTGGATTTCTTCTTGTAAGGCTTCTCTGACAACTTTCATCATGGGGATTTTCCGAACACTGCTTTCTGTTTTCGGAGATGTAATATGATACCCCTCGTTATCATACCGTAATTGATGTGTAATATTGATATATCCCTTTTCAAAGTCAATATCCTGTACTGTAAGACCGCACAGCTCTGAAATCCTCAATCCTGTATGTAACAGTACCACAATAGCCCTGTAGTAGCGGTTATAGACACTATCTGATTGTACAAAGGATAACAGTATATTGACTTGTTTATCTGTCAATGCAGTTTTAGGAACGGTATCATTCTCGATTACATCATCCAACTTGAAAATAAAGGGATTCTTACGGACTAAATCATCATTGATTGCAGTATGGAAAGCCGCTGTAAGACTACGCTTATAACTGCTAATCGTCTGATAGGCGTAACCCCTGCCACTCATGCGGATAGCCCATTCTTTAGCGTCACTCTGCTTAATCTTATCAATACTTGTATGTCCCAATGCATCATTTTTCAGAATATTCATAAGGATTTTTCTACCATTTTCAGTAGATTTCTTCACATTAGGATGTACATTATTATGTTTTTCATAGAGTTCACATAGCGTCATTTTCTTTCCGATAGAATCAATCCCATCCAGATTATCCCTTAAAACTTCTTCCTCTTTCTCCCGTAAGGATTTACAAGCCCGTTTTCCTCGTGGAATTGGGTCCAAATCTGTTAATCTCCACGAATACAGGAATTTAGGTTTTCCATCTATTCCTTGATACTTGTAAACATACATTCCATCTTTTCGTTGACTTTCCCCTGTCTTGAGGATTCTTCCTTTACTATCTTTTCTCTTTGTAGATTGTTTATTAGCCATGTCTCAAAAACTCCTTTCAAATGAATATGAAAAGAGCCTTGCCATATGGTATCTATCATACCATATACAAAGCCCTTTCACCATAATTAAATTGTTTCAGCTTTCAAAAGAATATCCTCCAAAAGCACCCGCTTAATCAAGCGGCGACAGCCGCTTTGAATGACCCATTTCGGATTTTCTTCAATGTTAGCCATGTTCCGTAACTTTTGCTCACCGATACCAAAATACTGTGCGGCTTCTTCAAAACTCAACAGAAACTTTTCTGAAAGGGAAATCTTATTGTCTCTCATTGCGACCACGCCCCTTTTCCTTTTCTTCTTTTTTGAGGAGGTCTCTAAGTTCAATCGCACACTCAAGAGCCAGACAGAATTGATAGTCCATAATTGTCCTTTCCATCACTGCTTCAATCACTTTTTCAAAACGTACACCAGAATGGTACAGTTTTTTGGCATATAAAGCCATATCTTCCACATAGTCCTTATCGTTATTTTTATTTCCTGTTCCGTTGTTGTAATATTTATTATTCATGATATAAATACATCCTTTCTTCTGTTCTTACTAAATAATCTTGATATTGTGCTTCAATTTCTTTATTCAGTTTTGCTTCCAGCCACGCATGGGCAAGGGCTTCGCCAAAACTTAAATAAAGATTCGATTGGTATTTGATATGGGCATCTGTCATGATAGCCCGTCTGTTATAAATAAACTTCATAGTTATGTACCACCTCTAATTATCTGTATTTGTTCCCTGTGAGGGGGAAGCGGCTTTACGCCGCTTCAAACCACTGTAATGTACAGGTAACTGATTGGTATGTACATACGCACTATTATGAATAGTCCAGTAAATAACACTTTTCAGTGGTTCAATGTTATATTCATCTACAAGGGGTTCGTATTGGTTTAATGGGATATATCCTTGCCATCTGCAAGAATCTGTCCACTCCCATTCAAAGTTAGGATTTTGTCTTGTATGAGTGAAAACATACTCTTTCAATCCTTGAATAAAATCATTTCTCCCCATAGTTTTCCCAGCTGGGCTGACTTTCCTGTACCATTGTTTGTAAATTTCATACAAGAAATCGGTAGCTGGAAGTAAATCCCATTTGCATTTTGGGAGAATCTCATCAAGAAATGCTACAACGCTATTATTCGTGATAACATAATCACGTAATGCGGCTTGGGTTTCAGAGTTTTCTGTAAATGCTGTCCGATATGGCATATCCACTAAAACCATTTTCAATAAATATTCCAGAACATCATCACGATAAATCAGCCTGTCCTTAATGTATTTGCGTTCTACACCTGTAAAACATTGTGTAAACGGAATAATGTGCAAACGCCTTTCAAATGAGCCTGTTTTGTCTACAACTCGTGGCAATGCATTGACACATTGAAGCACCAAACCATCAAATACATAATCGTATGAAGCTTGAAACTTTTGTTCCACACGCACTACATCTGACGTAATGATGGCTTTCAATGTAGACAGCCCTGTGATATAATCGTTTACATCATTTTCATCCACGATAATACAGGTTGCATTCGGCAAATCTCCTAATTCAAATTGTTTTGAAAATTTGTTCAACGGAATGCTAATTGCGGAATTATGTCCGACAATATTCCTAATTGTCTGACAAATTGTCCCCTTAGAATTGCAGCCATATGTGCTATAAAACAGAACCATCTTGTTCCAGGGTACAAGGTTGTAACAAGCTGCTTGAAATACTTCTTTAATACTCTCTACAAACTCTGGTGACCCTAAGGAATTGAGCCAGCTATCCACATCCCATGTAGACCCATCTTCTGGAACTGTAATAACAGGATTCGTAGCCGCCAGATTCAAATTTGTGTGAATCTTTGAGGTGAATACCATCTTTGGGTCAAAGGAAAGTAATTTACGGGAAGAAGAATCCCAAACGCCGTTATTAACTGCCACATAATGAGGATTTACACATTTCGGTACAATCTTTCCAGCCACTTGCAGTCTGCTTTTTGTAAGTGTGAAAATTTCTTTCTTCTCTTTCTCTGTAGCGTTAGGCTTGTACCGCCCTACAAGAATCCCAAAGGTAGTGAGCGGATTGTTGGCAATCTCCCATACACCCTTGTTTGCACCGTCTGACTGGTAAAAAGCAATCGGAAGTTTTAACATCTGTTCGGCTGTGAGAATCTGTTTTCGTCCGGACTGGCTTTTGTCGCCAGCCCCGATTAACGCTACATCTTCCCTTTCAGAG
>UMET01009035.1_pt1 | contig 20525 bp, 9 predicted proteins | sample 1964821 | NCBI WGS metagenome assembly UMET01 (sample SAMEA4836027, study PRJEB28245) | human gut metagenome | biome: gut microbiome; material: fecal sample | place: Denmark | collected 2008
TACAGTTACCAGTTCAGATACTGCTCCGTGAATAATTCAGGATCAGTTATGATGTTGTTGATCCCCAGGAACTGAGCACTAAGTAATAAAACGATACCGCCCCCCAAAAGAATTGCATGCGGTTTGTACTTTTTGAGTATCATGGCAGATACAAGAACCACTACAACCAATGTAATGGCGATAGATAAAAGCTGCATTTGTCTTCCTCCTGTGCAAAATGAATAATTAATATTTGTGGCTATTAAAAGACGTCTCTGTATGTTGGAATTATATACTAAATCATAATAAAAATCAATAGTTTTTTAGTAAAAAGCACAATAAATGTCTTAAAATAGCTTTTAATAATTATACACTGACTTCAAGCTTCAATTTTCTGTGTAAAAATAAACCGGGAGATGGCAATTCTTAGATTGGACTTTTTAAAATGGCTATGATAAACTGTTACCAGTATATGTTTCGGGTTTTTATAGGGATCAAACGGTTAGGGTGAACCGTAACTATTGGCACAAGCGCTTTAAATATATAACTTGACAAAACAAGAAGCGCTGGCAGCGAAAGGACTAAAAAATGAAAATAGCGTTACTATCAACGTCGTATCTGGAATCTTTTTATAAAAAAGAGCTGAAGGAACTTGACCTCGCAGATATTATTGATGTTTATGTGTACTATACATATGAACATGTTGTGGATTTATATCGTCAGATCTCCGAACAGTACGATGGAATTCTGGCCGGAGGAACCGCCCCGATGCGGATCATTCAGAAAGCCTACCCGAAGCACAAACCAATGCGGAACATTGAATGTGGTATCAGTAATTTCTACCGCGAAATTACCAGAGTCATTTTCGAATATCAGGATTTTACACTGCAGTATGGATACTTTGATTTCTGTGATGTTATGTGCCCGGATAACGCAAAAAGTCTGATTGAAAAGATGAGGCAGGGAAAATTTGAGGACTGGTTTGAAAAGAATCAGGAGTTTATAAGTCAGGTGCCGCCCAATGAAATCTGGGATTCTCTGGAGACGAAACGAAATAAGCACATTGAACTCTGGAAGAGCGGAACCGTCAAATACACACTGTCCAGACGAAGCCTGATCGTACCTGACCTTTTAAAGGCAGGTGTAAATTGCCGCTTTGTCAACTGTAATCAGGACGATATTTTAAAGAGCAGTGAGCTTCTGATGCATGACATTACGATCCAGAATCTGAAGAAAAACCGCCCTGCGGTGATCGATATCAAGCCTTATCCGAATACAGAAGAAAACAGGCAGAAAATCCGAAAGTGCCTGATGTCATACAGTAAAAAATATCTCTGTGACTTTCTGCAGGAGGACCAGGATGATTTTATTCAGGTGTTTACGAATCACCACTTTGTGGAGAAGCTTACCTGTGACTTTCAGACCTGCACATTGAAAACGTATCTCGAAGAAAAATGTGATTTTCGTGTCAGTATCGGATACGGGTTGGGAGAAAGTCTTCAAGATGCCATTTCTAACAGCCTGTATGCATTAAAAGAATCCATGAATACGGTAGATTATAACAGCTATCTGATCAATGTGAAGAAAAACAAGATCGGTCTGTTTGGGGATGGAAAGCTGGTAACTTTTTCAAGTGACGTTTCCCCTCAGATTTTGAGTCTCGCCGAAGAAACAGGATTATCTACTCTGACCATTCAGAAAATTTTAAAAACTAAGGAGATATTAGGAGATACAGATTTTACTTCCCAGGATCTGGCTGATATTCTCCATATCACACTTCGAAGCGCCAATCGAATGTTAGATAACATGGTGCGTTATCATATGGCCGCCCTCTTATACCATCGTCAGAAAGGAACAAAGGGAAGACCACAGAAAGTATATCGGATCATCCATGAATAGCTACACCCGGGCAACCTGTTGCAAAACAGATTGTCTATTCAGTACCTTCATAGTTACACGCAAAAATCCATTCCGATCAGCTTCGCTGATGGGATAAATCAAACATAACAGGAGGACTTTTCAATGAACGAGATCATGAACAACATACTGACAAGAAGAAGCATCCGGAAATTTACTGATGCACCTGTGTCCAGAGAGATTCTGGATGATCTGGTACAGGCTGCGCTCCATGCGCCGAGCGGATGTGGAAAACAGACTTGGAAATTTACAGTTATCACAAATAAAGCAGCGATCAGGCGGCTGGCAGACGCGATCGAGACGACCTTAGACCGCCCAGGCTACAACATGTACTGCCCAACGGCAATCATCATGCCTTCGAACCTCCGTGACAGCATCTGGGGAAAAGAGGATGATGCCTGCGCCCTTGAAAACATTTTTCTGGCTGCCCACTCCTACGGTGTCGGTTCCGTATGGATCAACCAGCTCCAGAATATCTGCGATACTCCGGCGATCCGTGACATCTTAAATGATTTTGGTGTTCCGGCCGATCATGTAGTCTATGGGATGGCTGCTTTAGGCTATCCTGATCCGGATACTGTGATCCAGCCGAAAGAGCGGATCGGAAAAGTTGCCTATATCGAATAATCAAAAACTTTCCGGCGCCGCTGTCCACCGCGGCGCCAGTCTTTATACACATCCAGTTACAGACACAAAAATACCTGGTCAGAGTGAAGTGATCCATCTCTGCCAGGTATTTTTATCCGGATCTTTGTGCTGATCTACTCTACGTACCCCGCATTCCAGAAGTAGAGTCCGCTGTAATTATTTAAGCCTTTTACATGATCATTCCATGCATAGTTTGCGATATAATGTCCGGCATTGATGAGTGGCAGGTACTCCCAGGAGTATGCCTGTAAGTCTTCCCATGCTGCCTTTCCCACTATCTGGGCGTGTTCGGAACCTTCACCGTTAGAGCGCGCCCATGGTGCGCATACTCAAAAAGGCAGATATCCTTTTGAAGAACATCTGCCTTTTACACATCTTATCAAGAGCTGGTAGTCTATCGTTTCTACTCCCGATTCTTTTTATTCTCTTCTTCCTTATTCTTAAACCAATTATCCAGTTTCGTAAGACCCCGGATCAAGATCTTCTTCTCATCATCATCAAATTCATCCATGATGGATGTGATCATCTCTTTGTGGAATCTTGCATGATGAACAAACGCCTTCTTGCCCTTATCTGAAAGCGAAATATATACGACCCGGCGGTCTTCCTCACCGCGTTCTCTCTTCACATAGCCCTTTTTAACTAGGCTGTTCATTGCGATCGTCAGGGTTCCCACCGTGACGGAGAGCTTTTTCGCGATCGAGGACATATTTTTCGGCGTTCCTATACCGATGGCCTCAATCACATGCATATCGTTATTTGTTATATCCTGGAATTCCCGGGTAATGATCGCTTTCTCCTCAACATCCATGATGCTGCGGAATAATCTCACCAGGATCTCATTCAGTTCCTTATAATCGTCCAACAGCGGAATCCTCTTTCTCCCTGGGCTGTCTGATCTCTTCTGGCAGCCCGGATCTTTTGTCTTTTATGGGTTTTATTATAACCGATTCCAACTGACGGCACAACTGATTTCCAAGTGTTTCCGACCTTTTTCCGGGAAATTTCAGGACTTACAGCCTCTTCTCCTGCTATGTCCCCGTTGCTGTTCTGCTGCTGTTCCGCCGCTGAGAACGCCTGGCTTTTTGCCTGGCATTCTGGCGGTCTTACAATAAATCCGCCAGAAAGATACTTGCAGCTATCCCGGCCGCTGTCGCGACTAGAGCTCCCGGCAATGTCCAACGGGTCTTTCGGATATGGGCAGACATAAAATATACACTCATGGTGTAAAATACTGTCTCCGTACACCCCATCATGATCGAGACCATATTTCCCACCAAGGAATCTGGACCGTATTCTTTAAAAATATCAAGGATCAGACCGACAGCCGCGGAACTGGATATGATCCTCACTAGGATGATCGGAATTACCGGAACCGGGATATGGCAGAGTGCGGCTGGGAATTTCAGAAGCTCTGATAATACCTCCAGAATCCCGGAAGCTCTCAATACTCCCACCGCAGTCATCAGTCCGATCAAGGTTGGAAGTACATCCGCCACTGTCCGCATTCCTTCTTTTGCACCATCCAGGAAATCGTCGAATACCGGCCGTTTTGCGAGGATTCCGGAACCAACGATATAAAATACCGTGAGCGGAACCATGAATTCTGAGAGGAAAATCAATATATCCATGTTTTTCTTCTATGCCCTGCGATTGCCGTTTCTTTAGAACTTCCCGACATTAACACATACTCTACAGAATGTCTTCTTCCCGTCAGTCCTATCCTGGGAACCGCAGCAATCTCCCTTCAATTCTTTTCCTTCTCATTGTATTCTCCGCAAAAATCCATTATACTAAGCCCATGGAGGTGTTTTTCACTATGAGTATTCTTTTTCTAGAGTATCCACCCTGTTCTACCTGTCAGAAAGCAAAGCGCTGGCTTGATGAGCATCATGTATCCTATACCAGCCGCCACATCAAGGAGAACAATCCCACTGCGGAGGAACTGACAGAATGGTATAAAAAGAGCGGACTTCCGTTGAAAAAATTCTTTAACACCAGCGGACTTATCTATAAATCCATGGGATTGAAGGATAAACTCCCGACAATGAACGAAGAAGAGCAGATTGCCTTGCTCGCAACAGACGGAATGCTTGTAAAGCGTCCGTTAGTTATCGGCGATTCCTTTGTTCTCACTGGTTTTAAGGAAAAAGACTGGCAGGAAAAGCTAGGGTGACTGACGCCCTGGCTTTTTTCCTGTCTTCACGAATAACCAGATTCCCGCTGCTAAAAAGAACAGGATCCCGATACTGACCGTTATCGTTGTGACATGGCTCTCCAGCCATTCTATGATCCGCTCCGCCAGACTGGTTCTCAAAAGATCTGGGGGATCCGTTTCTTCTTCTGCCCGACTTACGATCTCTGCCTCGGGTGCGTTTTCTGTCTTATTTTCCGTTTCTGGAAGAACTTCCTCATAAATTCCAATATACTGCTTTCCTTTCAGATCCGGTGTTCGGATCTGACCTCCATATTTTGCTTTTACATTTCGAATCAGCTTACTTCCGCCTGCAGTCGCATTTCTGAACATCACCTCCCCATCCATATAAGGTTCTCCGTCCCATTCCACCCGGTTCACCCGATAATATACCCGGGACAACCCTGCAAGTTCTAAAAGTTTTTCTCCATAATCAGCAAGATCTGCATCGCCAGGAATCTCCATATCTCCCAAATAGAACGAATCTGCCCCGTATCCAGATACCGTCACAGAAAAGGAAAAGGTATCCGACCAGCTTCTCGACGTCTCTTCCACATCTACAAGAGAAAGTTCCCGCTCAAACTCTGTGCCGGACTCCTCATCGATAAGCGGAACGTCTGCCGTCTCCGGCACCGTATCATCACCTTCCAGGTCATAGGGAATTGTCACCTGGGCATATGTTATTTCTCCGGCTTTTTTCGCATTTCTGATTCGTTTTGATACCAACCGGTATTCCTTTTCCCCCTCGATCCTTGCCTCTTCCGGTATGAATGCCTCACCTCCATCCGTAAATATGGGGCTTTCATAGATCAAAGTCTCTTTTTCTTCTGATTTTTTATTTCCAGATGCTGCCTCTTCCGTGAAAAGTGTTTCCTCTGCAAACGTAGGCAGCGGAAATGCCAGACATGACAGAAACATCACACTTCCTAAAAAACCGGAAATTTTTTTGACAGGAAGCCGGAATATTCGGCTCCCATCATTTTTTATCCTTACGTTCTTCTCTTCTCTCATTTTCCTCCTTCTTTATATGCAGATACCAAAGACCAAGGAATCCGATAAACAGACCAAATACCGCAATTTCCGGTCTCCGGGTATCGCCAGTCTCCGGGGTCCTGAGACTTGTCCTGTCCTTCTGACGGACTCGCCCCTCTGTGCTGCCGGAAAATTCCCGCTCATAGCGTACCGTAATCCTGCCATACGTCTTTTCTCGGTCCCGTTCTTGTTTCGATTCCTCCTCCGATTCCGGTTCTGTCCACTCTGCCTCCACCGGTTTCTTCGGTTTGTCATGCGGAGTGGGCGCTGTTGGCTGTTCCGGCTCTGACGGTCTCTCAGACGTCTCCGGTTCCTTCGGCGCTGTCGGAGTCTCCGCTGGCGCCGTTGTCTCAGATTCGGCGGGCTCTGTCGGCAGCTCCGGTTCAGTAGGTCTTTCCGGCTCGTCCGGTATTTTTCTGTGGTCTGTCATCTCGATTTTTATAAAGCTTCCATCTATTGGCACTGTAAATTTGATGGAATCAGCGATCTCATACCCATCCGGCGCAGATATCTCCGTCAGGATATACGTCTCCCCTGCTGTCAGCGTTCCCTCCACAAAATGTGGAGTTTTCCCTGATATCCAGGAATCGATGACCGTTCCATCCACCGTTTTTAACTCCAGGGACGCTCCAGGCAGTTCTTCTCCCGTCGCCATATCTAACTTGCTGAACTGTGCTCTCGTCTTTTTATTCGTAATCGAAAGTTCATACAACTGGATCACCGCTTCTTTTTCCCTGTCAAATACGATAGAAAACGTCTCTTCAGAACACCCATATCCGGGTGGAGACTGGATCTCCTGAACCTCATACTCGTACATGACCCAGGCACCATTTTTCAGATAACCGATCGGTAGCTCCGGTGACAGCGCAATTCCGTCCGCACCTGTCATAAATACCGTCTTTTCTCCCGTCTGTACGCAGACCGCCTCAAACCATGCCCCGGAAAGTTTCAATTCTTTATCTTCCGCATCTGTCTTTCGGATTCTGATCCTGCCACATGCTATCTTTTCTTCCGGTTCCCGTCTGTTTTCCACCTCATAACGGACGATATTCTCCGTCTGGTCTACCGTGATAAGGATCGGTTCCGCTCCCTGATAACCGTCCGGAACTCTCGTCTCAAGAAGTACATATTTTCCTTCCGGAATCCGGTCAATTCGGTGCAGACCGGCTCTCATATCATAACTGGTCATTCCCGGATACCTCTCGGATGATCTGTCATGATAGCGGAACTGGTATTCAAACCGCGGTGACAGCTGACCGTCGGATGTTAATCTTTTCGGATCTCCATCAACTGTGACTGAGACCCGCATTCTGCTTCCATCCGATAATTCCCAGATCTGTGTGATGATTTTTCTGTTTTCCGTCGCCATATCCTCCAGAAGTCTGGCATCTCCTGAAGTGACTCTTCCCTGAGATTCCTTTTTCCACGAGAACTGCCGGAATTCATTTCCATACTGTCCAAACATCTTTTCATACGCCTCTGGAATCGCCGGAACATATTCCGACAGATCATCCGCCTTCCAACTGTCCACGATTCGGTCTTTCCGGTACAGATAAGCGCCGTTTTCCGTCTTTGCTCCCCCATTCTCATCCAGAACTGCCTCACAGAGGACAAACTCTGCTGCGGCAGGCCAGGATAACGGCTCTTTCTCCCCGGATGCATTTCTCTCAAGCTTAAAGACCTCCAGCTTCGTATGATCGTCTTTCAACACAAAGCTCTGCAGATTTCCTGTTTCCTCCACTGTAATCTCCATGGATGCAGGAAGGTAACCATCCGGCGTTTCCAGTTCCTCCAGAATATAATCACCCACAGGAATTCCTTCGAAATATTTCGGTTTTCCATCCGTTATCCACATTGCAGTGACTGAAACTTTATGATTATCCACAGGATCTTCCGAGTTCCACACAGCCGGTGTCTCCTCTGTCTTCACGAAATAATATCCTTTAGGATATTTATCCTGATCGGCAGTATTTACCCGCTTTGCCTTAAACAGCGCAAGCTTCGCCCCTGTTACAAAGGTCTGGCTGTATGTGCCCCGGATCTCTGTGCCTGTTTCACTTGTCTCCATATCTGTGCGGTTTTCTACCTTCTGACGGTAATCTTCTGTTCCGTCGATTTTTGCGATCTCCACCTTTGTTTTTTCATCCGACAGGAGTACTCTCTGGACCTCATTCGTCTCCTTCACTTCCACTGCTGACGGAAATGTGCGGACATAGCCATCCGGCGCTTCCAGTTCTTCCAGGATATAGCTGCCCGGGATCACCCGCCTTAAAAGGTCCGGCTGTCCGTCCGTACTTTCATCCATCCGTCCATCCTGAATCGTTTTTTCGCCGCTGATCCACACATTTGGAATCAGATAGGACTCTCCTTTCCTGTGCTTTAGCGGCACGTCATCCGCCTCATTCTCCGGATCTCCCACATCAAGCAGCTTTTCTCTCTCATTTAAATGATACGCAGCCCGGTTTTCCATCTCCAGAAGCTCCTCATACCGGTATGTCACATAGTCCCCATCCCGGTCATAGACCGGCTCACCCTTTTTATACAGAGCTCCGCTCTCCGGATAATATTTCACCAGGCCAAACTCATCGAGAACCGGTTCCATCCATTTTTCAAAAACCCCTGTTTCCGTGTTCCATGTTCCCGTAATATAGGCATTCTCACTTCCTTCCATGATCTCCGCCGGTCTTCCCGTCAGTATTTTTCTTCTTCCAGTCAGATTTCCCGCGGTGTCTGTTTCCTTTACCACGGGCCATACATAGAATACCTGCTGTTCTCTTCCATTCGATCCGATTTCTGTCTTCTTCACATATGCCAGGCCTGTGTAGGCATCAACCTCCGCATCCCTGCACAAAGATCCATCGAGATGAAACAGTGTGGTCTTCGGATCCGTTGCAGTAAATACCTTCGATTTCCGGTCATACACAAGTTTTGTAAAATCGCCTCCCGATATTTCAAATACCGGCTGTCCGTTTTTCAACGCATAGATCGATTCTGTATCAAAGGTGATCTTCTGTTGCCGTCCTTCCCGGTCATAGCCGTAGAAAGTCCCGTCTTTTCCCTTTTTTATCACATCAAGATTTCCAAGATCATAGAATAAGACCGGTGTATCCCTTCGCTTCACTGTCTTGATTTCCCAGGTATCTTCTCCCCGCATCTCATCTACTGACGCTCTGTCCCAGGAAAATTCCAGCTTTTCTCCGGCATATCCCTCTTTTACAACAATATCTGTCACATTTCCATTTCTGTCCCTTGTGACCTCAACACCTTCAAATGCATGATCCTGTGAATCCCCGGTCTGATTGACCCGGATCGCATCGTAAAGTGCAAGCTTGGCTCCTGTTACATACGGATTCTGATGATCTGCCGCCTCCAGTTTTCTCGTCACATAACCATAACCCTGAAAGATTCCATTCTCATAGACAATCTCCACCCGTTCTCCGCCGCGTTTCCTCTGCTCCAGCATCTCCAGAGTCCCCTTTTTCCAGCCAAATCCCTGGTATGTACCTGCATGATTGTAGGCAAGATCTAGATTCTCAAGCCCGTACTGTGCACGAAGTTCCGATATCGTTCCTTCCACTCGCCCTGATACTTTCATTCCACGAATTGAGTCTATTGCCTTTGTTTTTGAAATTTCCAGAATTGTTGCGGTATTTTCCGCATATATTCTGGCAGTATCTGTGACATTTTCCGGGTGGATTCCATCTGGATCCTGCTCGTACCCGTAAACTGCTGCCGCCGTTTTTCCTTCTGTCCAGCCGCCGGAATACAGGATCCGGTCACTGTAAATCTCTATTGCCACAGGCCCTGAACGCACATATCCGGACGGCGGCTTCACCTCCGCCAGCACATAAACCCCCGCAGGAAGCGGATTCGGTGTTTTTGCGTATCCCACTGCCTGGAGAATCCCCTTTTCCTCGATATCCCGGATCGTCGGGATCGCCATGAGTGTTCCTGTCTGTAGCCCATTTTTATCCGTAAAACTTACCAGGTCACTCTCCTGACAGATCGGTGTTCCGGCAGGAACCGTTCCATAGAAAAGCTCTCCGGCCCCGGCTGCCTTTCTCGCAAATGGCCGGATTCCCTTTGCCCCCATTGCCTCAAGAAAATACCGGCTTCCGAGGATCATCGTATCCGCCGTATAGCATCGCACGGCACCATCCCCGTCGTCCGCCTCATTTCTTTCCGCCCGATAGACTCCAAATACCGCGTCATCATGAAGGATCGGCTCTCCAGTTTCTGCGTCAAGCTTCTCAATTCTCAGATTTGAGAAATACTTTCGGTTCAAAAATGTCTTTTCCCCATAACCGGTCCAGAGCGTACCCTCTTTTTCCTGATTCGGATCCACAATACTCCATGGAATAAGCATCGGCGCATATTCCCCGTCATAGGCAGTCTTTACACCTGTCATCGTCTCCTTTCCCTCTCTCTTCGCTCCATTTTCACTGTCCGACCGATAATGATAGTACTGCTTTACCGTCTCATTCCCGTAAGGTTCGTAATGACCTGCTCTCTTTTTCTCAGAAAGTCCATACGGATAGACTTCAAAATCCCCATCATTGCTGTGGGCACATATCACATACTCCCGAAGTTCCTGTTTCTGATTTTCCGCCGACTCCTCGTTAAAGCGTATCAGATATTTTTTTGCAAGATCCCACGGAGAATCTGCAGTCCTGTATACATACTTCTCCTTCCAGTCATCTCCAGCCTCAGTCTGTCCGCCTGCCACTGGAAGAAATATCTCCTTCGGCGCATCGATCTCATAATGCCTATTCTTAAAGTCAAGAAGCTCCGGCGCATGGGGCTGTTCCTCCACGATTACATATTCTCCGTAAGGAAGATACTTCGATACCGCTGACGCTGCCTCTTCCTGTGCCTGTCCATTTTCCTTCCGGACCGCCAGAGTCATCCTATCCCCGTCTAGTCCGCCATTCTCTTCGCAGTCCCAGGCAATCGCATAGATTTTTCCCAGATCATACTTGAAAAACGGCTGCAGATAGTCCTCCGCTTTCTGGATCGCAAGATAGAGCGCATGATCATATTGCTCATCCGAATATGCGTTTTCTCCCTGTTTCATTTGTTCCTGCTCCGCTTTCAGATACCAGTCAATGGCAAACTGCCGGACTGCGTCCGAGCGCTTTGCATTCTCCTTCGCGTATTCCGAGGTATTGATCTCATTTTGCTTTCCGGTAATGAGACTGGCCGCAAACGGTTTAAATGATGTATTCCACAGGAATCCCCTTCTCTTCCAGCAATCCGTGTCTGCCGTCCGGATAGCTGCAAAGAATTTCTCATAGTTATACCCTTTAACCGTCCCGGCTTCCCCATGATCCGGATCTATTTTCTGCTCCACTGTCTCCAGTACGTGGCGATCCGCCTTTTTCGTATAGATCTTCTGGACCAGCTCCGGGAAGTTTTTCTGGTATTCTTCGATCTGTACCGTTTTCCCGTTTTTATCTACCCAGGAAATCTCTCCGTCTTTTGTGCAGAAGATCCGTTCCAGATTAGACTTCAGATAAATTTTAAACCGGAAATTCCCGATGTTTCTCCCGTCATCCGTCTTTTTCTCCACCTGCACCTTCTGCTTTACAGGCCGCTCCAGTACAAGCGCAGGCGAGAGCCCCGTATCTCCATCCTCGCTGATCTTATCCTGACCGCGGTATACCAACCGCCTTGCAATGATGTAAGTGTCTGAAACGTCTTGATTTTTTGAGACTGACACAGCAAGCGCTGCCCCCGAGAATTTCACAAGATATTCCGCATACCCGATCCGGTCTCCTGCCTGGTATCCCCAGACATTCGCGTTTCCGATCCTCTGGATCTCCTTTTCCGTCAGAGCATGACTTTTTTCCGGAAGTTTTACGATAAAGTTTAAGGTGAGGCTCGTCTTTCCATCGGTAAATTCCTTTCCGAACGAATCTTTTCCGGAAGTCCGAACCTGAATTCTGTATACACCATTCTTCTCCCTCACCACGCTTTGAATCTCCACATCTTTTTCCACGAGTTCTTTTTCTGTTGTGATTTCGATCTTATCTTCCGTTCTCGTCAGCGGAACACGGTATCCATGTGCCGGATCTCCCGACAGGTAATCAAGCACCTCTTCTCCCTCTTTATGATAAACCATGACCTGATGCATGATCTCTGTCAGCTTTCCATCTGTTCCCGGCATCAGAGCCGGTGTCAGCGTCGCATCGAGATAATATCTTCTGTTTCCAGCGGACCCAATCACATACTGTCTGTCGGTCTGGAACCGGAATTTTCCGCTATTTTTATATTCCTGATACACCCAGCGGAGATTTACCGGATCCTCGTACACCGCATAGACACTGTCCGGCGTCTTTTTCCCATTTTCCACTTTTGAGGTAAAAAATCTGCGATTTCCAATAGAAGATGCACCTGCATACAGCGTTACCTGATAACCAGCATCCTCTTTTCTGATCCCATCGATTCCGCAAAAGTTCCACTGGGGATGTTCCTGATACCAGGTGAAAATGCTTCTCATAAGATCCAGAACACAGGAATTCTTTTCGACAGGCACTGTAATTTCCTGCACCGCTGCACCATACACGGTCTTTTTTGCCGGCTCTCCCGGATCTGTTGTCATTCCCCAGAGATCTTTCTGGCCCTTTTTTACTCCCCGGCTATAGACCGGCACATCCTCCAGCGAGCGGATACCTCCGGCCGTAACCGGAACTTCATACCCGTTTCTTCCAAGGATCTCCTCTGTCTGAGCCTTCAAGAAGAGAAAGCTCTCCGACGTTTCGTCTGAAAGGTCACAGTCCTCCAGTTTCACCTGAAACCGCTCATCTTCCTCATTGACAGACAGATTTGAAAGGCTCATCGGTATCTTTTCCGGAATCTGTTCTGCCTTTAAGATCTGCGGTTCTATCCGGCTCACCGGTTCCTGTCCGGTAATATTTCCCGCCGCATCCCGCTCCGGCTGATAGAGAAGATCACTGGTATCGCTCTCCGCCCGTTTCCATACGGTTCTCCCGGCCCCATCTTTTACAATCACCTCTTCTGTTCCCGTCACGTGAGGTCCTGTCACCAGCTCCTCCCCTGTATCAACGCGGTAGAATTTCGTTCCTTCCGAAAAACCATAGGCAAAGATCTCATAACCTCCATCTCCATTTTCCCCTGCTGTCCCCGCTGATGTGACCGTAAATGGAAGTTCATCATATCCTTTTCCACTTCCATCATCTCCCTCCATTGCCGCTGTGAGTTCCGGCATCGTGACCACAGCCGTTCCATTTGCGTCCGTCACAGATCCTGGAGTTTCAAAGCCTGCTCCCCGGTTGGTGATCTCCTGATCCATTCCGTTTACCGAAAGCTCGTATCCCTCACTTCTGGAAAGTTCTTTTATATAATATTTTCCCAGAATCAGCGGTCTCCCGATCCACCAGTTTCCGTTCTTCTCCATGTTCTCCTGATACAGGTTTCCCGGCCCGTTCCAGGAGATATCCGTCCTTTTTCTGATCTTTCCGGCCGTATAATCGTACTCCACCCCCGGTGCTTCCGTATAACACAGAAAATCCGCATTTCCATCCTGATCTGTTGCTGCCGTTGCCACAAGATCATTTTTCTTATAGACAACGCCGGTATTGGTCAGAATTCCGTTTCCTGTCACCTCCGCATCAGGATGAACGATGTCTTCCGCCGCAAAAAGGCCATAAACGGCCCCTTCAAGTGTTCCGTCTCCTTCCGTATCCCCGTAGGACGAATAATCATCCGCTTCTCCCCTAAAGAGATCTCTGTCTTTTTTCGTGATATGGATCCGCCCCTCAGTTCGATGGTCATACACATGCCAGGCATCCCCGCAGTCCTCAGCGCCATTACAGTGCGAATACTTTTCGGAATCCCTGGGATCCAGATGCCGGATTCCATCCTCCTCTGCATCCGCCAGAATATCCTCAAAGTCCCCAACGCCTTCAAACTCTCCCCAGCCATCGGATTCTTCGCCATCATCAGCTTCATCCCGGCTTCTTCCCATAAACCAGTCGTAAAACCGATCAAAAATACTCTTCTTTTCTGCATTGGACGCCGTTGCCTTAACCGCAGCTTCTTTAGTATCTGCTTCCGCATTAGACGCCGTTCTCTTCATAATTGTTCCCGCGTGGCTTTTTACCACCGGTATTTTTCTCTCCGAAACAGTACTCCCACCTGTCACTCCATTTCCCGAATACCAGATATTTTCCGTGATCTCACGACTGCTTCCGGATCGTTTTTCCGCGTTTACTCCCGCCTGGGAAGAATCCGTCGTGATCATCTCCACAGGGATATCATCCAGGTGCAGGTCATGGAGGATATATCCGTTTCTTGCCTGGATCTCCTTCCATGTATAGGTAAACCTCAGTCCGATAAACCTCCGGTATGTCTCCTCACAGTCCGCCTTGCAGCCGGATTCCTCTAATGCGTCTTCGGATGCAGCCCGGAGCTTTCGCTCATTTCCAGCACTTTTCTGGCTTCTCCCATCCGGTTCTCCGCTTTCCAGTACCTCCTGCACCTCATCATAAACGCTCTCATCCGCGAGCCAGTGAAAATGGCAGCCGCCTTCCGCCTCTGCCTCACAGGCTTCCATCAGCTCCATCCACTGCTTTGCCGCAGCCCTGTTATTATCCCTGGTCTGTTCCGCGGCCTCCTCATAAGCATCGCTCTTTTTCCCGTCCTTATCCCCGGAATCCCCATCTTCCTGGTCCTCCGGCATATTTGCCCATGACGGCGCGGCATGTCCGTCACAGTATGTCTTTTCATATGCATACTTTCTGGTATCTTTGTAGGTTATCTCCCCCTTTTCGTTCGTGGTTCCTTCCGAAAACACCTGAAAGCCGCTCCATGGGCGAAAGCTCAGGTTCTTTTCCGCAAGTTTTCCCTCGCCGTCCGTCTTTGAGATCTTTCCTCCGTCCTCAAACCTTTCATACAGATAGAACTGGCTTCCCTTGAGCGGCATTCCGGTCTCACCGTCATGTTTTACAAGCCTGACATTGTAATCCGCTGAAAATGTCTCCTTATGGCGATAGATCTGAAATTCAAGCGTCGGCGTCTCCACACCATATTCCGGTATTTCCCCGTCACCCAGAGTGCCTGATCCGCCGCCTTCCCCATCCTGGCTAATCACCAGATAAAACACCATATCAGAGGGAATGATCCTCATATCCGCCTTATAGAGTCTCTGATGTTCCGGCGCGTTGATGCAGACCTTAAAGTCCATCCACTCCCTGAGATATTCCGGATTCCAGCTGCCTTCCGTATACCAGCCGGAATTGCCTTTCATAGTGATCTTATACCGCACCGTTGTCTTGTTGTATTTCTCTTCATCTGTCATATTGCTTCCGACAGCATTCTCATTTGCGGTCACCGAACCATTATTGTGGATCCGGATCGCATCCCCGCTCCAGGTCACCTCATACAGATTTTGTCCCATCACCGATTTCGCGATATTTTTATCCTGGGATGCGTCAAGCCATCCCACGTTTCCCCCTGTGGATCCATTGTCCCACACACTCTGGGGCTCGATCTTCGCGATATCCCGGATAAACTCTTTTCCGAGAACAAACTCCGTATCCAGGGCGCCAGGTCCGTCAGAAAAAGGCAGTACCTGAAATGGCACTGCCGTATCTTCCGAAGTTGCTCCCCTGATCGCATCCGGAGCTTCTTTTCCCGCCGCCAGCCCGACGGAGGACGCCTGCTCCATAACAGCGATCGCGCGGTCTTCAATTTCCGGATTGTCAGCCACCCAGGCAAATTTTGTCCCTGCATCGTCTTTCACATACTTTACGATATTGGCACTGGACGTCGTAGACGCGATCTCCGCATAAAGACCCGGATCAAACTTTTTTGCCGCGTCCTTCAGTGCCGACCAGTTGTCCGGATATGCCCAGAATAACCGTTTCGCCTGCGTTTCCGTAAGCGGAGACGGCATTGTATCAAACTTATACATATCATACCGGTCGACCTTCTTCCAGCCTTTTCCCCCATCGAGGCAGTAATACGGGGCCGTCGATTTCTGCGGCCACACATCCGATGCCTCGGACGGGAACGGGAGTGGAATCCCCACTCCCGTGATCGTCATAATGACTGCAAGAAATCCAGCCAACCATCGCCTTCTTTTTTTCTCTTCCATACTGATCCCCCGCCATTATTTCTTTCCAATCGTCTGTACCGCACCTCTGACACACCATGCGCCTGTCTCATCCACAGTGTAGCCGTCCGGCGTCACACAGTCCGCCAGCATATGTCCGTTTTTCTGGTCCATATAGTAGCATTTTCCATTGATCCAGTTCCAGCCTTTCGTCATCCGCCCGGTCGGTCCCAGGTAATACCACGCTTCTCCTTCTTTTATCCAACCAGTCTGCATTTTCCCCTGGCTTCCGTCATTTGTCTTCTGGAGATAATACCAGCTTCCATCTTTTTCATCGAGAAACCACCCTGTCTGCATCCTGCCGTCAGCCGCAAAATGGAACCAGGAAGTCTTTTCCTGTCCTTCTTTCGCATATGGGTTGTAGATCCAGGCCCACTCATTGGCATACGTTCTTCCGCCGGAAACAAATTTCCAGCTTCCATCCTCCTGCTTTCTCCACTCACCGGTGACACTGCCCTTTGGCTGTTCCCCTGTGTTCTGGGCCTTTTTCAGCACACTTCCCGTTCTTCCGCCGCCGGAAGAACGTCCTCCTGAGCTGCCGGACCAGGTCTTATCCACAAGCTTAAACTTTAATTTCACAGGAATCTTTTTCTCCAAAGCCCCAGCACTGACCGTGATCTCGTCCTCATATTCCGCCGTATACGGATATTTCTTCATCCCCTCCGCGATCCAGAATGCCTCCGTATTTACTGATACCGCACCGTTTTCTACCTTTACAGCACTATTTTTTACGTTCCAGTTAAATTCGAAGCTACCGTCCCCATTTCCTTTTAACGCTTCCTGCGGTATCAGCTTTGCCGTAATCTTCTGTGCATCCGCGCCCTGCCATATGACCGTCGGGTTATATCTCGATCCCGTTTTCGTGAGTATCAGGTCAAACACCAGCTCTCCTTGATCCACCTTGATCTCCTCCGGCATCACCACAGTCCTGTCATCTGTCACAAAATCCACTTTCACGCTGCAGACTGCCGACTGGATATTTCCAAGGGCATCCTTTGCCGCCATCACTACCTCCGTGCTTCTTGTTCCACACCCAGTACGTTTCTCATAGATATGTTCCTTATGAGCCGCTTCATCCGCCTCTATGAGATCCAGGATCCATCTCGTATCCTTTTTCGCCATCACCTTTGCGTTCCGGTAATCTCCGTCCGCGATTCCCTCTTCCACAAAACCGGCGTCCACCTGGATAATGGCATTATCGCCGACGGTCCAGCTGATATCTTTTTTATCGAAATAGTCCGGTGTAAAGGATCCTGACAGGATCTGCGGCGCGGATACCGTGATCGTTTCCTGCGGCTTTTTCCTGTCACCGGTCAATGTTCTTGTCACCATAAAATTCAATGCCGCTTTGTCGAGAGTCGCGCCTTCCGCTGCGATCTTCGTCCGGTCCTTGATCTGGAATGTCACCGGGATCCTGCAGTTTGCGGTCACAGACTTCTCCTCAAAGCTGGATGCCGGTCTCGTCTTTGCTGTCAGAACCGCAAGTCCGCCCTGGGTACCGTTTCCGTAGACCGTATCCTCGATAGGGTACCGGTACTGTTTCTTCGCCTGTTCTGTCTCCGCTTTCTCCACAATATCCTTAAAAAATCCTGCATTCAGGTTCAACTCGATGGATGCGCTCTTTTTCGTATATCCGGACTCGTCCTCATCATCATTTTTCTTTAAGATGATCAACTCATCGTCATCCACACTCCATCTCACCGCCTCATCGGCGACATCGTTGTTCTTATCGACCACAGCCTGGATCTTCACGTCCTGGACCTTCGTTCCCGACTCCAGCTTTCCGTTTAAATATCTCGCCAGCAATTTCCCCGCGGTATCCCTCACTTCCGTGGTGATCGACGGGTTCATCCGGTCCCCGGTGCGCTCCTCGATGACCCGGAAACCAAATTCCTGGGGCTCTACCCGCACACCTGCTGCCACTTTCTTATAGACCGCGGAGACCTCCGTATCATGTTCCGGCATCACAAACTGGTAGGAACCTCCTGTCTGATAGGTCGTCTTCCTTCTGCGCCCAAGAGAATCTGTATAGGTCGGCACACCATCCATCTGGAATTTCTCTGTCTCTGTGTTCTTCGGAGCCGTGAGGACTGTAACGGTATCTCCGGCAGCCACCGCGCCCCGGTATGCTTTGTGGAATTCCTTGCTGTAGGCAGACGGACCTCTCGCCGTCAACACCGCCACATCATAGAAATTCCCTGAATTTGCCGCTGTATCCACCTGAAGGACCGACAGCAGATATCCCCGCATCGGTCGTCCCACGGAATTCGGTGCGAAATGATCCGGAGTATAGAGATCCTGTCTCGCCGCAGCCTCGGTATCCACTACATGGAGAACGCCGTTCTCGAGTTCCTCATAGAAATAGAGTTCGTCCTCTTTCTTCGTGTTCTGTCCCTGCACCAATGTGTAGAAATTATCTCCTTTGTTCCAGAAGCCAATATGGGCATCGTAGGTGAACCGATTGTCATCCGAGACACCTGAGCCGCAGACACCGGCTGCAATCTTCTCCTCTGTATCCGCGAACAGGTACGCCACATCCGCTCCGTCCTCAACCCCATAACGGAAGTGAAAGCCAGTATCATGAGTTCCAATAAAAGTTCCCTCGCGCGCCGCACTTCCAAGCCCGGAAGATGCGATGGTCCCCTCAAACCGTGCCACCTTCATCTTTCCGGAAGCGTATTTTCCCGTGATACCGCCGATGGACTGAGAGCCGCTTCCGCCGATGGTTCCCATCACATGCGTATTGAAAATATCCGCGGAATTCTGGAACCCCACGATTCCGCCCACATAGCCGCCGCCCTGGATCCTGGCACTCAGACTGTCCCCTGTATTCACCTCACAATCCGCGATCAAAGACTCTGCCGCCCGTCCGGCAATTCCCCCGGCAAAGATCTCCTTTCCGCTTCCCGTATCGATAGCCACATGGTCGGAAACACAGTTTTCCACCACAGAGTCTTCCAGGACATCCGCAATAACTCCACCGGCTGTACCGGTAGTCCTCAATGTGCCGTTTACTGTCACGTTCCGGATCACTGAATGTTTCGCACGGCCCGCGAGAATTCCCCCATTCTCCTTTACCGTGATCACATGCCCCGGCTTTACCTTGAGCTCTGTGATCTCCGCGTTCTCCACTGCGCCGAACAGTCCCCCAAAGTCCCAGGACGGCTGGTACATGCGGAAATTGGACACAGTTTTTCCGTTTCCGCTAAAATGCCCCTCAAACGGCGATACTCTTCCGGCCCGCATATCCGCCCCAGTGTGATAGAATCCGATAGGGATCCAGTTCATTCCACCGAGATCAATATTTTTCCCTAACTCAAACCAGGCACCTTTATAATTTCCCGGATAAGTGCCCTCTCCACTTCCAACCTCCATTCCCATGGACGCAAGGGCAGCGAGCCCAATGAGGTGCTCCTTCGTTGTGATCTGGTACGGCTTTTCCTTTGTTCCATCCCCAGTTCTTCCACTTAAAAAGCTCATATCGCCCACATCAGCGCCCCAGATCTCCTCATCCGCAGCGAGCACAGCAATATTTTCCACGGCATCCGATGCCGTCGCCGTTCTCTCCGCCGCTGTTTCCACACTTCTCAAAACTGCCATTCCTCTTACCGGTGTTCCAAGCGCCATGCAGAGTCCTAACCCTGCTAACATCATCTGGCTCTTTCTGCCTCTGTTTTTTCTGCTCTTCTTCATTTCTTTTCTCCCCTCTATGCCTGCGGCAGACAGAATGCCGGGCAGATCCCGATCCCAACATCTGACACATCCGCCTGTCTGAAGCATCCATTTTCAAGATCTACAACATACTCCCGGTTTCCATATACAAAACTGCCTCTTTCATCCACCTCATAAGCCGGTGTCCGAAGCCAGAACCCGCGGCTGTAAGAACTTCCCTTTCCTTCCGGATTCCAGATCTCATCCCGATACCGGTATGCTTCCTCCAAAGACAGCAGAAAGAATCTGTCCCGGCAGTCCTGGTATGGCAGCAAATGGCTCTCAAGACCATCCAGACGGCTGTCAGCAAAATCACCATCCCCTGTTTTCCCTGTAAATGCCGTCAAAGCTCCCGTGTATACAAAAGATGCATCTGGAACCGCAGTCTCCACCTGTTCCCCCAGCCATTCTCTCACCCGGGATTTCTTATAATTATTGTTTTCTCCAAACGGAAGTAAGATCCGCTCCTCATAAGTACTGTCCACATCGGACCGAATCACGTTTTCCGCCAGAAACAGCGCACGTTTCCCATAACTGCCTCTGCCGTCCTGGTAATCATCATCGATACATCGAAACCGGCATACTTTTCCCGCAATCTCCCGCGAGACCACATCACCGGTCTTCCATGCGGCCCGGTCTTCCTCCTCCCCGAACTTGTCTCCCGTTCCTGGAACGGTATTTTCCCCGGAATCCGGCGCCCGCCCCCGCCATTCAAAGCCGATCCGGCAGTCCGTAACCGTCTCACCGTTCACATTCCTGGTCCCCAGATCCAGCTTTGAAATATTTACCACTCCGGGAAACATCTGCGCGATCACCAGCGTATCGAACGAGCTGTCTTTTCCCGTTACCACAATTTCCTGCCGCCCTTCCCGTTCTGCGGCAGATACCGTCTCCATCAGAAACCGCCTG
>UMET01016776.1_pt1 | contig 20504 bp, 32 predicted proteins | sample 1964821 | NCBI WGS metagenome assembly UMET01 (sample SAMEA4836027, study PRJEB28245) | human gut metagenome | biome: gut microbiome; material: fecal sample | place: Denmark | collected 2008
CTCCCCGGTGGTCTGCCGGGGAATTATAGATCGTTATGGATGGGACGATCATGTTGTCGTAGTTTACATTGCAAAATGGGTTTAATTTTTCTGCTGCTTTCATGGCTGTTCTCCTTTGTATGGTTCTGGTAGCGGCATCCAAGCATTTACAAAAATTCCATACTTTAAATATGATTTCTCATCATCTCCTGGATAATATGTACCGCCTTCTTCGTTTTTCTTATATCGTGCGATATTCGGAAGACTGCAGTTACTGAAGGATACCAAAACATAACTTTCGTTTTCTGGTGTGTGCTCTGTATCTTCCACTGGGATCCATTTGTTGACCATCTCGTTGATATTACCGTTATGGTTATCCATATGTCGGCGGATAACATCTTTTATATCTTCGCTCATACAATACGCCCCCAGTTTGAAAGTATTTTCATGCTCTTCCTGTTCATATTTTTTCTGTTGTTTTTTAATCTCGTCCAAAATCTCTTTTAATACGCTCATTTTTCTTAATCCTCCTGTTTTATTTTCTCCTCTAACTCTCTGTAGCATCGCTCACACCCCATATCCTCAATAAGGCTACAATCTATGTACCCATCCTGAAAAACTGCCACATTGGCTTTCAGACACTCTTTTACCTGCTGACCTTTGTACTTTACAAAGTGTTCGCAGTATTTTACCGGATATGATGCCCCTCCCCGGCACCAGTGCACCTGTTCGCCCGGTTTGTTCCAGTTGCTCCACTGGGCTCTTGGCGGTTCGCCCTGATGGGCTTTATCGTATGGATCTACTGCTGCCCGGTGATCGTCATAACAATCTCCGTAAGGACATCTGCTCGACCACCAGAGCATGCAGCTTCCGCATACACATTTTCCGCAATGTTGGATTGCATCCGGTTTCATCCATTCCTGTAGGGTTATCTGTCCTTTCATGGCATAACTCCCGGTACTTCAAACATACTGATCTGTTCCTCCGGTTCAAAATTCATCCACAAAACTTCTTTTTTCTTCTCTCCTGATTGCGTCCGGCTGACAGTTTCCTTTTTGTGCCATCCGTGAAGGATATCGTCATATAATTCGGATTCATAACCGCTGATGATCGCGTAACCTTTATGGTTTCTTAATACCTCCAGAAGGTCTTTATGATCCTGATCTGTCATTTCTTCGGCATATTGTTTCTGGCTTCTGGTCTCCAAAAGATACGGAGGATCGCAATAGATCAGGGCGGTTTTATAATTAAAGTCCTGTATTAATTCAATCGCCGGTCTGTTCTCGATCTGCACACCTCGCAATCGTTCTGCCGTCTCCGTAAGTCTTTTAGGAAGGCTCTTCCAATTTTCTGCCGCATAAGCCCGTTCCCTGCCTTGCACGTCTCTTTTCCAGCCAACCTTTTCCCCGTTTGTCCGAAAGCCATATCCCATGTTTAGGCGGATGCAAAAATTTACTGCCCTTCTTAATTTGTCTTCCGGATTTTCCCGGTACGCTCTTTCAAATTCATCCCGGGCATACGGGGTAAAATAAATTTCTTTAGACAGATTTTCAAGATTATCTTTTACCTGATTGAAGAAATTTACTACTTCGCCGTCCAGATCATTGATCGTTTCGATGTGGCTGCGGTTCTTCCGAAATAATACAGCGCCGCTTCCGAAAAATGGTTCCAGATATGTATGGTGTTCCGGGAAATATTGTATGATCCAGTCTGCGATCGCCCACTTACTTCCTGGGCATTTTATGACACTCTTCATGGCTGCTCCTTTCCAAATAAGCTCATCTGTTCCCAGCCGCTCTCTGGTATTGGTGGATTCCCGTACCGTCCCTGCTGGATCAATAAATCAATCCTATCTGCCGCCTGCTGCCAGGTGTATTTTTCTACCGCATCCCGTGCGATCTCGATTCCCCGAGAACTAAACTCTACGTAATAACCGTCTATAATCGCTGTCCCGGTTTTGTAGTAGCCTTTCAGGTACCCGGTCTTTGCCGGCATGGGCGCACCAGCGAAAAATGACCGGATCTGCGCCTTGTCTTTATTTTGTAAAAGAAATTCTTCCAGCACTCTGTCGTACATTGACTTCAATTCCCATCTCCTCCTTTATCGTTTCCCGGAAGTCCTCCCACGTTGCCATGTCTCCGATCAGGCAGGTGGCTTTCTTCTCCATCCGGTTGATGAGACGTTGCATCCTCTTTTCTCCAAAGCCGAATTCGTCACGGACCGTTGACGACGCCAATAAGAGGATTGTGTCTATGGTGGTCATTTTTATCACTTCTGACGCTTTTTCGATCTCCTTTTTTGCCAGCTGAGTATGTACCCCGGTGATCCCACGATATTTGATCTCTTCCTGCAGGCGTTCCAGACCGCCTTCCTTTACGATTCTTTCTGCCAGCAAAAGTCCGTCTTCCCGGCCAGCCTGATAATCTGTCATTTTTGACATGTCCCATACCTCCTATGCAATGTATCCCACTGATCCAGTAATTCTTTTGGATAGTGGATTGTTTTCTCCTTCGGGTTGGTGTTGAAACCATATTCTCGATAAATGGTGTCTACCATTCTGCCGCTCAATCCTAATTCCTGCTCAATTTCTCTCTTTGACATCCCGAATTTCAGCCGGTTTACTACCATCTGATCCAGTTCCGGGGTTCGTTTTTTCCGCATCTTTTCTCCTCCTTATCTCGTTTTTTAGCCACTGGGTATATTCGTGTTCTCCCAATTCAAACAGGATCTCTTTATCCTGGGAGTGTTCCGCGATCTGTTCCCAGAGATCTTTATGTTTGATTTCTTCGCCCTTGGAATTTTTCCAACCATTTTCCTGATACCGGGAAAGTCGCTCGAATCCTCCAGCCAGATATGCCGAGTCCGTATGGACCACGATCTGGGCGGGCTGACACCGGGTTATGGCATCCAGAAACATTTCCAGATCGCGCCCGAAGCAGTTCCGAACACAGTGTTCGAATTTTTCTTTTGTGTGCAGGGTTTTTCCCTGATATGCGAGGACATATCCATACCAATCGTCCCGCTCCCATGGGGATTTCCCGGAATTTTCCATGTATAGGTCGATTATCCACATAGTTATCCACCTTTCCTGACGGTTTTTAAGGTCTTTCAAAAATCCCATCTTTACTTTGTTCTTTTCAAAACCAAAACCGCCCTTTTATGTACTAAAGTCATGTGTTTTTATTGACTATTTTTAAGGTACCGTCTCCTTTACGAGGATATAGTACATGTACTCATACCCATCATCGGTGATCCCGTACTGTATCCCGCTGTCTCCAAATGCCTGCTTGTCCAGATACCAGCCTTTGGGGACTTTGACATTTAAACCAAAGCAGTTCCCTTTCATCCTCTTTGTTTCAAAGGCAGGACGGGTAAGATTTCGGCTACAGCAATACGCCCGGGACTGGATCGCCGCATCTGTTCCTCGTGTCTTTTGATAGTATTTGATAAAATAGCTCGCCAGACGGCTATACTGTCCACTCTTATCCATGGGTTTTATGGTTGTCCATCCATGCGGCCAGACGTTTCTTAGTAGTCTGGTATCTATAGGACTTACTACCATGTGGATATGGGCGCCTCCCCGTGGTCCCACCTCCGCTGTCCAGATGTATTTCAGGATCAACCCCTCTTTTTTGTAGATCTTTCTGAGGGCTCTGAGCAATTTATTTTCGTGATCCTTTAACTCTGCTATGGTCTGCGGTCTCTTTTTCGGATCGTAGTCAAAAGTGATATACCAGCACTCCCCATCAAAGTTAGCATTCAGCAGCGCAGTCAGTTTTCTTTCCAGCTGACGGTCATTCACTTTCTTCTGGGAGTCTGTAGTCTCATTCTTTTTGGGGGCTCTCTTTTTCTTTGGCTGTGCAGATCTGGTATAGTACCTTCTGACCATCCTTGTTAGTCCGGCTTTGCATACCGCTTTCATGTATGGCATTTTTCGTTGCTCCTGTCGGTAAGATAATAAACTTAGCAAGTTTAAAGGGAGGTTCTTTCCTCCCGATTTTTTGTCTTAAAATGCCCGCAAGGGATTGACCTTTGCGGGCGGAAATGGTATGCTTATCTCGTATATTTTGGTAAGCATATCATTTGCTCGGCTCTCCTTTTCGCAGAAGGGGAGCTATTTTTTTACATTTTCAAGGTACCATTCCAGAGGATGCAGATCCTCCAGTTTTCCGATCACATCGATCTTGTTTCCCAAAAGCGTCGGGTATTCCCGTCCCATATCCACCCGGAGATCTGCTGTGTCTACGGCGCAGGCAAGGCGGTAATTCCTTCCACCGGGGTTTTTCATCGTTAAGCGTCTACTTTCCACGGCGATACCTCATTCTTTCTATTTTGTCTTCGATCATCAGGATCAGGACAAAAGATAAGATTGCCAGGAACCAGAATACAGTAACCTCTTCGAGTGGGCTGTACTCTGTAAATAGGTAGACCATACTGACTCTTGCCAGTAGTACGGCTATGATTATGTTTTTTATCATTGGTTTTGTCCTTTCTTCACAAAAAACTGGCACGTTTTGTCTTCCGATTTTCTGTTCTTCGTTCTTCCTGCAGTGCAATGCCCGTTGTTGATTTTTACATATATGTATCCATCTCTTATGTAGTGCTGCATGAAATGTATGCAGTCCTGGCATTTCATGGGTTTTCCTTCGGTTCCGTGGATTTCCCGGAGCATTTCAAGTTCTGCTTTGAGATCTCGGTTTTCTTCTTCTAAGGTTCTTACTTCTTCTGATATCATATATTCCTCCTTTTATATACGTATTGTATATATACATATTGTATGTTTTATATATGTCCATATAGTAGTACAATTTGTATGTAATGTCAATATATTTTAGGAGGTGCATTATGCTTTTTGGAAAAAGACTTCGTTCCGCACGCTTAAATTCCAGTCTTACGCAACAGCAGGTTGCTGATATGCTCGGTGTTACTGTAAATTCTTATCAAAAATACGAACAAGCCATGCGCTCCCCTTCTTTGGAAACATTGGTTAAATTATCTGATATCTTCAATGTTCCTACAGATTGGATTCTTGGTCGTGATGATTTTCTAAAATCTCTCGGAGTTTCCGTTGATGTACCCCTGTGATATCTTCTAACGTATCCCACAGAACAAAATCTCCTGTTCTCTGTCCCGCTTCAATTTTTTGATAATAATTGATACTGATCTCCAACCGATCTGCCATCTGCTGCTGTGTCATGCCCGCTCTCCTGCGGGCTTCTTTTAGGTTTGCTCTCATGATTTTCTCCTATTTCAATACTTCATTCCCGTAAAATCCCAGCTCCCTCGCTATTTCCCTGGGGTTGTATTCCGGGACGTGTTTCTTTCCGTTTTTATCTGCAAGGAGTTTTTTCCACTTCCAATAATCTGTAAAAGCGAGGAAGTTTACTCTTTTTAAAGCCCCTTCCCCCATGACTGCATAATCGCCATAGCGTTCCGTAAGGTTTTCGATTTCCTTCATGTGCTTTCTGGCTGTCCTGTCAGTAATGGAAAACTGCTCGCAGATTTTTTTAATGGTCATTACTGGTGTACCGTATATAATGTTTATCGTTGTCACTGTCTCACCTCGTTTTCTGTCGGTATGCTTTTAATTTTATAGTACGTATTACTTTGCTTTCCTGTCTTTTGAGTTTTATACTTTAAGTATCAAATCAAAAGGAGGATATATAAATGTCCAGAGATCTTAATATTCCATTGTTTCCAGCTACTAAGTTAGAGGCTCTTGCTATGTTGTATCTGCAAAATCAGGATTTATACAATATATCTCCTGAGGAATTACTCGTAAAATACAACGATGTCTACAAGGAGTTATGTGCGCAAGATATCTCATCTCACAAGTAGATAAGTAATTATCGTAGTTATTACAGATACTATTACAGCCACAAAACGGTTTACTGGTGGGTTCAGATTTTGCTGAATCCACCTTATTTCTTTCAAAATTCTATCCATCTTTTTTTCCAAATCTTTCTCTTCCATTTTTTCACCACTCTCCTTTCTCTACTACGATATATAAGTCACAATACGTGACATTATTTATCAAAAAAAATTTCCTGTACTGTCCTATTATAGAAATTTGCGAGCTTCACCTTTATATCATCTCTCGGGATTCTTTCTCCGTTTTCGTACATAGCAATAGCTGACACACTTACTTCTATCTTTTTTGCAAGAAATTCTCTCGGAATATCACCTCTCAGTGCTAATAGTCTAGCACCGATTTCTTTTGCATCAATCATTTCTCTCACCTTCCTTATCTTATATCCTCGTTTTTTCTGTGACACCATTATAATACCATATGTCACAAATCGTGTCAACACAAAATGTGACATTTTTATTTACTTTTATCACGATATGTGTTAGATTTAACTTAAAGAAAATTAAAGAGAGGTGAAACGATGGGAGATTTTAATAAAATACTTAAAATACTACGTACTTCAAAAAGTGTGACTCAAGATGAACTTGCAAAAGCGTTAAATATATCCCGAAGTGCTGTTGGTATGTATGAAAAAGGAGATAGAGAACCTGATTACGAAACACTGGAAGCCATAGCAGATTATTTTAACGTAAGCATAGATTATCTACTTGGGAGAGAGAGTAAAACCGTAAGATTAGTTGATCCTACCACCATCGCCGCTCATTTTGACGGAGACGAATATACAGAAGATCAATTAAAGCGAATAAAAGCTTTTGCCGCTTTTATTAAAGAGGAAGACAAAAAGAAGAAAAATGAATTGTAAAAAACTTACCAATTACGAGCTTTTGCTCCAAAATGCTCATGATGAAAATGTGAGTGTGTACGAAAACTTCGATCTTAATGGTGATGAGACTTGTTCCTCACGGCTATGTGGATTATACCTGAACGGAAATGTTGCTCTCGATAAAGATCTTGACACTGCCGTTGAAAAATCCTGCATTTTAGCTGAAGAACTGGGGCATCACTATACAACCTATGGGAATATTCTCTCTCAAGATTCTGTGTCCAATCAAAAGCAAGAACTCCGGGCAAGAATGTGGGCTTACAATAAGCTGATCGGACTCATGGGCATTATAAAGAGTTACGAACACGGGTGTCAGACCTACCACGAGATGGCTGAATACCTAGATGTGACAGAAGAATTTTTAAGAGATGCTTTAGAAAAATATCGCCAGAAATATGGCGTATGTACCACTGTTGATAATTATATTATTTACTTTGAGCCTGGACTTGGAGTAGTAAAGATGAATTAATTCGCCGCTTGGTTTCATTTACTCATTTCAAAGGAGGGTACTATGTGTACAAAATGTAAAAATTATGGTCCAAACTGTATTGGTCAAGTTGTCAGGATCTTAGATGACCGCACTTTAATTGTTAATGCCGGATCTGATCAATTATCGGTTGGCGATAAAGTATTTATTTATGTCCCAGTCGAACCCATTATTGATTTAGATGGTTCCGAACTTGCTATGTATGAGCGTATTAAGGATAAATTAAAGGTTATCGAATCAACCCAGCATTATTCTGTTTGTCAAAAAACCAAGAAGACAACTGTAAATTCTCCCACTTTTCCTTCTTTGTCTCTTTCTCCATTATTTGAATCTTACAGTACAAGAGAAGAATTCATTCCTTTGAAAATAGACAAAACGGAAATATCGCCTATGCGTGAAACTGATCCAGTAATCCACATTGGTGATCCTGTAAAAAAAGCATAAGTATCTTGACATGTCACACAAAAGCTGATAAGATAGTGTAAACAGAAATGGTCGTTGATTGAAATGACTAGTAAAAACCCTCTTATCAGCTTGGTAAGGGGGTTTTTACTGTCCATGAAATATGACAAACCATTTAAAACCTATGATGAACTTCTCGATCTCATGGAAAGTCGAAATATTACAATTTCAGACCGGACATTTGCAACTCATGTTTTGAGCGATGTTTCTTATTATACATTGATTAATGGTTATAAAGATACATTTCTTTCATTGAGTAATAGTGATTTATTCATTCCCGGAACTAAATTCGACGAATTGTATTCCATACAAATTCTCAACGAAAATATTAGCGCTATTTTTTTAAAATATATTCTATATATAGAACGTTCTCTAAAAAGTAAAATATCTTACACCGTTTCAAAAAATTATGGTGTTTACACAAATTTAAACGAACACGGCGACGGATATCCAGATGACTACTTATACTTGAAACATTATAGCAGCAGTAATAATAAGCGTAAAAACATTTTGCATAAAATACGTTCTGCTGGACTCGAACCAAGAAATAATCTTAGTTTAAGACACTACTCCCAAAATAAAAACCATATCCCACCATGGATTTTAATTACTAATGTCCCTTTTGGTTTATCCATACAGTGGTATGGAATTTTGAAAGCACTTGATAAAGATTATGTTTGTCAGGAAATGTTACGTTACACCAATATTGATCTAGCGTCAAAAAAAGAACTTCTTGCGAAATCACTTGAAATTCTTAAAGATTATCGTAATAGTATGGCGCACGGTTCCAAAACCTTTGCCAAAGTAACTCGAAGCGAACTGCCAAAAAAGCCTTTGTTTCTTTCCTGTTCTTCTCTGCTATCTTCTGATGAATACAATGCAGGAATAGGAAAAAATGATTTATATTCCGTACTTATTATTATTTGTTTATTAATAAACGACCCCTATATCCATACTAATTTGTTTTCAGATTTATTTTTTATTTTTGATCCATACAAGCAAAGAAACATTCGTTTTTGTGGAAAATCAATCTATGAGGTTTTTAATATACCAGAAAACTTTTTAGAACGTATCAAGACATTCTTTAATATTAAATATTCTATCCATCCAAAATAAAAACTGATTGGTGATCGATTTGCTGTAAAAGTAGATATTAATTACGAGGAATAGTATATTGACTTTTATCATACACTATTTTATAATGATTTTGCAAAACAAAGCGCCTTGCGCGCACAAAAAAAGATAAGACAAAGCTCCTTGCGAGCACAAAATCATTAAGACCTCGTAGAAATACGGGGTCTTTTTCGTTCCTTGACAATATAATATACTTACCCAGAGAACCGTTGGGGTGTTATGTCAGCCGCCGGATGATTTACGAAAGGAGGCTGGTGCTATGGTTACATATGATGAATTGTTCAACTTTGTAAGCATGCTTTGCGCAGTTATAACTCTTGTTGTGCTTTTTACACGCAAAAATAACGCCCCTGCTCTGGTAAAGTAAGGCGCTATTTTTATAACACTTTATTTGCCGACGGTCAGGTGTGCACTGACCAACGGTTCTCTTGTTAAGTATATTATATGTCAACCCGTTTTATTTGTCAAATACAAAACCGCCCGGTATTGGCGTATCTCTTGTATATAGCATCGCTATATCTTGATTTTTAGATTTTTCTTTTTCTATATCTTGTATAGAGCATTATATTGTAGACTTGTCCGGTAAAAATGTCAAGATTTTTTCCAAAAAAGTATTGACATTTTTGCACACGAGTACTAATATGAGGGTGTAATCAATGATTACCCGTTAATAATGCTCTAGGTTGTACGTCTCTCAGCATATGGGAACGACCGAACCCTAGAGCTTTTTCGTTTTTTAAGGAGAATTCGCATATGAGAAAGAATCAAAATACAACACATTTAAAAACAGCAATTCTGGTTGATGGAGGTTTTTACAGACGTAGAGCACAATCCGTCTTTGGTGACAAGAGTGCAGAGGATCGCGCTGTAGAATTAGCCAACTATTGTAAACGCCATCTAAACAGCCACGGCGAAGATAATGATTTGTACAGAATCTTCTACTATGATTGTGCTCCATCCGCAAAGCGTATCTATCATCCTTTTTTAAAACAACAAGTCGACCTTGGAAAAACTGATTTATTTGAATGGACTACTCTCTTTTTAAATGAATTAAAAAAGAAACGAAAGTTTGCCATCCGTTTAGGCAAATTAGCAGAAGAACAAGCCCATTATACAATCCGTCCAGAAGTAGTTAAGAAATTATGTAACGGAAAACTCAATTTTGCAGATTTGGAAGAAAAGGATTTTTATTTAGAGATCGATCAAAAAGGTGTTGATATGAAAATAGGATTAGATATCGCTTCCATGGCTTACAAACAACAGGTCGATCAAATTGTCTTAATTTCTGGCGACAGTGACTTTGTCTCCGCTGCTAAACTTGCACGAAGAGAAGGGATTGATTTTATTTTAGATCCTTTAGGCGCTGCAATAAAGCCTGACCTTTTTGAACATATAGATGGATTGCGAACCTGTGATAAATTATACAGCATTCGCTCCCAAAGATAATTTTTAGACAAGTAGTAAAACTGCCCGGTGTTACCAGCACCGAGCAGTCCCACGCCCTCTCCGCCCAGCAGAGATAGGACGATTTAACCATAACACCTCCTGAGATGCTACAGCACTTCAAACAAATGCATTGTATCATCTTCGGAGCAGCCACGCAAGCGGAACGTCCGTTCTTCGCTGGCTGTTATTTTTATACCCAAAAGAAAGGAAGATGATTTTATGTGGGTTGAAAAAACCAAATCAGGAAAATTTAAGTTCGTGGAACAGTACGAAGATTATTTAACTGGTAAAGCAAAGCGAGTATCGGTTACTTTGGATAAAGATAATCGATCTACGAGAAAGTTAGCTGCTGAAACTCTTATGCGGATGATTGAAGAACGTCAAATCACTCCAAAGACAGCCGGATCTTTAACTTTTGGTGAACTATTAGAAAAATATCTGGCAGATACAAAAAAGAAGGTGAAGGTATCCACCTACACCTCTGTACAGTATCTTTGCAATACTATCGAGGCTGCTATCGGAAAAGATGTGTTGATTGAAAAGTTCACTGCTCCTTACGTAAGCGATTGTCTTACTGCCTCAGCAAAATCAAATACTCATTATAATAATGCCTGTCATAGATTTAAAACAATTATGCGCTGGGCGTTCCGTCATGATTATATATCAGATATTTCCTTCCTTGAAAAAATCACCTTATTAAAAGATACCACATCCAAGGAAAAGTTGCGAGATAAATATTTGGAGCCCGACGAACTCAAGGCATTGTTGGAGGGATTTAAGTATAAGAAATGGGAATTGCTGACAAAATTTCTTGCTCTGTCTGGTCTTCGCATTTGCGAAGCATTATGCTTAAATGTTTCTGACGTGGACCTCGATCAAAAGCAAATCACTGTCAACAAGAACATCTTTTCCGTTTTGAAGCATGTGGATACTCCAAAAACGGCAGCATCTGTGCGTACAGTTTATATCCAGCCGGAGCTTGAAGTAGTTTGTCGGGAAATGCGGAGTTTTATCTTACAAGAAGGCATGGTAAACGGATACCGTACTAATTTGTTTGTATGCAACCGCAGAGGTGATTATGTATCTTACTTTGTATATTACGAAGTATTACGTCGTACCTCTTTACAAGTTCTTGGCGTCGGAGTCACTCCCCACGTCCTGCGTCATACTCACGTATCTTTACTCGCTGCTGCCAAAGTAGATATGGATGTCATTTCCAGACGTCTCGGGCATGAGGATAATGCTATTACCAAAAAAATCTATCTCCACGTTACTCAAAAACTCGCTGAAAATGACAACGCCTCTCTTGATAAAATTAATTTGATCGGTTAATTGCGGGGGGATAAAAAGGGGAATAAAGGGGACAAAAAGGGGGATAAAAATGTTTTTGCTATTCCGTGAAAAAACATCTTCATCCCCTGAAACCCCTGTAAAATAAGGATTTTTCCGCAATAGTACCATCTTGTTACTAAATTCTTAAGATTTTTTTTATCTTTCTTAAACTTCTTTTTGAATTGATGGATTCCTTTGATTTACCGAATTATCTATGCTATAATCGTTCTATGGCAACTTAGACCGATATAGGGAGGCGATTTATTAATGTTACAACGATGTAAACGTTTAATTCCGGTAATTCTTTACGGAACCTTCTACATGACCTGCTTTTCCTGGTTAGAGAAATTTCCCAGAAAATACCATATTATCAATTCCACTTTGGATTATAAAATACCTTTTTGCGAATATTTTATTATTCCTTACTTTCTCTGGTTCCTCTACATTGCAGGAACTGTTTTGTTCTTTATTTTCTTTAATGAAGACAAAATAGAATATCAGAATCTGCTGATTAATCTGGGAATAGGCATGACACTTTTTCTTATCGTCTCCTATGTATATCCCAACGGTTTGAGCCTTCGACCGACCAAGTTCGCTCGGGATAATATTTTTACCGATCTGGTAGGTTTTTTATATACGATAGACACTCCTACCAATGTGCTTCCCAGTATTCATGTATATAATTCTGTTGCCGCTTTTTGTGCCCTCAACAACTGTAAAAAACTGCAAAAGCACAGAGGAATCCGTGTCTCTGCTTTTATACTGACAGTCCTTATTATACTGTCCACCATGTTCTTAAAACAGCACTCCATCTGTGATGTGGCTACCGGAATCACTTTTGCCGTTGCATCTTATATCATGATCTATAAAGTCTATGCGCGTGGAAATGCTAAAGAAAAACATCGTGTTATTTACGCAAAAAACAGAAAACCGGATCAGCACAGCTGATTCGGTTTTCCTCTCCTAAACAATCTTTTCTTAGTTAAACCCATATATTTTCTGAACTACCTTATACCCGGTGACTGATACCTGTCTGCCCCCTTTACCTGGAAGATTGCAAAGCCTTCCCAAAAGACTCAGTCTCACCGACAGATAAACTTTCCTGTCTGTATTCTTCATATATTTCCACAATTCCTTCTTTTTCTCAAAATCTTCTTCTTTATCTGTCTGGATCAGAAAAATAGAAGATACCGTAGTAATCATGATTAACAAATGAATCATATACTCTCTCTGCTTTTTGTGAAGATTTTTCTGGCTTGCCATATAATCGATCATCATCTTATTCACCCGAATCTGCTGATCGACTCTTCCAATCATCACTTTTTCACTCACCGACTGATCTTCTCTCCCGATAAAATACCGGTACAGATTTACATCCAGATAGTACATGGTGCTCACCGATGCCAGCGGAACGAATGCCACCAGATTATCCACATAGAAGGTATGCTCTGGAAGAACCAGCCCGCATTCCCGCAGAAGCTCTGTCCGATAGATCATCGAATGCATCAGCAAATAATGACTCCTCCCCAGCGATTTGGCTTCATCCCAACCGAAAATCCTGTCCTTGGGCAGCGCAGAATGATATTTCATAACTGCTTTGTGCTTTACTCCCACCTTCTCATACACGTAATTGCAGATCAGAAGATCCAGCGTTCTCGGTCCGCGGATGCATTCCTTCAATACCTCAAGAACCTTACGATAAGCCTCCTCATTCAGCCAGTCATCGCTGTCCACCACCTTAAAATACAATCCAGTGGCGTGAGCCAGACCGGTGTTAACTGCTCCGCCATGCCCCTTATTTTCCTGATGGATCGCACGGACAATCCCCGGATAATTTTTCTCATATTCCTGGGCGATTTCCAAAGTCCGATCGCTGGAACCGTCATCCACCACCAGAATCTCCACCTCATCTCCGCCTGGCAGCAGAGATTCTATACATTTTCTCATATACTCCTGTGAATTATAACAAGGAACCGTTATGCTCAATACTTTCACTTTTATTTACTCCTGTCTTCTGTTCTATATCCTTAAATGGAAAAAGAATCCTGCCCCAATTTCATATTCATATACGATGTATATGCATGAAAAGCCGCAGGGATCGCATATTTTTCCTCTGCCTCTTCAATTTCCACAAAGATCATATTTTTCTGCTCTGCCTGTTCAAGAGCCGCAACCTTCACTGCAAATCCTGTCATTTCCCATTCCACATGAGAAAAAATATGTTTAGATTCTCCCAACGGCTGAATCCTCACGGGCGCAAGCCCCCATCCTTTTAGCGTCTCCAAAACTTCCTGTCTGCTCTGATGTCCTTCCAGATTAGGCAATTCATAAAGCCCCGCCAAAAGTCCCCGGGAAGGTCTTCTGCAAACGGCTACCTTTTCTCCATCCTGAATCACCAGAACAGTCTTCTTTTCCAGCCGCCGCTTCCCGGATTTCTTTTTTACAGGCAATTCCATCTGCGTACCGTTTTTTCTTGCCCGACACTGATCCGCCAGAGGACAGATTTCACACTTTGGCTGACCATTCGGCACGCATACCATTGCCCCCAGTTCCATCAGCGCCTGATTAAAGTCTCCCGGACACTCTGATGGCATAATTGCTCCCAGTTCTCTCTCCACCCGGGTCTTTACTGATTGCTTCAGAATATCGCCATCATCTTCCATCAGACGGGCATATACCCGAAGCACATTCCCATCCACCGCCGGAACAGGAATATCGTAAGCGATAGACGCAACCGCACCCGCTGTATAATTTCCGATTCCAGGCAGTTCTTTCAATTTTTCATAATCCGCCGGAAGCTTTCCGCCATACTGATCTCGCACAAGGAGCGCTGCCTTTTGTATATTTCGAACCCGGTTGTAATATCCTAACCCTTCCCACAGCTTTAGCAACTGTTCTTCGGAACAGGCGGCAGCCGCTTCCACATCGGGGAGCGCTTCTGTAAATCGTTCAAAATACGGCTTCACCGCTTCCACCCGAGTCTGTTGAAGCATAATTTCTGATATCCATATGTAGTACGGATTCTTCTGCTGCCTCCACGGCAGAATCCTGTGACCTTTTCTATACCATGTAACCAGCGGTTCTACAATTTCTTCTAACATCCTGCTCTTTCTCCATCTATAAGTCTATCGGAATCTTCTGGTCTATGAAAATCTCCCCAGGAGTAACCATACAATCCCATGCTTCCACATGAACTCCCGCCTGCCGCGCATGCTGCAGCGCCTGCCCAAATTCCGGCTGCGTTGTCCAATTGGGCTGAAAGCGCTGAACTCCCTTCATCTGTATCACAAAGAAAATCCATGCTTCATACCCCTCTGCTATACATTGCTCCAACTCCCGAATATGCTTCAATCCTCTGAGCGTGGGAGCGTCCGGAAACCGGGCAATCCCCTCCTGTTCCAACGTTACTCCCTTCACCTCGATAAATGCTTTCTTCCCCTGATATTCTGCATACAGATCGAACCGGGAATTGCCATATTTCTTTTCTCTCTGAAGCTTTGTAAGCCCCTGAAAAAACTTTCCCTTTTTCAACCATTCTTCCACAAGAGCATTTGGCATCTGAGAATCCATATTCACCAGAATCTTTCCCTTATAGACCTGTACGAGATCATACTTTGTCTTTCTGTTTGGATTGGAAGCTTCCTCCAGAAATACATCTGCGCCGGGAATTAAAAGTTCCCTGCACCTTCCCGTATTCTTCACATGACATATTTCTGTCTTTCCAGCCATCTCCACATTCGCTGTAAAACGGTTGGGGCGGCTCAAAAAATGTCCTTTTTTTATCCTGTTATACCGCAAAAAAACTCCTTCCCAGTGTTTAACACTTGTATTTTTCTGTTGCTGTCATTAAAATAAAACGTAAGGGCAAAACTGCCTGTCATCTAAAATTAATAACAAAGGAGATCACTATGGACAGTATTATCTTTGACGTCGACGGCACGCTCTGGGATTCCACCGGAATCTGCGCAGCCGCATGGAATCGCGTCATCCAAAGAGAAACAAATCTGAATCTTACTATCACCGGCGAAAAACTGAAAGGTCTGTTTGGGCGGCTTCTTCCCGATATCGCCAAAGTAATCTTTCCTGACTATTCCAGCAAAGAGCAATTACGGCTCATCGACCAATGCTGTCAGGAAGAACATCTGGCGCTCCTTGAATGCTGCGCCCCTCTCTATCCTGATCTGGAAGAGACTCTTATAACGCTCGCACAAAAATATCGTCTCTTCATTGTCAGCAACTGCCAGGCTGGCTATATTGAAGTATTCCTCCGTTCCAGCGGTCTCGGAAAGTACTTTGAGGGTCATCTTTGTCCCGGAGATACCGGAAATGCCAAGGCCGACAATATTCTTCAGGTTATCCGTGATTATCAGCTGAATGCTCCTGTCTATGTAGGAGACACCGATGGAGATTTCCATGCGGCAAAAACCGCCGGCATTCCTTTTGTATTTGCTTCCTATGGATTTGGTGCTGTCACTACTCCTGATTATACCATCAAATGCCCCAAAGAACTTCTTAAGATTTTCTAAATTCAACGGGGATGCCGTATGGAGCAATGCAAGCTCCAATATAAGCATCCCCGAAAAAAATCAGCCGTGAAGAGAATACCCGTCATTATACACACAGACAACAGGAACATCCTTATCTATCAGCTCATATACTTTTTTTGCATTTTTATAGGGCATATTGATACAGCCGTGAGAACCACTGTATTTGTAAATACTTCCCCCAAAGCTGCTTCGCCAGCTGGCATCATGCAGACCGATTCCCCCGTTAAACGGCATCCAGAAAGATACGGGAGACTCATAACTTGGCGTCCCATCGGGAAGCGGCTGCCCTCTCAACACCTTATCTCTGGTTTTGTAAGTCAAAAAATAAACTCCCGGAGGCGTAAATCTGCTTCTTGTCATCCTTCCCGAAACAATAGGCGAATCCACTACGATCTTTCCATCCTGATAATAGTACAGATGCTGTTCTGTCAGATTTACTTCAATATACGTATCTCCCAGCCCATGATTCTTCTTATACTTTTCTCTGCTGGAATAGATCGGCTCCCGGGAAATATTTTTCATCTCTTTTATATTTTTTCTTAACTCTTTTCTCTCTTCCTTCTGATCGATCTGCCATCCATAGTTTCCCCCCTTCACCGTTACATCCAGTCCTGATGTAGTATGGAAAGGTCTTTCTTTTCCCAATGTATCCACCTTTTCTGCCAGCTTCTTCACATATTTTGTAAGCTTACTGTCAAACTTCTCCGTATCTTTATAATAATTTCCATCTTTGTCCACACTCAGCCATTTTCGCAGATCATTGCCGTCTAAAACTTCCTCTCCGTCTGGCAATTCATACGTTATGGAAACGGCTGCCAAATCATTTAACTGGTCCTTTTCTTTTTCCAGCTCCTTGCTTTTCGCGGTGACTTTGGGATTGACATAAACGCCCTCCTCCTCAGCCACAAAATTCTCCCGCTTCTCTCCAACAGCTTGAAAAACAGCGTTTTTCAGTTCTTCTTCCTTCAGTGTCGTTCCGTACACCTCATCCACAATTACAAACTTTTTCTTTTTAAAGGTTACATAAGCATCCTTCGGAGGTTCCTGTTCGGATTCCTTCATCACTTCCAACTGTTCCAGCTCTTTCTTCAGCTTATCTGCATCAAAAGAAATATTTTCCTTCACCTCATATTCATGATCCTTAAATAAACCGCTGATCCAGAAAAATGCTTTCTGCTCTTCCAGAATCTTCTCCACACTGCCATCACTCACATACTTATAATCAATACTCTTTCCTGAAATACTTTCCGTCCGATCCTTTCGAAATTCCATCTGAAGAGCGTAATCTTCCACCTTATTTTTTATGAAAGTCTCCGCTTCCTGTACTGTAAGATTGCTGCAGTCTAATTGATTAATTTTTGTATCTTCAAAAAGATGATCTGTATAATAATATGTTTTCCACCCATACCAGCCTGCTGCCGCTATCAATAAAACACATCCTGCGCCGATTCCCAGTTTCACTGCCAGACTTTTGTCTGCTTTATCTTTCAGAAATTTGTTTTTCATTGTGTACACTCCTGTCGCCTATAATAATTATAAAACTTCTTTCTTCTTTGTTTTCAGAGCATTCTTTCCTGAAATAGACTTTTGAACCATCTTTCCCGTAGAAAAAACTTTTTCCAATATAATATTTACGATAAATATGGCAACTGCGATCATTCCCGCCGCCAGAATCGTCTGTTGAAAATAGTAAGAAGACATCTCATGCTCCGATCGCAGAATATAATACACAATTCGATACATTCCTGCTCCGGGCACAATCGTCAAGTTGGCAGGAATCATAAAGATCGTCACCGGCGTCTTAAAAATACGAGCGCATATATGAGCGCCCACCGCAATCCCTACCGCCCCCAGAAAAGTACTTGCCAACATGGAACCGGTCGTCTGCTCTACAATCAAATAAATAAACCATCCCACTGCTCCATCAATTCCTGCCCACAGCAGAAAACGTCTGGGAACCTTTAAAACAATTCCAAAGCCCATCACCGCCACCAGAGCTCCGATGCTTCGCCAAATTAACTCAAACATCACAATTCCTCCTGTTTCCCTGCTCCTTCATCAGATCAGATACATGCCAATACCGATACCCGCCGCTACAGCAGCCGCAATGACAAATGCCTCCGCAGCCCTCGCCAGACCGGACAGATAATCTCCATGCAAAGTATCAAAAACAGCGTTAGTAATCGCTGCGCCCGGCACAAAAGGCATGATTGCACTGACAATCAAAAGATCTTTATCATACACCCCTGGAAGAATCTGCACCGCCAGCCCAATCACAAGCGCCAGTACTGAGGAACAGATGATATTTTCCAGAAACATATGAAGCTGCTTCTTTCTGCAAACCAGCTTTACAAATGATGAAATAAACCCTGCCAGCGCCGCTATCCCTGCCTCCGGGATAGTTCCGCCAAACATCACTGCAAATCCCCCAGTAATCGCCGCCATCGCTCCAAAATTACATTTCACGTGCGGTTTTTCCTTCCACATAGCTTTGATTTGCCGAAACGTTTCCTCCAGTGTCAGCTCATCCGCACAGAATGCCCGGGAAATCCTGTTTACCCGGTCAATCATCTCCAGATCCGTCCCTCGCGTGGTAATTCTCTTCAATACCGTCATGGAGTCAATGGACGGATCGTCCAGCGTTGCCACAAATCCTGTCATCATCACAAGAACTTCTACTTTTTTAAGATTTGATTTTTTTAAAATCCGATACATAGTGTCCTCTACCCGGTAGGTTTCCGCACCATTCTTCATCAAAATTTCACCTGCAAATACTGCGGTATCTAATAATAACTTGTAATCCATAATTACTCCTGATACAAAGAAAGGAGGTGCCGCATTTAAGCATTTTTCAAATATAAAAAATGTTATTTGCTGCATCCCCTTTTCTTATTATGTGGAAAATACTCGAAACTATTGCTATTTTATCGTAAGTTTTCCTCTTTTGCAATATGGAATTTTTTTCTTGACCTCTAAACTTTTACAACTGTTACATTTTATTCCTTTTTTATCACTTCTTCCTGATACGCTTCTTCCGCTTCCTCATACGATTCTACAATTCTCTCCAGATTTTTTTCCAATGCATCGCCGCCATCTAAACGAATAATTTTGCATTTCAGACAACGCAGCCACATTTCATGCTGCTGCAAGGTGCAGCCTCCGCCCCCGTGATCATATCCTGCAACCTCTTTCAGACAGATCTGATGCTTTTCATACATATCGCCGCCTTCCAAAACGCGCTCTCCAAACCTTCTTATTCCTCGTTCATGAACACGTTCCACACGGAGCTGGGCATCCGCATGCAAATGAACCACCAGATGAAAAAAAGGATCAAAATATTCATGAAAAGAATTCATGGAACCTGCCATCACAAAATGCTCGCAGTCTGCTATTGCCGCCTGTACACGGCTGATCTTCTCTGCTTTCGTGTACATTTCTGTGAAGGGAATTGGCGTATCCTGCCGCCAGATACATTCATCAATATCTACGAACGTATATCCCAACTTTTCAGCCACCATTTTACCAAGTGTTGTCTTACCCGCGCCTGAGGAACCCATAATCATGATACCTGTTGCCACCTGATGTACCTCCTTCCAGTTTGGTTCATAAAAAATCATAGTACTGATACACTACTACAATGATATAGAAAGCAAATTTCCCAGGTGAATCGAAAATCCAAGTGATTGGTACATTTGTATATCACAATCCGCACTGCCAACAGTCATAGAACTTACGCCGCTTGAACGATATGCAAATTCTACAAGCTGACGCGCTATTCCTTTATGGCGAAAATCAGGGCAAACAAAAAAATCTTCAAATACACCGCTTGGCATATAATCAAAAGTGGAAAAGCCAACGGTGACTGAGCAACAGCCAACCAAAGAATTATCTACCCATGCTCCATAAAAGAAAATTTTTTCATTACTGATTGCTTCAGCCAAACGTATTTTATCTATATCGTCAGGTACATCTTCTCCTATTTCCACTTTATACTGTTTTTGTAACTCCCATAACATATCTATTTGAGAAGCATCAATTCTTTTGTACTCCATATATTGTCTCCTTTTATTTTTATGCTTTGATTATACTGTATTCCATATCCATCCAACAACTTTAATTTTTCAATACTATATCTTTTTTGACTTTTTGAAAAAATGTCACTATTTCCCCTGTCGCTTTTCAACATTTTCTTTGGAAAATAGATCAATTTTGTTGAGAAATATTACAAAACTGCAATTCTTGAAAAAATATACATTCTAAACAATAGAATTCTAAAGAATTACTTATGAACAACAAAAAAACCGCCGATAACTCGACGGTTCAACAGGGGATGAGAGAATCGAACTCCCGCTAAAAGTTTTGGAG
>UMET01012124.1_pt1 | contig 20492 bp, 37 predicted proteins | sample 1964821 | NCBI WGS metagenome assembly UMET01 (sample SAMEA4836027, study PRJEB28245) | human gut metagenome | biome: gut microbiome; material: fecal sample | place: Denmark | collected 2008
GGGGTTCGAGTCCCTCATCCCCTGCTTTAAAAGCCTAGTATTCACTAGGCTTTCTTTTTTTCGTGTTGCATGTCGTGTTGCATCATACTTTCAAAATAAGTGTCTATTTTCTTGTCTACTTCTTTTCTTTCCGTACTAAAAGTATGTGTGTAAATATTTTTCATTACATGCGGAGTTTTCCATCCACCACGCTCCTGAGCATATTTCTCAGGAATATTCAATGCAGCCATGACAGAGGCATTGACGTGCCGCAGATCATGAAAGGACATGTGTGGAAGTCCACTCTTTTCCAGAAGAGCATTAAACCGGTGATGAATCTTATTGTAAGTCATTGGAACGATAACATCTCCCTGGACATTATTGATAAGCTCTTTGATGTAGGGCGGCATCTTATGCCTCCTAAGCCTTGTCTGCACCTTTCCTGTGTTTTTTCGGAAGTCTTTATTATCTGCACTGACTAATACCTCATGGATAGTAATATAATCCCCAGAAATGGATTTCGACTTAGTAAGCCCCCTGATTTCCGACATGGAGAAACTAAGCCACATGGCCAGAAGCACTGGAAGCTCAATATCTGTTCCTTCAAATACAGAGAAGATAGCATCCGGTGTGTTAAGCTCTTTAATCTGTCTGTGATATTTCGGTAAAGTGACGGAGCAGTTTAAATCCTTTCTGTAAGTATTTAGTGCTGCTGTGATTAATCCGTATTCATTCTTTACTGTCTTGGCAGAAATGGTTTCCATCGGTTTTTTCTGGTTTTTTCTTTTTGCCTCTTGGTTTACAGCTTCCTGGAGCATCTCTGTGGTGATATCCCTGATCGGGACGTCCATCAGGAATTTGAAGCCATTCTTTCGTTTCTTTTTGTAGTCAGAAATAGTAGTAATGCTCAGGACTGCATCTTTTGATTCAATATACTTATCAATCGCAGTCCCCAGGGTGATATTGTTTATTTTCAGAATATCATCCTTTTTTGCTGCCCAGTCCGCAGCCTGTTTCTCTGCATCACGTTTTCCTTTCGGACCCGGAATGTCGCTGGTGAAGGATTTGTAGATTCTTTTCTTTTTTGTGGTGCCGTCCGGCTGTGGAATTTCTTCGGTGTGTGAATACACCTGACACCGCCAGGATCCTGACGGAAGTTTCTTAGCTGCTGCCATAAAATCATCTTCCTTTCTATATTTGGGTATAAAAATAACAGCCCTCGAAAATATGTTCCGATTGCAGGCTGTTTCCGAAGATGATACAATATATTTGAATTGGGGTATCTGTCTTCGGATAGTTACTTGCCGTCCTTGTGCTGGTAACACAGGGGCGGTTTTCACATTTGACAAATAATCCAGCTTGACATATAATATACTTAACAAGAGAACCGTTGGTCAGTGCACACCTGACCGCCGGATAAAATAGGCTCAAAAAGTAGCACCTTACTTTACCAGAGCAGGGGTGCTATTTTTTGTGGTTCGATATAGTCAAAACAAGAGTTATGACAGCACAAAGCATAATTACAAAAGTAAATAAATCACTGTATGTAACCATAAGCACCAGCCTCCTTTCTTGCGTCCGGCGGCTGATATAGCACCCCAACGGTTCCCTGGGTAAGTATATTATATTGTCAAGGTGGATTAAGATAAGACTATAGTTTGTAGACAACTTTCCAGCCGGAGTTCACATTTAATTCTACTTTCTTTACAACTAACTCTTTATTAACAATACCAAGGTGAATCATGCAACCATCTTTTCTTCTCCAGAAGATAAGTCTGGCTTTTGCAATACTCCCATCTTGAGAATATCCAACTTCGCCAAAAAAATCTTGAGAAGGATTTGCTTCGTGGTGAGAGTTGTAAGCATAATGTAGAGTCAAAGGAACTTTTGAAGCACGACCAGAGGGTGTCAAAGGTTTTCCTTCGTAATAAGTGTAGTTATGTGCATATAAAAAGCAAGTAGTATCTATTTTCAGATGTTTGTTTAAATGAGCGAGTTTTAGAGCATGAGTAATGAGTTTATTAATCTGTTCAAACTCTTTATCAATTATTTTTCGGTCTGAAATAGGAACTGAGATGATTCCAGTCCTTAATTTTGAAGGAATTGTCCTGACAGTACAATTAATTACGGGAACTGACGGAGCTGGCACTTCAAAGTGGACAGCTTCAGGCTTTTTAAGTTTTTCTACGCAATCATGTTTGAAATGCCATAAATTTTTCTTTTTTAAAGATTCCCATTCTTCCGAAGTTCCACCATTATCCAAAAAATCAAGCCAATTATCATATTCTGTTTTGGAAAAATCTGGTTTAAATCTAAAACGGAGAAATAAATTGGAAAACAGTGCCATATGTTATCCCCCTAATATTTATTTAAATATATCTTTTAACAGATTCAATTAATAAGTCTTTATATTTATAAATATCATTTAAATTCTCTATGATATATCTGGTGAATTTTTTGTTTTCATCAGGAATAAACAATTGTTTGTTTTTTCTATCCAGATTTAATCGACAAATAGGTTTTCTATTATTATCTTTATATAAGATACCAAAATAACTTTCGGTATCTCTATGTACCACATCTTCCACAGGTACAGTACCTGCTAATAGTCCTCTAATTATATAAAAGGCTTCAAGCTCTTCTTCGGTGGTTATAACTTTTGATGTTGGTTCTTCAATAACAGCGGTTTCAGCTATAACAGGTGCTTCATCTTCACTATCCTTAGAAAGGGCAGAAGAAATTTTATTATTGACAATTTCATTCACAAAAGAAGAAAACGCTTTTTTAACAACAGGAGTAAATTTTTCAATAATACGTTGGTTTTTTTGACCGTCATAAATATTAGCAAGTATAAAGCGGACAAACTCTTCGGATGGTTTTTCGAATTCAGAAGAAAGAACGCCTTTTATAAGAGAGCTATATTTAAGTTCCTCAGCAGTACTAAAAATTTTATCTCTATCAAAATTTTCTTTACAGAATTTCTTAAATTCATTAATTGACGATTCTTTCAAAGAAAGCATATCAATCTCCAAAAAAGGGACTAAATCCATTTTATTAGATTCTTCCAAGTCGGTATAAAATCTATATATAATACCGTTTGTTAAAATACCAAATTTTGCAGGAGTAGTTCCGAAGTATCTAAAAAGCTGTGAGGAATGTTTATCAAGTTGTTCGGAGCAACTTTTGCATTCTATTAAAATATTCGGTTGTCCATCTTCCAATATAGCATAATCCACCTTTTCACCTTTTTTAATACCTACATCAGCGGTGTATTCAGGACAAAACTCTAAAGGATTGAATACGTCATATCCTAAAATTTGAAATACGGGTACAATTAAAGACATTTTTGTTGCTTCTTCTGTAGATATAGTATCTTTTAACATAGATACGCGTTCAGAAAATTGTTTGATTTTTTCATTAAATTCCATAAGAAAACCTCCTCATATGTGCATAAAAATATTATTAAATCACCAAAGTGAATTAACCATGCGCATGATATTCAATATGCTGAATATCTTCTTTTCGAAAGTCATCTCCTGTAATATGCTTCATAGCATGGAGATATGCTTTCATTTGTTTTTCGTAATTCATTCTAGAATTGATAAAAATTGTATAACTTCCATCTTCATTTTCTGTCACAACCTCATTTACGGTCATGTCCATTAAAATAACTTGGTAGCTAATCGACATTGTTACCACGTTCCTTCTTCTTTAATGCCATAAGCATGTTATAAGTTGTTTCTAAATCTTCTGGTGTAGCATCTTTCGCAGCGTCAAATAAAACACGAAGAGGTTTGTTTTCAAATAAAGTCTGTGCCATTTCTGCTGTTTCTTCGTTTATATAATACTTATCAGCTTCTTTTTCTTTTCCAGTCATCAAATAATCAACCGAAATATTAAAATAACTTGCGATTGTCTGAGCAATTTCTCCTGATATAATATTCCTTTTCTTTTTCCAAGTTGAAATCGTTGACTGAGATATACCCGTTTCTTTACAGAATTTATACGCTGTTATTCCGTAGCTTTGTAGTAATTGTTCAAATATGTCATACATGAATTGTCCACCTTTCACAAAAATGCAGTACTTCGCAAAAACGTACTAAAAATGATTGACAATTATACAACCGAATGATATACTACAAATGTACTTCGGAAGTACGAATCAAAAATAGATACATTTCGCAAATATAAATGCTTTATAAAATTGTTATACTACGTCTGACAAATAAAGTATAACATAATTACGAAGTATTTACAATGCACAAAACACGGAAAAGGAGGTAAATAATGTATAAAAAATTTGCTGTGTTATTAGATAAAAGTAACAAAACAGCATATCAAGTATCAAAAGATACAGGGATTGCGCAGTCAATCTTCTCAGAATGGAAATCTGCAAGAATTAAAACTCTTGGTGTGGACAAGCTCAACATTCTAGCTAATTACTTCGGTGTAACGATTGAGTATTTCCTAGAGTAGAAAGCGAGGTGAAGAAGGTGTACGAAGCATTTGTACATACAAAATACTATCCAGATAAAGAATCTAAAGCAATGGTAAGCTTTGAACTTCCGGAAAAAGACTGGGAAGAATTAGAGAAAACAGATGCATGGCAGTCCGTGGAGAGATTTTTAGCAAGAAAAAGGAATGGGATGCCGAACAAATTTGAAACATTAAAAGCAGTTACAGATATAAGGAAATTTTCTGAATTGATGTATGACATTCTAAAGGATAAGAAAAGTCCAAAAGAGATTGAACAATTCCTTTCAGAAGAGTTTTCAGAGGAAGGGCTACAGACATTGGAATCCATAGCCCAAAGTGGTTATCCATTATCTTTTGAGCGTAAGCAATAATAGCAACCATTGCCGCCATATGGTGAAAGAAAAGCAGCTCTTAATCGAGCGTCTTCATAACTTGCACAATTTATGACATTTTCAGGTTTTATTTCATCTATCTGGCAATTTGTCGTCTCATTGTCCAGGTCATGAATTTCACCAGTTGCTCTGTTTAAAACATAGCGACTTCCGTTAAATGGTGATTTGTAACGTCTCATGATAATTCTCCTTTCATAATACTCGGCATGGCAGTGCCTGTATCTATAGTATAGGAGAATAACCAGAAAAACACAAGAAGGGAGGTGCTCATATGCCAGTAGTATATCTAACCGAAACACAAGCCAGAGAAGCTGGTGTTACACAGGTTTTTAAGACTGCAATTATAAAGCAGAACACAGACCAGAAATCCCTTGCAAAGAAAATCGGCATGAAATACAGCACGCTGCACAAGCGTATCCACATGCCAGAGACAGCAACACTGGGAGAATTGTGGAAAATCATGGATGGTCTGGGGATTCCTGAGGAAGAAAGATTAAAGATTGTGAGGTGAAAAAGATGCACAAACAAACAATCAAAGACGCACTGTTCTGGACAGTCATATTATTTAATACCGTTCTGGAAGTCCCAGCGGACATGTCCATGCCGGCACAGATATTTGGAGCAGGAACTATTTTCTTCCTGGTCTATACGCTGCTAGATAAGTGCAAGGAAGTATCTAAAAAAGTCCGCAAGGCCTAGGAACCAGTAGCGGACAAAACAAATAAATACACCTTTATTGTAAGGTGTAGATAGGGAGGATGTCAAGATGATTAATGTGGAAAATGTGAAACTTCCATTTGATGAAGATGGAGAGACGGTGGTTATTACACTTAGTAAGTATAGCTATGATGCACTGATTAGAAAATCTGCACAGCTGGAAGCTATAAAAAATATGGCTCTGCAAAAAGAAGTGCTGGATGGGGATGCTGTCCTGGCTGTATGTGGAGTTGTGAAAGAGGAGGGAAAATAGCATGTACGTCGGAATCTGTAAAGAAATCGGGGAAACAGTTCCGGACGAGGAAGCGTTCGATTATGCATTTGATAGGTGTATGAAAGGAACTGAGAAAGAAAAACAGGAGTTCCGGGAGGTGCTGGATAGCGAAGAACTTATTAAAAAGATAATCGTAGACTGGTATTTTTCCGGGAACTGGGTACATAAGGAGGATGAAGAGTATGAGCGAGCATGATTGGAAAGTACATATTCCAGCGAGACAGAAAAGCATGACGGACAAACAGGAAGTGATTCGTGTATCCCCTGAAGCCTACAATGCTCTGGTAGAAATTTATAATGAATCTACTCTGTCTATTAAGGAATTGGCCAGTATTTTAATTTTAGAAGCATCAAAAAGAGTTGTCTACGATAAGGAGGAAAATCAATGAGTAAAGTAATTTGTGTTGCCGGAGAATCCGGCTCAGGAAAAACAACAAGCATGAGAAATTTAGACCCAAAGACAACCCTGTATATTGACTGTGATAAAAAAGGTCTTTCCTGGAAGGGATGGCGGTCACAGTATAATTCAGAAAATCAAAACTATATCAAAACAGACTTTGCCCAGGTGGTACAGCAGACCTTGCAGAAGGTGGATAAAGTTGAGAAATGGAAACATATCAAAGTTGTGGTGATTGATACCATCAATGGTCTCATGGTCTCAGATGAAATGCGCAGGAGCAAAGAAAAGGGATATGACAAATGGGTTGACCTGGCTGCCTGTGTATGGGATCTGGTAAACGAAGCGTATGAATACCGTGATGATTTAACCATCATATTCACAGCCCACACCCAGACAGACCATGACGAAAATGGCTATATGTTTACCAGAATCAAAACATCCGGGAAGAAGCTGGACAAGATTGCCCTGGAAAGTAAATTTACAACGGTCCTTCTCAGTAAATGTGTGGATGGAAAGTATAAATTTGAGACCCAGGCAAACAACAGTACAGCCAAAACTCCCATGGGGGCATTTGAGGAGTTTGAGATTGACAACGATATTGTAGAAGTAATTAAAGCATTGGAGGAATTTTAAGCATGAAGAAACCTAACAATTTTGAAAACACACAGGCGCAGGGTGAATTTACACCAGTAGAATTGGGAGGGCATTATCTCATTATTAAAGATGTGACAGAAACGCAGTCTAAGAATGGGAAAGACATGATAAAGGTATCTTTTGATTTTGCATCAAATGATAAGCAGCCGGGATATTTCATGGAATCTTTCAAAAATGATATCCGTCCGGAGAAGAAATGGCCAAACCAGGCAACACAGTATATCTTAACAGAAGACAGCGAAGGAAACTGCAGCCGGTCCTTTAAAACCTTTATTACCTGCGTGGAACATTCCAATAAAATGCAGGTGCAGTGGGGTGAAAATTTCGGACAGCAGTTTAAGAATAAGGCGGTAGGCGGCGTGTTCGGTCCTCAGTTGGATTATTATGAAAACAAAGAAAGAGAAAAAAGAGTTCTCCGCTGGTTTGTATCTGTGGACAAGGTAAAAGATGCCCAGGTTCCGGATACACAGGAAACCCAGGCGTATAAGAATTATAAAAACGGATATCATCCCGGTTCCACATCAGCAGGGGATGGCTTCATGAATATCCCGGACGGGGTTGACGAAGAGCTGCCATTCAGCTAGGAGGCGAGGACATGGATATTCAGATTGATTCCAGGGAAAAATCCAGGGCAATCCGAAAAATCGTCAGAACCTTTGATGAGCAGGGAGTAAAACATTTTTCCAGTAAACTACTGGTTGGGGACTATATGTCCCTGGACAACCCCCGGCTCATCATTGACCGAAAACAGAATCTCCAGGAGCTTTGCGGAAATGTCTGCCAGCAGCATGAGCGCTTTAAGAGAGAATTGCTAAAGGCCATGCAGGCTGGAATCCAGCTTGTTATCCTGGTGGAGCATGGGGCTGAGATTAAAAGCCTGGAAGATGTGTATTTCTGGAAAAACCCAAGGAAACACGAAGTGAGATGGAGAGTTGTGAATGGAAAAAGAGAAAAATACGTGGTGTCTGCCAAGGCGGTTGACGGAGAGCAGTTATATAAATCTCTCTGTACCATCCGGGACAGATACCATGTAAGATTTGAATTTTGTGAAAAGAAAGATACAGGAAAAGAAATTATCCGGATCCTGAGTGCGGGAGGTGACATGGTTGGCCAGACCCTATAAGACCGGTCTGGATTATTTCGAGTTAGATTGTTATTTGGATGAAAAAATAAGACTGATACAGGCTGAATTTGGGCTCAAAGGCTTTGCGGTAATCGTTCTGCTCTTCAAGGAAATCTACGGAGGGCAGGGTTATTACATGAGCTGGGACAAAGAAAGGTTGCTACTGCTAGTGTCAGAAAATGGTATAGCAGAAGGTGACACGAATTTAATATGGGAGATTTCCCAAGCCTGTGTCAGACGGGGTATTTTCTCCGCTGAACTTTTTGAAAAGTATCAAATCCTCACATCCAGAGGAATCCAAAAAAGATACTTCCGTGCAGTAGCCAGGCGCGGAAAAGTAGAAGCGAAGAAAGAGTACCTCCTTATTAAGTGCACCCAAAAAAAAGTAAATGTAGACAATAACTCAATTAATGCAGACAATAACCCGGTTAATGTAAGCAAAAGTACACAGAGAAGAGAAGAGAAAAGAAGAGAAGAGAATACAGAGGCTGCCGCCAGCATTTTGGAAGATGATGAGGATGATGGAATGGACCCAATGGAGGCTATGCGGATATGGAACGAGAGGAAGAAAAAACAGTAAGTAAACTGGAAAAGGATATTGCTGTCTGGAAAGAATCACAAGCCATGCATGCGGACGATATGGACTATTTTCATTATTCCCAGAGGCAGATAGACAGGCTGGAGATGGAATTGGACAGAATATCAAGAATGGAGAATGGAAATGGGTATTTACAAATTTAATTCAGATGATGCGTTTGCCTTTGCAAATGGGCAGGGAATTAAAACAAAAATAAAAGGGGAAGAGCTGCATTTACAGGACTGCCCGTATTGCCATGGCGGGTATCACGGGGATAAATATACCTTTTCCATTAATCTGCATACCGGACAGTTTAAATGTTTAAGAGCATCCTGTGGAGTTATTGGCAATATGGTCACCCTTTCCAGGGATTTTGATTTTTCCCTTGGAAATGAAGTGGATGAATATTACAGGCCAAAAAGAAGATTCCGCAGCTTTAAGAAGAAAGAAGAGCCGATTATTCCCAAAGAGCCGGCAGTTACATATCTGGAAAGCAGGGGAATATCGGAGGCGGTTGCCAGGAAGTATGAAATAACAACCCAGAACGACCATGACAATATCCTTGTTTTTCCGTTTTATGATGAAAAAGGAGTGCTGCGATTCGTAAAATACCGGAAAACAGATTTTGACCGGAACCGGGACAAGAACAAAGAATGGTGTGAAGCAGACTGTAAACCGATTCTGTTTGGAATGAAACAGTGTAATGATAAGTTTGACCGGCTTATCCTGACAGAAGGGCAGTTGGACAGCCTGAGTGTTGCAACGTCCGGCATTGAGAATGCAGTATCCGTTCCGACTGGAGCAAAAGGCTTTACATGGGTGCCATATTGTTATAACTGGGTATCAAAATTTAAAGAGATTGTTGTATTTGGAGATTATGAAAAAGAAAGTATTACCCTTCTGGATGATGTGGTCCGCAGGTTTCCATGCATGATAAAGCATGTGCGGCAGGAAAGCTATAAAGGCTGTAAGGATGCAAATGAGATTCTGCAGAAATATGGGACAGAAGCTATAGTTGAAGCAATCGAGACAGCAGTGCCTGTTCCGGTGAACCGTGTACTTCCCCTGGCAAGCGTGGAAAATGTAAACATTTATGAACTTCCAAAACTAAGAACCGGGATTGCAGAGCTTGACCGGACTTTATATGGCGGTCTGCCATTCGGAATGGTATGTGTGATAGCAGGAAAACGTGGTGATGGAAAATCTACGCTTGGAAGCCAAATCATGGCTTACGCTTTAGAACAGGGGTACCGGACATTTGCCTACTCAGGGGAACTGCCCAATTATCTGTATAAGAGTTGGTTCGACTTCCAGATTGCAGGCAGACACCACATTGTGGAGAATAAGACAGATTTTGGAACGCTCAACCGTTTTCTCACAAAGGCAAACCAGGAGCTGATTAATGCATGGTATATGGAGCGGGCGTACATCTATGATAACCGGATTGTAGAAAATGATGAGAAAGAGGACCTGCTTAAAAGCATAGAGCGTTCTATACAGCAATACGGAACAAAGGTCATTCTCATTGATAATCTTATGACAGCAATGTACATAGATGAGCAAAGAGGAAGTGACAAATATGACCAGCAGGGGCAGTTTGTAAGAAATCTTACCAAGTTAGCAATTAAATATGACTGCCTGATTCTCCTGGTTGCACATCAAAGGAAAAATAACTTTACAACAGATGCCAATGATGAAATCAGTGGTTCCGGGGACATTACGAATTTAGCTGGCATTACGCTGAGTTATAACCGTGGAACCAAGGATGAGATTGAAAAGGGTATGGTCAGTGAGTTTCAGAGGAAGTTGATTATAGCCAAAAACAGGCTGTTTGGAAAAATAAACCTACAGGGAATCCTTTTAGATTATGATGAGCGTTCCAAGCGGATTTATGGCACAGGAGATGATTTAGATTATCAGTTCGGATGGAATACGGATGAAAATGGATTTACCAGCGCAGAGAACATGGAAATTCCATTTTAAAGGAGAGATGCATGGAGGATGGAAAATTAAAACGATATTTTCAGATGTTTACGGATGTCTGGAAACTTTTTAAAGAATACAGCCAGCCAGATGGGAGTAGTCAGTTTTGGAGCAGCTATAAAACAGCAGTAGACAAGCTGGATAAGAAATATGAGCGCTCAGAGTTATTCCGAAATCTGGCACTGGCAGTGACAAAGGAGTTGGAGAGAATTGAAAAGCAAAGTTAATCAAAAAAAAGAAGAACATGTAATACATGTCTGTTATCTCTGCGGAAAGACCATTGAGGATGAAGACTACGAATATATCGGAACTAGGAGAAAAACAGATATCTGGATGCATAAGCGGTGTGTACCGAAGGGAAGGAGTGAGCAGAATGCTGCATGTGATAGATAATTACTATGCGCAGACCAATAATTACGGGTATAGCGTTTTAAGAGATACAGGAAAACAGAATCCAAAGACAGGTGAGCAGACATACATCACCCTTGGATATGTTGGGACAATCAAAGAGGCACTTGAGCTGGTTAAGAAGGATATTGTACATAACCGCATTAAGGCGAATGATATGGAGCTTGCACAGGCTCTTGGATATATCCGGGAGCAGACGGACAGGATATTGAAGGCTATGGTTGGAATAGAAGTATAGGAGAGAAACGATGCAAGCATTATACACAATACAGGAAGTCGCAATTTTCATGTTTCAGATTTGTGGTTTCCTGATGGGACTGCTGGTGATCTGGATATTGGTACTGGCAGGAGCGGAGCTTTATTGGGACCGGAAGTGCCAGATGGATAAAAACAAGAGGAGAAAGAAGCGGGGGTGACACAGTATGAAGAAAGAGAATTTAATCCCAGGGAAAACATACCTGAGAAGGCATAAAACAATAGTCCATGGCAGATATGGCAACAAGGAAGCCAAAGCAGAAGGTTACATAGAATGTATGCAGGTAACACCAGCCGGAGCAGTGTTCTTCCAATCCGGGAATTTGCTGAAGTTGACGGATGAGGAGATAAAGAAGGAGGTATGGGAACATGACGGATAAACAATACAAAGAATATAAAAAGGCCAAAGAAGAATTAGAACCAGTTAAAAATTTTTTGTTTTGGTGCGGAGAAAGAGGGTACCCAGCCAGACTGATTCCTTGTTCAAAATGTTTTTTGCTTGGCATTAGATTTGGTTTTGCAAAAGACGAAATATTTAAAATGCCAAAGGAATTAAGAGAAAGAGTGCTGCTTACAATTAAAGACTATGTGGAAGAAAAAGAAACGGAAATGAGAGGTATATAAGGAGGCATGGGAAGATGGACGAAAAGAAAGTTAGAGAAGCAATAGAAGATTTAAAAAAATTAGCGGAGTTATTGCAAAATAAAGAAAGTGTTGCTGTTGAACATTGTAATATAGCAATCGAAGCACTGGAAAAGCAATTGCCGGAGAAAGTGGATGCAAAAGAGGATTTTAAGGATTTTAATGGAAATTTAATATGCTACAAAGGATTCTGTCCTAGTTGTGGGTATGTTGTAGATTCCAGTAAAACCAATTATTGTAACGCTTGCGGACAGAAATTAGATTGGACGGTGGAAGAATGAACGTACTAGAGAAGATTTTGGAAGAAATCGAGGAAAGAATTAAGAAATTAAAAGAGGTAGATAATATGTGCAGAGTGAATGCCGAGCGCAGTAAAAATTTCGAAAGTGTGAAATATTTTCAAAGCTTGATGTTTGCTACAGAAAGAGCAGAAAGTATTATTGGCGATATTATCCGCTCCCACATGGATGATATTCCAAATACAAGCAATAAGAGATTGATTGACGCGAATGTGCTAGATGAAGAAGTAAGAAAATTCTTTCTTGCGATTACGGGAAATCCAAAGCAGGCAACAGTAGTCAGAGAATGTAAAGAATCGTTCAGAAGAATGATAGATGAGCAGAAGACAGTATATGCGAATGATGATTGGATTCTGGTAAAAGAGAGACTGCCGAAAGAATCAGGGTATTATCTTGTACAACTATCAAAAAGATTAGAAAGCGAAGATTGGGCAGATAGAGTGGTTGTATTATACGATGGGGAAAGTAAAGAATTTATGTGCTACGAGAAATATATAATAGCCTGGAAGCCACTTCCAGAACCATACAGAGCAGCAAACAAACCAGACTGGAAAGAGAATATGCTTAATACCTTTCTGGCAGGACATTAACTAAATTAACCTTTAGGAGATGAAAATGGATAAAGAGCAAAAAGCAATAGAACGAATTAAGATGGCTTCTGAAATGAGTTTGCAATACTACGAGAGACCTCTGGTGTGTACATATTCTGGAGGGAAAGATTCAGATGTGATGTTAGAACTGTTTAAAAGATCGGGAATTCCATTCGAGGTTCACAACAGTCATACAACGGCAGATGCACCACAAACGGTATATCATATACGAAAGGTATTTGCAGAACTGGAGCAGAAGGGGATAAGATGTGAAATTGATTATCATCACCTTCCGCTTGGTGGAAGGGTAACCATGTGGAATTTAATTCCTAGGAAATTAATGCCTCCAACGAGGAGGGTGAGGTATTGCTGCTCTGTCTTAAAAGAGACGGGATGCAAAAACAGGATGATTGCAACTGGAGTAAGGTGGGATGAAAGCAATAAAAGGAAAAATAGGGCAGAATTTGAGACTTTAGGAAAGACAAGTAGAGAAGCTACAAGAATAACAGAGAAAATGCTTCTATCGGATTGTGATGAATCCAGGAAACTGTTTGAGCGTTGTGAAATGAAAGCTAAAACGGTAGTAAACCCAATTATAGATTGGGGAAACCGGGATGTTTGGGACTTCTACTGGAATGAATGTAAAATACACAATCCATTGTATAGTATGGGATATAACAGAGTAGGGTGTATAGGATGTCCAATAGCTGGAAAAGCCAGGTATAAAGAATTTGCAGATTTTCCGCAATACAGAAGGATGTACATACTTGCATTTGAAAGAATGCTGGAAGAGATAAAAAGGAGAGGAGGAAAACCAACGTGGACATGCAGTGAAGAAGTATTCTTTTGGTGGATGGAAGATAAAAACGTAGCAGGACAGATGGATCTGCTTAAGGATGGTTTTATAGAAGGAGCGAACTAAATTAATCTTTAGGAAAGGAGAACAGAGATGGAGAGATTAACTAGAAAAGAGACGATAGTAGTACGAGGAAAAGAGATGGCATCATGCGATTATGAAAATGATGAATGCAATGACCAGTGCAGATATGGAACGTGTAGATGGCAGGAAAAAGCGAATATGCTTTTGAAGAATTATGAGGATACCGGTCTTTCTCCTGAGCAAGTAATGGAGTTGAAGGAGCGTGATACGGAGAAAGAATGCGAACAGAACGTTTTTGATGTAGATGGAATAACATGTATCTGTGGTTCAGATATGGACAAAGATGCAGAATTTAGATTTTGTCCTTGGTGCGGGCAGAGATTAAAGAAGTGGGAAGATAATTAAAATTAACCTTTAGTGGAGGTAGAAAATGAAGAAAGTTATTACAGTTGAAGAGGTAATGGAAATTTGTAGAGAAGCATTAGAAGAAAAAGGGTATGAAATCGAAAGATATTCAGAAGTATATCAATCTTTTGATGTCACTGATGAAAAAAAGAGGGTAACAATTGATTTTAATTAAACTGAAATTTAGTGGAGGAAAATAAGATGAAGGATTTGCAATTAAAAGATATATCGCATTATTTAACGACAACACAACCGATTAGGCTTAATTATCCAACGGGTGAAAGCATGATAGCAAGAATATCGGATTTTGATAGCTATGGAGAATATTATGTGACAGAGTTATATGCGCATAACAATGAACTGGTGCTGGAACTGAGACTTGAAATTTAAAGAAGGTGACTAAATGGAAGACAGATGCATATGTTGCGGAGCGGAAATTCCAGAGGGAAGGCAAGTATGTCCTATATGCCAGGAAGGAGCACAGATGAACAAAGAAGGTTACAAAGACCCTACTGCAGAAATAGCAGTACATAGAGCCAGCCGGATGCCAAGACACATCTGGAATATCTTTAAGGAGCTGAATCTGGTAGCAGGGAAATCCGGGGTGGAAGTGACGGAAATCAGAGACAAGGAGACGGGGAAGAAATACAGGAGGTGATTCCGGTGGAGGTAACAAAGGATATATTAATCCAATATTGCGAACTCCGGGAGGAAATCAAAGATTTAAGAGAAAGGATAGACAGAGATGAGCTGAGATTGCAGAAAATTGAGGAAGAGGGAGTGGTATCTGATACAGTTACCGGAACCAGGGCAGATGGAACCATAGGCAGTATCAAGATAACGGGATTCCCCATTCCTGAATACAGTACGGTAAAAGCTATGTTAAAAAAGAGAATAGCAAAACTGCAGATTATGGAAGATGAGTTGCATGAGGCAGTGAATGCGGTAGATGATTTCATAAATGCGATTCCAAAGAGTGATTTAAGGCAGATGTTCCGATTCTACTACATAGATGATATGACATGGAGAAGAGTGGCAACAAACATGAACAAAAGATTCCCAAACAGAAGAATAAGCTATACGGAAGAGAGCTGCAGGAAGCGTCATGACAGATTTTTAGAAAAAAATGAAATTATTTAAGAAATGTCCGTTCATGTCCGCTTTTTCTGTGATACTATTCATACTGGGAACAGAAACAAGATAGTTTCATATTTTGTATGGCATGGCAGCAGGGCATCACAGCCCTGTTGCTGTATCAGGCTTAGACGGTAACGCCTTTGCAGGAAAAAGCATAGAGACCGTCACTCCTCTTTTCTGGTATAAAGGCATTTTATTGTAAGCGCCGGCAGCAGGCAGTCTACTTCATGGTTATGTTACTGCCATATCAAAATCAGTCGCAAAAGACTGGAAACCATCAAGCAACCGGCATAACGGCGCATGTGGGTTGCAAGTTTGGAAAGTAGCTCAGTTGGTAGAGCAGGAAACAATTCCAAGTCCCAGGTTCGATTCCTGGCTTTCCGATTTGTCTAGAAAGAATTATAAACCGGCTGATTGTGGTAAACACTTCAGCACATAAGGCATCTGGCAGCAGCCAGGTGTCTTTCTTTATGCGGAGAAGGTGATGCGGTACGTTGCACCTGGCTTATATCCAGCGATTGTGGGTTCGACTCCTACTCTCCGTATTTTCCAAAACAAACGAAATGAGAGGTGGTGATGTTTGGATGGAGAAGTAAAAGCAACAAATGCAGAACTTGCCTATCAGGATTACCTAAATGGCATGAAATACAAAGAAATAGCCGAGAAATACGGCGTGACCATAAACACAGTAAAGTCCTGGAAAACCAGATACAAATGGTCAAAGGATGGTAAAAAAAGTGTGCACACAAAAACAGGAAAGGTGTGCACACAAAAGTCCAGGCTTGGAAATCAGAATGCAGCAGGGCATGGAGCCCCGGAAGGAAATAAAAATGCAGAAAAATATGGATTCTTTTCAAAGTATCTCCCGGACGAAACACGGGAGATTTTTTCTGCTATAGAAGAGGCAGACCCATTAGACCTTCTCTGGCATCAGATACAGCTTGCCTATGTTGCTATTATCCGGGCGCAGAAGATTGCTTATGTAAAAGACCAGGAAGATAAAACCGAGGAAAAGACGGGGAGCTTTGATAATGGCGATACCTACATGGTACAGCAGGCGTGGGATAAACAGAATGAATTCTTAAAAGCCCAGGCCAGAGCCCAAGGAGAGTTTAGAGCTTTGGTTAAACAGTATAAAGAGCTTGCAGAAAAAACAGGCGGAAAGCAAGATGCAATCAATAAGTTAGATGCGATTTTAGGGGAATTGAGAAGCAATGCAATTAAGCAAGAAACAGAATGAATATATTGTAAATGCCACGCACCGCTGGAATTTTAAGTCTGGGGCGGTTCGTTCCGGGAAGTCTTATGTAGATACTGCGTTTGTGATTCCGTTTCGTATACGGGAACGGGCAGGGAAGCCAGGGCTAAATGTTATCCTGGGTGTATCAAAAGAATCTATAGAGCGAAACGTGCTGCAACCCATGAGGGAAATCTACACAGATAAATTGATAGGCACTATCAACAATCGAAATGTAGCAAGAGTTTGCGGCGAAGATGTATATTGCCTGGGGGCTGAGAAAGTTAGCCAGGTAGCGAAAATTCAAGGTTCCAGTATCAAATACTGCTATGGTGATGAGGTGGCAAAGTGGAGCAAGGAAGTATTCCAGATGCTAAAATCCCGTCTGGATAAACCGTATTCCTGCTTTGATGGGAGCTGCAACCCGGAGCATCCAACTCACTGGTTGAAGGATTTCCTGGACAATGAGGAACTGGATATTTATTTGCAGCGTTATACTATTTTTGACAATCCATTCCTTCCGGAAACATTTGTTGAACAGCTCTGTAAGGAATATGAGGGAACCATATACTATGACCGTCTAATTCTTGGTTTGTGGAAACGTGCTGCAGGGGCAATCTACAAAAGATTTGCGGATAATCCTGCTGCCTTCCGGTGTGAAGTAGTAGATGAGCTGTCACAGGATTTAGAACAGAAGCAGTTCCGGAAAGAAGATATTGTATCAATAGAAATTGGACTGGACTTTGGTGGAAATCAGTCTGGTCACTCCTTTGTTGCAAGGGGCTATACAGATAATTACAGAGATGTTATTGCTTTGAAATCCAGGCGAATCCAGGCAAAGGATGAAAATGAAGATATTGACAGCAATAAGTTGGATGAATTGTTTTGCGATTTTGTTCAGGAGGTTATAGAGGAATACGGAATTACTGAAAGCCATGGAGAGTACGTGCGATACTGCAATGTGGAATCCGTATTTTGGGACAATGCTGAAACTGTCCTTGGTAATTCCATCCGGAATGCTGTAGAAAAGAAGTTCCCCTGGATATCCGTAAAGCCAGCAAAGAAAAGAACAATTACAGACAGAATTCGTTGTACCGTCAAGCTTATGGGAGCAGGGCGGTTTTTTCTTACCAAAGATTGCGAAAGTCTGGAAACTGCTTTTTCTGAGGCTGTGTGGGATACAGAGGTAAAAGATAAGGATGAACGTCTGGATGATGGCAGCACAGATATTGATAGTTTGGATTCTTTTGAATACACCATAGAGCGGGATATGAAATATCTGATACAAGAGGTGGAAGATGTTTGATGGATTAAGAAAATTATTGTGGAAAGGGTTTATGAGAATGTTTGGATATACAACATTGAAAAATATTGTCGGTAAAGATATTACTCTTTCCGATAGCATGATAGATGCAATTAATGACTGGAAAAGGATGTTAAGTGGCCAGGCAGAGTGGATTACGGATTACATAGAATCCCTGGGAATAGAAGCTGGGATATGCCGGGAATTTGCAGATGTGGTCTTAAATGAGATGGAAACATCTGTGAACATAGAGAGCCTGGATAAGCTGTATCAAAAAAGTGTTGTGAAATTGAATGAAAATCTTCAGGAAGGATTAGGCTTAGGTTCTTTTGTATTAAAGCCGGCCGGTCCCGGAAAAGCAGAATTTGTCACAGCAGACAAGCTTATTCCCATTGCCTTTGGTAATGATGGAAAACCTATTGATATTGGATTCCTTACAGTAAAAAGAGCTGGGGAAAGTGATTATTTTATCCGGTTTGAAAGGCATTATTTTGTGAATGGGAATTTGACTATTGAAAATAAATGCTACCATTCGCAAAGTGAAGAAAACATAGGAATTCCCTGTAGCCTGGATAATGTGGAGGAATGGAAAGATATTGCACCAGGTCCCATCACTTATCCTGGAATGAACCGAATGGATTTTGGATATTATGGAAATCCATTGAAAAACAGGATAGATGGTTCTTCCTGTGGCGTATCTATCTTTGAAGCAGCAAAGGGAAGAATACGGAAAGCAGACATGCAGGCGGCAAGGCTTGATTGGGAATATGATTCTGGGGAACGTGCTATTCATGTAGATGACAGGGCGTTGAATCAGGATGAAAAATCTGGGCGTTTTGGCATGTCAAAGTTAAATAAACGTCTTTACAGGGGATTGAATCTGGAGGATGGAAAGGACAAGGAGCTGCTTCGGGAATATTCTCCAGAGATGCGGGATGAAGCGTACAAGCGAGGGCTTGAAGAAATTAAAAGAGAAATAGAGTTCATTGTTGGACTTGCTTATGGTGACTTATCAAATATTCAGGAGGTAGAAAAGACTGCTGCCGAAATCAAAGCATCAAAACAAAGAAAATACAATCGGGTTTCAGCTATACAGGAGAACCTAAAAGAATGTCTGGAAGATTTTGTGGCAGGACTGGCATTCTATAACGGTCTTTATAGTTCCGGGTATGAATTTAACTGTAAATTCAATGATTCTATCCTTACAGATGAAGAGGCGGAACGGAAGCAGGATATGGCAGATGTGGCTGCCGGGTTTATGCATCATTGGGAATATCGCATGAAATGGTATGGTGAAGATGAAGAGACAGCAAAAGCAAATGTTCCGGTGCAAAACAGTGTCATGGAGTAGGTGGTCTGATTGAGAGAAGATTACAAAAAGCAACTATCTGGTCAAATTGAGAAGCACTACCGGAATCTTGAACGAATGATTCTGGAGGACATTGTCCGACGGATTAAGAAAGCGGGAAAAATCACAAGTACAGCAGACTGGCAGATTAATCGGCTTCGTATTATTGGATATTCGTCTGAAGATATTGAGAAGATGATTAAGGATACATTGAAGCTGTCTTACCCGGAAGTGTTTGAACTGTATGATAAAGTTATCGACTGGGAGTATGTTCGAAACAAAGATATTTATGAGCAGGTGAATGCGAAATACATTCCTTACGAAGAAAATGAAGAACTGCAGCAGCTCACTGAGGGATTTATCCAGCAGAGCAATAACGAACTTCGGAACATTACCCAGTCTATGGGATTTTATGTAGATTACGGAAATGGCAAGCTTGTAATGACACCACTGGCTGACATTTACCAAAATTATCTTGACCAGGCTATTACAGGAGTGGTTTACGGATCATTTGATTATAATACTATGATTCGTAAAGTAGTCACGCAGCTTACAAATAGCGGATTAAGACATGTTGATTATGCGTCTGGATGGCATAATCGTGTGGATGTGGCTGCCAGAAGGGCGGTTATGACAGGTGTTTCACAGCTAACCGGTAAAATTTCCGATATAAATGCTGAGAAGCTTGGAACGGAACATTTTGAGGTTGCATGGCATTCTGGAGCACGTCCTTCTCATGCGGTTTGGCAAGGCAAGGTTTGGAGCAAGAAAGAGTTGGTTACTGTATGCGGACTTGGTACTGGCCCTGGATTGCTTGGTTGGAACTGTTACCATGAATATTACCCCTTCGTAAAAGGCATTTCTGAGCGTAATTGGACGGATGAGTGGCTTGCAGAGCAGAACCGTAAGGAAAATACACCTAAGCATTTTAATGGCAAGGAATACACCTTATACGAGGCAAAACAGCAGCAGAGAAAAATGGAAACTGCCATGAGGGCACAGAGAGAAAAGGTAGTGCTACTAAAACAAGGTGGTGCTGATACAGACGATGTGATGATTGCCAGGATAAAGTACCAGGGACAGCTTGGAGAATACGCAAGATTTTGTAAGCGGATGGGACTTGTGCAAGAAAGAGAACGTATCTATTACGATATGCGAGGAAGAATAGCACCGAGAATAAGAAAATGAGAAAGGAAAGGTAAAAAGTTATGATTATTACGGGAATGAAACATTTTGAAAGCGTATGTCAGAAGAAATTGGTGGAGTGGTATAACAAAAATAGACCAGAAACACAGATTGATTTAGGAGATGTATTTATTGTTTGGAGCTGTAAGGCATTACAGAACTACAAATGTCTGGCTTCTACTACGGTTTCTGGTGATGGTATTTATGCAGAATACACATTCAATGGAG
>UMET01015541.1_pt1 | contig 20465 bp, 14 predicted proteins | sample 1964821 | NCBI WGS metagenome assembly UMET01 (sample SAMEA4836027, study PRJEB28245) | human gut metagenome | biome: gut microbiome; material: fecal sample | place: Denmark | collected 2008
GGGATTAAGCTGGAGATGGCAGAAAATATTAACAGCGCTCTGGAAGACGTGGGATTTAAAAATCTGGGGGTGAAAGCCCGCCCAGGTCTTGTAGTGCTGCGGAGGACAAAGATGCCGGCGCTGTTGGTGGAAGCAGGATTTATTAACAGCGACAGTGATAATCAGCTTTTTGATGAAAAATTTAACGAGATTGCCCAGGCGATCGCCGGGGGAATTCTGGGAACTTTGGCGGAGGAGACTGTGGAAGAACCTGTTTTGTATCGTGTGCAGGTGGGACTGTTTCGGAATCGGCAGAATGCAGATAACTTGAATTATCTTCTGATGTCTCAGGGATATCCGTCCTTTATTCTGGAAGACGGTAATTTTTATAAGGTACAGGTGGGAGCGTTTCAGCAGATGGGAAATGCCGTAGCTATGGAACAAAGACTTAGAAAAGACGGGTACCAGACGCTGATTACAACCAAATAGGAGAGAAACATGGATACAAAAGAAAAATACAGGAGTTTTTTGGAAAATTTTACAGATTTTATTTTTGTGGAGGATGAACCGGAGCAGGCGGATATGATTTTTGTTCCGGGGAATGGCTATCCACAGATGGCAGAACGGGCGGCAGAATTGTGGAAAGGAGGGTATGCTCCATACATTCTGCCCTCTGGAAAATATAGTGTTGTTACAGGAAAATTTTCCGGCGTTCTGGCAAAAGAAGAAAAGTATCGCGGAGCGTATCGTACAGAGTGGGAATTTTTGAAAACAGTACTGATAAAAAATGGAGTGGATGAGAGAAAAATTCTCAGAGAAGACCAGGCGACTTATACATATCAGAATGCGATTTTCTCCCGGCAGGCGACAGAGAAGAGAGGAATCTCGGTAGAAAAGGCAATTCTTTGCTGCAAGGCGCAGCATGCCAGACGATGCAAAATGTATTATGAACTTTTGTATCCGGGGACCAGATTTTTGATCTGTCCGTCCGATGTGGGGATCAACCGGGAAAACTGGTATCTTACAGAGGAGGGGATCAGAGAAGTGCTGGGAGAGATGAGACGGTGCGGAGAACAGTTTCATGAGATTTTGAAAGAATTGTGAGTTCATTGGGTATAGGCGCCATAGTTTCATTAAAAAGCCCAGATTTATTGGAAAAACCCCTTGAAAAAGCTCCGAATGCATTGCATTTTGGGATTTTTTGAGGGGTTTTTTGATTTTATGTCTAAAATTTTTGATTTTTTTGGGTATATTTTGTTTTTATTCTTCTTCCTCCTCCACTGATTCAAAGTATCCTTCAGGAATATAGATATGGACAGTTTCTATTCTGTTTTTCTCGATAGCATCCACCACCAGTTTCAGTCCATCGTCCGTAACACAGGATTCTCCCGGAGAAGGGAGGTAATCCAGCTGTTCAATGATGTAGCCGCCGATGGAATCGTAATCATCGGATTCCAGATGAAGTCCCAGAATTTCATTCAGGTCATCTAACTTGGCAAAGCCATGGGCAAGGTATTCCCGCTGAGGAATGATCTCCCGCACATCTTCTTCTTCATCGGCATCGTATTCATCACGGATCTCGCCCACGATTTCTTCCAGAAGATCTTCCAGAGTGATCATACCTGCAGTAGCTCCGTATTCATCCAGAACAATAGCAAGGTTGACGGCATATTCTTTCATTTCCATAAGGAGAGCAGCAGTACTCTTGTGTTCATAGGTGAAATAGGGTTTTCTGAGAATATCCCGGATGGAAAAATCTTTTCGGGCATCCCATAAAAGCAAATCTTTCATATTGATGGTACCGATGATCGTATCGGTAGTATTTTCATATACGGGATATCGTGTGTATCCGTCTTTTCTGAAAATTTCCAGTAATTCATCATAGGTAGTGTCTACGTCCACAAAGGACATATCAATCCGTGGAACCATGACATCTTTGGCCTGAGAATCTCCAAAATCAAACACGTTGTATATCATCTGCCGTTCTTCTGTCTCGATCACTCCGTCCTCGTGGCTTACATCAACGATCGTGCGCAGCTCCTGTTCGGTCATAGTGTTCTGTTTTCCGTTAGGGTCGGTGCGCAGCAAAAATAAGATTCCATTGGAAAGTTTATTTACCAGAAAAATAACTGGTGTGAGCAGTTTCATAAGAAAATAAATAACCGGTGCATAAGACAGAGCCATTTTTTCGGCATAGAAAGTAGCCATAGTTTTCGGGGTGATCTCGCCGAAAAGAAGTACCAATAACGTGAGAATACCGGTAGCAATACCTATGAAAGCATTTCCAAGGACACGGGTTGTCCAGGTGGTTGCCAGAGATGAGGCGGACAGATTCACAATATTGTTGCCTATGAGAATCGTACTGAGCAGTTTTCCCGGATTATCAATAATCTTCAAAAGGGTTTTTGCCCGTTTGTTTCCCTCATCAGCCAGAGCCATGATGTGGATCTTGTTTGCAGTTGTCATAGCCGTTTCGGCAGAAGAAAAGAATGCAGAAAGCAGCAGCAGAATTAATAATACAATTAGTTGTATGGCGTCGCCAGAATCCAAAAATATTCACTCCTTTTTTCTTTTGATATTGAAAATATACATGATTTTGACTGAAAAAGCAAGTTAAATTAAATTTTAGGGGGTGTCAGGACTGAAAAATTATGTTATAATCAAAAATAATTGACCTTAGAAGTATGTAAGATAGAAGGAAAGACAGGTCAGTAAGGAGATAGAAGTTTTATGAGAATACATAAAAACAAAGGCATCAGCAGGAAGCGATGTCTGCGGACGATGGGGATTCTTCTGGCATCCGTCATGGTAGTGTCAGCAGGAGGGACTTCCTATGTATTTGCCAGTTCAACAGGAGAAAAGACAGAGATTTCTGATGAAAAAGGAGAAAAACTGATTGTTTACCTGAATGGAAAGTCAGGAAATGATGACAACTCCGGGGAAAGCAGAAAGAAAGCGGTTAAAACTTTTCAGCGGGCAGCAGATCTTGCAGGAGAGTACGGCGTTATTCGGATCAGCGGTATGGTTACTGTGAAAGAGGATGAAGTCTGGGAATTGCCTTCTGGAGTGTCTGTTCGGAGAGTAGAAGATTTTAATGGTCCTTTGGTAAAAGTAGAGGGAAGTCTCGTGTTAGAGAATGTGGTTCTTTACGAAGAAGATATCATTGGAGAAGGAACGGTAGAGGGAGCAATACAAAAAGAGAAAGTGCGTATCCCTAAGAAACTGGTAATGGAAGAACCGGTAGAGTTGGGAGAACTGCCGCTTACCGATTGTGTGGGTGACGGAGTTTTCGCCTGGGAAGACAGTACTTTTGTTCCTTCAGAATACGAGACAGAGTGTACCGTGTTTTTCTACCCTTATGATACAGAGGCTATGGATTACAGTGAAGAAAAAGGCTGGGATGAGGAGGAGAATCGAATCGTTCGAAAGATTCTTGTGCAAGTCACTTCCTTAAAGCCAGTGGAAGAGGTGACGCCGGAACCAACGCCGGAGGTAACACCGGAACCGACCGTGGAACCAACTCCAGAAGTAACGCCGGAGCCGACAGTAGAACCGACCCCGGAGGTAACGCCGGAGCCGACAGTAGAGTCGACCCCGGAGGTGACGCCGGAGCCAACGGTGGAACCAACGCCGGAGGTAACACCGGAGCCGACAGTAGAGCCGACCCCGGAGGTGACGCTGGAGCCAACGGTGGAACCAACGCCGGAGGTAACACCGGAACCGACAGTAGAGCCGACGCCGGAAGTGACACCGGGACCGACGGTAGAACCAACCCCAGAGGTGACTCCTGAACCAGTTCCGGAAGAGCCGGCAAAGCATGCGCTTACGCCGGAAGAGATAGCAAAAGCGGAGCAGGTACAGATACAGATTGATTATTTGCCTACGGAAGTAACGGCAGTAGCGGTTGTAGAAGCGATCATCGATGCGACGGCTTCTTATCAGTCCCTCTCGGAAGCCCAGAAGGGCTGTCTTGCGCAGGGAACGTATGAGAAGCTTCTGAGTGCGCAGGAGAGAGCGGCGATTTTTAACCGCCAGAGCAATGGTGTGACGATCGAGGGAGACATCCCTTGGTATGTACAGTTCCGGGTAGAATTGCGAAATGAACAGGAAGATACTTCCGTGTTGGAAGCGTATAATGTAGATACCTTTATCACACCTTATGACATGACTTTGTGGGATCTGATGAGGGATACAGAGTATAAGCTGAACGGACAGCAGGTGAAAGTAACGATTCCTGCTCCAGATAAGGAATTATATACCCAACTGGTAGTGGTACATTATCTGGATGACGGTTCTGTGGAATACATTACGCCGGTTTATAATGAAGATGGAACGATGAGTTTTATCACTACCTCCTTTAGCCCCTATAATATTGCAGGGACGAAGATTGCAGGAAGTAAGCCGCTGGTGGGAAATACAGATAAGGCGTATCCGTCTAAACCGTCCGCTCAGAATACACTGACAGGAAATTCTGGAAAGAAACCGAAACCTTCTTCAGGCAATAACTCCAGTGCAGGAAATAAACGTCCTTCTTCTGGAAGTACAGAAAGTAATTCCTCGTCCTCCAATGTTCCAAAAACTGGTGATGAGCAGATGCCGATGTTGTATATCGGTATCGGTGCAGCAGCAGTTTTGGTGCTGATTATTGCGGGAGCAGTGATTGTGATCAGAAAAAGGAAAAAATAAAGAATAGAAGGTACAACCCTCCCATATAGTAGTGTGGGAGGGTTATTTTTATGGATCGAACAGAAAAACAGTTACCAAAGCTGATTCCCCTGGTGAAGGGGCTGCTTGTTGCCTATGGAATAACAGGCATCACTCTGCTGCTTCTGGCATTTCTGGTATTTCAGATGGATCTGGATGAGAGCGGAGTAAATCTGGGGATTATTGTGATTTACATTGTGTCCTGTTTTCTGGGAGGATTTTTTGTGGGAAAGAAAGCGGGACGGCAGAAATTTCTCTGGGGAATGTCTCTGGGACTGATGTATTTTTTACTTCTTACCGCCGTGTCAGCCCTTACCGAGCCAGGATTGGCATCCGGTTGGAAAGGAATCGCTACATCCTTTGTGATGTGCATGGGTTCCGGGATGCTGGGAGGGATGTTTTCCTAAAAAAACTCTTTAAAAATGAAAGCACCTATGCTATAATGTGAGACAGTATAAACATAAGGAGGAAACAGACATGAAACATATCAAAACTTTAAATACAAAAAGTTTGCAGAATACTGTAAAAAAAGGTGGATGCGGTGAATGTCAGACATCTTGCCAGTCTGCTTGCAAGACTTCCTGTACAGTAGGAAATCAGAGCTGCGAAAGCACAAAATAATTTTCATAATGAAATATATGCCAGGCAGCGGTTTAGAAGCCGCTGCTTGCTTTTTGTGGTTATGTATCCGGGGTGAGAAGAGCCACCGGTAAAAAAATAAAAAATGAAATTGGAAGGAGAACTGAGACGTGATTCATCAGTATAAGAACAATGGTTATGCGATCGTACTGGATGTAAACAGCGGATCTGTCCATGTGGTGGATGAGATCGTTTATGATGTGATCGCACTTTTGGATCAGGGAGCGGAAGAGGCAGAAGTTCTGGAAAAATTGCGGGAATCTTATCCAGAAGAAGAACTGAAAACTGCTCTGGATGAGATTCATACGCTTACGGAGCAGGGAATGCTGTTCACAGAAGATATCTATGAAAATGCGATCGAACATTTCAAAGAGCGTCCAACAGTGGTAAAAGCCCTTTGCCTGCATATTGCTCACGACTGTAATCTGGCTTGTCGGTATTGCTTTGCAGAAGAAGGAGAATATCATGGAAGAAGAGCGCTGATGTCCTTTGAGGTAGGAAAGAAAGCGCTGGATTTCCTTATTGCTAATTCCGGCAGCAGAAAGAATCTGGAAGTGGATTTCTTCGGCGGAGAGCCGTTGATGAACTGGCAGGTAGTTAAAGATCTGGTTGCTTATGGAAGAGAGCAGGAGAAGATACATAATAAGAATTTCCGCTTTACATTGACAACGAACGGTGTTCTGGTGGACGATGAAGTGATGGAATTTTGTAACCGGGAGATGGGCAATGTGGTCATGAGTATCGACGGAAGAAAAGAAGTTCATGATTATATGCGTCCGTTCCGCAAAGGAGCAGGCAGTTATGATCTGATCGTTCCCAAGTTCCAGAAGTGGGCGGAAAGCCGCAATCAGGATAAATATTATGCCCGGGGAACCTTTACCCATCACAATCTGGATTTTTCCAAAGATGTATTGCATCTGGCAGACCTGGGATTTAAGCAGATTTCCGTGGAACCAGTGGTTGCTCCCGCAGACGCAGATTATGCGCTGCAGCCGGAGGATCTTCCCAAGATTTTTGAGGAATACGATAATCTGGCAAAAGAGATGGTAAAAAGAAAGAAAGAGAGAAACGGATTCAATTTCTTCCATTTTATGATCGATCTTACCGGTGGTCCTTGTGTATATAAGAGATTGTCAGGCTGCGGTTCCGGTACAGAATATCTGGCAGTGACTCCCTGGGGCGATCTGTATCCCTGCCATCAGTTTGTAGGAGAAGAAAAATTCCTTCTGGGAAATGTGGACGAAGGGATCACAAGACCGGAAATCTGTCAGGAATTCAAAGGCTGCAACGTATATGCTAAGGAAGAATGTAAAAAATGCTTTGCGCGTTTCTACTGCAGCGGAGGCTGCGCGGCAAATTCTTATAATTTCAAAGGAAATATCAACGATGTTTATGAGATTGGCTGTGAGCTTCAGCGGAAGCGTGTAGAATGTGCGCTGATGATCAAAGCGGCGACAGCAGAAGAAGAGTAAGAGGTAAAGAAAAATGAAGAAGAAACAAGGAATACTTGTACTGATTCTTACTGTGATCGTGGTTGGTTTTCTGGCGTTTACCACAGCAGTAGGATTTGGTCCCGCAGGTATAGGCGCTGCCAAAAATATTAAGACCGGTCTGGATCTTGCCGGCGGTGTGAGCATTACGTATCAGGTAAAAGGGGATGCGCCTTCTCAGGAAGATATGGATGACACCATCTATAAGCTTCAGAAACGTGTGGAAGGATATAGTGAAGAGGCTCAGGTTTATCAGGAAGGGGACGACCGTATCAATGTAGAAATCCCCGGAGCGAAAGATGCGAATAAGATTCTGGAAGAGCTGGGCAAACCGGGTTCTCTGGAATTTCAGGATGAAAGCGGAGAAACGGTTCTGGATGGTTCAGATATTGCCGATGCAAAAGGGGCAGTGACGGAAGATCAGGTGACAGGTCAGAAACAGTACATCGTTTCTCTGAAACTGACAAAAGAAGGAACGAAAAAGTTTGCTGAGGCGACAGAAGCGAATCTGGGTAAGCAGATCGCTATCGTATATGATGGGGAAACCATCAGCGCGCCGACGGTACAGACAGTAATCTCCGATGGACAGGCGCAGATTACCGGTCAGGAATCCATTGAGGAAGCAAATGAACTGGCATCTGTGATTCGTATTGGTTCTCTGAAATTGGAGCTGACGGAGCTTCGCTCCAAAGTAGTAGGAGCTCAGCTGGGTGAAGATGCGATAAAGACAAGCCTTTTGGCAGGCGGAATCGGACTTGCTCTGGTTGCAATCTTTATGATGATTGTCTATGCCCTTCCTGGTGTAGTTGCCGCTATATCTTTGGCAATATATACAGGGCTGGAACTGGTGATGCTAAATGCTTTTGACCTGACACTTACGCTGCCGGGTATTGCCGGTATCATTCTTTCGATTGGTATGGCAGTAGATGCGAACGTTATTATTTACGCTCGTATCCGGGAAGAAATCTCCGCTGGAAAGAGTGTGAGAAGCGCAATCAAGATTGGATTCCAGAAAGCGATGTCTGCGATTGTGGATGGTAATATTACTACATTGATCTCAGCAGCCGTTCTGGGAGGACTGGGTTCCGGAAGCGTCAAAGGCTTTGCCATGACGCTGGCTCTTGGTATTGTACTTTCCATGTTTACGTCTTTGGTAATTTCAAGATTGCTGGTAAATGCTCTGTATGCAGTTGGATTTAAAGCAGAGAAGTTTTATGGCAGACAGAAAGAGAGAAAAGCGATTGATTTTGTGGGAAAACGGAAAATCTTCTTCACGATTTCTATTATTTTGATTCTGCTGGTGCCTGTAGGAATGGGAATTTTTGCAGCAAAAGATGGAAAAGCGCTGAATTACAGTCTGGACTTTATGGGTGGAACTTCCACGAATGTGACTTTTAATGAAGATCTTACTCTTGCAGAGATTGACAAAGAAGTAAAGCCGATCTTTAAAGAGGTGACAGGAGACGCCGATATTCAGGCGTCCAAAGTAGCAGGCGGAAATGAAGTGGTATTTAAGACACGTTCTCTGTCTCTGGATGAGAGGGAAAAATTAAATCAGAAGCTGGTTGAAAAATTTGACGTAGATGCGAATGAGATCACTGCGGAAAATATTTCCTCTACCGTAAGCGCTGAGATGAGAAGAGATGCCTTCGTGGCGGTTGTGATCGCTACCATCGGTATGCTGCTCTATATCTGGTTCCGGTTTAAGGATATTCGTTTTGCATCCAGCGCCGTTTTGGCTCTGGTACACGACGTGCTGGTGGTTCTGGCGTTCTATGCGCTGGCAAGAATTTCCGTGGGAAATACATTTATTGCCTGCATGCTGACGATCGTTGGTTATTCCATCAACGCTACCATCGTTATCTTTGACCGTATCCGGGAAAATATGCGAAATATGGGGAAAAAGGCAGATCTGGCAGAGGTGGTAAATGTAAGTATTACCCAGACTTTGACCAGAAGTATTTATACGTCCTTTACGACCTTTATTACGATTTTCGTATTGTTTGTACTGGGTGTGCCTTCGATCCGGGAGTTTGCACTGCCGATCATGGTAGGTATTATCTGCGGCGCGTACTCTTCCGTATGCGTGACAGGTCCGCTGTGGTATACGCTGAAAACAAAATTTCATAAAAAATAAAGATTTCGTATACGAAGCGTGAATGTATAAAACGGACTGTCCCGTTAATGGCAGGAATCGAAACGGGTTCCTGATCCATTGATGGGGCAGTTCTCTTTTTCGAAGAATGACAGGAGAAAAGAATGGAAAAATGGGTAGTATCTGCCAAAAGGGCAGATTTTAAACAGATAGGAGATACGTTCGGGATTGATCCGGTGACGGCGCGGCTGATTAGAAACAGGGATATTGTGGGAGAAGAGGCGGTTCGAGAGTATCTTTACGGCGACAGGCGGGGACTTCATGATCCGTTTTTATTGAAGGATATGGAGAACACTGTGGAGATTCTGATAAAAAAGATTCAGGAAAAGAAAAAAATTCGGATTATCGGTGATTATGATATTGACGGAGTGATGGCAACATATATTTTGCTGAAAGGTCTGGAAGGGGTCGGTGCAGAGGTCAATCATGTGATCCCGAATCGAATGAAGGATGGATATGGATTGAATGAACATCTGATCCAGCAGGCATGGGAGGATGGGATTGACACCATCATTACCTGTGACAACGGGATTGCGGCAGGGAGTCAGATCCAAAAGGGAAAAGAACTGGGAATGACGATTCTTGTTACCGACCACCATGAGGTTCCTTTTCGGGAAACGGAGAAAGGGCGGGAAGAAATACTTCCCCCTGCGGACGCAGTGGTAAATCCAAAACAGAAGGAGTGTGCGTATCCATTTCCGGGAATCTGTGGGGCAACGGTGGCGTTAAAAGTGGTGGAGGCGCTGTACAGAAAGCAGCAGCCAAAGACGGATATTACAGACCAGCTTTTGGAATATGCAGGGATCGCTACCATTGGAGATGTGATGGAGCTGAAAGGGGAAAACAGAATTTTGGTGAAGGAGGGGCTGAAACGTCTTCACCATACTTCAAATCTGGGACTGCAGGAGCTTTGTCGGGTGAATCAACTGGAACCGGAGAATATCACGCCGTACCATATTGGATTTGTGTTGGGTCCCTGCTTGAATGCTACGGGAAGATTGGATACTGCCAGAAGAGCGCTGAAGCTTCTGTGTGCGGAAAATCGGGAGGAAGCTGCCCGGCTGGCGGGAGATTTGAAAGCGTTGAATGAGAGTCGGAAGGAGCTGACAGCGCAGGGGGTGGAAGAAGCTATTTTGCAGGTGGAAACTACACCTATCAAAAATGACAGCGTTCTGGTGGTCTATCTGCCGGAGTGCCATGAAAGTCTGGCAGGGATTATTGCAGGAAGGATACGGGAAAAATACCATAAACCTGCCTTTGTTCTTACCCGGGGAGAAGAGGGGGTAAAAGGTTCCGGGCGCTCCACGGAGAGCTACTCTATGTTTGAAAAATTGTGCGAGTGTGACGAATACCTGACAAAATACGGCGGTCATCCTATGGCGGCAGGTCTGTCTTTGGAAGAGGATAAGATCGAACCTTTTCGGAGGCGGCTGAACCAGCTTTCCGGGCTGGGACCGGAAGATTTTGTGGAAAAGGTGCTGATCGACGTTCCTATGCCAGTGAACTATATTCGGAAAGATCTGATCCAGGAGATGAAACTTTTGGAACCCTTTGGCAAAGGAAATGAAAAACCCCTGTTTGCGCAGAAGGGGTTGCGGGTTATGGATGTGAGAGTTTTTGGAAAAAACAGAAATGTAGTGAAAGTAAAACTTGCAGATGAGATGGGTTATGGAATGGATGGGATTTATTTTGGAGATGGGGACCAATTTCTTGAAGACATCCGAGGAAAAGAAACACTGTCGATCGTCTACTATCCCGAAATCAACAGCTACCAGGGCAGAGAGACCTTGCAGGTGGTGATCCGCCACTATCAATAAGTAGTTATCAGTAAAAAAGGAACTGTCACTTAAAACATGATTCGAAAATATTGATCCATTTTTTGCGAATTTGTCGAGCACATCTTTGAGACCTTGGCTCAAAGTGAGCGCAGACTGAGCGTAAAATGGATCAATATTTGGGATATGTATTTTAAGCAATAGTTCCTTTTTAGATATCGTAAAAATCTCCAATCATATCTTTGATCGCCTGCATATGATTATCCGTTTCGGTGATATTGCGGGAACATTTCTGCAATTCGTCGCTGATAGTTTCATAACCTTCAATTTTATCCAGATTTTTCTTATAGCGCAGTTGGTGTTCCAGACTTGCCCAGAAGTCCATACCGATGGTGCGGATTTGTATTTCTGCCCGGACAGGTGTTTTCCCCTTGGAGAAGAATACGGGAATCTCTACAATCATATGGTAGCTGCGGTAACCGTTGGGTTTTGGGGTTTTGATATAATCCTTGATTCGAATCACTTTCAGGTCATCTTGCTGAGTAAGAAGGTGGGCAACCGTATAAATATCATCGATAAATGGACAGATTACCCGGACGCCAGCCACATCATTTAATTGTCCCACAATATTTTCTTCTGTAAATTCATATCCCAGATGGAGGAGCTTCTGATAGATACTCATAGGCTTTTTGATTCTGGTTTTGATAAAGGAAATGGGATTGCGGTTGTATTTGCTGGAAAATTCATCGTCCAGCACTTCCAGTTTGGTTCGAATCTCCCGGATTGCGCAGCGGTACGTCATCATCAGATCGGAGAATTTCTTTGCGTTTCCGATAAAGATTACCGGGTTGACAGTGTCCAGCCAACGGGACTGTCCCAGCTTCTGTACAATCTCCACTGCAATCTGGGACAGGTTCTTTTTGTCCGTTTCTATGGTGATGTCTGCGGCAGCTTCGTAGTAAGAACGGCGTTCTTCCAGAAGTTCCCGAATACCTTCCGGACTGCGGCGTCCATTTAAGACAGGGCGGTTTTCATCTCTTCCCACCCTTTCAAAAATGGTGTCAGGCTGAGCGGTAAGAAGAATCACATAACTGTTTTGCTTCATGATTTTTATATTTTCTTCCTGAAGTACAGCGCCGCCTCCGCAGGAAATGATCAGATTATTTTTCTGCTGTAATTCCCGGAGAAGATTCGTTTCCAGTGTGCGGAAATACGTTTCCCCTTTGAGGGAGAAAATCTCTGGAATAGACATATTTTCCCGAGCTGCAATGATTTCGTCCATGTCAGCCACTTCCATATGACAGGTGTCATGAAGATATTGAGCTACGGAAGATTTTCCGGTTCCCATGAAGCCGATCAGAACGATGTTGTGACGGGGGCGGGAATCGCCGGGTATTTTATTTGTATTCATTTCAGACATGATAAACTCCTTTGCTGCATTCTTTTGTAAAAATACGATAACTCTTTGTATTATAACGGGTATCTTTACTTTTGTATAGCCATATCATATAATGAATATTAGTTTTCGTAAAAAGCAGGAGGTACAATATGGCAAAAGATTCCTTTTTGTATGAAAAGGTTTACAGAGATCTGAAAGAGAAAATCAGCCAGGGAATTTTAAAAGAAGGGGACAAACTGGATGCAGAGGAAGATATGGTGAAACAGTATCAGGTAAGCGCGATCACCATAAAAAAGGCTCTGGCGCTTCTTGTTCAGGAACGCTTGGTCGAACGGGTGCGAGGAAGAGGAAGCTTTGTGACCGGAAGCGCAGGAAAAGAGGCAGAGGAACCGGTACAAGAAACAGTCAGTGAGCCAATACAGGAAGAAAAGCTGATAGGTGTTATTTTTGAACATATCAGTTCCAGCTATGGTTTGCAGTTGTTGTATGAGATGGATCATCAGGTGAGAAAAGCAGGATATCATCTCTATCCCTGTTTTTCTTATGGAAATCAGGAATTGGAGAAACAGAGCATTACCTATTTGCGGGAAATTGGGGCGCAGGGTATCTGCATTATGCCAGTGCATGGGTCACACTATAATACAGAAATATTGAAGATGGTGATTGATGGATTTCCTGCTGTTTTGATTGATAAGAAGATGGAAGGAATCCCGTTGGATTCCGTACGCACCGATGGGGAGGAAGCGATTCGTAAACTGGTAGGGTATCTGGCGAAGCAAGGGAAAAAGAATATTGCCATGATCACGGTGGAAGAGAAGGGAACTTCTTCTCTTATGGAGCGGAAGAATGGATTTTTCCGGGGGATGGAAGAATGTGGACAGGAAGCTATGCCGCCTTGTCTCTTGCCTTATGTGGATTATGAAGATCCGTTTCAGGTGTATGGGAAAATCTATCGGGAAAGGATCGAAGAATATATAGAAAACTATGGGGCGCAATTAGACGGGCTGGTGTGTTTGGAGTATGGACTTGCCATGGAAACGGAGAAAATTCTTTCGGAGAAGGGATTGCTGCAGAAGATTCGAGTGTGCAGTGTGGATGAGAATTATCTTGGACCGGATCAGTATCACATGACACATGTGAAACAGGATGAAAAAAGAATCGCGGAATGTGCCGTGGAGTTGCTTTTGAAAAAAATCAGGACAGGAGAACGGTGTTGGGAAGACTATCTGATTCCTGGAATTTTTGTGGAAAAGTAAATATTATAAAAAGATCTTGTGCAGTGTATTCTGGAGTTAAAAACAGAATAGGGTGTGAAAGATCTTTTTTTGTTTGAAAGGAAAAGATACCTGACGAATTGTTTCGGACTTCGTGTTCTTATAATTCTGATAAAAATATAATTATTTATAATTAAAACATATTTTACAAGAATATAACGTGTTTTAGATGGAAAAGCATATTATAAAAACGTATAATGAATGTTGAAAAGTAGAAAAGTGAGGTGTGTTATAGAAAAAAACGGATAAAACAAAAGGAAAAACGAACAAAAAATATGATTTAAAACTGTAGAAAACATATAAAATATATTATTATATTTACAAAACATAATTAATATGATATGGTGGATGTACAAATGATACAAATACCGGAAACGCAAAGGAGGAACAGGAAAATGAAATTGAAAAAAATTTGCGCGATTTTTCTTACAGCATGTATGGTGATGGGCACGATGACAGCTTGCGGAGAGAGCAAGGAAAAGGATGCGGAAGCAAAGGGAGATGGAGGGACAGTAAAAATACTCACTGCCGTTACCGGAGGAAAAGATGAGGAGGAGATGGAGCTCTTTGTACAGAAAATAGAGGAAGCGATAGGCATAGATGTGGAAATGGAAAAACCAGCTTCTGATTATTCCCAGGTTATGATGCAGAAACTGAGCGGCGGAGAAAAGTATGATCTTATTTATGTAAGCGCCAGTGAATATGCAAATCTTGTGGAGCAGGAGGCTTTGAAGGATATTACAGAATATGTAAAGAATTCTGATATCCTTTCTAATAATATCGAGCAACAGGAGTGGGAAGATATTACTATTGACGGAAAAGTATATGCCGGATTCAATAAAAAAGAGGTCTTTCGTGCAGTAGCGCTGAATAATACGTTGTTAAAGCAGGCGGGGATTGATTACAAAGAAATTGAGCCAACCATGGACGGTTATTATGAAGTGTTCAAAAAAATGAAGGAAACAAGTCAGGTGAAAGATTTTTATCCGTTTGATGTGATTTTGAAAGAAACTTGGGATCTTCAGCCATGGATGGCAGCAGCAGGTCTGAAAACAGGAGTTCAGCTGGATGAGAATGGAAAGAAATATGTTCCGATCTCTACGGATGCGGCAGCACCGGTATGGGAATGGTTTAAAAAATTATATGATGAAGGACTGATGGATCCGGGAGCTTTCGTAGATACAACTACAGATATGAGAGAAAAGATGGGAGCATCATCCCAGAAAATAGGATGCAGCGTTGATTGGGCGGCGTGGATCGGTCTCCATAATGCCAATGCGCAGACAGAAGGGATTACAGAAGAAGAATATGAAGTGGTATCTCTTCCGGGTCTGAAAACACCGGATGGAAACTATATGCTGGGAAAAGGCGGCGCCAGTCTGTATGCAGTGCCGGCGAATGCGGAAAATGTAGAAGGTGCAATCAAGGTTCTGGAGTATTTTGCAACACAGGAAGGCGGAGAACTGTTATCTATAGGTGTGGAAGGTTATGATTATACAAAAGAAGGCGATACTTACACTTTGACAGAGACAGGAAAAGCTCATGGAAAGGATCATGGAGCTCCAGTGCCGATCTATAAAGATTTTAAGGCTCCATTTGGTTATAATCCAGGAATGGAAGAGGCTCTCAGTTACGGAGAGTATGCATCCATAGAAATGACAATCCCTAATGAAGCAGAATATAAAGAAATTGTAGGAAAATGGGGAATTCAGATTGTAAAAGGAGAAGTATCTTCAGAAGAAGGGCTTGCCAATATGCGCCAGGAATTGAAAGAGCGTGGTGTAACAGAAGTATAGTCCTTTTGATACGGAGGAACAGGTTGTGAAAAAAGATAAAAATGTATGGAAGAAGGTAAAACGTTATCGCGGTATCTATCTGATGCTGCTTCCTGTACTGGTATATTTTTTGGTGTTTTCTTATTACCCGTTGGTATTGGGAATCATAAACAGTTTCCAGAAAGTTAAAATTCTGGGTGGATCTGAATTTGCAGGAATGGATAACTATATAAATGTAGCTACAAGCAGCACGTATCAACAGGCGTTGGGAAATAGTTTGATTGTGGGAATCGGGACTTTTCTTCTTCAGTTTGTATTGGGACTGGTTATTGCATTGCTGCTCAATGAGGTAAAAAATAAGGTTGCGAGATCTTTGATTCAGACCGTCACATATATTCCTTATCTGTTGTCATGGGCAGTAGTGGGAGGTCTGTGGATCACTATTTTTTCCCCTACCGGTATGATTAACGGAATCTTGGAAATGTTTTCTTCAGGAGATTTTCAGCCAATCGTATTTATGTCAGAGCCGATATTTGCAAGGGGGATTATGATTTTCACGGGAGCATGGAAAGGCGCAGGATATTTTGCAGCTCTTTTCCTGGCAACTATAGTCAGTCTGGATTCTTCCATCTATGAAGCGGCACAGATTGACGGAGCTTCCCGACTTCAACAAATTATGAGAATCACCCTGCCGCAGATTAAACCAACGATGAAAATTGTAACGGTTTTGAGTGCTATGGGGGTACTGAGAAACTTTGACCAGATTTTTATTATGGGAAATCCTTCTATCAACGATAAGGTGCAAAATCTGCTGGTGTTGATCTACAATGACGGAATTTTAAAATTCGATGTAGGTACAGCTACAGCAGCGGCAACACTGGTGTTGTTAGTTACCATGTTGATCTCTTTCGTTGTACGGAAATTAATCGGTTATGATCAGGCTTATGACTAGGAGGGTGAAGATGAAGAATAAAAATTTAAGAAATGAATTACACCCAGTGCAAAAAGTGATCATGTGGGCTTTACTTCTGGCGCTGGTGCTGATGATGGCGCTTCCTATGTGGAATGTTTTGGTTGTGGCAACTTCTTCCCGTTTATCTGCAAGCCAGAGCGGAATTAAGCTTTGGTGGGACTCCTTTAGTTTGGGAGGGTTTGAATACGTATTTTCTGTATCAAAATTAATGAGACCATTTTTAAACTCTCTGTTTGTCACTACAGTGGCAACGGTAATTCAAGTTATTTTATCTTCCTTTGCCGGATATGTACTGATCCAGAAAGATCTGCCTTTTAAAGGATTTATTACTTCTTTTGTTATGCTTACTATGATGATTCCGGGAGATTTGACACTGATTTCCGTGTATCAGCTGAATAAGCAGTTAAATTTACTGAACAGTTATACAGGATTGATCATGAATGGACTTGTTTCTGGATTCAGTATTTTGCTGATGCGCAATTATTTTGATACGGTGCCTTATTCTCTTGCAGAATCAGCACGGATTGACGGCGCAGGAGAAATTAAAATCTTTGCCGGAATTTTTATGCCTACTTCTTTGCCAGGGCTGGCAACTGTATTTTTCATGGAGTATGTGGGAAAATGGAATTCCATTATGCTTCCGGCAACATTGATTACAGATCAGGATAAATACACATTGCCGTTAATGCTCAAAGCGATGATTACTTCGGATGCGGCGACATCGGGTACTGCGATCGCACCGGAAAATGCAGTGATGGCAACGATTATTATTTCTACAATACCGTTGCTTCTGATCTATATTTTTGCACAGCGTTATCTGCTGGAAGGTATGAATCTTGGTGCGGAGAAAGGGTGAAAAAATGGGAAATGTAAAGACTGACAAATTGGAGATTTTGGTAAAAAAAGAGCAGGAAGGAACTTATTTTCGGGTGGGATTTCAGGTTCCGGAAAATATAGAGGCGATGGAAATCTCTTATACTTATCCTCGATTTGTACGGGAAAAAAATGAAAAGGGAGAGATTCTTAGCAGGGAACAAAATATTATCGATTTGGCAGTGAACGGGCCGGGAGAAACCTATATAGGTTCTTCCGGCTCCAATCGCAGTTCTATTCGCCTGTCTCCTTACGGCAGTTCTCAGGGTTTTGCCCCCTGCGAAATTCTTCCGGGGACATGGCAGATTCTTTTGGGGGCTTATAAAATTCAGGAGCAGGGATGTCCGGTCGTGTATGAGTTTCGTTTCTTTGAGAAGGAAAGAAAACTTTATAAAGGGGATACTCATATGCATACCACAGGTTCTGATGGAAACTGTGAACTGGATGAAATTGCAGAGTTGGCGAAAAAAGAAGGTTTGGACTATATTTTTATTACCGATCATAATAATTATGCCCATAATACGCAGATTCGTTCTCGGGAAGGAATTACAGTACTTCCGGGAGCTGAATGGACGCATTACAAAGGTCATGCTGGCATGCTGGGGGTAGAACGTCCTTTTGACAATGCGTTTTGTGTCAATGACGCACAGGAAATGGAGAAGCGTCTGAAACAGGCAAAAGAACGAGGGGCGCTTCGGGTGTTGAATCATCCTTTTTGTCCAAACTGTGGATGGAGATGGGGATTGGAGAAGGTGGATTACGATCTTATTGAAGTATGGAACGGAGCGACCCCAGATGGTGTGAATCGTCAGTGTCTGGATTGGTGGGAAAGTCAGCTAAAACAGGGAAAACAGATAGCGGTAACAGGAGGCAGTGACTTTCATAAAGTGGAGTATGGAAGAATGATTGCTTCCCCCTGTACTTGTCTTTTCGCAATGTCGAGGACGAGAGAGGATTTGATGGAAGCTTTGCGAAAAGGACATGGGTTTGTGGTATATAGTCCAGATGGTCCTATGGTTTCGGCAGAGGCAGGAGGATTTTTAATGGGGGACGTGATACCTTCCCAGACAAAGATACACTGGCATTTTTGGAATTTGCAGAAGGGAGATCGGATTGTACTTTTGTCAGACCGGGAGAAAGAGGTTCTTTTGGTGGGGGATGATGTGAAAGAAGTATTCTTAGAACGGACTCCAGAAAATGGCAGTTATGTGCGGGCGGAAGTATGGAGGGGAGAGGAAAATGCCGAAAAGATGCCAGTACTTTTGACGAACCCATTTTATCTTGTAAAATAGTAAGGTACGTGCTAAAATAAAATCAGAAATCTATTTTGGGGATGGAGGATTTTATGGCAAAGTATGTAATGGCCCTGGATGCGGGAACTACAAGCAACCGCTGTATCCTGTTTAATAAAAAGGGCGAGATGTGCAGTGTGGCGCAGAAGGAATTTACCCAGTATTTTCCCAAACCGGGCTGGGTAGAACACGATGCCAATGAGATATGGTCTACCCAGTTGGGGGTGGCTGTGGAGGCTATGTCCAAGATCGGAGCGACGGCGGAAGATATTGCAGCGATTGGTATTACGAATCAGCGGGAGACTGCCATCGTCTGGGATAAGTATACGGGCGATCCTGTCTATCATGCTATTGTGTGGCAGTGCAGGAGAACTTCAGAATATTGTGATTCTCTGAAAGAGAAGGGACTGACGGAGGTTTTCAGACAGAAGACGGGACTAATCATTGACGCTTATTTTGCAGGGACAAAGATCAAATGGATTCTGGATCATGTTCCCGGAGCAAGAGAAAGAGCGGAAAGAGGAGATCTGCTGTTTGGAACGGTGGAGACCTGGCTGATCTGGAAACTGACTAAGGGCGCTGTACATGTTACCGATTATTCCAATGCATCCAGAACACTGCTGTTTAATATTAATACGCTGGATTGGGATGATGAGATTTTAAAGGAGCTGGATATACCACGAGGGATGCTGCCAAGACCGATGCCTTCCAGTTGTGTGTATGGGAAGGCGGATGCGTCTTTTCTGGGCGGCGAGATTCCCATTGGAGGAGCGGCAGGGGATCAGCAGTCAGCGCTTTTTGGACAGACCTGCTTTGAAGCGGGAGATGCGAAAAATACATATGGAACAGGATGTTTTCTGTTGATGAATACGGGAGAAAAACCTGTATTTTCCCAGAATGGTCTGGTGACAACGATTGCATGGGGCATTGATGGAAAAGTGAACTATGCGCTGGAAGGCTCTATTTTTGTGGCAGGAGCGGCAATCCAGTGGCTTCGGGATGAATTGCGGGTAATCGATTCTGCGGCAGATTCCGAATATATGGCAAAGAAAGTAAAGGATACCAATGGCTGCTATGTGGTTCCTGCATTTACGGGACTGGGCGCTCCTTACTGGGATCAGTATGCCAGAGGAACGATCGTGGGGCTGACCCGTGGAGTAAATAAGTATCATATTATTCGGGCAACGTTGGAATCTATTGCCTGTCAGGCGCATGATGTGATCCGGGCGATGGAGGCAGATTCCGGTATAACGATCACCTCTTTAAAGGTAGACGGCGGCGCTAGCGCCAATGATTTTCTTATGCAGACGCAGGCGGATATGATACAGGAACCGGTAAAACGTCCTTCCTGCGTGGAGACGACAGCGATGGGAGCCGCTTATCTGGCAGGGCTGGCAGTAGGCTACTGGTCAGATAAGGAGGAGGTAAAGAAAAACTGGGCGATCGACCGAATCTTTACGCCGGAGATTTCCAGAGAGGAACAGGAAAAGAAGATGAAAGGATGGCAGAAAGCTGTCCGATATTCTTTTGGATGGGCAAAAGAAGAATAATAGAATAGATGATTGCAGAGAACAGAGACAGGCAATGGACAGCGCTCCTTATGGGAGTGTTCATTGACCTGTCTTTTTTATGATGTCAGGGCAGAATTGTGGAAGTGCGTAGCACGAAACAATTCGTCAGGCATCTTTTAACCCCAATATCTTTTTAGAAAAACAGGAGGAAGAACAGATGTATGATGTGTTGATTATTGGCGCCGGTGTCTGCGGAAGCGCAGCGGCAAGGGAATTATCCAGATATCAGCTGCAGATTGCGGTGGTGGAAAAGGGAGAGGATGTCTGCTGCGGAACCTCAAAGGCGAACAGTGGAATTGTCCATGCGGGATTTGACGCTGTTCCGGGAAGTCTGATGGCGAAGATGAACGTACAGGGGAATTTTATGATGGAGGAGTTGTCCCGGGAACTCGATTTTCCTTATCGGAAAAATGGCTCTCTGGTGCTGTGTTTTCAGGAGGAGGATATCCCCCGGCTGGAGGAACTAAAAAGACAGGGAGAGAAAAATGGAGTTCCCGATCTTGAAATTTTGGGACGGGAAGAGCTTGCCGCTATGGAGAGAAATATTTCTCCGGAGGCAGTGGCGG
>UMET01000882.1_pt1 | contig 20389 bp, 18 predicted proteins | sample 1964821 | NCBI WGS metagenome assembly UMET01 (sample SAMEA4836027, study PRJEB28245) | human gut metagenome | biome: gut microbiome; material: fecal sample | place: Denmark | collected 2008
AAGGATGGTATGAAGCGTCAGAAAGATATAAGGATTTTATAAACAGTTATGAAGATTCAAATATCTTATTTCTGAAACTTGGTGTAGGTGGGAACACTCCGGGCATTATCAAATATCCGTTTTGGAAAATGACAGCACAAAACAAGAACGAGGTATATGCCAGTGTGAATTTAGGCGAGGCAGTATGTCAGCAGGAGATTGAAAAACAATCTATTTGTATTAATGAGGATATTTCGCAAGTGTTGGAACTGCTGTAAATGTGATATTATTTATAGGTGTGATGAGAAGTAATGAGAAGTCCTGCGTTTGTAACGTGTTTGCAATACCATATTCAAAGAATCCAGTAAAATCAAGCCTTCCCAGTTATCCAAACGTTCATCATACGTTTTTGGAACGTACAATTTCAAAAAAAATTTTCAACCTCTCAGGATTTCGGTTTTGGGAGGTTTTGTATTGCATGAAATATCTGGCCTTAGAGCGGAATTGCGGAAGTGCGCAGAGCTCAGACATATTCCAGTACAGCGAATATAAGAGAAAAGCATCAGGAGAGAAAACGATTGTTTTGGTATCTGGTGGGGAAGTATGGTATAATGAATACATCTTATATTTTCCAGCAGTTTTCAAAAATAAGGAGAATCCGAATGAAAAAGGAAGGTAGGAATACATCGGTAAAAAAGAGTGGGAGGAAATCTATTCTGATCATCAGTGCGACGATTTTTCTGGCTTTGGTTGGGATGATCAGTTTCTTTTATATTTATTTTGGAAAAATATATGACGTGATGCTGAAAAAGGATATGGAGCAGATAGAATGGATTTCGTATTTTGTGACAAAGCTGATCCATGAGGATATTGAACACTGTGTTTCCGGACTTCAGGCGGGAGAACAGATTTTTCATGAATATAAAGAGGTTGGAGAAGAGAGGGTGATGGAATATCTCAGAGAAATGAAAGAAGAACTGGGATTTGAGAAGATTAGTATCGTGAGGGAGAATGGAAAAAGTATAGATGATACGGGGGCGATAGATGCGATGGCGGCGTCTGAGATTTTGAAGCAGGTTCAGGCGAGCGATTGCTATGTATCGAATGAAATTGATGTGTCCGATAATATGCTTGTGGCGGTACCGATTCACAAGGATGGAGAAGTGGTGGGGGCAATTTGGGGATATTATGCTATTTCTACCATTGCAGAAAAAATTGAGTTGACAGATGATATGCATCGTTATTTTCAGATTATAGATGATAATGGGCAATATATCAGCAAATCAGGGAATATACATTCTTTTGTAGAAAGTATGAATTTGTGGGAGGAAATGGAACGGTATGAATTTGAAGACGGAGTTACTGTAGAGCAGGTGAGGGAAAATGTGGAAAATGGAAAAAAGGGATATTTTTATTTTTCCTATCAGGGTCAGAGAAGGTATGTGACATATGAGCCGCTGGGAATTAATAATTGGTATGTTTTTTCTGTTCTCGTGGAAGATTTTTTGGGAGACTACGTCAGAGACATAGAAAAAATTTTTACGAAATTGCTGATTGGTCTTGTAATATGTACGGTATTTGTAATGAGTATTATTGGAAGGTTCATTTTTCGGACGATGCGGACGATTAAAAAGCAGAATCAGAAATTGACCGTGAAGAATTCGTTATTGTCCATGATATTGAAGAATACAAATGATACTCCATTTGAGATTAATCTGGATAATCATCAGATGTTTTTATACCATGGCAATCTGGAAAAGGAGGAGATGGATTATGAACTTGTGGAGGATATATCTCCGAAAAGGATGGTGGAGAAACAGCTCATACGGAACAAGGATTATGAGAAGTATAGAGGACTTTATGAGAAAATCCTAAAAAGAGAGAAGATTTTACCAATAATTATGGAAATCAGGATTCATGGAAGATGGGAGTGGAATAGGATTCATACGTTTCAGATTGATGAGCATTATGCTATCGGTTTTTTGGAGGATTATAACGAAATGATCTGTCAGAATCAGAAATTGAACGAAATCCGAAAGAAAACTCAGATAGATCATCTGACAAAATTGTATAGTCGGGAATATTTTATACAGGAAGTAGAAGGAAACTTGCGAAAAGGCGGGGAAGAGGAGGGGCTTCAGGCTTTGTTTTTGCTGGATCTGGATTATTTCAAACAGGTAAATGATATGCTGGGTCATCTTTCAGGCGATCAGGTTTTGCATGATACTGGAATTCGCCTAAAATCCAGTATTAGAAGATCAGATTTAGCAGGGCGTCTGGGTGGTGATGAATTTGTATTATTTATACGGAATTTGCCAGATTTGTCAGCGGTTCGCAAATGTGCAGAAAAAATAAATGCTGCGCTTGTGTATACTTACGGTCATGGGGAGCAGTCTGTTACGGTAAGCGCATCTATAGGAGTTGCAGTGGCACAGGAAGAAAAAACATTTCGAGAGCTCTATGAGAGAGCAGACCGGGCGCTTTATGAAGTGAAAGCAGATAAGAAAAATGGATATCGAATTGAGGGGGCAGGCTCTGCCACCTGAAACTACTTGGTTCAGGGACAGAGCAGCCAATAGATTTTTAATGGGAAGAGTTTTTTTCTCTGGAAGCATTTTCCTTTGGGGAAACGTGGTATTTGTTTTTATATGCCTGATAGAAGGTGGTATAATTGCGGAAGCCGCTTTTGTAGCAGGCATCTGTCATGGAAAAGCCCTGAGAAATATAATGATTTGCCAGAAAGAGTCGCTTTTCCGTGATATATTTTCCTATGGTATAGCCGGTCTCATCACGGAAAAGATGCATGATATAAGAACGGTTAAGGAAAACATGTTTGGCAATCTGGTCGATAGAAAGATCTTCGCTGATATGATCGTTGATATAATTCATAATATCCAGTACCACTGGATGTACCGTATCCTCCGAAAGATAGCTGTCTTTTTCATGAAGGATGCTGCGGTTCAGACAGATCAGATATTCAATGAATTTGATCTTCTGATACAGAGCAGTGGAAGGATCACTTTGCTGGAAGGAAGCTTTCAGGTCTCTGGCAATGGTGTTCAGGTGCCGGGCGGAGGCTTCCGGAAAACGGATCAGATTAGAGCGCTGCCGCCGGGCTTCCTCGTAACAGTAGAATAAATTACAGTTTTCTTTTTGATAAGAAGCAAAAAAAGCATCCGATATATAGATGATAATTCGCTTATAGGGAACCGTTTCCCGAATGATGGGACGATGAATTTCTCCTGCCCGGATGAGAAGGATATCCCCTGGAAGCAGTTCATATTCCCGGCCTTCCACGGAGTAGGCAACGCTGCCGTTGAGAAAAATCAGCAGTTTGTGAAAGTCATGATAGTGGTAGTCGATTTTTGCAGAAGTACTTTCCGTGAGATAGAAAATTTTAAATTCACTGTTTAGATAGCCACTTTTTTTGTATAAGTCTGTCATCAAATCACCTCTTATTTTTTAGTATACAGCACTATTTTGAATAAATATAGCAGAAAATAGAAATTTATTTAAAAAAGTATTTGATATACTATAGATAACAAAGAGAAAGGAAGTTACGGATATGGCACAGGAATTGGTTTTTCATAAGTATCAGGGTTCTGACAGTGATTATCTCGTATACGATATTAATAAAAATCATATGGAATTAAATGACAGCATGGTGAGAAAAATTCGTAACAGGAGTTTTGGAGCGGATCTGGCTGGTATTCTTGTGGGACCATTTGTGGAAAATGGAGATATTAGCATGAAAATATATGATGCAGAAAATGTGGACGGAAATGTAGGGATTCGGGCGTTCTCCCGTTATCTGAAAGACGCCGGATATGTGAAAAATGGAAATTGTGTTTTTCGTACTCCTTCCGGTTACGTTTCTGTGAATGAAGAAGAAAATAAAGAAGAATTTTATCAGACAAAGATTTATTGCTGGTGTTAAGAAGGATGAGAAGGGTCGCCCGATGGGGCGGCTCTTTTTTTGAACTTTCGACCCTGGCATCAAAAAAATATAGTATGTATTTTTGGTATCGGGAAATAATACATAACATTAGTAGGATACCTATAAAAAGAAAGATGAGGAGTGTGTGATATGGGAGTGGATTTCAGAAACAGCGAGACAAAAGATAATTTGATGCGAGCTTTTGCGGGGGAAAGTCAGGCGAGAAACCGCTATACGTTTGCAGCCGGTCAGGCCAGAAAGCAGAAGCAGGAAGCCATTGCCCAGATTTTTCTGTATACGGCAGATCAGGAAAAAGAACATGGGGAGATTTTTTATAATCATTTGAGAGAACTGGCGGGAGAGACGATTCATGTGGATGGAGGATATCCAGTAGACATTACGGAGGATCTGGGAGAGCTTTTGCGGATGGCACAGCATAATGAATATGAAGAACATGATGTGGTGTATCAGCAGTTTGGAGATAAGGCAAAGGAAGAGGGATTTTCCGGTGTTGCTAATTCGTTTTACAAGATCGCTGAGATAGAAAAATATCATGGAGATCGGTTTGGAAAATTTGCTCAGTGGTTGGAGGAAAATAAGCTGCATGTTGCAGATGTGAAGCGAAGCTGGATCTGTCTGAATTGCGGATATATCTATGAAGGGGAGAGGAGTCCTCAGGTATGTCCGGTCTGTCACCATGACCAGGGATATTTTATGCGGGTGGAATTAGCTCCGTTTGCGTAGAAAGATTATCGACCAATTTCCTTTTTTGTGATATTATAAAAAAGAATAATGCTGAGGTCAAAAGATGCCTGACGAATTGTTTCGTGCTGCGCACTCCCACAATTCTGCCCCCAATTCGGATATCGTGGGGCATACGCCCCACTTTTATCCTCATATTGGAGCGGGTCATAAAGGCATAAAACCACTTATGTGCAAGCACAACGTGGTTTATGACCTTTTGACCCTGGCATCAAAGAATTTATATATGATAGAAGAGGAAGGGGTATTTTCATGGGAAATACGTCTGAGGATAAAGGAAAAAGGAATGTAAGTATCGGGCTTCTGGCTCATGTGGACGCGGGAAAGACCACGTTGTCGGAAGCTCTTTTATATACGGCTGGGGCGATCCGCAAGCTGGGGCGGGTGGATCATAAGGATGCCTTTCTGGATACCTATGAATTGGAGAGAAATCGAGGAATCACAATTTTTTCTAAGCAGGCGGTGATGGAGCTGGGCGATTTTCAGGTTACTTTGCTGGATACGCCGGGGCATGTGGATTTTTCCGCAGAGATGGAGCGAACGCTTCAGGTGCTGGATTATGGGATTCTGGTGGTTAGCGGCGCTGATGGTGTGCAGGGGCATACGCAGACTTTATGGCATCTGCTGAAACGATATCAGATTCCGGTATTTTTATTTGTGAATAAGATGGATCAGACGGGAACGGATCGGATGAAGCTGATGGAAGAACTGAAGAAGCGGCTGGATGAAAATTGTATTGATTTTTCTCAAATTCACGATGAGGAGTGGCAGGAACAGATCGCCATGTGCGATGAGGAACTTCTGGAACAATATGTGGAAGAAGGAACTGTGGAGGAGGGCAGGATACCGGAACTGATCTGGGAGAGAAAGCTCTTTCCCTGTTTTTTCGGTTCTGCATTGAAAATGACCGGGGTGGAAGAATTTGTCCGGGGGATGCAGGAAAATATGGTACTGCCTGCCTATCCGGGGATTTTTGGAGCTAAGATATATAAGATTGGCCGGGATGCTCAGAATACAAGACTCACGTATATGAAGATTACCGGTGGGAGTCTGAAGGTTAAGACAGTTCTTCCAGGTACTGGACAGGAAAATCAGAAGGACGGGGAAAAGAACCGGGAAGAGAAAGTGGATCAGATTCGGATTTATTCCGGTGAGAAGTATGAATTGATGAATGAAGCGCCGGCAGGAATGATCTGCGCAGTGACTGGTCTTACCGGAACGTATGCGGGACAGGGGCTGGGAGAGGAAAAAGCTTCGGAACTTCCCCTGTTGGAACCGGTGCTCACTTATCGGATCAATCTTCCAGAAGGGTGCGAGGTGCATCAGACGCTTTTGAAGCTGCGACAGTTGGAGGAAGAAGAGCCGCTTTTACATATTGTATGGAAGGAAGAAGTAGGAGAAATTCATGCGCAGGTGATGGGAGAGGTGCAGATCGAGGTTTTAAAGAGCCTGATCTGGGAGCGATTTGGAATCCGTGTGGAATTCGATGCGGGAAGTATTGTCTATAAAGAGACTATCAAAGAGCCGGTGGAGGGAGTGGGACATTTTGAACCCCTTCGCCATTATGCAGAGGTACATCTCTTGTTGGAACCGACGGAGGCAGGAAGTGGACTGGAATTTTTGGCGGATTGCAGCGAGGATATTTTGGACCGTAACTGGCAGCGGCTGATCCTGACGCATCTAGAGGAAAAAGAGCATAAGGGAGTTCTTGTGGGCGCAGCCATTACCGATATGAAGATTACCCTGGTTACGGGGCGAGCGCATCTGAAGCATACAGAAGGGGGAGATTTTCGACAGGCCACCTACCGGGCGGTTCGCCAGGGACTCAGAAAGGCGGAGAGTATTTTACTGGAACCGTATTATGAGTTTCGCCTGGAGCTTCCGGCGGAGCTGGTGGGAAGAGCCATGACGGATATCCAGAGGCTGTGCGGCGAGTTTGAACCGCCGCAGATGGAGGGAGAAGAGGCTGTTCTTATCGGCACTTGTCCGGTCGTCACCATGCGGGATTATCAGACGCAGGTGATTGCCTATACCAGTGGCAAAGGAAGGATGTTTTGCAGCCTGAAAGGGTATTTCCCCTGTCATGATGCGGAAGAAGTGATCCGAGAGGCAGGATATGATCCGGAAGGAGATATGGAAAACCCTACAGGTTCTGTATTTTGCTCTCATGGCGCCGGCTTTGTGGTAAACTGGGATCAGGTAGAGGATTATATGCATCTGGAAAGTTGTTTTCCGGCGAAAAAGGGAGGGCGGACACAGGAAAAACCGGTACCGCTGAAAACTTCGGGAGACTGGAAAGCGGAGACGGAAGCTTACTGGAAGAATGAAAAAGAACTGACGGAGATTTTTGAGCGGACATATGGTCCGATCAGAAAACAGGAAGATGAGGGAGTTTCCAGAAGAAAAGGGTGGAAACGCAGGCATCGGGAGAGTTCTCTGGATGGGTACGCCGGGGGAAGAGAGGCAACTCGTTATAGGGAGAATACACCGGAAAAACAGTATCTTCTGGTGGATGGATATAATATCATTTTTGCCTGGGAGGATCTTCAGGAACTGGCGAAGGCGAATATTGACGGAGCGAGAACAAAGCTCATGGACATTTTGTGCAATTATCAGGGATATAAAAGATGTACGGTGATTCTGGTATTTGATGCGTATAAGGTGCAGGGTAACCCGGGAAAAACGGAAAAATATCACAACATTCATGTGGTTTATACGAAAGAGGCGGAGACGGCAGATCAGTATATTGAGAAGACGGTACATGAGATTGGAAAGAAATACCATGTAACGGTTGCCACTTCGGACAGGCTGGAACAGGTGATTATTTTAGGGCAGGGGGGGAGCAGGATGTCTGCCCGGGAACTGCGAGAGGAGATCGATCTGGTCATGGGGCAGATCCGGCAGGAGACGGAGAATCGCCGGGAAAGTGGAAAAAATTATTTTTTCGACGGGCTGGATGAGGAGACCGCGAGATATATGGAAGATGTCAGACTGGGGAGAAAAGAAGAATAGAAGAGGGATACAACCATGAAGTTTTATATGGCGCCATTGGAAGAGATGACCGGTTATATTTACCGAAGAGCTTATCATGAGTTTTTCTGCCCGATGGACAAATATTTTGCACCATTTATTGCGGCGAAAATGAATAGAGGAAAACTCTTTAATTACAAAGAAAAAAATGATATTCTTCCGGAGCATAATGAGGGGATATATCTGGTGCCCCAGATCCTTACGAATGTCAGCGAGGATTTTGTGAGGACAGCAAGGGGGCTGAAGGCGTATGGATATAAGGAGGTAAACCTGAATCTGGGCTGCCCCTCGAAACCGGTGGTAAATGGCGGAAGGGGATCGGGATTTCTGGAAAAGAAGGAGGAACTCAGAAGGTTTCTGGATGATATATTCCAGTTGGATATGAAGATTTCTATAAAGACCCGCGTGGGGCGGTGGGAATCGGAGGAAATCGGTCCTCTTTCGGAACTGTTTTTGCAATATCCTTTGGAGGAATGGATTCTCCATCCCAGAGTGCAGACAGATTTTTACCGGGGCAGTCCCCGGCTGGACGCATTTTCCACAGCATACAGAAAGGTATATCCTGGGGATGAGAAAGGGCGATGTGCACTTGGATATAATGGGGATATTTTTTCAGTGGAAGACTTTGAAAGAATTCTTGCAGAATTCCCCCGGGTGGACAGCATTATGCTGGGACGGGGAATTTTGGCAGATCCGGGATTGATGGGAAGAATCAAGGGAAAATCGGAGCTGGATAAGGAGAAATGGAGAGCGTTTCTGGAACGGCTGGAAGAAGATTTTTGCAGGATATCTGTCAGTGAAGAGAAGGCTCTGTTTAAGATGAAGGAGCTCTGGTGTTACTTCCGATTTTCTTTTCCGAACATGGATGTGTGGGAACAGGGAATTAAGCGGGCAGCGAATATGGAGGAATACCGAAGCGCAGTTCAGAGGCTTTGGGAAGAATATCCGGGAGAACCGGGGGGAGCTTTTCCTTGTGGGGATAGAAAGACCAGAGGACGATTTGGCGGTTTTTAAAAGAGGATAAGAGGATGGAAGAATGGACGAGCTTGTATGAAAAAGCGTGGAAATTGGCAGAAAAGGCTCATGAGGGGCAGGTGGATAAGGGAGGAAATCCGTACATAGAGCATCCCCTTGCCGTAGCAGACCGGGTTGTGAAGCCGGAAGCTAAAGTGGTGGCGCTTCTCCATGATGTACTGGAAGATACGCGGGTGACCGGGGAAGAATTGCGGAAGTTATTTCCAGAAACAGTGGTCAGGGCAGTGGAGCTTCTCACAAAGGAAAAGGGAAAGGGATTTTCCTTGGAAGCGTATCTGGCGGCGATCCGGGAAAATGAACTGGCGTGCTGCGTGAAGATCGCCGATCTGGAACATAACATGGATCTTAGCAGGATTCCTCACCCGAAGGAACGGGATTATCGTCGGGTGGAGCAGTATCAAAAAGCAAAAGAATATCTGGAAGGGAAGAAGAAGGAAAAATGAAACAGCATTTATTTAGTAACCGGGATCTGAGGATTCTTCTGATTCCGGTGGTGATTGAGCAGATTTTAAATGCGCTGATGGGAACGGTAGATACCATGATGGTGAGTAATGTAAGCTCCTCAGCGATTTCCGCAGTATCGTTGGTGGATTCTATTAATGTACTGGTGATTCAGGTGTTTTCTGCGCTGGCAGCAGGGGGAACGATTATCTGCTCCCAGTATATGGGGCAGAAGGATACCAAAAATGCCACGGAAGCAGCAAAACAGTTGGTTTTTATTATTGGTGTGATTTCCGTGGTTCTCACCGTCATCAGTGTGGTCTTTCAGATCCCGATTCTCCGCCTGGTATTTGGACAGGTAGAGGATTCGGTTATGCGGGATTCGGAAACGTATTTTCTGTATACAGCGTTGTCTTTCCCCTTTATCGGGATTTCTAATGCAGGTGCTTCTGTCTTTCGAGCGCAGGAGAATACTCGGCTTCCTATGGTGGTTTCTGTTATTTCCAACGGCATGAACATTGTGGGAAATGCCATTCTGATTTTTGTGTTCCATATGGGAGTGGCAGGTGCAGCTATTTCTACTCTGGTATCCCGAATCTTTTGCGCAGTGGTGGTGATGTGGTATCTGAGAAAGCCAAAGCAGGAGATTGTTGTCCGGGATTATCTGAAGATCCGCCCGCATTTTGGAAGAATCAAAATGGTTCTGGCAGTAGGAATTCCTACAGGGATTGAAAACGGCATGTTTCAGTTTGGAAAACTGGCAATTCAGTCCACAGTATCGACGTTGGGAACGGCAGCGATTGCAGCTCAGGCAATGACGAATATTCTGGAAAATATGAATGGAATTGCAGCGATTGGGATCGGAATCGGATTGATGACGATCGTAGGTCAGTGTATCGGAGCAGGAAGAAAAGATGAGGCTATTTATTATACCAAGAAATTGTCCTGGATTGCAGAAATCGTGGTGGTGATCAGTTGTGCTCTGGTGTATGTCCTGGCGGAAGGAATCACGCAGATTGGCGGTATGGAGCCGGAAAGCGCTAAAATGTGTCTGTTTATGATGGGATGGATCACAGTGGTAAAGCCTATTGTATGGGTGCTGGCATTTATTCCCGGTTACGGTATGCGAGCGGCAGGAGATGTGAAATTTTCCATGATTCTTTCCTGTATTTCCATGTGGGTATTCCGGGTGAGCCTTTGCGTGTTCTTATGCCGTGTGATGGGATTTGGACCGATCGCTGTATGGATCGGAATGTTTACGGACTGGACGGTGCGGGCGATCGTGTATATGTTCCGTTTCCACAGCAGAAAGTGGCTGGAACATCAGGTGATTCATTAAGTAATTAGAAGAGGTGAGCATATGCGGGAAAGACTGACAAAACAGGATGTGGAAAAGATAGAAAAGGAGATCGAACATCGGAAACTGGTGGTGAGAAAAGAAGCGATTGAAGCGGTAAAAGAAGCCAGAGCCCAGGGAGATCTTAGCGAAAATTTTGAGTATTATGCGGCGAAGAAAGAGAAAAATCAGAATGAGAGCCGGATACGGTATCTGGAAAGAATGCTGAAGACAGCCATCGTAATCTCTGAGGAATCAAAAGAGGATGAGGTGGGGTTGAATAATACAGTAACACTGTATCTGGAGGATGATGAGGAAGAGGAGACATATCGTCTCGTGACTTCTATTCGGGGAAATTCTCTTGCGGGGCTCATCAGTACGGAGTCGCCCATTGGGAAAGCGATTCTGGGGCATAAGGTGGGAGACCGGGTGTATATTAAGGTGAGCGAAGATTATGGCTATTATGCAGTGATTCGTAAAATTGAAAATACTCAGAGCGAGGACGAAGATAAGATCAGAAGTTTTTAATGGGGAGTAGAAATTCAGGATTTTTTCAGATATAATAAGAACGTATCATAGTTAAAAATACAGGAGGGTTTTACAATGCATTTAAAAGATCGTATGGAGAAAGGAATGCTGTTCTACGAACATGGACACAAAGATCCGGTGGATATTCAGCAGGAGCAGGAACTGGATGCGGAGAGAAAACGCTGCAAGGAAGTGATGTTTGACTATAATAATACACGCCCCAGCGAGGATGAGAAGAGAACAGCTATTTTGAAGGGGATTCTGGGAGACTGCGGAGATCATGTATTTATTGAAAATCCGGTACATATGTCGTATGGAACGCATGTGCATCTGGGAGAGCATTTTTATGCCAATTTTAATCTGGTGATCGTGGATGATATGGATGTGTATATCGGCGACCGGGTTATGATCGGACCGAATGTGACGATCTGCACCACAGGTCATCCGGTATATCCGCTTTACCGGGAGATGGTGGCACACTATTCCCTTCCTATCCATATTGGGAATAATGTGTGGATTGGGGCAAATTCTGTGGTACTTCCCGGCGTGACGATCGGGGATAATACGGTCATCGGGGCAGGAAGTATCGTTACAAGGGATATCCCTGCCAATGTGGTAGCAGTAGGAAATCCCTGCCGTGTTATGCGTCCTATCAGCGAGCGGGATCGGGAGTATTATTTCCGTGACAGAAAAGTTGATTTCCCGTATACATTAAGAGAAGAATAAAAGGAGTAAAAGCTTGGCATCCTAATGATGGGTTCACTGTAGAAAAGAGAAAGGAGAATTTGTCATGAACGGAAATGCCGAGCTTTTAAACTTTGTATATCAGAATGCTCAGATGGGAGTCAATACCATGAAACAGATTATAGATCTGGTGGGGGAGGGAGCTCTGAAAGAGTATCTGAGGAAACAGTTGGTTGGCTATGAAGAGTTTCAGCAGAAAGCAAGAAAAATGCTGAATGAAAATGGGTGCGACGAGAAGGAAATCGGTATGCTGGACCGTTTGAAAACGTATCTGATGATCAATGCGCAGACGATGATGGACCGGGGAGAGGATCATATTGCAAAAATGTTGATCACCGGCAGTAATATGGGAATTGTGGAGGCAGTACAGAACAGAAAACGGTATGAAAACGCAGAGAAAGAGATACTGAAGCTGATGGAGCAGCTGCAGCATTTTGAAGAAAAGAATGTGGAAGAATTAAAAAAGTTCTTATAGGAGGAGAATGATGGAGGATAAATTTCGTTTTGGTATTATGGGAGCAGGGAATATTGCAAGACAGTTTTGCGACGCAGTGACACGCCAGGGGGAAGGCGTGGTAGCTGCTGTTGCCAGTAAATCGATAGAAAGGGCGGAAAGCTTTGCAAAAGATCAGGGGATCGCGCATGCATATGGAAGCTATGAACAGATGCTGAGGGAAGAAAAGCTGGATGCAGTGTATGTGGCGGCTACCACAAATGCTCACTATGAGCTGACGATGCAGTGTCTGGAACATGATGTTCCGGTACTCTGCGAAAAGGCGATGTGCAGAAACAGTAAGGAGGCAGAGGGGATTTTCCGGTATGCCCGGGAACACGGCATATTTGTTATGGAGGGAATGTGGTCCCGTTTTCTGCCGAAGATGGCAAAGGTAAAGGAATGGCTGGCAGCCGAGAAAATCGGAAAGGTGAATCTTGTTACCTGCGGCATAGGTTTTCAGGCTCCGAAGGATTCCACAAACCGGTACTATAATCCAGCTCTTGGAGGAGGGGCAACGTACGATATTCTGGTGTACTGTTATGAGATCGCCCGTTACTTTTTCCCGGAAATACCTCAGGAATGTGTATGCAGAGCAGACTGGTCTGCGTCCGGTGTGGATAAAACGGATGTGATTGTGCTGAAATATCCAGAGTGTATGATATCTCTGATCGCTACCTTTGAGGGTGATATTCCTAATACTATGATCTTTTATGGAGAAAAGGGAAGGATTGAACTTTTGTATCCCCATTATGGAAAAGAAGCTTTTCTGTATATAGAAGGGGAAGAACCGGAGAAGTTTGCGGAAGATAAAGAGGAAAATGGCTTTGTCTATGAGATCGGAGAAGTGATCCGCTGCGTAAGGGAAGGAAAAATAGAGAGCGCTGTGGCGCCTCACAGCATGACAATGGAAATGGCGAAGGTGTTTGACGAAATTTTGAAACAGAAAGAAGGACTGAGCATATAGACAGAAGCTTGTAGGACAAAGTATGTTATGTACATAGGAGAGGAAGTATGAAACTAAAATTAACAAAAATGGAAAAAGCCTGGATACTGTACGATGTGGGAAATTCTGCGTTTATTCTTCTTGTTTCCACGATCATCCCCATTTATTTTGATTATCTGGCAGATTTGGCGAAGATTAGCGCAGCGGATTATCTGGCTTATTGGGGATATGCTGCGTCAGTGGCTACACTTGTGGTTGCGGTGATCGGACCTGTTTTTGGAACGATGGCTGATACGAAAAATCTGAAAAAGAAAATTTTCTTTGCAGCTATGCTGGTTGGAACAGTATGCTGCGCAGCATTGGGGGTGATGACGCATTGGCTGGCATTTCTGGTGGTGTTTGTGATCGCCAAGATCGGTTATTCCTCCAGCATTGTATTTTATGACGCTATGCTCACTGATGTGACAACGGAAGAGAGGATGGATGATGTGTCCTCCCATGGGTATGCGTGGGGGTACATCGGAAGCTGTATTCCTTTTGGGATTGGGCTGGCTCTGGTTTTGGGAGGAGGAAAACTGGGATTGTCTATGCAAGTGTCTATGGGGCTTACCTTTCTTTTGACAGCGCTGTGGTGGTTTCTGGTAACAATCCCTCTTCTCAGGCAGTATAAACAGGTACATTATGTGGAGAATCATGGGCAGATATGGAAGAGAAGTTTCGGAAGGCTCTGGAAATCTTTAAAGGAAATGCGTAAGGAAAAGCATATTTTTATGTTTCTTCTTGCTTTCTTTTTCTATATTGACGGTGTTTATACAATCATAGAGATGGCGACCGCTTATGGACAGTCTCTGGGGCTTGACAGTACCGGACTTTTGCTGGCGCTTTTGGTTACCCAGCTGGTGGCATTTCCGTTCTGTCTGATTTTTGCAAAACTGGCAAAAAGGTTTTCCGGCACAAAACTGATTACCGTGTGCATCGTGGCATATTTTTGTATTGCCGTGTATGCGATCCAGCTGGACAGACAGATTGAGTTCTGGATTCTGGCGGTGTGCGTGGGAATGTTTCAGGGAGGGATTCAAGCGTTGTCCCGTTCTTACTTTGCAAAGATTATTCCGGCGGAAAAATCAGGAGAATATTTTGGATTGCTGGACATCTGCGGAAAGGGCGCATCCTTTATTGGAACAACGCTGATGAGTGTGGTAAGCCAGCTTACCGGAAAAGTGAATTTTGGTGTGGGAGCTATCGCCATTATTTTTGTTATCGGGCTTATTTTGTTCCGAAAAGCGGCGGCTTTAAATTCTGAAAAGTGCTGAATGTGCAAAAAATGTGTCCAAATATTTATTGAATTCTACATAGTGGGGTGTTACACTAAGAAAGACGACGATGAGTTAGAAATCCATATTCGAGTTTAAAGGAGGATGCCAAAATGAGAATTTTAGTTACAGGCGGTGCAGGGTATATTGGAAGTCATACTTGCGTAGAACTGCTGAATGCAGGGTACGAAGTAGTTGTAGTAGATAATCTTTATAATGCCAGTGAAAAGGCTCTGGATCGTGTAGAAGAGATTACCGGCAAAAAAGTGACCTTCTATAATGCTGACATACGTGATAAGGCAGCTATGGATGCGGTCTTTGATAAAGAGCAGGTAGATGCGGTGATTCATTTTGCAGGACTGAAGGCAGTAGGAGAATCCGTAGTGAAACCGATTGAATATTATGAGAATAATATTGCAGGTACATTGAATCTGTGTGATTCCATGAGAAACCATGGAGTAAAAAATATCATTTTCAGCTCTTCCGCTACCGTATATGGAGATCCGGCTTTTATTCCGATCACAGAAGAATGTCCCAAGGGAACCTGTACCAACCCTTACGGTTGGACAAAATGGATGCTGGAACAGATTCTGACAGATCTGCACACCGCAGATCCAGAATGGAATGTGATTCTGCTGCGTTACTTTAATCCGATCGGAGCACATAAAAGCGGTATGATTGGAGAGGACCCCAAGGGTATTCCAAACAATCTCCTGCCTTATGTAGCGCAGGTGGCTATTGGCAAGAGAGAATGTCTGGGTGTCTTTGGCGATGATTATGATACACCGGACGGGACCGGTGTCCGGGATTATATCCATGTGGTAGATCTTGCAGTAGGCCATGTAAAAGCGCTGAAGAAACTGGAAGAAAAAGCAGGTGTGTCAGTGTATAATCTGGGAACTGGTCATGGTTACAGCGTTCTTCAGGTGGTACATGCTTTTGAGAAGGCATGTGGTCATGCGATTAAATATGAGATCAAAGAGAGAAGAGCGGGAGATATTGCTATGTGCTACTGCGATCCGGAAAAAGCAAAAAGAGAGCTGGGATGGGAAGCACAGTATGGAATTGATGAGATGTGTGAAGATTCCTGGAGATGGCAGAGCCAGAATCCGGATGGATACGCTACAGAAAAATAGGAATATGCCTTTATGATCTTAATATCATAGAAAGAACAGTTACAAAAAACAGGAGACTGCCGCTGCGGCAGTCTCCTGTTTTTTAATGAAGCATAGATTTATGTTCGTACCGTGGTTCTGAGGTAAGCTGAATTCCCAGGCGTTTGAAAATCCCCACGTCTACCTTCGAGAGCATGACGGAGGTGTGTACCTGACAGCCTTTCAGGCGCGGAAGCTGGCGAAGTGCCAGTTTTGCTTCCGGGCTGGAAGCGGCGCTGCTGGAGAGAGCGATCAGAACCTCATCCGTGTGCAGACGGGGATTTTTACTTCCCAGATAAGCTGTTTTTAAAGTCTGGATAGGTTCGATAGAGGCGGGGGAGATCACGTGCAGCTTGTGGTCGATTCCTGCCAGTTCTTTCAGCGCATTTAAAAGCAGAGCAGCGGAAGCGCCCAGAAGATCGGAGGTTTTTCCGCAGATGATCCGTCCGTCAGGAAGCTCTATGGCAGCGGCAGGACTTCCGGTTTCCTCTGCCCGCTGGAGAGCCGGTGTCACCACTTTTCTGTCCGTGGTGCTGATGTGTAGCTGCTTCATGAGAAGTTCGATTTTGAATACTTCTTCCTCCTTGCGCATACCGTCCAGAACGCCTGCTTTAGCTTCAAAGTATCGCCGGATAATCTCCTGGCAGGAAGCCTCTTTGCAGGCTTCATCGTCAATAATACAATTTCCAGCCATATTTACGCCCATATCTGTAGGAGATTTGTAAGGGCATTCCCCGAAGATCTTTTCAAACATGGCTTCCAGAACAGGGAAAATCTCCACATCACGGTTATAATTTACCGTAGTTTCTCCGTAGGCTTCCAGATGGAAGGGATCGATCATATTGACATCGTTTAAGTCGGCGGTGGCTGCCTCATAAGCCAGATTTACCGGATGCTTCAGCGGAATATTCCAGATCGGGAAGGTTTCAAATTTGGCGTAGCCCGCCCGAACTCCACGTTTCTGTTCGTGGTAGAGCTGGGAGAGACAGGTAGCCATTTTTCCACTTCCAGGTCCCGGAGCGGTAACGATAACCAGCGGTCGTGTTGTTTCGATATAATCATTTTTTCCGTAACCTTCATCGCTGACAATCAGAGGGATATTGTTGGGATATCCTTCGATGGAGTAGAGAATATAGACGCGGATGCCCAGTTTCTCCAGGCGTTTCCGGAACTGATCGGCGCTGTTTTGCCCTGTATACTGGGTGATAGCAACGCTGCCCACATAAAGTCCTTTTTCTGTAAAAACTTCGATCAGACGAAGCACTTCTGTATCATAGGTGATTCCCAGATCACCGCGGATTTTATTCTTTTCAATATCGCCGGCGCTGATCACGATTACGATCTCAGCCTGATCTGATAACTGCATCAGCATTTGGAGCTTGCTGTCCGGGGCGAAGCCTGGAAGCACCCGGGAGGCGTGAAAGTCATCAAAGAGCTTTCCGCCGAATTCCAGATACAGTTTGTTGTCAAACTGATTAATTCGTTCGCGGATATGCTCAGACTGGGTGGAAAGATACTTTTGATTATCAAATCCAATTTTCATAAATCAAGTCCTCCTATGTGTAGTGGTCATTAATCCGTAGAAAAAATACATAAGCTAGTATACTACAAATCATTCTACAAATGCTACAGTAAATATGAAAATTTCGTGAAAAAGTTGTTTTTAAGGGAAGAAAGCGGGGAAAGGAGTTGATTTATCCAGTAGAAATACTTATAATGAGGAAGTATTGTTAAGGAGGAAATTATGGATCAAAGACCTAATAATTATAATCAGGGACCGGGAGGACCCGGTCAAAATGGAAATGGGGATCAGGGCCCGCAGAATCCGAAGAATAAATCATCGCTTTTGGTGCTGCTGATCTGTGTATTAGCGACTTTGCTGATCTGGACCTTATTCAGTAATATTATACAGAGCTCCACGTCAAAGAAAATCACTTACGACAAATTTGTGGAGATGCTGGAAGAAGGTAAAATTAAGGCGGTGGAGCTTCAGGATGGTATGCTTACTATTATTCCCCGGGAACAGAAGGTGGAAGGTATTGAGTTCCAGTATTCCGCTACTGCCATGGAGGACGGAGACGCTTTAGTAAAGAGAATCGAAGAGGCGGAGAAAAAGACCGGCAAAGAGATCTCTTATAATGCAGTTCTTCCCGATCCTACCGGTTCCGTGATCTACACCATCGTCAGCCTTTTAGTTCCGTTTTTACTGCTGATCGTTGGTATGAACTGGATTATGAGAAAGATGAACAAGGGCGGCGGTATGATGGGCGGTGTTGGCAAGAGTAAAGCCAAAGCCTATGTACAGAAAGAAACAGGAGTTACCTTTAAAGATGTGGCAGGAGAAGACGAAGCGAAAGAGTCTCTGCAGGAGGTTGTAGATTTTCTGCATAATCCGGTAAAATACACTACCATCGGTGCGAAGCTTCCCAAGGGAGCGCTTTTGGTGGGACCTCCGGGAACAGGTAAGACTCTGTTAGCAAAGGCGGTGGCCGGAGAAGCGCATGTGCCATTTTTCTCCCTGTCCGGTTCTGATTTTGTGGAAATGTTTGTGGGTGTGGGAGCATCCCGTGTCCGGGATCTGTTTGAAGAGGCGAAGAAAAATGCTCCCTGTATTATTTTCATTGATGAGATTGACGCCATTGGTAAAAGTCGTGACAGCAGATTTGGCGGTGGAAATGATGAGAGAGAGCAGACATTGAATCAGCTTCTGGCAGAGATGGATGGATTTGATTCGTCCAAAGGTATTCTGATTCTGGCGGCTACCAACCGGCCGGAGATTTTGGATCCAGCGCTTTTAAGACCGGGACGATTTGACCGGAGAATTATTGTGGAACGGCCGGATCTGAAGGGAAGAGTGAATATTTTAAAGGTGCATTCCAAGGATGTTTCTTTGGATGAGAGCGTAGATCTGGATGCGATTGCGCTGGCAACCTCTGGGGCAGTGGGATCTGATCTGGCAAATATGATCAACGAGGCGGCTATTCTGGCAGTCAAGAATGGCAGAAGGGCAGTTTCACAAAAAGATCTCTATGAGGCGGTGGAAGTGGTTCTTGTAGGTAAAGAGAAGAAAGACAGAATTCTCAGTCAGGAAGAACGCAAGATTGTATCGTACCATGAAGTGGGTCATGCGCTGTTAAGCGCTTTGCAGAAAGATGCGGAGCCGGTACAGAAGATTACGATAGTGCCGCGTACCATGGGAGCGCTGGGGTATGTTATGCAGGTTCCTGAGGAAGAGAAATATCTGAACAGTAAGACAGAGCTGGAGGCTATGTTGGTGGGACTTCTGGCAGGTCGTGCAGCGGAAGAAATCGTTTTTGGCAATGTGACTACGGGAGCATCTAATGATATTGAGAAAGCGACACAGATTGCGCGAGCTATGATCACGCAGTACGGTATGTCAGAGAAGTTTGGGCTTATGGGGCTGGCTTCCGTGGAAAACCAGTATCTTGGCGGTCAGGCAACGCTCAACTGCGGGGATGCTACGGCTACCGAGATCGATCATGAAGCGATGCTGATGCTAAAAAATGCTTATGATCAGGCGAAGGACATTCTGGTTCAGCATCGGGAGGCGTTGGATAAGATCGCCGCTTTTCTGATTGAGCGGGAAACTATCACTGGTAAGGAATTTATGGAAATTCTTCATCAGGTGGAGGGAACTGCACTGGAAGAACAGCAGCCGGAAAATATAGCATTGGAGACGAAAGAAGACGGCGAAATAAAGATAGAAGAAAATTAGTCGGAGACTGTCGCACATAGACATTTAAGAGAATATTTATGCGCAAACGGAGTTTGATGGCATAAATATTCCCAAATGTTTATGTTGATAGTCTCATTTTTATTTTGAAAGAAGGGGGAGAATCCATGTTTGATATCCAGGAAGAATTAAAAAAGCTTCCGGGAAAACCGGGAGTCTATATCATGCACGATGAAAAAGATGAGATTATCTATGTGGGGAAGGCGGTCAGCCTGAAAAATCGAGTACGCCAGTATTTTCAGAGCAGCAGAAATCTGGGAATCAAGAAGGAGCAGATGGTGCAGCAGATCGCCCGATTTGAATATATCATTACCGATTCGGAGGTAGAAGCTCTGGTCCTGGAGTGTAACCTGATCAAAGAGCATCGCCCGAAATATAATACGATGCTGAAGGATGATAAAAGCTATCCCTTTATCGAGGTGACAGTGGATGAGGAGTATCCGAGGGTATTGTTTGCCAGAAAACAGAAGAAAGATAAGGGAAAATATTTTGGACCGTATACCAGCGCTGGGGCGGTAAAAGATTCTCTGGAGCTCATTCGGAAATTGTATCATGTACGGACCTGCAGCAGGAATCTTCCACGGGATATTGGAAAAGAACGTCCCTGCCTGTATTATCATATCAAACAGTGTCAGGCGCCCTGTCAGGGGTATGTGTCTAAGGAAGAATATCGGGCGCAGATTGACGGGGTATTGGATTTTCTGAACGGAGATTATAAGAAATTGTTAAAAGAGCTGGAGCAGAAAATGCTGGCGGCCTCAGAAGAGTTGAAATTTGAAGAGGCGGCAGATTATAGGGATCTGATGCAGAGTATTCAAAAAATCGGGGAGCGACAGAAGATCACGGGAAGTCAGGGAGAGGACAAAGATGTGATCGCGCTGGCAGCGGATGAGGAGGATGCAGTGGTGCAGGTGTTCTTCATCCGAGACGGAAAAAT
>UMET01003658.1_pt1 | contig 20334 bp, 21 predicted proteins | sample 1964821 | NCBI WGS metagenome assembly UMET01 (sample SAMEA4836027, study PRJEB28245) | human gut metagenome | biome: gut microbiome; material: fecal sample | place: Denmark | collected 2008
GCGGATCGAGGCAGCAGAGGAAGCGTTGAAGGAGCTGGGCTTTGGCGTAGTTCGGGTAAGACTGCACAAAGATGTGGTGAGGCTGGAAATTCCGGTGGAGCAACTTTCTCAGGCGGTGGAACAGGCGGTTCTCATTAAAAATATAATGAAAGCATTGGATTTTCGGTATATTACCCTGGATCTGGAAGGATTTCGCAGCGGGAGTATGGATCTTTAAAAGCAGAAAATAGAGTGGGCAGTAACAGTTGATTAAAAATCCAGCTTGGAAAAGTCGATGGATAAATCATCGTATATACCCACTTTAACAGTATCTTCGAGGGTAAAGTCACCAGTATCCTCTGTTTCAAAATTATAGATTAAAATTCTGTTTTTTTCCGGGTCGACAATCCAGTATTCCCGAACGCCAGAAGTACGGTATTTGAACAGCTTAACAAGGTAGTCCATGCGTCTGCTGCCAGGCGATACGATTTCAATAATCCAATCTGGAGCGCCGTTGCATCCTTTGTCAGTAAGTTTGGCAGGAGCGCATATAACAGAGATATCTGGTTCAACGTAATTTTTGTCATCATCATTAAAAAAAACGGCAAAAGGGGCAATATTGATTTCACAGGAACCGTTATTGCGGTCTATATAATCTGCGATTACTCTGCTCAAGGCTAAAATAATTCGTTGATGTTTTCGATTGAGAGGTGCCATATAATAAATGCGACCATCAATTAGTTCTGCACGTTTGCCATCAGGCAAATTGTAAAATTGGACATACCCGTTAATTCAACCTAAATTGATTGAAGAAGCAAAAAGCAGAGGATATTTGTAGATTCAAGATTGTTAAATTTTCGTGCAATATTGATTGTAAAAGTTGGGGGAAAGATTGGCGTAAGCAAACAAACATAAGTTTGTCAACAAAAAATACTTGACACCATAAAGGAAATGTTGTATGATAGCCAAGGTGATAAACATGGATAAGCTTGCAAGACAGGCATTGCTTTATGATTTTTATGGTGAACTTCTCACAGAGCATCAGAGAAGTATATATGAGGAAGTAGTTCTTAATGATTTTTCTTTCAGTGAGGTTGCTGAGGATCAGGGGATCAGCCGACAGGGGGTTCACGATCTGGTAAAGCGCAGCACGAAGATTTTAGAAGATTATGAAGAAAAGCTTCATTTGGTGGAAAAGTTTGTGACGATTCGAGAGAAGATTCATGAGATCCACGGATTGACACAGAGTTATGAGGGCAGTGACTTGCATCAGGTAATGAAGAAGATCGAGGATTTGTCCCACAGCATTTTGGAGGAGTTATAGATCGATGGCATTTGAAAGTTTGACAGAAAAACTGCAGAATGTATTTAAAAATCTGAGAAGTAAAGGTCGTTTGACAGAAGCTGATGTAAAGACAGCATTAAAAGAAGTAAAAATGGCGCTTTTGGAGGCAGATGTCAGTTTTAAAGTGGTAAAGCAGTTTATCAAATCTGTTCAGGAACGGGCGGTAGGTCAGGATGTAATGAATGGTCTGAACCCGGGTCAGATGGTTATCAAGATTGTAAATGATGAATTGGTTTCCCTGATGGGAAGCGAGACCACGGAGATAGCTCTTCGCCCTGCCGGCGAAGTTACTGTGATTATGATGGCAGGTCTTCAGGGAGCAGGTAAGACGACAACTACGGCAAAGATTGCCGGAAAGTTAAAAGCAAAAGGCAGAAAGCCGCTGCTGGCAGCCTGTGACGTTTATCGTCCAGCTGCGATCACTCAGTTGCAGATCAATGGAGAGAAGCAGGGAGTGGAAGTGTTTTCCATGGGAGATAAGCAAAATCCGGTGGATATAGCGAAAGCGGCCATTGAACATGCGAAAAATCACGGCTTTAATGTGGTGATTTTAGATACAGCCGGACGTCTTCATGTGGATGAAGATATGATGCAGGAGCTGATCAATATCAAAGCACAGGTTCAGGTGGATCAGACCATATTGGTGGTGGATGCCATGACTGGACAGGATGCGGTGAATGTATCAGAGACTTTTAATGAAAAAGTAGGCATCGACGGTGTAATTGTAACGAAGCTGGATGGTGATACCCGAGGCGGAGCTGCATTGTCTATCAAGGCGATCAGCGGAAAGCCGATTCTCTATGTGGGTATGGGAGAGAAGCTTTCAGATCTGGAACAGTTTTATCCGGATCGTATGGCATCCAGAATTCTGGGTATGGGAGATGTGATGAGCCTGATTGAAAAGGCGCAGCAAAACATCGATGAGACAAAAGCCCGGGAGATGGAACAGAAGATCAAGAAAGCGACATTTGGCTTTGATGATTATCTGGAGAGTATGAACCAGATGAAAAATATGGGAGGTATTTCCAGTGTACTGAATATGCTTCCCGGTCTGGGAAATAAGGCGAAAGATATCGAAAGTATGATTGATGAGAAGGATATGGCAAGGAAGGAAGCAATCATTCTTTCCATGACTCCCAAGGAGAGAGCCAATCCGGATCTTCTGAATATTTCCCGCAAAAAGCGGATCGCTCAGGGTGCAGGCGTTGATCTGATGGAGGTCAACCGTATGGTTAAGCAGTTTGAGCAGACCAGAAAGATGATGAAACAGATGCCTGGTATGATGGGCGGTAAAATTGGTAAAAGAGGAGGTTTCAAACTTCCCTTTTAAATAGCAAGCATTTATTTTAAGGAGGTGAAAGTGATGGCAGTAAAAATCAGATTGAGAAGAATGGGTCAGAAAAAGGCTCCTTTCTATAGAATTATCGTAGCAGACTCCAGATCTCCAAGAGATGGAAAGTTTATCGATGAGATCGGAACATACGATCCAACTTGTAACCCAAGCGTTTACAAAGTAGATGAAGAAGCAGCTAAAAAATGGCTGGCAAATGGAGCTCAGCCTACAGAAGTTGTAAGCAAGATCTTCAAATTAGCTGGTATTGAAAAATAATGCAGAGCCATAGGGACTGCGGAATCGTCTTTGCCCGGTGCATTCTTCCGTAAGGGAGAATGTCCAGACAAATACGCGGAGGTGCGTAATGAAAGATTTGGTAGAAGTAATTGCAAAATCCCTCGTAGACCATCCGGAAGAAGTAGTTGTAACACAGACTGAAGAAAGCAATGCGATTTTAGTGGAATTGAAGGTTTCACCTTCCGATATGGGCAAGGTGATTGGCCGTCAGGGACGCATTGCCAAGGCAATCCGTACGGTTGTAAAAGCTGCTTCCTCCAAATGTGATAAGAAGGTTGTAGTCGAAATTCTGCAATAGCTGAAAGTATGAGGATGTAGCCGTTGGCTATATCCTTTTTATATTATAGAGGAGACAGATTAATATGGAAGAAATTTTACAGGTAGGTGTGATTTCCAGCACCCACGGGATTCGGGGAGAGGTAAAGGTATTTCCCACCACAGACGATCCTGGCAGATTTAAAAAACTGAAACATGTCATTTTGGATACCGGAAAGGAACAGAAAAATCTGGAGATTACCGGAGTCAAATTTTTCAAGCAGTTTGTAATCTTGAAATTTAAGGGAATTGACAATATTAATGATATTGAAAAATATAAGGGCAAAAGCCTTTATGTGACCAGAGAAAATGCGGTACGGTTGAAAAAGGATGAATATTTTATTGCAGATCTGGTGGATATGCAGGTGTTTCTGGAGGATGGAACTCCCTTTGGTGTTCTCACGGATGTGATGAAAACAGGGGCGAATGATGTATACTGTATTCAGACTCAGGAGCATGGGGAAGTGCTGATTCCGGCGATTGGAGAATGCATTCTGGATGTGGATGTGGAAGGACAGAAAATGACGATTCATTTGATGCCGGGCTTGGTGGAAAATTAAAAGAATTTTGAAGGCAGAGGGAGAGGAAACAGATGCATTATCATGTACTTACATTATTTCCTGAGATGATCACTCAGGGTCTGGGAACAAGTATTATCGGGCGGGCCATGGAGCAGGGGATCATCCGGCTTACTGCCACGAATATCCGGGATTATTCAACGAATAAGCATATGAAGGTGGATGATTACCCTTATGGCGGAGGAGCCGGTATGGTGATGCAGGCGGAACCGGTGTATGGAGCCTGCAAGGCAGTGGAAGAAGAGATTGGATATAAGCCCCGGGTGATATATCTCACCCCGCAGGGGAAAGTATTTAATCAGTCCATGGTAGAAGATTTTGCGAAGGAAAAGGATCTGGTATTTCTTTGCGGTCATTATGAAGGAATTGATGAGAGGGTATTGGAAGAAGTGGTGACGGACTACGTTTCCATCGGAGATTATGTGCTTACCGGAGGGGAATTGCCTGCGATGGTGATGATCGATGCTATTTCCCGTTTTGTTCCGGGTGTTTTGAGTAATGAGGAATCCGCCCAGTTTGACTCTTTTCACGACAATCTGCTGGAATATCCGCAGTACAGCCGACCGGCAGAATGGATGGGAAAGAAAGTGCCGGAGGTTTTAGTGTCCGGACATCATGCCAATATAGAAAAATGGCGGAGGGAGCAGTCGATTTTGCGTACGCTTTTGTGGCGACCGGAGCTGTTGGAAGGGGCAAATCTGAGTAAGAAGGAGAAGCAGTATCTGGAACAGCTTCGCCGGGAAATGATTTAAAATTCGTATAAACGAACTTCTTTTCTCATATACATATTATCAGCACCAGTATGAGAGTAGAAGGAGGATTAGACGATTATGGATGCATTCTCGGTATACAAAGATATACAAGCCCGCACCAAGGGACAGATTCTTGTTGGAGTGGTAGGACCGGTTCGAACGGGAAAATCTACTTTTATTCGGAGGTTTATGGAGCTTGTGGCGCTTCCTGCTATGGAGGAACAGATGAGAGCAGAGGTGCAGGATCAGCTGCCGTTGTCCGGTTCAGGAAAGACAGTTACTACAGTGGAACCTAAATTTATTCCGAAGGAAGCGGTGGATCTGCTGTTGGGAGAAGAGATTCCAGTGAAACTGCGGTTGATTGACTGTGTAGGTTTCATGGTTCCAGACGCTTCCGGAGATATGGAAGAAGAGAAGGAACGAATGGTAAAGACCCCTTGGTATGAGCAGGAGATTCCTTTTCGGCAGGCGGCGGAAGTGGGAACCAAAAAGGTGATCCAGGACCATTCGACCCTTGGCTTGGTGATTACCTGTGACGGCTCTTTCGGTGAACTTCCGCGGGAAAACTTTCGGGAAAGCGAGGAGAGAACGGTACAGGAATTAAAGAAACAGGGAAAACCGTTTCTGATTCTGGTAAACTCTCAGAAACCATATAAAGAGGAAACGCTGAGACTGGTGGATGAACTTCAAAAAAAATATCAGGCGGCAGTGCTCAGTGTGAATTGCGAACAGCTGCGAAAAGATGATGTGATCCGAATACTGGAAAAAATTTTGTATGAGTTTCCTGTTCGCCAGGTGGAATTTTACATACCAAAATGGGTGGAACTGCTTCCGGTTTCCCATTATCTGAAAAGTGATATCCTGCAGCAGATCAGAAATATCATGGGGAATTTACAGTATATCCGGGATATAAAAAATGAAAATCTCCAGGTGGACAGCGAATATGTAAAATCTACGTCTTTGGAAGATGTGAATCTTTCTAATGGAGTGGTAAAAGTTCGCATGGAGATGAAGGAACCTTACTATTATCAAGTGATGAGCGAGATGACGGGAGTTTCTATCAATAGTGAGTATCAGCTCATCCATACGCTGAAGGAACTGGCAAAAATGAAAGAAGAGTATGTGAAGGTACAGCAGGCGATAGAATCGGTGCGCGGCAGCGGCTATGGGGTGGTGATCCCGGAGAAAAATGAGATTACGCTGGAAGAGCCGGTGGTGATCCGTCAGGGAAATAAATTCGGAGTTAAGATTAAGTCTGCCAGTCCCTCTATTCATATGATCAAGGCAAATATAGAGACAGAAATTGCCCCCATTGTGGGAAGTGAGGATCAGGCAAAGGATCTGATTGCATTTATAAAAGAGAGCGAAAAGACCGAGGATGGAATCTGGCAGACAAATATTTTTGGAAAATCCATAGAACAGTTGGTGGAGGATGGAATCCGAACAAAACTTGCCCAGATCAGTGAGGAGAGCCAGGTGAAGCTTCAGGATACCATGCGAAAAATTGTCAATGACAGCAAAGGCGGTCTGATCTGTATCATTATATAAGTAACTAAATAGCTTTTTGAAAAAATGTCACCATTTTTTAGAACGAAAAAGGGTGACATTTTTTAAAAAGCAAGTTTTAATATACTTTTACTGAGAAAATAAGCTTGTTTTTAACCGCTTTTTGCGGAAAATCTAAGGAAAAGTGGTGACAATTTTTGGTGGGACTTGTTTTCGTATCAAGTACAGTTATATCCCATATAGTTTCAGTAAAGGGATATTCGGCGCGGACATCTGTATGGCTGAACTGTTACGATATCCAATGTTTTTATATTGCAAAAGAATTGACAGAGTTTTGTAACAAAGTTATAATAAAAAGCAAGTGAAAAGGAACAAGGACGGCAGATGCCGTCAGGACAACCGAAGAAAGAATAGGATATACATATGAAAAGAAAATTAGTGATGAAGCTTTTGGCAGGTTGCCTTAGTGTGACAATGCTTTCTCCGTTCTCCGTTTGGGCGGCAGAGCCGTCTCAGGAAAATGAGATGGCAGTGCAGGCAGAACAGGGAGTTCAGGAAAAAATAGAAGCGCCACAGCCGGAGGAGGAACCAGAGCAGGAAGGAAAGAAAACGGAGGATTCGGCGGTTTTACAGGAACAGCAGCCGGAATCAGAGGTTTCTCAGAACGTGGAAGAGAAAACGCAGTCTGAACAGCAGCCGGAAGAGAAATTTGGATGGGAGATCAGGGAGGGGCGCTGGACCTATACGTTTCAGGATGGAACAACTCCCAAAGAATCTTTTGAAGAGATTGAGGATGAAATCTATTATTTTGATGAAGAAGGCTGGATGGTCACGCAATGGCAGAAGATTCAGGGGCAGTGGTATTATTTTAATGACAGAGGACATATGCTCACAGGCTGGCAGTATCTGGGCGGCAGTTGGTACTATCTGGATGCGAAAGGAAAGATGTTGACCGGCTGGCAGCAGCTGAACGGCAGTTGGTATTACCTGGATAGCAGCGGTCGTATGCTCACAGGCTGGAATTGGATGAATGGCAAATGCTATTATCTGAAAGATTCAGGAGCGATGGCAGCAGATACCTGGATCGATGGGTATTATGTGGATAAAAGCGGAGCATGGATTCCGGGAAAGATAAAAGAAGAGCAGCAGTCAGGCTGGATTCTTGATGGAAACCGTTGGTGGTATCGTCATGCAGATGGCAGTTACACAAAATCGGACTGGGAAATGATTGACGGCAAATGGTATTATTTTGATCCGGCAGGCTGGATGACTACGGGTTGGCAATTAGTAAAGGGAAGCTGGTATTACCTGAGCGGAAGCGGAGAGATGCTTACCGGCTGGCAGTTGGTAAAAGGAAGCTGGTACTATCTGGACGGAAGCGGAGCGATGCTTACGGGCTGGCAATACATTGGAGATAAGTGGTATTATCTGAGTGGAAGCGGAGCAATGCTTACTGGCTGGCAATTCATCGGCGGCAAATGGTACTATTTGGAAAGTTCAGGCGCCATGGCGTCCGATACCTGGATCGGAGAGTACTATGTGAATGCCAGCGGAGTGTGGGAAGAAGGAAAGCAATCCACCGGCTGGCAACAGTCTAACGGACGTTGGTATTACATAAATACAGATGGTTCCAGAGCAAAATCTACATGGAAAAATATTGATGGTTCCGATTATTATTTTGATGCGGACGGCTGGATGGTGACTGGCTGGCTGAAGCTGGGAAAGAACTATTACTATTTAAAAGAAAATGGTGCGAAGGCTGTGGATTACTGGGTGGGAACCACAGGAGTAGGCGGCTATTATATCAATAAGTATGGCGTTATGGTAGCTGATTCTACTTACAGCGTTGGAGATACCATTTATAGTTTTGATTCCAATGGACTTTGTACAGGAAAAGAGGAGCGGTATGTCCGGGTAAAAGACAAAAATGGAAGAACTTATAAGGTAGAAAAGCAGTTTCAGACAGACCCGCAGGTGGGTGTGGATGTGACGGAAGATGAATTTTTGGCGGCGGCAGTGTATGCGGAAGCAGGAAATCAGGGAATGCCGGGAATGACTGGTGTTGCCCTGGTTATGCTGAATAGGATGAATACCACCAGAGAAGGGGCGGCGAGCCCTTATCCGTCCCAGGCAAATATTATGATTTACCAGGCGCAGCAGTTTGAAGTGGCAAGAAATGGCGCTTTGAAGAAATATTTGAAAGACATTGACAGTTCCTATCTGAAGAATGCCAAAGCCGCTGTAAGTGAAGCGCGAAAAATTATCGATGCTTATAACGAAAAAGGGACGCCCCGTCAGGTGGAAGGACTGACCATGCCAGAAGGAAAAACAGATTTTAATTATATGGGATTTATGACGCCAAAAGCATTTGAAAATGCGAATCTGGATTGGGAAAAGACAGAGGCGTTTACCTATATGAACACTACATTTTACACCACATGGATTAAGAAACGTTGAGGAATAGTTACGATTCTTGAATTGACAGTTCCTCGGAAAAAGCTTATAATGTTACCGTGAATTTAACAAATACAGACTCAGGGAAACAGGTGGGATTCCTGTGCAAGTCCGTTACTGTAAAAGCCAGATTGCTGACTGTATTTGATTATAAAGTTTTGCGGCAACCGAAGCTTTATAATAGAACATCAAAGCCGTTGTCTTTCGGGACAGCGGCTTTTGTCGTAAAAAGGGATGTGGAGGAATACAGAAGATGGAGCATCAGACAGGTCTGGAGATGTACTGTATCGTAGATGAAAAAAATAAGAAATTGAGATATGGGTATACGACAGGATCCTGTGCGGCGGCGGCGGCGCAGGCGGCTGTCCGCATGCTTTTGTCCGGTGAGAAAACGGAAGAGGTAGCGCTTCAGACGCCAAAGGGGATTCTTCTCCATTTGCTGATCGAGGAGATTCAGATGAGCCGGGAGGAAGTCGTCTGCGCAGTTAAAAAGGATGGCGGCGATGACCCGGATGTAACGCATGGAATTTTTGTGTATGCCCGGGTGAAAAAAAGCAAAGAACCGGGTGTCCATCTGGATGGAGGAATCGGTGTGGGACGTGTGACCCGTCCGGGGTTGGAACAGCCGGTGGGAGCTGCGGCGATCAATCGGGTGCCCAGAAAGATGATCCGGGAAAATGTAGAGCAGGTATGTAGCCAGTACGGCTATACCGGAGGAATCGATGTGGTGATCGAGATTCCGGAAGGAGTGGAGATTGGGAAAAAGACGTTCAATCCCCGCCTGGGAATCGTGGGAGGCATTTCCGTATTGGGAACCAGCGGAATCGTAATTCCCATGAGCGAAGCGGCATTGGTAGCCAGTATTCGTTTGGAAATGGAGATGCTGGTGAAAAACGGAGCAAAGTATCTGGTGATCACTCCGGGAAATTATGGACAGGCATTTTCCAGAGAATCCATGGATATTGATCTGACATATTCCATGAAATGCAGCAACTACGTGGGAGAGACGCTGGATATGGCCCGGGAAATGGGCGTAAAAGGTATCCTTTTTATTGCTCACATAGGAAAATTCATCAAAGTGGCTGGGGGGATTATGAATACCCATTCCCGCAATGGAGACAGCCGGGCGGAGCTGATGGGGGCAAATGCCCTGCGGGCAGGAGCCAGCGTGGAGACGGTGAAAGAAATTCTGGATTCCATAACCACAGAGCAGAGCATCGATATTCTGATCCGGGATCATTGTCTGGAATCTACTATGGAAGAAGTGCTGCGCCGGGCAGCATATTATCTGGAAAAACGGGCGGGAGACCAACTGAAGGTGGGCGCCGTTTTATTTTCCAGTGTTCATGGAAAGCTGGGACAGACAGCCTCCGTGGAGGAATTATGCACCCGTATCCGGGAAGAAAAGAACGACAGAGAAGGAGAATAATAAAATGCAGGGAAAATTATATGGACTTGGGGTGGGACCGGGAGATCCGGAGCTTCTCACCATCAAGGCGCTGCGGCTGATCCGGGAAAATGAAGTGATTGCAGTGCCGGGAAATGATATTTATAAAAGTGTGGCTTATCAGATTGTGAAAGGCGTATATGAGGAATTGGACAGTAAGAAGCTGATTCCGGTGGCTATGCCTATGACGAAGGATAAAGCAGTGTTGGAAGCAAATCATCAGAAGGCGGCAGATGATGTGGAAACGTATCTGAAACAGGGAAAAAATGTGGTATTCCTTACTTTGGGAGATCCTACCGTCTATTCTACTTATCTGTATGTACATAAAAGAATTCTGGATCGCGGTTATGAAGCGGAGATTGTAAGCGGTATTACTTCTTTTTGCGCGGTAGCGGCAAGATTGAATATGGGACTGGTGGAAATGGCAGAGCCTCTCCATGTGATCCCTGCAACTTATAAGGCATCCCAGATGGATGAGATTCTTGCCATGCCCGGGACAAAAGTATTGATGAAGACCGGAAAGAAAATGAAAGAAGTAAAAGAAAGTATTCTGCGCAGCGGACAAAAGGCAGTGATGATCGAAAATTGTGGAATGCGGGAAGAGAAGATTTACATGACCGCAGAGGAGATTCCCGAGACAGCCGGGTATTATTCCCTGATTATCGTGAAAGAGAAATAAAGGAGAGAAGATATGGTTCATTTTGTAGGAGCAGGTTCCGGAGCGCCGGATCTGATAACACTGAGAGGAAAAAAATTTCTGGAAGAGGCGGATGTGATCATCTATGCAGGTTCTTTGGTAAATCCGCAGCTTCTGGACTATGCAAAGCAGGATTGTAAGATCTACAACAGCGCAAAAATGACATTGGAAGAAGTGCTGGAAGTGATGTTTGAGGCAGAGGAAAAAGGAAGGACTACGGTACGGCTTCATACGGGCGATCCGTCCCTTTACGGGGCGATCCGGGAACAGATGGATGTGCTGGAAGAAAAGAAGATTCCTTTTGATTATTGCCCGGGGGTCAGTTCTTTTTGTGGAGCGGCCAGCGCTTTGAATCTGGAATATACCCTTCCGGATGTATCTCAGAGTGTGATCATTACCCGAATGGCAGGAAGAACGCCGGTTCCTGAAAAGGAAAGTATTGAATCTTTTGCGGCGCATCAGGCTACCATGGTAGTATTCTTAAGTACGGGAATGCTGGAAGAATTGAGTCGGAGACTGATCGAAGGCGGTTATCAGGCGGATACTCCGGCGGCTATTGTATACAAGGCAACCTGGGAAGATGAAAAAACATTTGTGTGTACCGTAGGAACGTTGGCGGAAACCGCAAGAAAGAACCAGATTACCAAGACAGCTCTGATGATCATCGGGGATGTGGTGTCCCACAGTCATTATAATCGGTCGGAATTGTATAATCCGGCGTTTACGACAGAATTTCGGGAAGCTACCAAATAAAGGAAATGAACGATGAAGCTTGCAGTGATAGGATTTACCCCCAATGGATTAAAGCTGGAAAAGAGACTCCGCCCGGTTTTAGAGGAGGCAGGTCATCAGGTTCAGTTTTTTATAAAGAGTAAATATATAGAGCCGAAAGAGACGGAGGGAGAGGCTGCCATCGTTTCTGAAAATCTGAAAGAATGGGCAGAGAAATGGATTCCCCGGGAGGACGGTATTTTGTTTATCGGCGCTGCCGGGATTGCGGTGCGGACGATGGTTCCCTTTGTGGAAAGTAAGCGGACTGATCCCGCTGTTTTAGTTCTGGATGAAAAGGGACAGTTTGTGATTTCTCTTTTGTCCGGACATCTGGGAGGGGCTAATGAGTTGGCTAATGCTATTGCAGAAAAAATCGGCGCCATTCCGGTGATCACCACGGCAACCGATGTGAATCAGAAGTTTGCAGTAGATGTATTTGCAAAGAATAATGAGCTTTGGATCAGCGATATGCGGCTGGCAAAAGAGGTATCCGCCCGGATCTTAAGGGGAGAACGGCTGAAGGCGGGAGCCGGCGCAGGCTATTGCGAGGGCAGTCATGCAAAACCTTACAAAGAATTACTTTTTGAGAAAAAAGACAGTCCCGATGGAGTGCGGGGGACTTTCTGGATTCAAATAGAAGAAGGGCAGATTCTTCACCTGATACCGAAAAACAAGATTTTGGGTGTGGGATGCAGAAAAGGAACTTCCATGGAACATATAGAGAGAATTGTAAAAGAAGTTCTGGAAGAAAACAAAATTCTGCCTCTCGGGATTCGGAAAATGACGAGTATCGATCTGAAAAAAGAAGAGCCGGGGCTTACGGAATTTTCTCAAAAATGGAACTTGCCTTTTGAAACTTTTACCAGTGAACAACTGCAGAAGGCGGAGGGAGATTTTTCCGCCTCCGTTTTTGTCAGCAAGATCACCGGAGTAGATAACGTGTGTGAGCGGAGCGCCATACTGGGAAGCATAGGAGGCGTTCTGCTTATAAAAAAACAGGTGCGGGATGGAGTGACCATTGCCTGCGCGCAGGAAGAATGGAGTGTGGAATTTGAATAAATTATATGTGATCGGGATTGGTCCCGGAGAGTACGAACAGATGACGCTGAAAGCAATTCATGCGATGGAAAAGAGCGATGTGATCATTGGATATACCGTATACGTGGATCTGGTGAGAGAACATTTTCCGGGGAAAGAATTTCTTACGACCCCGATGAAAAAAGAAGTAGACCGGTGTGTGATGGCTTTTGAGGAAGCTTTGTCAGGAAAGACTGTTTCCATGATCTGCAGTGGAGATGCCGGTGTCTATGGCATGGCGGGGCTGATGTATGAAGTAGGGGTGAATTATCCTCAGGTGGAACTGGAGATTATTCCCGGTGTGACTGCGGCGACAGGCGGAGCGGCAGTTCTTGGAGCGCCGCTGATCCATGATTTTTGTCTTATCAGTCTGAGCGATCTGCTCACTCCCTGGGAAAAGATTGAGGCGCGTCTTCTGGCGGCAGCGCAGGCAGATTTTGTGGTATGCCTCTACAATCCGTCCAGTAAAAAGCGTCACGATTATCTTCAGAAAGCGTGCGATCTTATGATGCAGTACAAAAAAGAAGATACCGTATGCGGAATCGTAAGTTATATTGGCAGAGAAGGAGAATCCTGTAAGGTTATGACTTTAAAGGAACTGCGGGACACGCCGGTAGATATGTTTACCACGGTCTGGGTGGGAAATTCCCAGACAAAAGAAGTTCATGGGAAGATGGTAACGCCGAGAGGATACAAAAATGTATGATATTATAATTTTTGCCGGAACGGTGGAAGGGCGAAGTGTGGCAGAATACCTGAACAGAAATCGGATACATGGGAAGGTATGTGTGGCTACCGCGTACGGAGAAAGTCTTTTGCCGGAAGGAGAATATCTGGATATTTCCCATCAGAGGTTATCTCAGGAAGAGATGGAAGGGCTGATGGGAGAGATGAAAGACGGGCTTGTCATTGACGCGACCCATCCATACGCTCAGGTGGTGACAGAGAATATTCAGGCAGCCTGTGCCCATATGAGAACAGAGTATGTCCGGGTGGTGAGAAAAGAGATTTTTCAGGGAGAAACCGGGGAATTTCCGGTGGTTTATGTGAAAAATATCCAGGAGGCTGTGGAATATCTGAAGGGAACCAGAGGAAATATTCTGGTGACGACAGGAAGTAAAGAACTGGCAGTCTATACGGAGCTGGAGGATTACAGGGAACGGATTTATGCCAGAGTGCTGTCTCTGCCCGGAGTTATGCAGTCCTGCGCAGATCTGGGATTGGAAGGAAAACATCTGATCGGAATGCAGGGACCTTTTTCCAAGGAAATGAATACGGCCATGATCCGTCAGATTCAGGCAGCGTGGATGGTAACGAAAGAGTCAGGGACTTCCGGCGGATTTCTGGAAAAATATCTGGCGGCAAAAGAGACAGGATGCGGTTTAGTGGTGATCGGGCGGCCGAAGGAGGAAGAGGGAATTTCTCTGGAAGCGTGTCTGGAACTTCTGAGAAAGCGATATAAGCTTCCATCCGTCAAAAAAGCAGGAGAAAAAATCGCAGATGTCCGGGAAATTTCTCTGGTAGGTATCGGTATGGGAAAGGAAGATACACTGACCATGGAGGGAAAGAAAGCTTTGGATGAGGCGGAGCTTTTGATCGGCGCCGGAAGAATGTTGGAACACAGAAAAAGACCGGGGCAGGAGATTTATACGGCTTATCGCCCGGAAGAGATCTGCAGATATCTGAAAGAGCATTCGGAATATGGGAAGGTTGCCGTGGCGCTGTCCGGGGATGTGGGATTTTACAGCGGAGCGAAAAGGCTCATTGCTGAATTGGAAAAAACATTGCCCGAGATGAAACGAAGAGTTATCAGCGGAATCTCTTCTATGGTGTATTTTTGCGGAAAGCTGGAGACACCGTGGGAGGATGTGCTTCCTATAAGCCTTCATGGAAGAGAAAGAAATGTAGTGGGACTTTTGCAGAAGCATCCCCGTATTTTTGCCATTGTGGGAAATGCCACAGGAGCGGCGCAGGTTTGTCGGAAGCTCACCTCCTATGGCATGGGAAATGCGAAAGTGACGATCGGGGAGAGACTTTCTTATGCGGATGAGAAGATATCCCACGGAAGAGCAGTGGATTTTCAGGAGATAAGCACCGATCCCTTAAGCGTGATACTGCTGGAGTGGGAAGAAGAAAACACATCTGTGGTTACCCCTGGTATTTGCGACGGGGAGTTTTTGCGGGATAAGGTTCCTATGACGAAAGAGGAGATTCGAAGTATTTCTCTTTCCAAACTGCGGCTTACGAAGGATGCGGTGATCTACGATGTGGGAGCAGGAACGGGCTCTGTATCGGTGGAGATGGCTCTCATGGCAGTGGATGGCAGGGTCTATGCCGTGGAAAAGAAGGAGGAGGCAGTACAGCTTCTTCATAAAAACAAAGAAAAGTTCCGGGCGGATAATCTGGATATTATTTCCGGAACGGCGCCGGAAGCCCTGAAAGATCTGCCGGTTCCCACTCATGCCTTTATCGGAGGTTCCTCTGGCAATTTGAGAGAAATTCTTCAGCTTTTGTTAGAGAAGAATCCTGAGATCCGTGTGGTGGTCAACTGCATTACCCTGGAAACCGTGGCGGAAGCCTTGGCTTGTGTGAAAAATCTTCCTGTGGAGGATGTGGATATCGCCCAGGTGAATGTGGCAAAAGGGAAGATAGCGGGCGCTTACCATCTGATGATGGGATTAAATCCGGTTTATGTGATCTCCTTTACGGGAGCTGCTGCACAAGAGTAGGAGGGAATATGTCAGGAAAACGTTTTCTCATCAGCGCTCCTTCCAGTGGGAGCGGTAAAACACTGATCACCTGTGGAATCCTGCAGGCGTTAGTTAACCGAGGGCTTTCGGTGGCTTCTTTCAAATGCGGACCGGATTACATAGATCCCATGTTCCACAGCCGGGTGATAGGAACAAAGAGCAGGAATCTGGATACTTTTTTCGCCAGAGAAGATACGGTGAGAGATCTTCTTGAGAAAAATTCCCGTGACTGCGAGATTTCCGTGATCGAAGGAGTTATGGGATATTATGACGGAGTAGGGGGAATATCTTCCTGGGCAAGCGCCTATGATGTGGCAGAGAAGACAGGAACTCCGGCGGTGTTTCTGGTAAACTGCAAAGGGATGAGTGTTTCTCTGGTTCCGTTTATCAAAGGATTTTTGGAATATAAGAAAGACAGTTGGATTCGGGGCGTGATCCTGAATCAGATTTCGCCCATGCTGTATCCGCGGATGAAAAAAATGATAGAAGAGGAGCTTCCTGTAAAAGTTTACGGATACGTGCCTGCTCTTACTGACTGCGTGTTGGAAAGCCGTCATCTGGGGCTGGTGCTACCGGAGGAAATTGAAGATTTAAGAGAAAAATTACAAAAGCTGGCGGCTGTCCTGGAAAAGTCTGTAGACCTGGACGGACTGCTGGAACTGGGCGGGACGGCGGAGCAGCTGAGAGAGGGGCAGGAAGAGCTACTTCCTCAGTTTGCGGTGAATATCGCCGTAGCCCGGGATGAAGCCTTTTGCTTTTTTTATGAGGATAATCTGGAACTTCTCAGAAAGATGGGGGCGAATCTCATAGAATTTTCCCCTCTTCACGATCGAAAGATCCCAGATCATGTGCAGGGGTTGATTTTAAACGGCGGATATCCGGAGTTGTATGGAGAGCGTTTAAGCAAAAATACCTCTATGCTGACTTCTATCCGGGAAAGTATACAGGGCGGTTTGCCTTATATGGCGGAATGCGGCGGGTTCATGTATCTTCATGAGAAGATGGAGGATATGGACGGAATGATATGGAAGATGGCGGGAGTAATTCCAGGAAAGGTATTTCGGACACCCCGGCTGACACGATTTGGCTACATTACGCTGGAAGAAGGAAGATGTTTTGGTGAAGATGTGGGAAAGATACCGGCGCATGAATTTCACTATTTTGATTCCGAGTGCTGTGGGGAGGATTTTCTGGCAAAGAAACCTCTGAGTGAGCGATCCTGGCGGTGTATCCACAGCGGGAAACAGGGAATGGCAGGTTTTCCTCATCTTTACTATTACGGAAATAAAAAAGTACCGGAGGCTTTTTTGAGAGCCTGCGAAGAAAGGAAGTAGGAATATGGAACTGGAACAGGCTCTTGAAAGTATCCGTCCAGCCAGTGAACAGGCAATGGAGCAGGCGTGGGCGCACTGGAATGATCTGGCGCTGCCGCTTCACAGTCTGGGAAGACTGCAGGATACGGTGGTGCGGATTGCAGGAATGATGAGAACGCCACAGGTAACTCTGGGGAAAAAAGCGCTGGTGGTTATGTGCGCCGATAACGGTGTGGTGGAAGAAGGAGTGACTCAGTCCGGGCAGGAAGTAACCCGGATCGTAGCGGAGAATTTTCTTCAGGAAAAAGCTACAGCGGCGATTCTCTGTAAAAAAGCGGGAGCAGATATTTTTCCGGTGGATATAGGGATTGCCGCAGACAGTAAGATCATTAACCGGAAGATTGCCTATGGAACGAAAAATATGGCAAAAGAACCGGCGATGACCCGGCAGGAAGTAAAGAAAGCCCTGGAAGTGGGAATTGCCATGGCAGAAGAATTAAAGGAAAAAGGATATGGGATCATTGCCACGGGAGAGATGGGTATTGGAAATACCACCACCAGCAGCGCGGTCACTTCTGTTTTACTGGAGGAAGCCCCGGCGAAAGTGACTGGTCGGGGCGCGGGACTTACCAGCGCAGGGCTGGAGAAGAAAATCGAAGTAATCAGGAAAGCGATTCAATTACACCAGCCGGAGAAAGAGGATGTGCTGGATGTGCTGTCGAAAGTGGGCGGACTGGATATCGCCGGGATGGCAGGGATTTTTATCGGAGGCGCAGCTTTGGGAATTCCCGTGGTGGCAGACGGGTTCATTTCCTGCGTGGCTGCCTTGTGTGCGGTAAGGATGTGTCCGGCAGTGCGTGATTACGTGATTACTTCTCACAAATCGAAGGAACCGGCTACGGTTATGATTCTGGAAGCTCTGGGAATTCCTGTATTTTTGGATTGTGATATGTGTCTGGGAGAGGGGTCGGGAGCAGTGGCGATTTACCCTCTTCTGGATATGGCGATGGCGGTGTATAACAGTATGAGTACTTTTGCTGATAATGAGATGGATAATTATGTGCCGTTATCATAAGGAGGAGACAGCATGTTTCATTTGATCACGGGGGGAAGCGGCAGCGGAAAATCTGCGTATGCGGAGAATTGTATTCTGGAATTTCAGGGGAAAAACAGGATCTATATCGCTACGATGTTTCCCTTTGATGAGGAAAGTCACCGGCGTATCGAAAGACACAGAAAGATGCGTCGGGAAAAATGTTTTACTACCATAGAATGTTACACTGGCGTGAAAAATCTGGAAATTTCTTCCGACAGCGATATTCTTTTGGAGTGTATGTCGAATCTTACCGCCAATGAGATGTATCAGGAAAATGGCGCCGGGGAGGAGACGGTGGAGGAAATATTGCAGGGAATCCGCCAGCTGAAAGACAGAGCAAAAAATCTGGTGGTAGTGACCAATGAAGTATTTTCAGACGGGATTTCTTATGACCCGGATACCATGCGCTATCTGTCTTATCTGGGAAACATCAATCAGGAGATGGGAAAGATGGCGGATCAGGTCACGGAAGTTGTGTATGGGATTCCGGTTTCTTTAAAGGATGATAAGTAAAATGAAAAAGTTATATCATAGTTTTTTAATTGCATTTTCCATGTATTCCAAGATTCCTATGCCTCAGTGTGAGTGGACGGAAGAAAATATGGCGTATGCCATGTGTTTTTTTCCGTGGGTGGGAGCCGTGATCGGAGGTCTGACCTGGGCATTCGGGACTTTTGGGGCAGACTGGGGGTTATCTCCGGCCTTTTATACGGTGATTTTGGTGCTGATTCCCTGGCTTATTACCGGCGGAATCCATCTGGATGGGCTTCTGGATACGGCGGACGCCATGGCTTCTTATCAGGGGCGGGAGCGGAGACTGGAAATCTTGAAGGATTCCCATACAGGGGCGTTTGCAGTAATCACCTGCGTGGTGTATTTTATGTTTTATTATGGAGTTTACAGTCAGGCTTCTGTACGGGTATTTCCGGTGATCGGTTTAAGTTTTATGATGTCCCGGGCATTCAGTGCGTTGGCGATCGTTACCTTTCCCAAGGCAAAAAAGACGGGATCGGTCTCTGCCATGGCGAGAGGCTCCCGGGATCGACAGGTACAGATTACCATGGGGATTTATCTGTTGTTGATCGCAGCGGTCATGATCTGGCTGGACAGAAAACTGGGGATCGCCTGCTGTCTCATCGCTCTGATAACTTATGGAATCTATTACTGGCAGTCGAAAAAACATTTCGGCGGCATCACCGGAGATCTGGCAGGGTGTTTTCTTACTCTGTGCGAGCTTTTTATGGCTTGCGGGGCAGTGCTTCTTGCCTGAGTCAAGCAGAAAGGAATCCAGCGTATGAAATTAATTATTGGAGGCGCTTTTCAGGGGAAAAAAGCATATGCTTCCCAGAGATATCATTTAAAATTGGAAGATTGGAAAGATGGAGAAACCTGTAAAAAAGAGGAGCTTTATACTGCGGCGGCGGTCTGCAATTTTCACAAATTGCTTCGGAGAATGCTGCAGGCGGGAGAAAATATCTCAGAGATTCCGGACATACTGCGGGAGCAGAATTCAGATATTATCCTTGTGACCGATGAGGTGGGATATGGTATCGTACCCATGGAACGGGAAGAGCGTGAGTGGCGGGAAGGCTGCGGAAGAGTCTGCACCGTTTTAGCTGCTCAGTCAGAAGAGGTGATCCGGGTCTGCTGCGGTATTGGAAAAAAACTGAAGTAAAGGCAGCAGGAAAATGAAAATTTATTTGATACGCCATGGAGAAACCATGGGAAACAGAGAAAAAAGATATATTGGGACGACGGATGAGCCGTTGACGAAAGAGGCGCAGGAAAAGCTGGGAGAAAAAAATGCGCCCGGTGTGGAGGCTGTCTTTGTCAGTCCGCTGTTAAGGTGCAGACAGACAGCCGAGGCTTTATTTCTGGGACAGCCCATGCGGATTTTGGAAGAACTGGCAGAGTGCGACTTTGGGAAGTTTGAAAATAAGAACTGGCAGGAATTGACGAAGGATCCCGATTATCAGGCATGGATCGACAGCAATGGAACATTGCCTTTTCCCGGCGGGGAGGATTCTGTCAGATTTCGGGAGCGGTGCTGCCGGGGATTCGAGAAAGGCGTGGCAGCCTGTTTTCAGAAAAAGGTAGAAAGCGCTGCATTTGTGGCGCATGGAGGGACGATCATGAGTATTTTGGAGCGATATGGGGTTCCTCATCAGGATTTTTATCAGTGGCATGTGGAAAATGCAGAGGGCTATGAACTTTTCGTGGAACCCACGTTGTGGACACCTTCCCGGAGAGAAATCCACAAGATTGCGCCACTTAAATGGCAGGGAGAATAAGGATGAAATGGACATTAATGGCCGTTTGTTTCGGCTTTCTTTTAGATTTACTGCTGGGTGATCCCCGATGGCTGTATCATCCGGTACGGATCATTGGAAATGGGATTTCCCTGATGGAAAAGGGATTGCGAAAAGTATTTCCCAAAACAAAGGGGGGGGAACGGGCAGCCGGGACGCTGCTGGTTCTGGTGATCGTTCTGGTTTCAGCGGCGGTTCCTTTTGGAATTTTGTATCTGGCGTATGGATGGAACCCCTGGCTGGGACTGACATTGGAAACCTTTATGTGCTATCAGCTTTTGGCAACAAGGTCTCTTCGGGATGAGAGCAAAAAAG
>UMET01019420.1_pt1 | contig 19968 bp, 33 predicted proteins | sample 1964821 | NCBI WGS metagenome assembly UMET01 (sample SAMEA4836027, study PRJEB28245) | human gut metagenome | biome: gut microbiome; material: fecal sample | place: Denmark | collected 2008
TCACGTCTTTCTTGCTCGCTTTCATCGTTTCAAACCAATGTGCTTTTTCTTTGTGCTCGTAGTATTGCCTTCGCGCATAAGTGGCTAGGTATTCAATGTTTCCGCTTCCAATCACCGTTCCAAGTGTGCCGGACTTGATCAGCATACCGGTTCTTCGTGGTGTCAGTGGGTTCATATACCTTAGGCACTCAGAATCAACAAATTCCTGTGCACTTTCAAATGCTTGTCCCTTTTTTCTTGCGAAGCCGGAGTTCCAATCAAGTCTCGCTACCACTTTTCCTGTCTTCATTGTGTAGGTGGAAATCTGCCCCCTCGGAGTGGCAATTTTTATATTCCTTTTTGGTTTTGGCATCTACTCACCTCCGATACGCCAATGCGGCAAACCTCCAAACCGGTTATCTGACCAGCTTGTCACCTTACAGTGTCTGAGTCTTATCGCTTGGAGTTCTGCCGGACGATCAATCTTAAGATCGCACACACCGAGCACGATATGATCATCGTTCTGTATCGTCCAATAGTCGGACGGGTTTTCAAGCGCTACATATTCTTCCGGCGGAAGATAGAAATCCGCATTCCCAACATTATCAGGAATACGGATTTTATAGACATCTGCACTATTTAAACCAGTATCTCCAACGGCTACCTTGTGGTCGACATAGACATGCACGTCTCGGATCACAGTTCGGTTCCATAGATCAAAGCCGGTTTTCTTGTCAAACTTACGGTTGTAAATCGTAATGTCTGCATTGGTCAGCATTCTTCCACCCCCGCATACATAAGCCCTGTATCACCGAGATACAAGCACGCCACATCATAAAGAGACACCTCTAAAGGCTTCTCCGTCTCGTAAGACACGGAATAACCATCATTATTCTCCGATGCCTTGCCAGCACGTTTCTCATCTGCGTAAATCAGTTCCGACATTTCACACACCGCGCAGCTGATCAGTTTCACAAGCTCAGAACCGTCCCATCCTCCAGATAGACGCCCAAACGTATAACTGTTCAGCCGCTGTTTTGCTTTCAAAGACACCCTTGTCCAATCCTCCTCCGGTATGTTCTTCCCGCCATAGGTCTCGGTATAAAAACTATACTCTAGCATTTAGCATCAGCTCCTATTCTGCCGCAGTGTGAGCGTAGATAGCTACCTTCTTATTATCTTTCGCCTCTGCAATACCCACCGTGCGATAACCAAACTTCCAAGCGTCTGCATCCTGATTCTGATCCGGTGTGATAATCTTAGATACAGTATGTTTTTGATTCTGGATCACAGCATTTTTATCAACGATAAGGAAGTTAATCTTATTTCCGCCGCTTGTTGCATACCCACCAGCACCGGAAGCCGTAAGAGTCACCTTATCATAAAAGCGTCCCTCTGGTACTGGAATAACGCCAGCCCATCCATCGAGAACCTTCTTGGATGCTGTTGTGTCAAGATCTTCAATGTCTCCCTTAAGCTGATTAGAGATATACAGATAGCATGTCTCTGGCTTTGCTTCTGCGTTTTCGATCGCCGTCTTTCCTTTTCTGATTGCTGCAATACCTGCTTTTGCATCTGCAATAGCAGCCGCAACTTTCTGCGTTGCTGGTGCGTATCCTGCATAAGATGCAAGCCTCCAAGCGTCAAGCTCAGGAACAACTTGTGTTCGCAGGAACTCTCCGGACAGTCTTCCGAACGCCACACCTGCGGACTCAATGTTATCCATTGCGTCTACGGTGAACATACGTCCACGATCATAAGTACATTTCTTTGTTTCGTACTCAAGCGTTACATCACCAGCAACATAGCCTGTCTGCTTGTTGTAGTTAGCGAGTCCCTGCATAGACAGTTTAGGAATCAAAATTTCATTTGCGTTTGCGCCCTCTTTCACAAGGTCGTTTGGTCCGTCCAAAACGGCTGTAAGAGATGCTAGTTTATAAACTTCATCTAGCATAGTGGAATATGCTTTTCTTAACGCGATTGTGTTTGCCATAATTAATTACCTCATTCTTTCTTTTAGTCTTTCTTTGCCGGTAAGCCCATTGCTGCTCTGATTGCAGAGAGATTATCTCCACCATTGCCACCTGTTCCACCTGTAGCTCCTACCGGATTAGAAAATGGTTCATCAGTTCCAAATAAATAAGCATCAGACTCCTTTACGGTTTCCAATGCTTTCTTAATGTCCTCAGACTGGTTTTTCGATGCTTTCAATGTATCCATATCAAGCATAGCCATGACTGCTTTTTCATTTCTTCCGCCGGCTAATTTGATAGCCTCTTTGATGGTGTCAGTGAAAATGCGGTCTGCTTCTTTGGCCGCGTATTCCGTATCCTTATCCTTTAACTGCTGTTTGAGCTGATCAATCTCGCCTTGCATGGCCGTTGGATCTACATCCTTGAACTTTTCCAAAGATTCTGTTGCTGTCGTAAGCTGGTCTTTGTAGTTGTCACGCTCACTCTCAGCCTTTGTAGTCTTTGCCTGTTCAGCTGCAATATCCTGACCATTCATCTCCATAATTTTGTTTATGGTCTCCTGTTCCAGTCCAAGTTTTTTCAATTCTTCTGTCTTCATGTTGCTTCTCCTTTCATATTAGGTTGTTTTAGGCGTGTAACCATCCGCCATGAATCGACTGTTTTAGGTCTGATCACCTGACCAAGTTAATTATTTGCATAAAAATAAGACGCGTAACCCTGCGCCTCAATGGGAGATATTCGGATCACCGCCTTTCTATGAATAACCGCTTACCATCAATACAAACCGTATCACCGATTCTGGCTGTCTGATCATTTATCTTCACTCCTTTCAATACTTCTGCTCTGTCACGGATGCCGTACAGAAATTTTACTGTCTTATAGTTTATGCGGTCTGCCAGCCACCTGGGAGCCAACATATCCGCATCTTTGGTTATAATGTATTTTTGCATCATTCTTCTGTATGACAGGTATTTGTGAGTTTCTTATAAACATCTTCATAAAGTTCCTGTTTATCTCCATTGAATGTGTATTCTGCATAAATACCATCACCAGAAACTGTAGTAGAAGCCAGACATTTGTAGTTCTGCAATGTTTTGCAAGACCATACAACAAATACGTTGCTCAAATCAATTTTTTCTCCGAAAACCTCACCATTTACTAATGTCAATTCATTGTTGTACCACTCAACTAATTTTTTCTTACACACACTCTGAAAGTGTTCCATTCCTGTAATAATCATAACTTTTCACCTTTCCTCTCTTAAAAATGGGTACAAAAATACCACTCACTCTGTTGTTAAGAATGGGTGGTATTAATTATCTTTTTCCTCTTTATTCTCTTTTTCTTTTTCGGGTTTTTCATTTATACTATACGGACACATCCCACTATCATCTAAAATGAAGCCCCCATCTTCTGTTTTTGGCATTTTATTTTCCCCTTTCGATAACGCCATATTTGTAACCATATTTTTTTGAATTCTTCTTGAGCCAATCACTATTCAAATCATTCCATTTCTTGTTTAGTTCGTTGATTTTATCTTGATACTCTAGCGGACTTATTTTCCCCTGTTTGCGTTCTTTCTCATACTTACGGAAGTCCTTATCTGTTATTTTTTTATTGTCACTCATCGCTTTTTCGTAATCAATTGAAAAGTCATGGTTCACTTCTGCTCCATTCAACTTTTTCAATTGATATGTTTTTGATGTGCCTGTTGCTCTAATTACGTTAAGTCCTTGCTCTGTCATAATGGATACATCCGCAGGACTAAAAGTACTACTTGATGGATGGTTATGTGTCAATGTAGCACCTTTCATTCTACTTAACTGTTCTTTTGAAAACTTAACATAATTTGAAGCTCCGCTACTTTCGCGGAATAATACATTTCCTCGGCTGTCAAAAAGCACTGCCGTTTCTACATTGTCTTTATAGATTTTCTTTTCTTCTGCTTTTATTGCTGAAGAATGTGTCTTGCTTTCGAGTACTTTTTTCTCTTTGATTATATCACGCTGTGCAGATATATCAATATATTTTCTCGGTGCAATCCTTCCACGCATATCATAATAAATACGCTCACGTTCTTCTGTCAGGCTCATCTTCTTGCAAAACCGACTATATTCATTCAACTGCCCCTGATATTTCGCCCTGGCAAGCATCACATCATCCGGATCAGCGCCACCCGTCTTCAACAGCTCAACTTTTTCACGCTGCGCCCTCATACAAGTTTCCATCTGCCTCTGACGTTGCTTTGCTTCATACAGAGTGTATTCTTTGCCGTTAAAGGTCTTCGGTGTGTTCTCCTTACGGTTCTGCTCTTCTAGCCACTCATCCGTCCAGTTGCGTTCGGAAATCCCCGGAAAGAATGGATAATATTCATGGTAGCAGTTAATACCTAACAACCCTGTAGCGCTGCCAAGACCACACACATTAACAAGCTGTTCCCTCGTCCAAACCTTTCCCTGCCACACTGCGTGGGTTGGCCTGGCTCCGGAATGCCAGGCAACTTCGAAATGATCTGCGCCCAGCTTCTCAGCATTGTAATCTGTGATTTTCCCTGTGATTTGAGACACGCCTGTCATAATCGCTCTTCGTGCTGCTACGTCAATCCGGTTCGCTCTACCAGACGCATAATCTATCTGTCTCAGCCCGCTGTTGGTCAGCTGTGTGACTACTCGCCTGAGAACCGAGTTATAATCAAAGGCGCCGGATACGATGTCCATACATGCAGCATCAAGAAAACCTTGATACACCTGTGCAAGAGGTGTTAGAATTCGCTTTCCATCTCCATAGTCGAGATAAAACCCTAGTGACTGCGTGATATTGTCCAACTCGTCCCTTGTCTGCCTCTTAATGCCTTCCGTAATCTGCTGCAACTGTTCATTCTCTTCATAAGGGATATACTCAGCGTTAATCTGTTCGTATACATCCTTATTCCTAACGTATTCCCAGTTAATCACCTTATCGTACAATTCAAACATTTCTGGATATGTGGCGTTCAATGTCTCTTTCAGAGATGCCTCGATATCCTCGGAAGAATAGCCTAATATCTTAAGCCGGTTAATCTGCCAGTCTGCAGTGCTTGTGATCTTCCCTGTCATATTTATCCTGCGAACAATGTCTTGCATGATCCTGTCCTCAAGAGCGGTAAACCTGGCAGTCATTTTATCGACCATCTTGTCCTGGTATTCTTTTCGCATCCTACTCCATCACCTGACTTTGTGCTGGCAGGTTCTCTTCTGCCTCTTCCAATGTCTCGCCGTACCACTTGGCTCTGTACTCTGCGTGGCTCATAACGCCCATAGATACATCCTGCCGATCCTGCTGACGTTCCGATTCTTCATCGGTCAAAATGGAATCACTGAATTTGCAACTAAGCTCGTATCCAGAGCGATACATTTTGTTGTAAAACGCCAAGCCTGCCACAAAGTCTCTCAGGCACTCTTCGAGCTTTTCTTCAATCGCATTAACACGGTTGTACTTGCGCTGCTTCGATACCTTGATCTCTGTTGCTGTCTTCGATACCTCCTGCACGTCAGACAGATCTCCATAAGCAAGCCCTACGATAAATTCTATCTCTCTCTTTACCTCTTCAAGCCCACGCTTATAGGCTTCATCCCTTAGTTCTGGTGAATACTCTTTCAGAAGCTCTTGATCTTTGCCAGCGTCTAACTCTAAACCCCTGTACAATCTCTTATTAAGCCTTGCCATGCCGAAGCGCCCAGTAGCCTTATCATGTTTGAGCGCCCTAGCAGCTACGTGAATTGCTCTTTCACCGGATTCATACTCCCAGTCAAGTTGACTTCCTCGCAGATCTGCTTTCTTAATTCGTTCTCTGGCAGCGTCGAAGATAGACACGCCACACGCTGAGCCATCTACGTTATTCTTAATCGGGTTCCTGTAATATCCAAAGTCCATCTGCTGCATACCGCGGAACATCACTGGCCCCGGATTGATACCTTTCCATTCTTCCACTTCTTCCAGGGAACATAACTGTACGATATCCGAGGAATCTTGCGAATGATAACATTTGTTTGAAATAACAAGATTTCCACCTTCAAAATAATGTCTTTCTACCCTCGTGAAATAATCATTTTCTCCAACTCTTTTCAATGTAAAAAATGCAATGTCTGTCGGTTTCCCATCGTCCCCGAAAGAAATCGGAACAAACTTATCAGCAGTGACAAATTCTGCCTTATCCCCACCTAGCGGTTTCAAGATAAAAGATCCAAGTCCTAGACCGTCCTGCAGGTTTTCATTCAATCCAGTCAGACATTTTTGATAAATTTTATCCAATTTTTCTGAGCTTACAGACGTTTCCATTTCCGAAAGAACCACATCTGCGAACTCCCTGCAGATTCCCTGCTCAATCCGTAACGACTGTATCGAGTCTGTCAACCACTCAGCATTCCCAGTAAGCATACTCTTCCAGTCATTTATGGCATCTATCATCCTACTAGATAGAGCTACGTCTTTCCCGACGATTGTTTTCAGTGTTGTGTACCCAAACATACGCCTTATTCCTTTCCATATATTTTCAAATAATCCCATCTCACACCTCTTCTATTAGGTATTTCATATCACGCTCAATCGTGTACTCAAATGCATCCAAGCTATCGATATCTGTGCTACCATCATCAAGACGCTCATCTTTTCCAATAATCTCTTTATTCCACACCGCATCCGATAAAGCTGTTTTTAAGCTTCCGCAATCATCTGTAATAAAAAACCGTCCTGCCCCCATAAGCTTGACGGTACATCGTATCCGGTCATTGATAATCTCTTTCTTTGCCTTTCTCACGCTGATCCACGGAAACTGCTTTTCTACAGCGTTCCTGATAGAATTACCAAGAACTGTCTCCGCATTGTCGTAGTAAACCGTTTCCACATTGCAGTACTCCACATATTCTCCACGTTTCACGACAACTGCATACTTATCTATTACCTCCTGCACAAACTCACAGAACATTGCATCTAACATATTACTGTCGATATCCTCATTCTCGTCCTTTGCCATGATCCTGCGAGACTTCAGTGCAATCACGTCTCTGTAATCATCTGTATATCCCCTTGCGACAAAAGAATGACCGGACTGATTTCCTCCAAAGTCAAGGCCAATCTCTATTGAAGTAATATCTTCCTTTCGAAACTGCTTATACTCTCTATCCGGCGCGGGCTCATCTACAATCTGACACCGGAAGGCATCCGGATTATCCGCAAATCGTTTATAGATTGCTCCTTCCGCACGTTTCCATAATCCCAGAATCAATCTGTCATAATATATTGTACCTTCATATTCCTTGCAAAGCTGCTCAACAAATTCTTCCGGAAGATATGGATTATCGAATATCGTGTATCTTTGAAGGTATATATCCAGTTCCACATTATCCAGAAATTCTTTTAACCAGTGTGTTGGGTTCTCTGGATTGCAGGCTCCATCAAAGCAACTGTACGGTTTATCAAGACGGGATTTCAACATCTGGAACACTTCTTTGTTCCACTTCGCAATCTCATCACCATAACAATACTTGATGGATGCTCCCTGTATTTTTGCTACCTGGCTAACTTTTTCAGCGCCAAGGCAATATACATCCTCCCCACATATCCTTGCAATGTTCCGATTGTTAATCGTACCAATCAGCTTATCCGTGTAGATTTCTCGCATCGGCTGTAAGACGTTTCTCTCGATAGATTCTTTGGATACCCCCAGAATAACATTTAATCCCGGCAAGCCTGCTCTTTCTCTAATCCGAAAAGGAATTACAAATGCAGTATCTACATAAGATTTACCAGAACGGACCGCACCCGACTTAATGTTCCAACGATGAGTCGCATTTACGATATACTCATTCTGCTTGCTGCTTAACTGCATTCTCATATACTCCTTTTAATATCTGATCCAGCTTTTCAATCGCCTCTTCCGTCTCATTTTCTCCTGTAACAGATTGTTTTCTTGCTTTCTTGAGTTCTGTATCTGCTTCCCGATTCCGAATGTTCTCTTCTGGTTCTGCAGACTGTCCGGCATACTTAGCTACAAAAGTAGCAGCCTTAGTATTTCCCATGAGAGCTTCTTTGATCTGCGCCATTAAAAGAGCCGACTCTAAAGTACACTCAACACCAAGTGCCTCTAGAATCGGCTTATATTCTTCGTTGTCTATTTCTGCGGTAAGCAGCATGTTTAATGTCTTCCGGAAATCTGCTTTCCGGCGCCTCGCTTCTCCACTTGCTTTACCACCTTTTGATGTAATTTCCCGCAGTTCGTCCGTTGTTCGATGGTCAAAACCTTTATCTTTTATGTTTTCATAACCCGCCACGTCACCACCTTCAATTCTGGTTAATAATTAAAAAAAATACAGTCCTGCCAGCTCCATTATGACCGCCGATTGCGACCACGGAGTAAGGATGAAATGTAGATCCGCTGGAGCTGTGCACGCTGTACGCTATGAAATTGGATTGACAAGAATCGAACTTGCGACACATGGCTTATAAGACCATCGCTCTGCCACTGAGCTACAATCCAATAGTTTTTTATGCATAAGAAAATACACCCTGCATTTCTACAAGGTGTACTTTCTAAGATTTTATGTTTTTTGAAGGAAGACTAGAAATAATTCTAGCTTTTCTAGAATAATTATAACACATCTAAATTATAAATGTTATAAATCTTTCAATGTGTTTCTTATAATCTGGGATACCCTTGCCTGCGTATACCCCAGAAGCTCCGCTGTATCAGTTTGATTCATTCCTTCCAGATATACCATCTCCATGATCTGCTTCTCAATTCCTTCTGAAAGACCATCAATAAAGTTCTCTACCTTTGTAATCTCCTGCGAAAGCTGCTTCTGTCTTTTTTCTTTCTTCCGGAGCTTATCCTTAATCAGAGTAGCCTCCTTCGGTTCTTTCATCCGCACAGTCATATGCTCTTCTATGTACGGAAAGTCTTTGCTTGACTTTGTAACTTTCCCTGCTACCTCCGGCACATCCTCAAGTCGTTCATTCAATCGTTCTATCTGATCCGCTATCAAATCCAGTTCACGCCTGTTACGTCTGTACCGGCTAAATAACTCTTTCACTCTCTCATCTCCCTTTTTATGTCATATTTCTTTGCCATATAGCCTGTAACATCCATGACTTGATATGGCGGACGCTGGAATCTTTCCCTCGCCTTATCTGATACCTTGCACTCTTCCAACTCCTCATGGTGCTGCTCCCGATCCAGCTTCTGCAGGTGTCTGTCTCTGCGTTCTTTATGCACGATCATCACCACCCTTGTACCTCTCTGGAAGTGGCTGCCATGCAATTATAAGATTCGCATAACACATAAACTCTTTTTCTTCTCCGTTATACAATACAATTACTCTGTCTGAATAATCCTCATTTGGTAATCTTCTTGATAATTGAGCAAGATAATATCCTGTTTCTTCGGGCAATCCTTCTTCTACCGGAATCCAATCGACATTGCTAGGGACATTTGTGTCCTTAGCTTCGTCCATGTGAGAACGGATGATTTCTTTTACTACTTCATAAGCTATTAATTTCCCTTGATCCACTCCCTCATCAAACCAATCTTCTACATCTACGAGTTCTGGTTCTTCGTCTGACATATCAATAATACTTTTTCTCTTTCTTTCTATCTCTTCCAAAATCTTCTCTAGCACGTTCATTACTCCTCCAACAACTTCTAATCTATTTTTCTTACATCCCAAATGACATAATCATGTGTGTCATGTTCTGCAATTTCTTATCCGTCCATTATTGAAGCTAAATCATTTGCCTCTTCTTCGTTTTCTGCTTCGATTATAACTTTGGTAAATTGTGCGTACTCAATTTCAAATCTCGCCATATCACTCCACCTCACTAAATCTCAGTTTAAATAATCAAAGATATTCATCTGCCTATCTTCCCACATGAATTGTTCTTCTTTGTCGTGTATGCTTGTCTGTGTGAGTGTGTTCCATTTATTTCCTATCAAATTAGGCGTTTCTTCCAGTTCCAACAGTTTATCCCATAAATCCATATGGTTATTTCGCAAATGCCGCAATTCACAATCCCTTGCGTTCGGGCAGAACCAACAGCCACCCCTATTTGTAAATTCATAAATTGGACTTAACAAGCCATATTCTATACATTTCTCTTTTGCCATTTCTTCTGTATATCCGTATTTTTCAAGTAAAGAAACTTTGTTTTTGGTATCTGCTATTCTATCAATCCTTTTCGGTTCATCTACTGCTATCCCTATGTACTGCACAACTTCTTTTGATTGTGACTTCCAATATTCTTTAATGGGTTTCAATTTGCAATCTCTCTGAACATCACAATGCCCCGGCATTACAAACCCCTTTTTCATTCCTACGCTTTTTCCTCGAATTGTTTTATGGTGAAAGCAGTCCATATAATTCTTTTCAGGCTTCAAAACTGTTACCTTATATCCCCAACTTTCAAAAGCTGGTATCGCCTTGTTATAAATGAAATCTCTGTGTTCTGGCAGTTCTCCACTTATATCTTTGTCAAACATAACTTCGCAATAAACAATCTCGTCTAACGGCTCATTATGTTCTCTCGCCAAGAGAACTGTTGCTATGCTATCCTTGCCGAAACTACAACTTGCAACATACTTTATTTTAATCACCTCCGCTAAAGTCTAATTTCGTCATTCTCACAGATTTCCTGATACTGCTCATATGTCAATTCGTGCACGTCTTCACTTCCGAAATATTCTCTAAATGCTTCAACAGGTGCGATGCTTGCTCTTGATCCATCATCTATTGTCAGTGCCGCTGTCATTTCCTGATCTCTGATATAAAAATATCTCTGCATATTCTATCCCTCGCTAATGCTTAATTTATCTTTGTAAGTCCATCCATCGCATAACACCCTCTGTACCCATCAAGCCATACAGACATTGTTCCGCACACTTCCTGCGGTTCTGTTATGACAACAAATACTTTTCTTTTATTTATTTCAGATACTTTATATTTATCGTTCATTATCACCTTATCTCCAATTTTTAACATATCTTTTCCTCCATCAAAGTCTAATTTAGTTACTCGGTTAATCTCGTCTAACCCAACCAGTAGTATGGGACACGCACTACTGGTTATGTTTTTTGCCATAAAATCTATGCAGCCGCACCGTACTTCCTAAACGCTCCAAGTACCTGATCCGGTGTCGTAGCAGCGTAATGTTTATTTAACGTCCGAGCATCTCCATTTTTATGACCGAGATAAAACGCTACCAGTTCTCTCGGACAGCCACGCTTGACCATATTGGTTGCTGTGGTCTTACGGAAGAGATGCGGATATACTCGTCTCTTAAGCCCCGACCGCTCTGCTATCCTTCCGATGGCGCTCTCAATTCCCGGTTTCGCCAAGCGCTTACAGTCTCGCTTGCTGGAAATAAACAGTGCCGGTTCTTTATCGTTTCGGCTGTCGATGTACTTCCGCAAATGATACTTTGCTGTATCATCCAGGCAGACGGTTCTCCACGTTCTATTTTTCTGACCGTATACCATGAGCTCGCCAGACTGCCAGTTGATATCCTGTACGTTTACCGATACGCATTCGCTTACTCTCACAGCGGTACTCCGGAGAAACTCCAACAACGCCCTGTCTCTAAGGCTTTCTTTATACTCATCCAGATTTGTCACCTTGTTTTTAACCTTAACCTTGCAGGCGTCTCTTAATGCTTCCAGTTCACCATCGGTCAGATGGTCAATAGGCTTGTCCATCTCTCGATACGGTTCCACGCTATCCACCGGATTGTCTGATCGCAGATGGCTCTTTCTCATCCATGTAAAGAACGCACTCAAATTTCTACGCTCATTATTGCAGGTGCTTGCCTGATTGCCTTTACGTGCGTAAGACTGGAGATAAAACTCCACATCCATGTCAGATACGTCCAGTAAGGACTTCTGCACAAACTCGATAAAGTTTCGAACCGTAAGCATATAATACTCTACAGTCTTGGGGCTCAACTTCGGCGCTTTCTTAGTCATGTAAATGGATATGATCCGCTGGTTTGTATCGTCTATCGTTGCCGGCAATGTCTCACTCTCTGTCACCTCAAGTCCAAACAACGCCTGCACTACTACTTGGTTCAGAATCTCCATAAGTGGCGCATTTAAAAATGGCTGCATACCTGTTAATATTATGTCTCTTAATTCTTCTTTTTTCGTACACATAACATCGTCCTCCTTGTCTCCTAAGGACGCATGTGTTATAATGTCCTTAGAAAGATGAGCAGTGGACGGTCCGGCAAGACTATTAGTCCGCTGCTATTTTTAGTTACGTATACTCACCTAAATTACCCTATCTTTATATTTTTACTCTTCCATGAAATCAAATAATGTCGGCGTTTCCATCTCGGTTTCTGTCTCCTGAAGATATCCCACTCCGTCCCGAAAATAGTCTGCATTTAATTCACAGCCCTTTCCCCGGCGCTTCATTTTCACAGCCATCATAGGCACCGTCATAAGTCCTCCGAATGGATCATAAACAAGATCGCCCTCGTTACTGTACCGGTTGATAATTCTTTCCACGATATCCAACTGCAATGGGCATACGTGCATCTGTTTACGTCTTCTGGATTGTGTCGTGTTCAGCGTCCGCATCCGGTTGATGTCGTCCCATACCTCCAAATCATTCCAACTTCCCGGTGCCACCACCATGAAAGTAGCCGGAAGTTTCCCGTCTTTGTCGAGAGCTTCCGCAAGTTTTACATGTTCCTCATAACTGTATATCGACTCTCTACTGTATTTTCTGTAGACTCCTTGTAGGTTTGCAACAGATATTTCTTTTAACTCTTCTTTGCTTACCAGCCGATCGCCGGAGCTTCGCCAATACCCATGCGCATCTATCTGCCACTGTGCTCTTGTATATTCTTCTTTGCTCTTCTTTACCGGATCATCCGCGTAGGCATTTGACCGGTCACTCGGAAGTTTGCGGAAGAGTAATACATATTCCGGACATCCGACTCCCATTTTGGAGCCATCTTTGCACTGTTCTGACCATCCCAGCCGGTACGTCTGATTATTTTCACGTACCACGTCTGTAACGACCGTAATCATTCCGAAATACTGAAACCCATGTTTCATGTAGTGGCCAATGCACTGAGCGTGAAATGGCTCTATCGTCGGCATTCCTGTACCGGTTGCATTTCCGAACAACACTCTGTCTTTCACGTGGATGGCTGCCACTCTTCCCGGTTCCAGAACCCGATATAATTCTGGTGTCAAAAAGTCCATCTGCTCGAAAAAGCGCTCTGTGTTCTGATTGTGTCCAAAATCATTATAGTTTGCACTGTATTCATAGTGATTTCCAAACGGGATAGATGTATGGACCAGTCCTACACTGTTGCTCTCCATTCTTCTTGTCTCTTCCACACAATCATCATGGACTGCTTCGTAATTTTTTCCTTCTACTCTCACCGTTTTCACTCCCATCTTCCGTTTCATCTTCTCTTCTTTCTTGGCGGATGATAAGCCGTACTTTTTCACGATTTCTATCATTTTCTTGACCATGTGATTATGATCTTTCCATTTCCGCAATAGTGTCTCTTTAATCTGCCTTTCGTTTTCCATGTAAATAATATCGATGATAACCGGCTTATTTTGCAGAAAACGATAACATCTATGTACCGCCTGAATAAAATCATTGAATTCATAATCGATACCAAGAAAGATCTCCCTATGGCAATATCTTTGAAAGTTGCAGCCAGAGCCAGAAAGAGATTTCTTTGTAGCAAATAGCTTAATTCTTCCCTCTGAAAAGTCTATGACTCTTTTTTCTCTTATCTCATAGTCCTGTGATCCGTAGATATCAACCGTTTCCGGCAACGCTTTCTTGATGGCGTGCCGCTCCGCTTCCTGATCATGCCATAATACAAAATGATCCTCCGGTGATGTTTCTACTATCTCTTTCATCTTCTCAACACGGACGTCTATGCTGTTTCTCTTAACTTCCGCTGCTTCTTTTAATCCTGCTGCCGCATCTGTAAAAAGCGTGATCTGCCCGTCTTTTTCTGTTGCGTCTCCGTAATGCACCGGTATCTCGTGCCAACGAACCTCCAGCGGCGGCAATTCGTATCCATCATCCGAATAGTCCTCATTTAAGTCCGATGGTTGGGTAATAAATAGTGCCCAACTTGATACCCACAACCAGAACTCATCTTCCATGTTCGGGTATAATGTTAGGTTATTGGCTTTGGTGCTGTCTCTTTGAAAAAATCTTGTCAAGGCTTGTCCGGTGTCCATGACCTCTAAGTATCCTGCATAATGAATCAGCTCTTTGTACCGGTTCGGGGATGGCGTTGCGGTTGCCACTAACTTATATGGGACATTCTTAAACTTATCCAGAAACGTCTGATAAGTCTTGCTTCCAAATGACCGAAGTACACTCGCTTCGTCCAGTGATGTCGCTGAAAAATAATCCGGCCGGATGTCTCCATCTCGAACACGTTCATAGTTGGTGATCACAATCTCACTTTTCGACTTCTCTACCTCTTCCATTGTCCGACAATATTCCGGTTTTTCGTAACCTAAGAGTTCTACCGCATCTCTGGTAAATTCCTGTTTTACTCCCAGTGGCAGTACGATAAGTGCCCTGCCGCCTTCGTGCGCTGCCGCCTGATGGCAGAACTCTAATTCTTGCACCGTCTTGCCGAGTCCGAATGACTCGAACAGTGCTCTTCTTCCGCCTTTTAATGCCCATGCCACCGCATCCCTCTGATGTGGAAGTAACGCTTTGTTGATCTTCCCCAGTTCTATTTCGAACCCGCTTTCCGGTGCGATCTCTATCTTTGTCTTTAAAAATTCTAAATAATCCATTTTCTTGAAAGGAACCGACATGTCTTTTCTCTGGCCAGAGTTCCGACTCCTTTCTACCATTTTTCCAACCTCGGGGAAATGCTTATTTCTAAAAATCGAATACTACATCTGGTGCGCTTACAAATGACACACCACTCTCTTTTCTATTTTCAAGCTCGATTTTCCGAATTGCTTTTTGAATCTCACTCTCTTTTTCTTTGACATATACATAACCATCCGGAGCATACAAACTCTTTACTTTTCCATTAATCCGGTCAAGAATCGTTTGATAAGCCATATGGTTCTTCCTTCCTGCCTCACGAACGGATCTGTAAAAATCTACAATCTGACCGCAGCTGTCTATTTTTACGACAGATCTCTCACAATTATTTTTTCTTCCTGTTATTTTCCCAAGTTGCTCTCTTGTACTAATGCCGATATTGCTCAATATATCGTCTGTAATGCACATATTTTTATGATAAGCAACACAACCGTCTTTAAGTTCCCCATAAAACGTTCTCTGCATAAGCTTCATTACCACATGCTCTTTGCAGTTTAGCTTTACACATCTGCGACCATTTGACTTTTTAATAAATGGATGTATCTCTTTATATCGTCCATTCTTCAATGCTCGCCGGATATTCCCGTAGTAGTTGATCTGATATTTCCCTCCATATCCGGGAATGTCATACCACTCATCAATCTTGATCTGATCTATCCTCATGATTGTTCACCTCCTGGCTCCTCATACTCCACCGTATACTCTTTCTTTCCCTTAGCGTTTCCCGGCACAACCCGATAACCGATCTGCACCCGATATCCTGCTTTCACTAACAGCCCAGCAAGAGTCAAACGATCTTCTTCATTCAGTCCGGCGCTTCCACCTCTAATACTCCTTATAACTGCCATCCTTACTTCTCCTTTATTTCTTCTATCTGTTCCACTGACTTAATTCCCAAAAGTGCCAGTTCAAGTTTTCGCATATCGTAATTTCTGCTTGTGAAATTGCAAAAGCCTACCGCCTGTTCCTGCCTTAACTCTGCGATCGTCGGTGCATACTTGCTTGAGCGAATGTGCCTCATCAAATTCTTTGAAACAGTCTTGTAATCCATATCTGCTAACAACAGATACCATTCTTCAAATATCTGTTGGGTTGTCACCGGACATCTTGTATACGCCCCTCGCATAGCTTTCACGATGTTTTTAAACTCTTCTCTTGTCACCAGCTATCCACCTCGCTTATCCTGTCATGTTTGGCGGTCTCTTCCTGCCTTGTCTGACTCTTACGCTCCCAAGTGCGTACAGCAGCTTTCCAGTCTTTCATTTTATTTTTTCCAATCATCCAGCCTTTCGAGGAATAAAAGTCTACAAAGGCTTGAGCATCCAAACCGTTACATCGACTTTTGCAATAGTCCTGCACCTCTTCGAGAGAGGGCGGTATAAACCGCACACTATTACTTTTATTTTCCTTTCTTTCCTTTTTATTCTTCTTCCCTTCTTCTATTGTTGTTAATAGACTGTTAATAGGCTGTGCCTTGTCTGTGGTGTGACTGTTATCTGTCTGTGATTCTGCCTGTGATTCACATTGGTAACTATCGTACTTAACCACCGTAATTACGGAGAATTTGCTATATGATCTGACTGTGATTTCGCCTGTGCTCTTTAAATGCTTAATTGCAGTCCTAACTTCATTCGAAGTTAATTCCAATTCAACTTGAAGCTTGGGGATTGAGGTTGCAAACTGTCCTCTTTTAATCACAATTCCTTTAAACTCTCCGTCTTTCCAATTTGCCTTGAGAAGACAATGCAGAAAAAGGCTTTTTGTATGTTCATCTCTGTACCAGCCCCACTCTAAGATCTTCCGGCTGATTTTGACATAATTACTCATATTCGCAATGCTATCTGCTCCTTTCCCCAGTGCCGGAAATACCGGCACCAGAAAACATCTTTTCAAAGTTACATGCGATACACTAGGTACATTTCGACTGGTACCTATAGCAAGCCTTCTGGCTAACTAACATAATAAAATTCTTTCCGGAACTGCTCTTCTGTTCCGTAGTGTGCTATATAATATTCTTTGCATCTTCGCCTTAAATCCTTATCAACCTTACTGGCTTCTTTCCTCGCATGCACCCCGTTCGGATGAAGACTTGGAAACAATGGAGCTATAAAACCGTACTTCTCACACAACTTCCGTTCTCTTGGTGTATGGCTAAAAACGTGATGTCTTTCAACTCCATATCTCCCTGTGTACATACAGCAGTCCATATCGTCCGTAAAGATACTCCATAATCTTTTCATATCTCTACACCATATCTTTCCTTTAATAACCGCTTCTCGTCCGGCGTTGCGATTTCAGCATCTGAGATACCGGCATCTTTGCACTCGCTTATAAGTCCAGTGATCAGCCTCGCCATCTCTTCGCTGTTATATGTATGAGAACCTCTTAAAAGCTTATAGGTCCGATACATTATCCCATCCAAGCCCTCTCGCACCTGCGGCGTAGGCTGAAGGTGATAATCCATCGCATTATTCACTTTCTTTTCTGACGGCTCTGTATCTGGTATGGTGATACATACAGCTTTTCCCTCAAAGATTTCTAGTTGTCCGTACAGCCGGAGCATTTTGTTGTGTACCTCTTGGTTCGATGCTTGCAGAACCTTTGCAAGCTTCGTGCAAAGCACCCAGTAATAAGCATTAGCATCGAGACTCCTCTTTCGCCTGTATTTTTTGATTTCCAAGCTTAGTTTTTCGCAATCCTTGAATTCCTCATAAGCTTCTCGGAAGTCCTCACAAGGCTCAAATAGCAACGTCAAACGCCCTGTTATGTAGTCAATAATTGGTTCCTTTAACTTTCCAGTGAATTTCACTAATCATCACCATACCGATCTTTTAATGCCTTCAACATGTGTGCAGCCTCTGTCTCCGTAAGTGTATCCCAGGTTCTTCCATTACCGACAACCCAAGCATCTCCATCAATACCATGACTTACACATAAACTCTGAATTGTCTTAATCTTAGCTTCTGAAGCTGTTTTTTCTCCGGTATATGGAATCTGACTTTCCATATTGTTGTATTCTTCTTTTAGCCACAAATCAAAACCCAAACCTGTGTGTATAGCTACACATTTTACAAACGCTCGACACATACTATTCCAAACTCTTTGCTGACTCATGGAGTTATCTTTTACAGGGTTCGCTCCATTCATAACTGGCGTCTGCATCTCATAAACATTATCATCGATCACGACACGGATCCGTGTCTCATAACACCTATTCTGAACGCCATTTTTATCTACAAATGCAACATCCGACATTCTCAGGCTATTCCCTGTTTTCTCATTTTCAATTGGCTCCCAGTATGCTTTTTTTGCCCCATTCTTGTGCAAAAGATCTATACACATCGCCCAATTCAAATAATCAAGTCCATCTCTCTTTTCACAAAAGGGCTTCACATCAATTTTTCGCATTTCATCATATGATTTTAAAGCCATTACAACATCCTCCTATAACCATCTATCAAACAATCCTCGCAGATTCTTTCACCGTTAATATCATAAAAATAATCACCTTCATATAATGCACACCCACAACAATCACATAAGATTACTGGAACTTGATCATCTGGAGGTGTTGTTTTCCAATCATCATATCCTGGTATCATGCAATTGCCTCCCGAAAAACCATTTGACCTGTACACTCTTCTGTGATTTGTTTCCTCAGTCTTTCAGAACAACTCCGTTCCTCGCGATTCTGTTCTTTCAAACAGTCACATCGCTCACCTGGATCTAAATTACATCCACAATGTGGACAAGTATTGTAATAAGCCATACCTACTCCTCCTTAATGACTCCACCAAATAACGCATCAAATAGCCTGTCCACTGCTTCATTCACGTGATTCGCGTTCCAGTCAATATTCTTCATGTCGTCTGGAAGAGCCTCTTCCTTCGGCACGTTCTTCAGACCAATCTTAACCGCCTTTATAATTGCTTCATCGATCTCTTTTTCGCTTATGTCACCATCTTCCATCATGGTTTCTTTAAGACTATTGGAAATAGAAGATAAATCTGTTAATAATTCCAAACCAGTTCCGCATATACAAATTTCTTTATTACCTACTTTGAGCATTTGACTAATCTCCTTTACTTCGATATAATTTAATTGAATATTTTACCTAGCGCCCGAGCTTGCCGGCTCATTTAAGGGCGCTTTTTTATTTGGCCAAGTCAAGAATGCTCTTGATCTGGCTGGCTGTGAACGTAAGCTCATCATCGAACCCAGCTGATAACGTGAGCTTTTTCGCCAGTGCACATGTGATAGACACATAGCCGAGTCCGTCATTCTTCATCATAAGTACTTCCTCTTTCAGCTGTTCTAGGAGCTCCTTGAACTCATTCTCCGGAATCTCTGTTGCTACTTTCTTCATTCTCCTCACCTCCTTGAATTTACAATTCATATCACCTATACTTTTAGATACAGGCACTGCCATGCCAAGTATCAAGAAAGGAGTATGTCCATGAAAAATCACTATTTACAATCTTCTCTTAATGAAGTCATAGATACATACAAAAAAGAAGCCTCTCAGTATTCCCAATACTGTCCAGATGATCTTTTATATGCATTTGATCAACTTTATCAAGCTCAATTGCATGCTTTGGAATCTATTACTAAAATATTGACCAACATTGATTAATTACGCGGGATAGTTTCTTCGCAGACTATCCCTCCATCCAATAGCATGCAATTCACAACTTCAAGCCTTTTTCTATTTTCTTCACATCTATATTCCGAAAGTCTGATCTGTTCCTCAAAATACTTTTTAGCTTCTAACAAAAATTCTTTCTGACTCATCCGCCCTCACCTCCTTACAATGGTCCTGCCATCCGGCAGTAAACCAGCACTACAATCAGGAATAACCCTGCTGCTACCATCCCAGTACCGAATCCAATGAAAAATCCGGTTAGGGTGTCTTTTTGCTTTCGTCTTGCCTTAATACTGTTACTTTTCACTGTTTGTCCCTCCCCTCTACCGCCTAAGCGGTTTCCTCTTTTGTTTCTTCGTTTTTAGGATCTATAGGCGTATACTCATACGGTACGCCTTGTTGGTCGCTAAGTAACTCGATCAGTAGATCCATAGGATTTTTACTAAGTTCTAACATACGACCACCTCCTTATAAAGCGTATGTTCTACGGGTTGTACGTGTTTCCTATAATTTAATT
>UMET01005443.1_pt1 | contig 19813 bp, 17 predicted proteins | sample 1964821 | NCBI WGS metagenome assembly UMET01 (sample SAMEA4836027, study PRJEB28245) | human gut metagenome | biome: gut microbiome; material: fecal sample | place: Denmark | collected 2008
ACCAGATTGAAGATCTGCTGCTCTCCATTCCAGAAAAGACAGTTCTGATCGTGTCTCATCAATTCACCGAAGAAAAACTGGGACAATTTGACCAGATTGTAGATTTTTCTGAATTTGCCGGCTAAACTATAAGCCAAAAATGCAACGAACTTTTATAGGCTCGTTGCATTTTTTTATATTTTTCAACTTTACATGGTTTTATGTTTTTTCATCACCTATCCACGAATGTTTTCCAGAACCTTCACCAAATATTCCCACATTCTCGCTGTAGAGGAAATGGAAAGTTTCTCCTCTGTGGTATGGATATCCTGCATCGAAGGACCAAAAGATACACAATCCAGTCCCGGGATCTTATCATAGAACAAACCGCATTCCAGTCCCGCATGGATTGCTTTCACACTGGCTTCCTTTCCAAACAGTTCCCGATAGGTATCTGCCATCAATTCCCGCAAAACAGAATCTTTTTTATATTCCCATGCCGGATAATCGCCCATAACCGTATATTCTCCACCCAAAAACTCTGTAAGATACTGGATTTTTTCTGAAACATACAGTTTTGCGCTGCCCACGGAACTGCGGATACCACAAGAAGCGCACAGCATACCATCCTCGATTCTCAATACTCCAATATTATTGGAGGTTTCCACCAGTCCTTCAATCTCTCCGCTCATCTTCTCAATTCCATAAGGAATATGCATCAGGAAAAATACCGCCTTTTCTTTACTTGTCATCGTAAGGGCTGAAACTTGCTGTTCTCCCTGAGAAGAAACGCTGATGGTAATTGCCCCATCTGTACCACTGTACTCTTTCCGAAAATCTGCCTGGCAGGATGCGGCATACATTTCCACTGCCTGTCGGTCTTCTGCGTCTGCCACCAGAACTGCTCTGCTCTTTCTGGTAATAGCATTATCCTTTGTTCCTCCCTCCAGATCAACCAGAGCAAAAGTTACCTTCTGTCCCAGTTCATACAGGAATCTTCCCATTAATTTATTGGCATTCGCCCGATTTTTATCAATCTCTGCTCCGGAATGTCCTCCTACCAGACCATCGATCACTACTTCCAGAACTTCTCCTTCCACATCCTGATACGATACTGGAATCTCACTGATGCCAGTCTGACCGCCCGCGCAGCTGATCCAGAGATAACCTTCTTCCTCAGAATCCAGATTGATCATATATTTTCCTTTTAATACAGAAGCATCCAGATCCTTAGCTCCCAAAAGACCGATCTCCTCATCTGTAGTGATCACACATTCCAGAGCCGGATGTTTCAGGGTATCGTCATCCAGAATTGCCATCATGTAAGCCACGGCAATTCCGTCATCTCCCCCGAGAGTTGTCTGATCTGCAGTGATAAAGTCTCCTTCCACCAGAAGCTTCAGACCATCCTTTCTAAAATCATGGGAAGATTCCGGGGTTTTCTCTGCAACCATGTCGCAATGTCCCTGAAGGATCGTCACCGGAGCATCCTCATAACCGGCAGATGCCTTCTTGTAAATAATCACATTGTTATAATCATCCTGATAAACTTCCAGATTTCTTTCCTTCGCAAATGCTACCAGAAAATCACTGATTTCCTTCGTATTTCCTGAACCATGAGGAATCTTACACAGCTCTTCAAAATAATAAAAAATTTTTTCCGGTTTCAAACCGCTTAATACTGCCATATTTTTCTACCTCCTATGGTTTTCATTTTGACATAAGTAAGATAAAAAATCAAGCCATGACATATAGATATACAGATGAGTCCCTATTCATGAGCCACTTCTCCAACAGGAGGTTTGTATGAAACGATTTTTCTTTTTTACCGTTATTTTATCCGCTCTGTTCTACCTTCTCTGTTTTCCGCAGGAAGCCTTCCGCGCCTCGGCAAATGGTCTGAAATTATGGTTTTACACTGTGCTGCCCTCCCTGCTGCCCTTTTTGATCTTGTCCGATTTTCTCATACATACCGGTCTGATTCCCCGAATTCTGGACCATTTCCGATTCTTCTTCCAGAAATTTCTGGGATTGACCTCCTATGGCGGATATGCCCTGTTTCTTGGACTTTTCTGCGGTTATCCCATGGGAGCAAAGCTTACCGCCGATCTTTTTCGAGAAAACAAAATCTCAGAAAATGAAGCCAATTACCTGTTGACTTTTTCCAACAATGCCAGCCCCATGTTTCTGATTTCCTACGTCCTTCTCAACAGCCTGCATATTCAGGGGTATACGCTCACCACGTTCTGCATCCTTTATACCTCCTCGTTTTTTACTTCGCTGCTGTTTCGTTTCCTTTATCACCGTTTCGGGATAGAGCAGGCACCGGCAGAAAAAAAGACGCCCATCCGCTCTTCTCTGGGAAGGCTGATCGACGTCTCTATTATGAACGGTTTTGAAACCATTACCCGACTGGGCGGATACATTATTTTATTTTCCATCGGCGCCTCCATGATCATTCGCCTGACCGCTCACCTGTCCACACTGTCCTGGATTCTTCCCGGAGTAGTGGAAATCACCACTGGCATCCATCTGATCGCCGATTCCGCCGCCGCCTTTCCTCTAAAATACCTTCTGATTCTTACGGTGACCTCTTTTGGCGGTATTTCTACCATAGCACAAACAAAGGGAATGCTCCATGGCACTCCCCTGTCAATCACTGTCTATATTTTTGGAAAAGTAATCAATGCACTGTGCACACTGATTCTGGGAATTTTATTCCTCCTCGTCCAGAGTGTCCTCTGAATCAAAGGAAATATCATCCACCTCTGAAGTCTGAGAAGTAGGCACCTGCGGAGACAGTTCACTTCTGTTTCTGGTCACCACATCATAACAGCTCTGAATGGAAGATAAGAAGGTTCTGTATTTTTCTCCAGAATCATTGATCGCTGTAGACATCACCTGTTCCAGGTTTGCCAGCATATCATCTGTATAAGAAATAGCGCTCAGGCGGATATTGTTGGCATCGATGGTTGCCTCATCCAGAATCTGCTGCGCCTGTTTATTTGCATTGGCAATCGTTTCATTTGCCTGCGCATACGCCTGCTGCATAACTTCATGCTGACTTACCATTTCTTTCGTCTTAGCCTGAGCTTCTGCGATCAAACCGTCTGCTTTCGCCTGTGCATCTGCCAAAATAGCGTCTTTATTGCTGATAATCTTCTGATATCTTTTGATCTCATCAGGAGTTTTCAGCCGAAGTTCTCTCAAAAGTTCTTCCAGTTCTTCTTTATTTACAACAATCTTTGTGGTAGACAGCGGTTGATATTTACAGCTTTCCACAAACTCTTCAATTTCTTCAATAATCTGTTCAATTCTGCTGCTCATAATGCTTCTCTCCTTAATTATTTTAAACTAAATTTTCTATGTACTTCTTCAACAACAAATTCCGGTACAAACTTAGATATATTTCCACCGAAAGCAGCCACTTCTTTTACTGTAGTGGAACTGAGATATGCATATTCCAGACTGGTTGTCAAAAACATGGTGTCAATATCAGGCGCCAACACTCGGTTTGTCTGAGCCATCTGAAGCTCATACTCAAAATCCGTAATGGCTCTCAGCCCCCGGATGATCACCTTTGCGCCGCATTGTCTGGCAAATTCTACCGACAGCCCACTGAATGACCGTATTTCTACATTCGGCAGATTTTTTGTCGCTTTCTCTAATATCTTAACACGTTCTTCTACAGAAAACAACGGACTTTTTGTAGAATTGTGCAAAACGCCGACAATTACTTTGTCAAAAAGCTGCGCTCCACGAGAGATCACGTCCAGATGTCCCTTGGTTACCGGATCAAAAGATCCCGGATATACTGCTGTTGTCATACTTCTTCCCCCTTCTTGAAAAACAGGTGGCGATTCGTCTTATAACGTTTTTCTTTCACAAGCTCATATCCCATCTGCTCCGCTTCCTCCACAATGCCTGTAAGAGATGCTTCCACAATGATCAAAGTATCCTCGTCCACCAGGGAAGTATCACGCAAAACTTCCAGCACCTGAAGTTCCAGCCCTTTATCGTAAGGCGGGTCCATAAAAATACATTGAAAAGGAGATTCTCCATCCATTTTTTTCACTGCTGCTGCCGCATCCTGCACAAACACATGAGCCTGTCCTGCCAGGCGGGTAAAGTTCAAATTCTCCCGGATACAGTCCGCCGCTTTCCTCTGCTGTTCTACAAACACACAAAAATCAGCACCCCGGCTCAAAGCCTCAATGCCGATTGCCCCGCTTCCCGCAAACAGATCAAGGAACCTGCAGTCCGCCAGATATGGCTGAAGCATATTAAATAAAGTTTCCTTGATTCTGTCTGTGGTCGGTCGGGTTTCCATTCCTTCGATTGTTTTTAAACGTAAACTTCTTGCTTTTCCTGCTATTACTCTCATAAATTATTTTATCTGTTCTCTCCATTCCAGATCCCCACGTTCCAATCCCAGAATCAAAGATTCGGCTGTGGCTATATTCGTAGCCACGGGAATATTATACCGGTCGCAACAACTGGCAATCTCATATACGTTGGGTTCCTTAGCATTTGTCATGTTTGGATTGTGAAATAAAATCACCAGATCCATCGCATTTCTCTCTATCATCGCTGTAAACTGCTTATCCCCTCCAACAGATCCCGCCAGAAACTTGTGTACATGCAGATTCGTCACTTCTTCTATTCTGCGCCCGGTAGTACCTGTTGCATAAATCTCATGTCTTGCCAAAATCCCCTTATAAGCAATGCAAAAGTCCTCGATCAGACTCTTTTTGCTGTTATGTGCAATTATCCCAATATTCATGCTAAAACCGCCTTCTCCTGAAAATTTAGCTTTATTATATCAAATCTTCCCATGTACTTCAATTGTTTTTGTGATTTTTTGACAAAGAAACAAAATCACAAACATAACCAGAAACTGCCAGTGTATTTTTATTTCTATTTCACATACTATCAGCGTAACAACAAGTTACAACAAAAACCGATGTAAGGAGGAAATCAAAATGTCTAAGAATTCTACAAACACAGCAGCAGTACCTGAAGCAAAAGGAGCATTAGACCGTTTCAAATTCGAGGTTGCCAACGAACTGGGAGTGCCTCTCACAGATGGTTACAACGGAAACCTGACTTCCAAACAGAACGGTTCCGTAGGCGGCTATATGGTGAAAAAAATGATCGAGAACCAGGAAAGACAGATGTCTCAGGGTTCCGGTATGGGAAGCAACATGTAATCCTTCCCTTTTAACAAAACTTTTCACAGCGTAAAAAATCAGTTTTTTATGCCATGAAAAAGAAAGGAACTGCCGCACTGAACTTTAAACATCCAGTTGCTGCAGTTCTTTCTTTTTCATACGTAGCTTTTATAATTCAAAACTTCCGGTCACGTCATTGTTGATCACATAATAAGCCGCACACTCTTCTGGTTTTACATAGATTTTTACATCTACAAGATCTCTTACTTTATTGCCCAGATCTTTTGTCCAAATTGTTTTCACTCTTTCCATGAGATCTTTGTCCAGAATCTCTCTTCCGGCGAACTGCAGATAAATCTCCTGTGTCTTTGCCGGTGTCTTCTTTGCAGGTGCTTTCTTCGCTGGAGCCTTCGCAGATGTCTTCGCTTCTGCTGCCTGAGTTTTTACAGATGCTTCCTGTTTTACTGCTTCTGCTTTTACTTCTGTCTTTTTCTCCACAGCAGATTTTGTTGTCGCTCTCGTCACTACTTTTCTGGCTGCCATATTTTCCTTTCCTCCTCAACATCATTTTACATTACTTGTGTAGTTTACTCCTTATTCGCGAAATTTGCAAGTTATTCCACACTTTTCATAGACTCTACCATATCCAGCTTTCTTAACTTAAAATGCATAAACAAATTTACCAAGAAAGAAAACAGGAAAGTCAGTACAATACTATATAAAAAACTGGTGAATTTGATGTTCCTTCCAAACATCATAATATCGATCTCTGCTGTGAGAATCACAAACCGATGAAGAATCAATCCAAAAATCACGCCTACCATGGCTCCGATTACTGTAAGAACCACATTTTCCCGGAAAACATACTGGGAAACTTCCATCTCATAGAATCCCAGAACTTTCAACGTTGCCAGTTCTCTTCTCCGCTCGCTGATATTAATATTATTCAGATTATACAGTACTACAAAAGCCAACATTCCGGCAGCGATCACGATCACATAAATCACCGAATCCATGCTCTTTAACATATCGGCAATCCTGTCATTGATAGAACTTAAAAAGGAAACGTTCAAAACACCGGCAAGCTCCATATAACGACTCTGAAATGCTTCTTCAAATTCTTCTGTATTTTCCGTATTGACAGTAAGAATCTCCGAATATTCCGGCGCTTCCCCATATAATTTCTCATATACGGCAGGAGACATATACACGTAATGATAAAAATAATTTTCCACAATATGGCTGACAGGAATCTCTACCCGCTTCGTCTCCCCATCTTTGAGATAAATGGTATCTCCCTCCTCCACGGAGAGAAGTTTCGCCAGTTTTTCAGTGATGATCACTCCATCTTCATCCAGCTCATATACTTCCTTTGATATCCTGTTCTTCAGATTGACAAATTTACTGAATTTTTCCAGATCAGAAGCAACAACCATGTAGGAGCTCTTTTCTTTATCTCCGTATCCCACATCCACCGAAGATTCCAGCGCCTCCATCCATTCTGTCACCTGCGGGTCTTTCTGAACAGTTTCCAACACCTGCTTTCTTTCCTCTTCACTGCTGCTCATATCCAGATTCACCGCTCCTGAATAAATCCTGATCTCACCAAACTGTTTTTCGCCGATTGCCATGATAGAATCCCGAAGTCCAAATCCCACCATAAGCAGCCCCATACAACCGCCAATCCCCAGTACTGTCATAAAAAATCTTTTCTTGTAACGGAACAGATTTCTTGCTGTCGCCTTATTGGAAAAGCTCAAACGCTTCCATATCGGAGAGATTTTCTCCAGCAAAATTCTTTTTCCGGATTTTGGCGCTTCCGGGCGCATCAGAGCTGCCGGAACTGCTTTCAGTTCCCTCCAACTGGCCACGCCTGCCGCAAGCACCGTCACCCCTACCGCCAATACAGTAGACGACACAGAATAGTTTACATACAAGGGCGCTTTAACTACCGGAAGATTATTATATAAAATACCATATGCATTGATGATAATCACCGGAAGCGTCAGCTGACCGCCGATCAGTCCAATGATACTGCCGGTAAAGCTGGCAAGAAAGGCATACCACAGATACTTTCCTGCAATAGCTCCCCTGCTGTATCCCAATGCTTTCAAAGTACCAATCTGGGTTCTGTTTTCCTCCACCATTCGAGTCATCGTGGTAAGGCAGATCAGCGCTGCTACCAGAAAGAAGATCACCGGAAATACTTTCCCGATTGCTTCGATTCTCTGGGCATCCTGTTCGTACTCTACATACGTCTGAATGGAATCTCTGCCTAAAACGTACCATACCGGCAGTTCCAGCTCATCCAATTCCTTCTGAGCATCCGCCACCTCTTCTTCTCCATTTTCGATTTCTTCTCTGGCATCTTCTGACTGACGCTCAAACTCTTCCCGGGCGTCCTGCAGTTCTTTTTCTTTCTCCTTCAACGTATTTTTCGCTTTGCGGATCTCTTTTTCGCCTTTTTGAAGCTGTTCCTGTCCCTGCATTAGCGCAGTCTCCCCCTGCGCAAGCTCTCCTCGTTTGGCATCCAGAAGTTTTTGGGCGTCCTGCAGCTTCGCTTCGCCCTGGCGGATCTGTTCTTCGCCCTCATCCAGCTCTGCTTTCGCCCCATTCCACTGTTCTTTTCCCTGTTCCAGCTGTTCCCGCGTAACTGCTAACTGAGCTTCTCCCTGGGTAAGCGCTTTCATCCCTGCATCATATTGCTGAATACTCTCCTCCGTTTGAAGAATCACCGTCTCCAGAGAGACCGACTGCTCCTGCAATTTTGCAAGCGCCACAGCAATCTGAGAAATTCCCTTCTGTACTTCTTCCATCTGTCCCTTCAGAGACTCCAAAAGAATGGGATCCTGTTCTTCCTCCGGCAGCTGCAGGATACCGTCATATTGCCGTTGAAACTCTCCCAACTGCCCTTCCAACACTGTTTTCTGCTCCTGCATCGCCACAGACTGTTCCTTTAACAAAGCCAACTGATTTTTCATCTGCCCCAGCTTTTCCCTTCCAGTCTCTACCTGCTGAGTCATAGCTTCCAACTGGCTTCTCGTCTCTGCCAACTTCCGGCTGCCTTCTTCCAGAGCAGAAAATCCTGCTTCCAATTCCTGCCCTTTCGCCGTCAACTCCTGTTTTCCAGCTTCCAGCTCTCCTTTTTTCTGCGCTAACACTGCCGCCTGACTTTCCAGCTCCCCTGCTGCGGCATCTATCTGCGCTTTTCCGTCTTCCAGCTTCTTGCTTTCCTCTTGCAACTGGCTCTTCGCTGTCTCCAGCTCTTTTTCTTTTTTCTTCAGCTCCTTTTTCCCTTCTTCAAGCTGTTTTTCCCCATCCTTTAGTTCTTCTTCCCCGTCTGTCAGCTTGCTCCGGGCATCTGCGATCTCTTCCCGCGCCTTGTCGATGTCCTCCTGACCATCTCCCCGAATCTCTCCGTAACGTATCTCACACCGGGTATCCGAAAGATCTTCCAGACGCTTTTTCACTTCTTCCACAACATCCTTATACCCGTTGCTGTAACAGATTTCTTTTTCCGCTCCCTCCACCGACAAATAAATTTCGGTGTAGGCATCCATGGAAAACGCTTCCTCCGGCACCATAGCGAAACCGCCTACCGTACCATTTCCAATAGTACTGGTTCCGCGATCAATACTCAGATAAAAAGGGCTGGTCCCCTGTCCTACAATCGTAAATTCTGAAATGCTCAGTATATCCTCTATGGGATTATCTTCCTCCCCGGAAAAAACCTGCACCTTATCCCCAATCTGATACCCATAATCCTGAAAAAAATCCCGGTCCAGAAAAATCTCATCCGCTTTTTCCGGCAGACGTCCTTCTTCTACAGTCACCTGATTCAAATCCGGCGTAAGGGTCATCAGATGAAGAACCGGCTGAGAATTCGGCAGTTGGCAGAGAACATCCTGACTGTAAGAGGGATTGACCGATTGCACTCCCTCTATCTTTTTCAGTTCTTCCACATCCTCATCCGTCAGCCCAAGCGTCCCCAGCACCCGGATATCCATCAGTTCTGCCTGATCATAATAAAGATCCGCCGACAATTCCATATCCGGACTGGCAGCACGGATTCCTGAAAAAAATGCCACTCCCAGCATCACAATCACCAGAATGGAAAGAAAACGATTATGACTGCTTTTTACTTCTCTCAAAAAATCCTTTATCAGAATATGTTTTTTCTTCATACTATCACCACTCGATCGTTTCCACAGACACGGGATGCTCATTGATCACTGAAGATTTCACACGACCGTTCTTAATTTTTATTACCCTGTCTGCCATAGGCGTGATCGCTGTATTGTGGGTAATCACGATCACTGTCATTCCCTTCTTACGGCAGGTATCCTGCAGCAGTTTTAAAATAGCCTTTCCCGTCAGATAATCCAGCGCTCCTGTCGGTTCATCACACAAAAGTAGCTTGGGATTTTTTGCCAAAGCTCTGGCAATCGCCACTCTCTGCTGTTCTCCACCGGAAAGCTGCGCCGGAAAATTATGTATTCTCTCTCCCAGTCCTACCTCTTCCAATACTGTTTTGGCATCAAGAGGCTCCTTACAGATCTGCGTGGCAAGCTCCACATTTTCCAAAGCTGTGAGATTCTGCACCAGATTATAAAACTGAAATACAAACCCGATATCATTTCTCCGATAAGCCGTCAGCGCCCGATTCCGGTAGCCGCTGATATCTTCTCCATCCACCACCACGGTTCCTCCATCGCAAGTATCCATCCCTCCGAGAATATTTAATACGGTGGTTTTTCCGGCGCCGCTGGGACCCACCACCACTGCAAATTCTCCTTTTTCTATAGAAAAAGTAATGCCGTCTACGGCTCTGATCTCCACCTCGCCCATATGGTAAACTTTCGTCACATCCTTCATGGTCACAATCGTGCTCATAGCCAACCCCTCCCACTCTCTGTACTACAGTCCCAGATCCTCGATCTGACGGCTGGTATACTGTTTTAATTTTTCTTTTAATCTCTGATTCTGTGGAAGCTCCAACTGAAAATCCAGAGACAAAATCTCACCGGCTGCCTCACTGGCATTTTTCATGATAGACGCGTCCCGAAAAATATCTGCAATCCCAAATTCCAGAACACCGCTTTGTTTCACACCAAACAAATCTCCCGGTCCCCGAAGTTTCAGATCTTCCTGGGCAATGTAAAACCCGTCGTTGGACTGATTTAAAATCTGCAGCCTCTTTGATTTCTCCGCCTGATCCTTTCCATGGACAAAAATACAGTAAGACTGAAATTCTCCTCTTCCTACCCGTCCCCGAAGCTGGTGAAGCTGGGCGAGACCGAAACGCTCTGCATTTTCCACCATCATTACCGTGGCATTGGGAACATTCACTCCCACCTCCACCACTGTCGTAGATACCAGAACCTGGATTTTCCCAGAAGAAAATTCTTCCATCACCTGATTCTTTTCTTTCGGTTTCATCTGTCCGTGAAGAATCTCCACTGTAATATCTGAAGGTAAAATCCGGCGCAGAGTTTCAGCATAATCCAGAACATTCTCCCCTTCCATGCCCTCACTCTCTTCCACCATGGGACAGATCACATACACCTGTCTGCCTTCCCTCACCTGATTTTCTATGAAACGGTACGCTTTCGGGCGATAACTGGTATCTACCACACAATTCTTGATGGGAAGACGGCGGGCAGGAAGTTCATCAATCACAGAAATATCCAGATCTCCATACAGGATAATCCCCAGCGTTCGGGGAATTGGTGTAGCACTCATGACAAGAACATTGGGCTTATTTCCTTTTGTGGAGAACATTTCTCTCTGCCGCACACCAAACCGATGCTGTTCGTCAGTGATAACGAGAGATAAACTCTCATACTCCACCTTTTCCTGAATCAACGCATGGGTTCCCACGATCATCCGCACCTCACCGGAAGCAATCTTTGCGTAAATCTCCCTTTTTTCCCTGACAGTGTTGGAACCCGTAAGAAGAATGGGACGATATGCCTCCAGAAGATGATTTTCTTCCAGCAGCTTCGTAAGCGCCTCATAATGCTGACGGGCGAGAACCTCCGTGGGAACCATCACAGCGCTCTGATATCCGTTTTCCGCCGCCATGATCATGGCCAGAAAGGCGATGATCGTCTTACCGCTTCCCACATCTCCCTGTACAAGCCGCGCCATCAGCCGTTCTCCCCGCAGATCTCTCTCGATCTCATACCACACATTCTGCTGGGCTTTTGTCAGTTGATAGGGAAGCGATTCCATCACTTCTTCCGTTTTCCAGACTTCTTTCATGCGATAGTGATTTTCTTCCGTTCCTGTTTTCTCTTTCAAGTGCTGCAGCGCCAGGATAAACAGAAAAAATTCGTCAAACGCCAAGCGATTTCTTGCCTCCAGATAATGTTCCTGATCTTTTGGAAAATGAATCTGCTGAATGGCAAAATTATATTCCGCCAGTTTTCTCTCGATACGAATCTCTTCTGGAAGATAATCCTGTTCCAAATCCATCTGCTCCAGCGCTTCCCCCATCATCTTTGTCACCAGATTGTTTGTAAGTCCTGCCGTAAGCCCATAAATCGGCTGCATACTGTGCAATTTCTGCTCATACGCTGCCGGCGTATACATTTCTGGATGTTCCAGCACCCGCTGACCATTTTTCACTGCCATCTTTCCACGAAACACCATCGTCATTCCCCGTTTCAGGGTATTTCTCAAAAAAGGCATATTAAACCAGGTAAGCTTGCATCTTCCTGTGGGATCACTGATCACCGTAGAAATCACAGTGAGATTCCTGATCCGCTTCACCTCCACACTGCCGGTAATCGTACCAGTGACCGCCGCCTTCTCCTGATCTTTCACTGCTCCGATCGCCTGCGGCTCCCGAAAAATATCATAATCCCGGGGATAATACCGAAGCAGATCGCCCACTGTCCTCACTTCTATCTTTTGAAATAATTTCTCTGTCTTTTCTCCTATCCCTTTTAACACCCGGATAGATTCTGTCTCTCTCATCTCACTTTGCTCCAAACCAAAAGGGCGCCGCAAAACCTGACAAAATCCGGCTCCACAACACCCTCCTCATATATTTTTTATATTTTCTATTCTACAGATATGATACAGTAATAAATCGGCTGTCCGCCACAGTTCACTTCCACATCACAGAAATCATACATCTCTTCCAGCTCTTCTCCCAGCTTTTCTGCTTCTTCCTGAGAAAAATCCTCACCGTAATAAATACTGATCAGCTCAGATTCATCATCCACCATGGCCTCGACAGACTCTTTTGCCACGGATACCACATCTCTGCCTACAGAAAGCATTCCGTGATCGCCGATTCCCATGATGTCACCCTGATGGATCTCTTTATCATCAATGTGCGTATCCCGTACTGCATATGTGATCTGTCCTGTTTTTACCCGCTGAATCTCTTCCAGCATCGCTTTTTCATTTTCCTCTGCAGATTTTTCCGGTACAAAATTAATCACTGCAGTGATTCCCTGAGGTACCGTCTTTGTGGGAATTACCACAATATTTTTATCCTTCGTCAAAGCTTTCGCCTGATTTGCCGCCAGAATAATATTCTTATTGTTCGGGAAAATGAAAATCGTATCTGCATTTACCCGGGCAATGGCATTGAGCATATCCTCCGTACTTGGATTCATCGTCTGACCGCCTTCGATCAGATAATCCACACCCAGATCCCGGAAAATCTCTCCGAATCCTTCGCCGATAGATACAGAAATAAATCCTACTTCTTTGCGAGTCTTCTGAGCATCTTCCTCTGCCTGCTTTGCCGCTACCTTTTCCGCATCCTTAATAAGTTTCTCCTGATGTTCCTCACGCATATTATCAATCTTGATTCTGGACAGAGAACCAAACGTCAAAGCTCTCTGAATCGCCAGTCCCGGATCATTCGTATGTACGTGAATCTTAACGATCTCATCGTCTGCCACGCACACAATAGAATCACCGATAGAACTCAGATAACTCTTGAATTCCACTTCATCCTGCTCTGTAAACTTCTTATCCAGAACAACAATAAATTCCGTACAATAACCAAATTTAATATCGGCTTCTGCCTGCGGAGAAATCTTCACTACTTTTGCAGACTCTCCTGCGTCAAAAGTCAGGTCAATCTCCTTGCCCATAAATGCATCAAAAGCGCCTTCCAGCACTACCATCAAGCCCTGTCCGCCGGAATCCACCACACCGGCTTCTTTCAGTACCGGCAGCATCTCCGGCGTTCTCTGAAGCACGCGGTTTCCTTCTGCCAGAACATCTTCAAAAAAGCTCTGAAGATCCTCTGCATCTTCTGCAAGCTCCAGCGCTTTGTCCGCCACACCTCTGGCAACGGTAAGAATCGTACCTTCCTTCGGTTTCATAACCGCCTTATACGCAGTTTCCACACCTTTGTCAATGGCTCTGGCAAGCGTTACTGCATCCAGTTCCTCATGTTCCCGGATTCTCTTGGTAAATCCCCGAAGTAGCTGAGAAAGAATAACTCCTGAGTTTCCTCGCGCTCCTCTCAAAGATCCAGAAGAAATAGCCTTCGCCAGCGTCTCCAGTGTCAGATCTGTAATTCCATTTACTTCCTTTACTGCTGACATAATTGTGAGAGTCATATTCGTTCCGGTATCTCCATCGGGAACAGGAAATACATTCAGTTCATTGATCCATTCTTTTTTTACTTCCAGATTCTTAGCTCCTGCCAGAAACATCTTGGCAAGCAGTTTGGCATCTATTGTATTCATCGCTACCTAAAGCTCCTCCTTCATTAATCTATCACCCGGACACCTTCTACCAGAATATTGATCTTTTCAATCTCAATACCGGTCAAGGCTTCAACTTTGTACTTCACATTGGCTATCAGGTTATCAGCAACTGCATGGATGCTCACACCATAAGCCACGATCACATGGAAATCCAGAGAAATCTTATTATCATTTAAAGTAACATTGATTCCATGTCTGAGACTGTCTTTTCTCAAAAGCTTTACCAGACCGTCTTTCATATTCACAGCAGCCATGCCTACAATGCCAAAGCATTCCACCGCAACGCTGCCGGCGCATGTAGCGATCACATCTGAATTAATGGTAATTTCTCCCAATGCGGTATTTATACGCCCTTTCATAGGTTATCCTCCATTTCTATTTTCACTCTACAGCATCTGTACAGACACTCTTTTATAATTCATCTTTTCCTCTGATATGAACTATACTGTATGTATTATAACCTGTTTTGCCGGAAAAAGAAATAATAATTTGAAAAATTTATATTTTTACTTGCAAAAAGATTTTTCTTCTGTTAAAATAACTAATGTTGCTAATCTATATAGGTCTGTCAGATTTTGGATGTCAGATCAGGGACTGATTGAAAGCCCCGAAAGAGGTTATAGATATGTATGAAAAATATTGGTTAAGGAGGTGCAGTTATGGCAAAGTGTGCGATCTGTGAAAAAGGTGCTCATTTCGGAAACAACGTGAGCCATTCCCATAGAAGATCTAACAAAATGTGGAAATCCAATGTAAAATCTGTAAAGGTTAAGGTTGACGGTGGAGCAAAGAAGATGTATGTATGTACTTCTTGCCTGAGATCCGGTAAAGTTGAAAGAGCATAATATTTGCATTCCTTAACGTTGATGATTTCATAAAAAACTGCCGCTTTGATGCGGCAGTTTTTTTATTCCGATACCCTTTGTTGCCTGATCTCTAGCAGATCATCAATCGCAAGTTCCGGCGCCATAGTATAAAACCTAAACACTCTTTTTTCACAATCAGCGTAAGCATTTCCATTACACTTTAATTTCTATAACCCAGATAATGTTCTCATCACCAAATCTACATCTTTATTCTCAAGTTCCTGTATAATATGGAGATACGTTTTTTGTGTAGTTGTCATACTGGCATGTCCCAATCTCCGAGCCACACTGGCAATCGATACTCCTGCAAATAGTAACAAAGAAGCATGCGTATGCCGTAATCCATGAATAGATATCTCTGATATCCCACATGATTTACAATGTCGGGTAAGTACATTATTCACAGTTGAGTTATATATTTTTTCTGTTCCCACAAAAATAGGTTGATCTGGCTGAAGATTTTTAATCAACTCAGAAAACTTCACTACTATCTGCCAGTCAATTTGTATCTTTCTTACGGAAGATTTATTTTTTGTAGGCAGAAAACCACCATTACCTTTGTAATCCCACGTCTTACTGATTGATAATGTTTGCCTTGCAAAATCAAAATCTTCTGGTGTAATCGCGAGCGCTTCTGAAAACCGAATCCCAGTCTTTGCCACCAACAAAATAAGCCAGTCCCAATTTGGAGTATCTTTAATATCAAGATCGGCAATTAATGTATGAAGTTCAAATTGATTCAGATATTTTATCTTCTTTGTTCTTGGTGTTTTACCTTTGATAATTGCTTTTCGTGTTGGATCTCTCGCAAGCAGCCCCTCATCAACAGCATCAAGAATTGCTCCTTTTAACTGATGATGAAAGTCTAAGGTTGTCTGACGCTCATGTTCTTTTGCATAATCATTCAAAAGCTGCTGATATACTGTTCTCGTCAATTCAGAAATTTTTACCGTTGGAATCAATTTTTCAACCCATTTTTGAGTCATCAAATACTTTGCCAGTGTAGCTTCTCTTATCGCACCTTTTTTATATACCTCTATCCACTGTGCATAATATTCATAAAATAATGCTGATTTATCCATATCATTAAGCATAAGTTCCCTCCATTTCCAGAAATACTTACGCTGATACAAACAGCTACGCTGTCAGTAATAATGGTTTTACTTCCTCATCTAAAACTCGTCTCAGTTCCTCCATCATTTTTTTATAAAATTTGAATTTTGGCAGAGCTCTTTCCTGTATATTTTTGTAACTGGTATAATCAACCGTCGCCTTTATAGCACTTTCATTAAGAATTTCTCCATTCTGATAATGCAGAGCCGCATGCATTACCTCATCTTTAGATGCATACCAGGTAATGCAAAAATCAGAAACAATCCGATCAATACAATCCTGTTTCATATTATCAACTATATGAAGGATAGATTGCCCTCGATATCTGGTATCATCATTCTCAATGTTTTCTATAAGATTTGACATAATGTTTGCTATCTTTGGATTATCTTTTCGCAAATCTTCAACATATTCTTTTATCTCAACAAGTTTCTTCTGACGCTCTTCCGGTGTAATATCCTCCTCGCTGTCTGCTGGTGTAATAATATTCTGAATAAGACTAATAATATATTCATAATCTATTCTGGTATTACTATATGCCATCAATTCATATTCCTGATCAATGTCCTCGCCTTCTGTTCCAATCGTACCAGAATCTTCTCCTTTTTCTGCCCTTATTTCTTCTAATGCATTTTTATAATGTCCCGAATAATCGTAATACTCTTCTTCTGTAATGCCATATTCTTCTAACATACTTTCGTCATATTTTGTGAAAGATTTAAGTTGTGCAAATAAACCGTCAAATGTCTGAAAGATCTTAACAAAAATTTTCTTCTCTTTCAAAGACATTCCCGGAACTTCTGATGGTTTTTCAGCTGATATCCGAAGAGCTGCTAATGCTTTTCGAAATGCTGGTTCTATTTCATCCCATTCTGCCACAATTGCTTCTTTTGTACCACCCGCAGAATATAATTTTACCGCATTGTCAACAGACTCTTTGAAAAGTATCGGAGCTTGAAAAGTGACAATTTGTCCATATGTTTTGTTTTTATCAAAAATTCGATTGGTTCTCGAAAATGCCTGAATCAAATCATGAGGGCCCATAGGCTGTCTGTCCATAAAAATTGTAGACATACAAGGAGCGTCAAATCCAGTCAGCAACCGATCTACAACAATCACCAGATCCAACTGCTCATTTCTACTTTTATATTTGGGATCTTTTCTTGCAAGACGCTTATTTAAGTTTGCATTATATCCTTGTATCTGAGCTAAATCGAATTTTGTTTCAAACATCCGATTATAATCATCCAGCGATTTCTGCATTTTATCCTGATTAACTTTTGCCCCCTCCTCATTCTCTGTCACCGAATAGGTAATCGCAAACTTCGGAAAATCTGGAAGTATCTGTTTTATTTTTTCATCGATCACAAGCTCTGTTTCTCCATTTTTTACACGCGTCAATAATTCATAATATTTCTGCGCTCTCTGAATGGAACTTGTAGTAAGCATCCCCTCATACGTTTGTCCCTTACCATTTTGAATCCCCAATTTATGAGAAGACTTATTCAAAATTACATCCAATACTTTCAACATATGCGTTTCATTTTCATAAATACTGCTGTCTGTCTCATCTTGCATATCTTTGGGTCCATCATGTTCCACTTGAAATCCCAACACCGCTTTGTCATGTATTGCGTTCTGAATCGTATATCTATGTAAGTGTTTTCCATACAAATCTTCTGTAGTTCTTGGAAGATCCCCTTTCTGCGGATATGAGTTTTCTGCAAACCTGGGTGTACCTGTAAAACCATACCACAAAGATCTTCCAAAAAATCTTTCCAATTCTCTTTTTGTTCCTGGCGTAACTGCGCGATGACACTCATCCACCACAAACGCAATTCGCAGATTTTTGATTTTCTGATATTCCTGTGTATCTTCTTTCAATTTCTTACTAATCAAAATCTGTAATTTCTGAATCGTGGTAACAATTACTCGACGATCATCTGATTTTAATTTCTTTTTCAAATCATTAACGTGATTTGTTTCATCCACATCTACCAGATCATTATTTGCATACGCCTGAAATGCCATGGTAGTCTGCGTATCCAGATCCTTCCTGTCAATCAAAAAAATAGCTTTGTCAATTGCCGGAATATCCATCAAAAGATTTCTCGTCGCTTTATAAGACGTTAACGTTTTTCCCGATCCCGTTGTGTGCCATACATACCCAGATTCTCCTCGTTTTGAAGCTTCTCTAATCGCTTCTATCGCATGTATTTGATACGGTCGAAGCAAAATTAATCGTTTGGCATCCTCATCCAATACCGTATATCTGGCAATCATTTCATGAGCTTTTGGAATGGACAACACACTTTTCGCAAAATCAAGATAATCTGAAACAGGATTATTTTCCTCATCCAACCAGCCACTAACAAATTTAAAATTCAATTCTGTATCACTGGCAGCCGAAAAGTATTTCGTATCAACTCCATTACTTATAACAAACATTTGGATTGCAGAAAAAATCCCGGTGAATTTTCCTTCTCCAATATATTTTTTGATTTGCTCAAAACCTTCTTTATATGAATGCTGCTTATTCTTTAACTCAATATGAATCATCGGAAGACCATTGATCATAAGCGTTACATCAAATCGCCGATCCCGAACAGAAATATTTGGTTCTTCATCCGAATTTATTGCACTATACTGATTGATAACTTCATAAACACTGCTCCCTCCTGCAATATGTTCATGATTCATCACCACTAAATGTAAACGCTGTGTATCTCGCTGTACATGAACTTGAACCCTTCCATTTTCTCCAACCAACCACTCTCCTGCTTTGTAAAATGAGGAAAACTGTAACTGATTTTTAACTTGTTCAAATTCTGTTTCCGATAAACCTTCTCCATTTAAGCGTTCCTTATTATTTTGTTCCAAAATATACTTGAAATTTTTCCACAGATCCTCTTCCGTTTTCAAATCTCCTCGATACGTCCATTGAGAATCTCCATAAACCAACTGATCAATCAGATTTTTCTCTATCATAGACTCTAATTCTGGCATAACATCTCCCCCTTTTCATTAGTTTTTTTGCCATCTTAAATACATATCGCAGTAAATTTTATCTCTTTATCTCTTTATCTCTGAAAAAAAACATATTTTAATCGCTATCTTCCAATATAACACTTGCATTTCTCAGTAAAACAGTTTAAAATATCCTTATTTTTCACACCTTTACTTTTCCATTTCTGTAGTAATATATTTTTCACACGATTTCAAGAGAATTTTCAGCCGTTTTTGTTTCCGCTGGTGAAGGGTGATGAGGTTGTCGAGATTGTTGAAATATATCCCGATTACCTGTTGCTCGTCATACTTTGGTGTAAGAACATCAATATCATTTATTGCTGCTTTCGACAAACTTGGAACACCAGTTGACTCATCTTTCTTTTTCCAATCAATTCTTTGAAAAAGATCAAAAGCAAAATTCAATGCTACATTTTCCCTTGGAATAGCGTAAAACAGCGTATCTACGGTCCAAAATGGAGCTTTGAGAATATATGGATTATCTATCGTACCTTTTCTACCAATACCAATAGCGTCTTCATCATAAGATAATGCTTCGCTTACACTAAGCATATATCCACCAGTTCCATAGACTGGAATAGTACCTTCTGATAAATGTTTATAATCTCTGCCACTACAAACATTGACAACATCCCCCAACTTACGCTGTTCCCAATCGTTTGCCCTTCTTTTTTGCAATTATAATCACTTACGATGATATACAGTTATCTCCATTTTTTTCTATATTTCCGCTTGAATGATATGTCCAAAATTCATTTCATCCCTAAAAAGATCATATACATATGCTGAGCTTTCTAAATATAATCCTGTTTCTTTATCTTGCAATTTTTCGAATACTTCTGAATTATAAAATTTATTCATAGCTTCATCGTACTCTATGTTCTGATCTGTAGTAAGCATATCAACAATATCCTGA
>UMET01012934.1_pt1 | contig 19483 bp, 14 predicted proteins | sample 1964821 | NCBI WGS metagenome assembly UMET01 (sample SAMEA4836027, study PRJEB28245) | human gut metagenome | biome: gut microbiome; material: fecal sample | place: Denmark | collected 2008
TCCATTTTTCCGGACAGACGGCTTCGCCGCAACGGAATATTCACTGGGGAAGGATGCCATCCTTTCCCACAGGCGGCAGATATATTCCTTCCGCCGCCCTGCGGATCTTTGGCAGCATCTCACAGATCTCCCAGCGGTTATTCAGCTCTTCCAGATATTCCGGATCCTCTTTTTCCAGTCTTTCTGCGATCTGCACCGCCAGGCGGAGGTTATTCCGTGCCATGTAGTTGGTATAGGTATTGTCCGTCAACCGCTGTTTGTACTCATCCGGTCCGATCACATCACGGATATGGCATACCCTGCCATCCTCGTCCCATTCCACACGGTCTGCCCAGAATACTGCAGTAGCCAGAATGATCTCATCGCCCCACTGCTTCATGAACTCTTCATCACCAGTAGCCTGATAATATTTCCATACGGCATGGCTGATATCTGCTGAGATATGCAGTTCCTTTTTCCCGGTATAGATGGCGGTTCTCTCCCCTGTCTGCGGATCTGCCATGCCTCTTTCCGGGGTGGTCTCCCCGTACTCCGGTCTGGCAGCCTCCCAGGGATACATGGCTCCCTTATATCCGTTTCGGTATGCCTTGGTCTTTGCTCCCTGTAAGCCCCTGCCACGGTAGATGAGCAGACGCTTTGCCTCCGCAGGTTCTGTCAGGAGAAAGAAGGGGAGGATACACATCTCGGTATCCCAGAAGCAGTGTCCCTTAAAATCCTCCCCGGTCAGTCCCTTTGCCCCGATGCCTACGGTATCGTCTTCCCGGTCTGCCATGATATTCAGATGGTACAGGGCAAACCGTATGGCAAGCTGGTCGTAATCATTCTCTCCACGGATCAGGATATCATTCCTGTTCCAGAATGTTTTCCACTCCTTCTGGCTGCGCTTTTTTAAGACGTCATATCCTGCTTCCAGATATTCCAGTGTCTTTTTCCTGCCTCTGCTGCAGGTGTCCCATGCCTTTTCCCTCTCGGCTCCGGGATCCCGGTCGGTAAATACGGTACAGATCTTGTCCACGACAAAGCTCTCCCCCGCAGGCACTTCCGCCTCCGCTATGATTACTGCGTACCGCTGGCCGATCAGCGGAGTTTTCTTTGGATGGATGGGACTGCCGTTTAAGGCAAAACGGTGTCCGCAGTACTGCAGCACATGGATCTTCGATTCCCCGGTCACCGTATGGTATTCCATCATCTTCTCCTTGTGCATCCGTGCTTCCACTTCGTGGAAGTGCTGTGTGCCGTTGTTGGTCATTCTCCCGTTGATCCCGCTGATGATCTTCACCTTCACATTCCGGTGATATGGCATGATCCGGACTCTGGATGCTATGACGTGTTTATCCGCCAGGGATACGAAACGCTCAAAGAAAAACTCTGCCTCCACACCGTTCCTGCCCTCCCAGCAGACATGGCGGGTGATGACCCCAAAAAAGCAGAAGCTATCATAGGAAAAATCCTACTGCTTCTGCCTTCTTGAATATTATGCTGTTTTTCTTTACCTAGTAAACTACACCACCAGCTTATAATACCTCAGTGCCTCCATGATATATTCTCTTTTCTCTGGAGTACAGGATTTTATCTCAGGAGCCTCTTTCTTTGAAACATTATAATTAGGACGCATATCCAATTCACAATCCCGTTTTACTTCTGCTATATAAGCAGTATGAACATTCACCCCATGCTTCTCCATGATATACTTTTTGATATTCTCATAAGTTGGTTTCTGTTCCTTATACTCCTGGTGCATATCAGGACTAATCGGCACTTCCATCTCAACCTGGAAGTCTCTCTTTTTCTTCCCAAAGTCACTTTTTTTAGTTAAAAGAGCTACCGTCTCAAGTGTTGATAACTTTTCCAAGGAAATCATATGCTCATCCGATTTCTCATTGTCCAAAGAAATCCCCTTGATTTGTGCTACTTCCTTGCCTTCTTTAATGATCGGTACCGGAAACTGAAACTTAATATTCTGAATCCAATTTCCATCTTCCCGTCTTTCCGGGAAAATATCAATGCGTTCAATAAATGCCTGCATGAACTGTTTCTTTTCAGCATCCGTACATTCTGAATACACTTCATTAAAAGCGCCTAAAAATCCGTATATGCTATCTGCATCAATCTGATTTTTCTTAAGCTCATAAATCTGAGACTTCAGTTCTGCCATTGTTTCTTCCACTTCATCTATTTTATCATATTGAGCATCCAATCGTCTCTGTAAATCTGATATTTTTTTATCGTAATGAGCGTCCGTAACATCTAGATTATCCATCTGCTGTTCAAGACGGGTTTTTATTGTCTCCGCCTGATGAAGACTTGCATTTAACACAGATAACTGTTTTTCCAGGTCCGTTGTGTCAACAGTCGCTCCAATCTTATCCTGAATGGCATCCTTAAATTTTCCTTCTTTTGTCATTGCTGTAATCAGCTTTGCAAGCATATCATCAATCTGCGACTGCTCGATGTTGCGTCGGAAAGTACACTTGTGCCCGGTAGCATTCACGGTATTCTTACAATAATAGTAATATCTGGTCTTGTTATCTTTTCGCCCTGCTTTGGCAATGTTTCCATACATTCCTTTTCCACAGCAAGGACATTTTAATATCCCAGACAAAATATGTGCATGTTCCGGATCATGAATTTTTTCACGCTTGTAATTATTTTTTGAACGTTTTTCCTGTGCAAGATCCCAGTCTTCCTCGGAAATAATTGCTTCATGAATTCCCTCATAAACAGGGAAATCTGATTGCTCCACTACATGAGTTTCATTACGGGTTCCTGTTTTCTTCTCTGTACGCCTGCGTCCATATGCTATCTTCCCCATATATACCGGGTTATCAATTATTTTCTTGATAAAGCTGGCCGAGAAGCCCGGTATTGTTCCATTCTGACGCAGCTTCTTCGTATATCCATGATTGTTCAGGTAATTTGCCACACCATTGATTCCATCATTGGTATGAATATACCTGTCAAAAATCATTTGAATAATTTCCACTTCATCCTCTGCAATAACAAGTTCACCATTTTCCAGCTTATATCCATAAGGAGCAAATCCGCCATTCCATTTACCTTCTCTCGCCTTCTGCTCACGCCCAGCCATTGTCTGCACTCTGATATTTTCCCGCTCCATCTCTGCTACGGCCGCAATGATAGATATAAGCAGTTTACCGGCTTCTTTTGAACTGTCAATTCCATCTTCTACACAAATAAGATTCACTCCATAATCCTGCATAAGCTGTAAAGAGCTGAGTACATCTGCCGCATTTCTACCAAATCGGGATAATTTAAATACAAGGACGAAATCGACTCCATCCTTGCCATCTTCAATATCATTCAGCATCCGCATAAATTCCTGACGACCTTTTATATTCTTCCCGGAATGCCCTTCATCGGAATATTCTCCTACAATCTCCATATCCTGAAATTCTGCATATTTCTTAAGCTTATCCTTCTGTGCATCCAAGCTGTAACCGTCAACCTGAATTGCTGTTGATACACGAGTATATATGTAACATTTTGTTTTCTTTTTCAATACATTCACTCCCTCTATTGTGGTAAAATCAAAGTTGGATTTTTCAACAGCGTGGCAATCACCGGGGCATATTTAGATATTCCATAATCTTCAACAATACTGGTTATTCTAGCGCCTGCATCTTTTGATGAAGCACCACATAAGAAAACCCTTTCATCAGCAGTTCCATAATCCAATACGATAAATCGATCATGAAATATACCGCCTGTCTTTTTCATTGACAAATTTACTGTTGGGTACTCCTTGCAGAAATCTATAAATTCTATGTTGTGAAGTTTATTATTTCCAACATTATCACTGAATAAAATAATAGCTACTCCAGCCGGAGAATTCTTAAGGTGTACCAGCGTCCTTAAGCCAATATAATTGTCAACGACATATATTGACGACTTTGCCTGTTTATAAATGGACTCATATACCTCATCTGCACTACTGAATTTTGCATTAAACATGAGCCACTTGTCATCATCATCTGAAACAAAGCTGTTCATCATATCCGCCAACTCAGATTTTGTCACAACATCCTTCAAGCCTTCTGCAACATCTGAAATCTGCTTTTCAAGAGATATCATATCTGAGTTGATTTTGTTAATTTCTATTCTGTTGTTAGCAGTTTCCATGCTTAACTGAAGTATTTCCCGCTGACCTATTAAATCACGATTTTCTAATATGTAATCTTTCATTTTCTTAAAGGTTCTTATTAATGCCTTGCTCTGCTTAACAGCCAACGGTCCTTTCAAGACAGTCATCAGCATATATAATCCTTGCTCTGTAAATACATGAGGATTATATCTGCTCTTACTGTTAAGATTTGCGGTCAAAAAATTTGACCGCAAATTTTCTACCTCGTCATCCGTAAGTTCAAACATAAAATCTTCATCAAATTTCTCAATATTATTTTTTACTTGTTGATTAAATGCTTTTGTAGTATAACCATATATTTCAGAAAGATCGACATCTAAGATTACTCTTTGCCCTCGAATTTCATAAATTCTTTCTTTCAAATATTCTTCTGTAATATCAATCACAGCAATTTCTTCTTTCTTTTTATCTTCTGCCATAGAACTCCTCCATCCATTTTGCGGTCAAAAAAATTCGTCCGCAATTCTCATATGACCATTTTACTGGCATCAGCAAAATGGTCTATTCCTCTTTTCCCCTCAGTTTGTCATAATATGCTTTATACCTATAAATCGTCCGCTCACTAACATTGTTCCGCTTCGCAATTTCTACCATTGTCATGCCGCTCTCATACCCAACAACAAAATCATTATAAATTGCCATCCATTTGGCGTTATGTTTCTGACGACCGCTTAACTTACGATTTCTGTAATACTCCAATTCCTCCCGAAGTTCTGCATTCTCTTTTTCCAGCTCCTCAATTCTTTTTAATGCCTCTTCAAGTGTTACAGTTTTCTCCATTACCCTGTCCTCCGTTCATGTCATTTTCGTTTTGTCTATATTATAAATATCTATGTTGCTTTAGTCAATCCGATTATGTCATGTTGCATCATTTTTTACAATAGCTTTCATACAATCGAAATACCGCTGATATCGTTTACAGGCTAAACTTCTCCAAAAGCAGTCAGCCTGTATGTTTTTTATCCAATCACGTAAAATCCATTTTCTTTTTATTGCCGGTCCATATTTTAAGATCAGCGCTGTCACAACATCCACACATCTCTCAAATGCTACATTCTCTTTTGCATCATCATAATATCTCTTTCTCATTTGTCCGCCCCTTTCTGTGCTTAAATTGCTTTGGCAGCCAATTATCGTTATCTGCTTTCAACAAATCATACACATATATTTTATTCGGCTTTCCTAATCCCTGATGGCTTCGATAAATCAGATTATGTACCTCCAGTTCCTTCAGCATCTTGTTAATCTTCTTATTTCCCAGATGCAACAGCTTCATCATTTCTTTGATTGTAAAAATGATAAATATAGCTCCATATTCATCTCTCCATGCATCACCATTACACTCTGATAAGCAGCGCCGATCCAACAAAATCATATAAAGTGTCTTTGCCCCATTCGTCATACTTCTAAATTGATCTTCTTTAAATAATCGTTTCGGTAATCTGTAAAACTTATCATCATATTTTGTATTTTCCATTTTTCCTGATCCTCCATATACTTTGAAGTTTTTTCGTCATTAACAGCCTTTTGTGCCCAATTCCTGCATAGAATTCAACTCTCGTTACATAAATATCGCTAATTGGCAAGCAGTGCATTTGTACGTACAAAATGCCTTTTTCGCTTGTTGGTGTACGCCCCAATCCCCTAAAACCATGAAAATAAATTTTCATGGAGCTACGCCTATCGGCTTTGTCATACTGATGTGTTTCCGACATTTCATAAATTCTTCACTCCTTCCCTTCCCGATTTATGAATTTATTTTCTCAGATTTTCTATGCCGATTCGGTATATCCAAGATGCTGGAAAAATTTTCTTTTTGTGATTTTTTCCAACATCCAAGACAAGACAGGAAAAGAATTTCTCTTTATCTCATGGCAATATCATGGTAATCTATCTGTATCTTTAAAAATGAGGAAAATGCTATGCATACAAAACTTACCATACCAGAAAGACTGAAAGATTTGAGAGTCTCAGAAAAAAGAATGTCGTTGCAAGAGTTATCCGATGCTACCGGTATCCCTAGCTCCACGCTTGGCAATTATGAAAAAGATGAAAATATAGATATGTCACTCGGTAATCTTATAACGCTTGCAAATTTTTACAACGTAAGCACAGATTACCTTCTTTGCCGGACAGAATTGCGGAAACATAAAAATCAGTCGGTATCTGATCTGCACCTAAATGACGATGCCATACAAATACTGACTGATAAAAAATATAACCCTCGATTATTATCTGAATTACTCACACATGAAAATTTCAAAAAATTCATGACTGACCTGGAAATCTATATTGATGGATTTAACGATAAGGGAATTCAGATAGCAAATGCTTTTCTTGATGTGATGAGATGTAAATTAACAGAGCTTGGTGCCGATTCTACTGATGCATTTGCAAGCGTATTTGATAATTCACACATTGAAGCAGAACAATATTACATGAATATTCTGTCATCAGACTTGAAACCGATTGTCTCTGACCTGAGAAATGCTCATACGAAAGACAGCAATACTGCCAGCGGCATTGACTATCAAAGTATGGTCAAAAATATCATTGATGACTTTGCATCTCAAATACTTACTACCGCAGATGACGATACAGAGTCATCAAATGATGCTTATATAAATGGTCTTTTGCTTCTTTTCTGCAAAAATCTGGAGATGAAAGTCACTCAACTTTCTACAAAAGAAAAGCAGACGTTAAAAGAAATATTTTCCCGTTCCAAGCCCGCAAAAGAACATCGGAAGTTGAGGCGGAGAAATCCGAAATTGTAAACTAACTCCAAAAAGTAAGGCAGATTACTCTCCTAAGTGGGGTAATCTGTCTTGTTTTCTATGCTTCTTAAATATATGCACATCTTATTTGCCCTTATCTTAATGGACAATCTGATTTCTTCACTTTGTTTGCAAGTTTTAACAACCCATTATTTTTACAATAAAACTGCAAATCTCTTACGGTTTGTTTTGATGTAGGCCCAATAACAATAGAGTCGAATAAATCTTCAAAGTCTATTCCTTCTTTTTCACACAATTCTGCTAAATTCAAAATATATACCTGTCTAATAGTATTAAGTACTTTACATTGAAGATGCTTATCATTTTCATTAACAAAAAGTGGAGAAATCCTTATTTCTTGCTCCGTCGAAAAACTTTCATGCTTATGAATCATTGCACATAACAACAAATTATCAATCAAACCGTTTAAATTTGAAAAATCGTCCATCTTATCATATTGAATATAATCTCGTAACAGTTCTTTCATTTTATGTTGCTTAGCACAATAACCATAATATTCTTCATTTATAATGATCTGATTGTAAAAAATAAGCTTAAATAATGTTTCTGTATTAAATACAATCGCTACTCCTTGTCCGCCGTGTGCGTACCTATCCCATTGTGCCACATCATTACGTGCTTTAGATACGCAAAATATATATGGATATTCTTTTTGCAATCTATCTTTGATTTGCCCAAAAACATCATTGGCTTTTTCCTTATTAGCTGAATCAATGCATGCATATACTTCTTTTTCCAGATCGTTAATAAACCCTATTAGTTCCTCTCGATCATTCATATGTTCTGCACTGCCAAACCAAATTTCTTTCTTACCAATAATCCCACATAATGCATTTATATCTGTATAATGCCAAAGTGTTTTTCCATGCTTTTTTACTGCATTTTTCACTCGTTCTTCCCTGTAGTCATCTCTCCCCATAGAATTCATCTCCTATTACTCTACCAGACGGTCATCAAGGAACAGGGCATCCAGCTCCTGTGTAGTCTGTAACTGCATAACTTTCTCTCTAACTGCTCTTTTGGCGAGATTAAGTCGTTTCATGCGTTTTTTACCCGTAATGCTGTCTTTACCCTCACGAATCATCTGTAATCTGCCAATCGGTGCACTCGGTTGCTTTTGTGCATAATCAACCAGTGCTTTTGCCTTGGAGAGATTGTCTGTCAAGTCACCACGGTGGGGTTCAAGAATATCGATGACATATCCGATTCCCACAACATTTCTTATGATGAGAAAATCAGGATAAAATCCCTTAACAATTCCATTTTCCAATCTTTGCAAGCAAAGTCCCCAGCCTTTGGACGGGTTGCGAATCCAGCAAATAAAATCGTCCCTCTTTGACTCTTCCTCAATCACGGCTTTCTCCCAAGAATCCAACTTTATCTTTGCGTAACCAACTTCCTCATTTACAAAAAAGTGGTTATAGTATTTTTCACCATCCAGGTCAACTATTGGTCGGATTTGCTCCGGAAGATGGAAACTGTGAGCACTGACCTCATTTCCGTTTGAAATGATGGCATCATACTGTTTGCGGTACTTTTCACTCTGCATGTGAGCAAATTGGAGTCTATATGTGTCGCTCATTTCATTAAACTTGTTTTTAGCATAGAGATGCAGTTTATCTACGCAGTCTTTTTCTGCCGCAAACAAAATGACATGAACCATATACTCGGACGGATTCTCTGGGTTAAAGTGCAGAGTGCCGTATGCCGCGCCAAGTCCAAATCCACCAAGTATCTTTTCTGCAATTCGAAATTTACGGTCGATGTCCTCGTCCGAAGATGTGTAGTAAATATATTCCTTATCATCGTTGACCGCCTTACCAAACGCATCAAAGACCTTCCACGACAGGTTCAGCTTTTTTACTTCAGAAGTGAGAACGTCATACTCACCGTTTTCTTTCAACCTACCGATGTATTCCTTTATCATTCTGATGCCGTCTTGCTGAATGCTGTGTAGCGCATAGGAATCAAGACCGGTGTTCTTAATAAGCGAGGCAAGTTTGATCAATGACGGCAGATAATCCGTTGTCTTGAACGGTTTGATTTCATAGGTAATGAGAGCGGTTTTGTTAATGAATGTTGCAATCGCCTCTCTGTCAATACTGTCTGTGAAAACAAATTGCTCCTGTTCCAGCTCTGGTGTGCTTGACGCAGCCACATCGGATTGCTGAGGTGCAAATGTTGTGTCCTGATTTATACTCTGCGGTGCAGGCACATTCCTTACAGATGGATTGTCGATGTTGGTATCAGGCTTTTGCTGCTGTGAGGATACAGACTCTTCCTGCGCAGCCCCACCCTCAGTCGTATCACCTGCTTCACTTTCTGGTGCTTCAAACAACGGATCGGCAGAAATACCCAGTGATTGTGCAAAACCCGCCAAAGTCATCTGATTCAATTCAACCTTCGGCTGGCGTTTCCTCGGACGGTATCCCCAAGTCTCATGTGAATCATTTCCGTAACTCTCACCCTCAACATCAGCTGGAATGTCGCTACCCTCCTCATCCTGCAATGCTTTCATAACTGATTCAACATTATCCTTGTTAAAGTGTGGTAAGAAAAGACGCACTTCATTTAGCGTTTCATCCACGTCGATATGCCGCTGCAACGGTGTGCGAATCATTCGACCAAGCAACTGAGCAATATATGTAGCGTCCTGTGCATGACGGAAAGACATCATGGTTTCTGCTCTTGGACAATCCCAACCTGTCGAGAGATTTTCTTTGAAGAACACAACTCGTATTTTCTTATTATCAGCAATGTCCGAGGCATCCACATGGTGTATCTTCAGACCGCCCGCTTCAATGGTCGCAGTCTGTCCGAAAGTGTGAACGACCTCATATTCAGAGAATCTTGCACCTGTCCGCATTTCAATGCGCGATAGACATTCTCCGATTTCGGTAGCAGAGGCACTGTTACTATTACGGTTTTCAACCTGTATGACCAGTACAGGACGCACTTGCTGACTTTTCTGCGTCGTACAGTAGTAATTCCAATGTTCACATTTGTCTTTCCACTCATCTGCGGCCGCCTGGAGGATTACCATATCGTCAATGGAGTCCTGTTCCGGGTAAGTGATAATAATTCGATCCTTCAAAAGCCCTGACGCCCTGACTTCATCCGGTCTGACGTCCACATCATGGCGGACAGAAGAAATATTGCCCACAAGCCTGCGGAAACGTTCATCTGTAGCACTCATGCCTATAACGACAGGCATTGCGTCAAGACCGTCAGCTTCGCTACCTTTCAGAAATTTCTGCATAATAGATGTTGCTTTTGCGGCGTCTCTATCTTGCATTCCACGATGAGCCTCATCAATGATCACATACAGATGATTGCCTTTCCGCTCGGCGGTATTTTGCAGAGACTGCCAGATGGTATATGTACGGCTGTCACCGCCGTTGACAAGCCGGCTTGCTTTTCCGAGTTTTTGCGTGTTCAGGAAATAAATCATACCATCATCAAGCATTTCCTGATCAAAAGAATCATCCTCAATCGTGACGCATTGATTTGGACGGATTTTGTCTGCCTTCTGTATAATCTTCGTCTTTGACTGTTCGTTCAGTTGAGGAGAATCGGAAAGCCATACAAATATAGCCTCCGGCTGCTCAACGGTAGTCTCCGTTCCGTTTAAGATATCTTCGATAACCTCCGTCATGACAATGGTCTTACCGGAGCCTGTCGGAGCGCGAAATGCAATCACCTGCGGACGTCCATCTACTCTATGGTAAGCCTGTGCACTGTTTATCTCGGCAAGTAGCTTTGAAACAGCTATCTGCTGAAAGGATATTAATTCATCTCTCATCACGGTTACCTCCTGCTATTTATTCTAAAATTATCCAGATAATCTCTGTATAACTGATATGTCTGCTTTACATTCAATTCCTTGGACATACTGCGATAATCGGCATCGGAGTCCGTCACAAGATAGACAGTTTCAATTTTCGATGTATTCCTAACTTCTTCGGCAAACTCTGCAAAGCAACTGTTGTCGTTTAAAATCGCAATTCGGTTCTCCGGGAAAATCATATATTCGGGAATCTTCTGGTCTATGAGTGACGGGCAAGGTCCAAAGCAGCCTGCTTTCATCCACAAGATAGGAAGCATTTCTCTAAACTGTCTGCCAATGCGTACGGATGCCTTGTCAAGAAATCCAAGTTTGAAGTAGGCAGCATTCGCTTTAAATCCAACTGCCATAGAAATCTTCTCAATCTTCGACACGGCTATTGCTCCCATAGCTTCAATAAGTTGCTCTTTTATCTTCTTAAACTCTTTGTTACTAGTAGTGACAACATATAATTCAGTTACGTGATCTTGACCATCCAAAGCAGCAATCCATTCTTCATAAGCGGATGGTGAAAAAAGAATAGTCGCATTATACTTCTCAGATACCACGAAATCAATTCCTGGCTTTACCAAGCTTTGGGGCAACTTATCCTTTCCAAGCAAAGAAACGATATCCTTGCGTATTTTGATGTCTACAATTTGCTCAGGATTGAATCTTATTTGTTTTATACTTCTTTCCGCTTCATCTTCTATAGTACGTGTAGTAATATAATCTTTTTGCAAAGGCGTACCATCACTATGAACACCAAGAATGCTATACTTGGTTCTTGGCCATGTAACAGAACGACAGATTCCGTGATTTTCCCATATTTGTGTTCCTGGAACATTACCATACTTGATGAGTTCCTTCGCATCAGAGTCTGAAACCTCATTATTAGTTATAAGAATACATCTCCTTGAGCCGCCATCCTCGTAGTTAAGAAGGTTTATAGCATTTAATGTTGTACCACTACCTGCAAAGAAGTCCAAGATTAATGCATCCTTTTTCCTACGAACAATTGATGCAATAGAATCGTGAGTCGCATACAACGATTTTGGGAAAGAAAACGCGTTTGTCTGTCCTATTATCTCCGTAATAAGGTCAGTTCCGTAAGCTCCAGCATCATGTGATGTTCTATGCCATACGGTTTTAATAACCCTGTTGTTATCACTCGCATATTCCACCGAAACTACATTTGTCTTTGGATCTCTTCCTGTAATTACAATTCTACCTTCTTCAATCAACTTTTGATTTGGCTGACTTATATATGAGATTCCCCATGTTTTTCGCGAAGAATCAAACTTTCCACATGAGACATAGCCTTTGTCGATAAGTTCACGCAAAGTTTCAGCCCCTACACTCCATCTACCATAGGAACCATCTTTTCGTATAGGCCATGCTGTGGCATAACCGTCAATTTTCTCTTCAAGATTAGGGACTTGTGGTAATGGCAACGATTGTCCTACTCCAACAACTTTTCCTAATTCGGTATCTATGAGAACAGGATAAAACATATTTTCTCTATCTTCTCTTTGTGCATCCGTTCCAGATCTCAATAGGCCCTTCCAACGAGGAATCTTTTTCTTATCTGGAGGATTTAACAAATTATCTTCGCTATCGGCAACAAAGGCTTCTGGTGCAAAGCAAAATATATTGTATTCCTCAACACGAGAAAATCGTCCTTGAGTAACCCCCTTGGGATTGATAACATCGGTAGTCATCTGAATATAATAATCAGCAAAAATCTCTTCTAATAATACTCGGAGATGATGCACCTCATGTTCATCAATCGTAACAATAAGAACTCCTGTCTTTGGATTCAACAATTTCTTTGCAATGTGGAGTCTTTTCTCCATAAACGATAACCACTTGCTGTGACGGTAGGCATCAGAGCCATCCACATAATCGTTGTTATATTTCCAATCCCGCGCTCCCGTGTTGTATGGTGGATCAATGTAGATGCAGTCCACCTTGCCAGCGTACAAATATTCTAGCAGTTGCAAAGCATGATAGTTGTCTGCTTCTATCAGCGTATGCCAAAGGTCGCTGTTAGGTGCATTGCATACCGCATCAATCGGCTTAAGATACGGATAGATTGGTTCACCGAATTCCGCAATGGCAACAAGTTCGTCCAGAGCAAACTCCGCCTGGGTATGATCTATCTTGTGTTCGCAGATTGCCTTATCTCCATCAATGGAATTCACAATGTAAATATCTGATATCTGTCCGTTTTTCAATGCCACCTTGGAATCTCTTCTGATTTCCATATCATAAAGTGGCGTGCACTCCGGCAGATGTTCCTCAAAGACCAAGCCGAACTTTTTCTGCTTGGTAAGCTTCCCCACCTCCACCATAATTCGCTGTTTAAGCGTCTCATCATCAATCTGTTTTATCAAATCCTGTAGTAATGCCACAGTTATTTACCTCTTTCTTTCGTTTATGTTTTTGCTCTTATATTTTAGCTTATACCACATTTCACACAGAAAGTGATAACTTTCTCTGTTCATTATAAAAATGCTTATTCTCCTTGTGAAGACCGTTGCAGAGAAAACGACCAATCTCCTATTGAAATTGCGTATTTATCATTTTTTCTATCAGTAAATTGGATAATTTATTGCTAACAGTTACGAAAAAGTATATCATGAAAAAGCGAATTCTTCAATCTTAGTAATCATCCCATCCATCCTTATCTCTCGATTAGATAAGATAGATATTATTCTTATCAGTCTTAGTATTCTCAATTTCATTACCTTGTCCTTTGGACACTCCAAGACATCCAAAAAGGACATCCTTTGACCCGTAATAATTACGGTTCAGGAATGTCCTTTTTACGTTTCCTATCAGTAAGATAGACACACGATGTTCATTTATCCACAATAAATCATTCCAAAATGCTTAAACGCCTGCATAATTGCATCTTCCTTCTCCGGTGTACACTGTGGCTGTCTCGCATTGTCTGATTTAGACAAATTAAAGTTCTCACCAACATCCAAACCACATTTCTTCTTAATCTGTGCAATATACAACGAAGAAACCTTCAGTCCTGTCTGCTCCAGTACATAAGTCTTTATCTGCTCGTAAGTTGCTTTCCCTTTAAATTCAGATAAATCCATATCCTCCAGAGAGAAGTCCACCTTAACTTTTCTGCCGTCGACCATTCCCTTGGAAAGTAAAACAACTGTCTCGACTGTTGTTTCGTTGTCCCAACTCATTTCCTCTATCTCCTTTCCATTAAAATAGACAGGAAATCTGAATTTAATGTGCTTCAAGAAACGGCCATCCGGCTGCTCTGGCTCGTATATATCAACTCGTTCAATGAAGCTGTTAAGAAACTCTTTCTTTTCAGCATCCGTGAACTTATCATACAGTTTATCAAAATACAGAAGAAATTGATAGATGTTGTCACCGGAAATTTTCTGCTGACGCACATTATAGATTCTGGTTTCCACTTCCTCAATTTCTTCTTCCACAGAATCAATATCATCATACAGCTTATACAAGCGTTCTTCCATATCCTGATACTTGCGGTCATAATGCTTGTCTGTTACATCAAGACTGTCCATCTGCTGTCCCAACTTTGCTTTTGCTCCGTTTAGCTGATGAAGTTTCTTACGAAGCTGTTCCAGTTCGGTTTCCAATTCTTCTGTATCAATTCTGGAACCAATCTTCTGACGGATTGCCTGTTCAAACTTCGGGTTTGTAACCAGTTTTCTGATCACTTCTTCTACCGCAGCGTCCACCATTTCCTGTTTCCACTGTCGTCTGTATCCGCATTTATGACCATTTACCGTAGTACGGTGTTTGCAATGATAATAATAATAATCCTTATATAAGGTTCCGTCTTTTTTCTTCTTACGATTTACATTGCCGTACATCGCAGCCCCGCACACAGGACAACGAAGAATACTGGAAAGGATGTTTTCATGTTCCTGATTATAAATTTTCTCGCTTTTGACACCTGTTTCCTGACGTTTCCTTTGTGCCATCTGCCATACTTCTTCCGAAACAATTGCTTCATGTACTCCATCATAAACCGGGTAATCGTCCTGTTTCACAATATGATACTGATTACGGGTTCCTGCAATCTTTTCATTCTTACGGCGACCATAAGCGAGTTTTCCACAATAAACCGGATTGTCTAAAATTGACTTGATAAAATGTGCTGAAAACATATCCAGCGTGTTATTCTGGCGCTTTTTCTTTACATAGCCATGCTCATTCAAATACGTTGCAACTGCAGATGCTCCCATTGTTGTATTCACATACTTATCAAAAATAATGCGAATCACATCGACTTCATCATCTGCAATATATAAATAACCATCTACCAGCTTATATCCATAAGGAGCAAAACCGCCATTCCATTTTCCCTCACGAGCCTTCTGTCTGCGCCCCTCCATAGTCTGAACAAGGATATTTTCACGCTCAATTTCCGCAACCGCAGATAAGACAGAAATCATCAATTTCCCGCTGTCTTTGGAACTGTCTATGCCATCTTCTACACAAATCAGATTGACCCCAAAATCCTGCATACGCTGTAAGGAACTAAGTACATCGGCTGCATTTCTTCCGAATCGGGAAAGTTTGAATACAAGGACAAATTCAACCTTATCTTTGCCTGACTCAATATCTTTCAGCATTTGCAAAAATTGTGGACGACCTTCTATGTTCTTACCGGATTTTCCCTCATCAGAGTATTCACCCGCAACTACCATATCCTGAAATTCCGCATACTTTTTCAGCTTATCTTTCTGTGCATCCAAACTATATCCATCTACCTGCATCGAGGTAGATACTCGTGTGTATATGTAACATCTTCTTGTTTTCAATTCCTAACCACCTCCATCCATAGGGTGATATGTAATTGTGCCACGGCCTGTGGCACTTTTTACTCCAATTCTTTTTCGATTTCTTCAATAGACGGCAAGCTGCTTTTCAGTTCTTCCGGAAGTGCTTTTACCATCTGGTTTTTCCATTCTGCTACGCCAATTGGATTCTGGTATCCTGCAAGAGAATACTCAACTACCGTCTGATTTTTACCTTTAACCAAAAGCAATCCGATAGTCGGATTATCACTCGGATGACGCAGAATATCATTTACAACATTCTGATACATATTGAGCTGACTGATGAAACCGGGCTCAAAATCACAAGCTTTCAGTTCAATTACCACATAACAGCGAAGTTTCAGATGATAGAACAAAAGATCAATATAAAAGTCATCTCCGCCCACTTCCAGATGTACCTGTCTGCCTACAAACGCAAATCCCTGTCCCAACTCCAAAAGAAAGTTCTGGATATGCTCTGTCAGCTTACGTTCAATCTCAACCTCTCGCCTTGGCATATCAGTACCAAGGAAATCAAACAGATACGGATCTTTGAAAATCTGATTTGCCATATCGGAATCCGCAGGTGGTAAAGCAACAGGGAAGTTATTGACACTTTTTCCTGTACGTTCAATCAATTTGCTCTGAATCTGCAAATCCAGAATCGTACTGCTCCAACCGTTTTCGATGGTTTTATGTGCATACCAGATTCGTTCTTCCTGTGTATCCAATTTGTCAAGCAACATACGATTGGTACGCCATGGAATTTGTGCCACGACCCGTTGCACAATTTCAAAATCCGGCCAGCACTCTGCGAATTTTCTCATATACTTAATATTTCTTGGAGAAAAGCCGGACATATCCGGAAACGCATCTTTCAGGTCTTTTGCCATGCGGTCAATGACTTTGGCTCCCCAGCCTTCTTCCTCCTGCTTTTGCAGAATAGCTTTACCAATATTCCAATAGAGACAGATCATACTGGAATTTGCATTCAGTACAACCTTTAATCTCTGGTTCTCAATTTCTTTTTTGATTGCTTCTATAAAATCCAAATAACTATCACTCATTTCAGAAAGATTTGGAGCAACAGGGAAAATCACTCCATCTTTATCTTTCCCCATACGTTTTCTGCTATCCATGATTGCTGCCTCCCATTATATTCCATATGGCATATATCGAATTACTGTTTCAATTATTTGTCCCAACTTAATTATACCATTGATTTTCAGTTTTTCAATATATTCAAAATATAAAAAATGGATGCCGACATTTTCGACACCCATTTACGCTGACTTTGTATCTTCTGTTTTAGTTCTTGCCCCACCATCTTCATCTGCATTGATCTCATCGAGGAGCTCTTGCCCGTATTTCTCAATCATACGAGCCAGAAAATCCACACATCGTTCAAATGCTATATTCTGTTCCATGAGCCCCTCCTTTCAAATCACTTACCTATGCTCTTTCGTAGACTTGAAAGCCGTGCTATAATATTTAGCAGAACGCTTCCATCAATCTACACTCATTTTAGAACAAACAGTCTAAAGCTTCATTGAGCGTGGATTGAGCGTAAATTGACTATTTTTGAAGGAGGGCTGTCTATGGAATATTTAGATTTCAGTTCAGTCATCACCACCATTCGTAACTATATCAGTGATGCCCACAGTATGAATCAGATTGACATGATGTACCAGTTGTTTGTCAGCTTTTTAAGTTCAGACGAATCTCTGGATTTTGATTTTGATAATGGTCTGGTATGCCGTTGGTTCAATGGACAAGCAAAAATCAGTCCTCGTATCACCAGGTATTATATGGATAACCACAATCGAAACCGACTCGCTGCTGATATGCACAGAAATGTGCTTCCGTTGATGTATGACAGTACTATGGCGGTGCAAGAGATTTATAACATTCTGGTGCAGGATACAACCATATCAGATAAAACCAAGGCTCGGCTTCTCGAGAATTATCCTTGTGAAACAGAAATGGATGAAGCAGTATTTCTAACTTCTGCTTTATGCTTTGGCATGGAACGTACTTTTGTAAAGCGAGATGTAAATACTAAGAATCTGTTATCTGCTGGAAATCTTTCTCCGGCCGTGAAAGATTTTATCTACGATGGCGGTACCCCAAAGCCATGCCGTCATTTCTGTGGACGAGACAATGAACTTGTAACTTTACATCAGTTGTTATGTAGTCATGGAAAGGTATTTCTGCAAGGTATCGCCGGCATTGGTAAAAGTGAATTGGCAAAGGCTTATGCTAAAATTCATAGCAAAGAATACACAAATATTTTGTACCTTTCCTACACTGGCAATTTAAAACAAGATATTTCAGATATGGATTTTGCAGATGATCTGCCGGATGACGACAATGAAGAACGGTTCCGCAAACATAACCGTTTTCTGCGTACATTGAAAGAGGACACCTTATTTATCATTGATAATTTTAATACTACAGCATCGCAGGATGGTTTGCTGTCGGTTGTGATGAAATATCGCTGCCGTATTCTGTTTACTACCCGAAGCAGCTTTAACAACTATACTTTCATGAATCTGGAAGAAATTGGGGATACAGATGCTTTGATTAAACTGATGGGCTGCTTCTATTCCGATGCTGAAAAGAATCGCACGATTTTGGAGCAAATCATCCAAACAGTACACAGTCATACTCTTGCTGTAGAAATGTCAGCCCGTTTGTTGGAAAGTGGAATTATGGAGCCGTTGCTCCTGTTAAAGAAGCTAAAAGAAGAAAAAGTCGCCCTGGATGCCACCGATACTATCGGTATCTCCAAAGACGGCAAAAGTCGCAAGGCGACCTATTATGACCACATTCACACGTTGTTCTCTCTGTATCAGCTTTCAGAAGCAGAAACAGATATTATGAGAAACCTTGCGTTGGCTTCGTTTTCCGGTGTTCAAAACAGATTGTTTGCGAACTGGTTAAAGCTGCGTGATATGAATACTGTCAATGATCTGATTGAAAAAGGCTTCATCAAGGCAATGGAAGGTCGTATGATTGCCCTTCATCCAATGATGCAGGAAGTGACAATGGAAGAAACAAAACCTTCTGTGCAGACTTGTCACACCTTATTGGAAAGCTTACAGCAGATTTGTCTGCGTCATGGAGAAGAAGTTTCTTATTATAAACAGTTGTTCCAGACCATTGAATTTGTGATAAATCAGATTGAAAATGATGATATGCCGGTATATCTTCGTTTCTTGGAAGATGTGTTCCCTTATATGGAGAATTACCGCTATTATCAGGGGATGGAATTGGTTATAAATAAACTGTCTGACTTGCTCAAGGACAAGGCTGTAGGCTCTATTGCTGACCGGGCATTGCTGCTCAGTTATCAGGCAGCTTATGAGAAGAAACCAGATAAAGCAATCAAGATGCAGAAAGATGCCATTGCAATGATTCCGAAAATGACTTCGGAGAATGCGTTGCTCCTGTCCAATCTGTATGCAAATCTTGGCGGTATGTATAAAATGAATGGCAAGCTGGAACTTGCTAAAGAAAATATGGAACAGGCAATCAGAATCATAGATGAGTATGGTCTGGCCTATTACCATGATAGCATTGTGCAGATTACAAACTATGCTGTATTGCTTACGGATATGGGACAGCCTGATGTTGGTTTGTCTGCTCTGCGAAAGCTCTGCCGTGTAATTCGAGAATATAATTCTGATACTGGTCTGGATTATGCAAGTGTTCAAGAAGCGATGGGAAATATCAGCCTGACTATGGGAGAAATTTCGCAGGCAACTTCATATTTCCAGAAAGCTATGGAAATCTATGAAACAGTATTTGAGTTTGAACCTGATATGATTGAAGCAAAGAAACAGGAACTGCTTGGAACGTATGCGCAAGCCGGATT
>UMET01019499.1_pt1 | contig 19157 bp, 18 predicted proteins | sample 1964821 | NCBI WGS metagenome assembly UMET01 (sample SAMEA4836027, study PRJEB28245) | human gut metagenome | biome: gut microbiome; material: fecal sample | place: Denmark | collected 2008
TTCAGGTCAGGTTCTCACCTGCCCCTACAGCTTCGAAAAAGCCAGACTGGTGATCCGGGAAATGGCAGACCTTCTGGCCCTGGATCTTGTTGACAAGCGTCTGGTAACAGACCAGCTGACCCTTACAGTGGGATATGATATTGAGAATCTGAAGAATCCGGGGAAAAAATACAGCGGGGAAGTAACCACAGACCGTTATGGAAGAAAAATCCCCAAACATGCGCACGGAACCATTAATCTAAAGCAGCAGACTTCTTCTGCAAAAAAAATCGTAACCGCTGTAATGGAGCTTTACGACAGGATCATGGACAGAGAGCTTCTGATAAGAAGAATGTATCTGGCAGCCAACAAAGTAGTTCCGGAGGAAATGATACAGGAAGAGGAAACTTTTGAACAGCTTGATCTCTTTACGGATTATGCGGCGCTGGAAAAGCAGAAGCAGCAGGAAGAGGCCGTGCTGGAGCGGGAACGCAAAATGCAGGAAGCCATGCTGGATATTAAGAAAAAATTCGGGAAGAATGCAATTTTGAAGGGAATGAATCTGCAGGAGGGCGCTACGGCCAGAGACAGAAATTCCCGGATCGGAGGTCATAAGGCTTAGGCGGCTCTCCGGTCTGATAAAAAGGAGGGCAGGAATGAAAAATTATTTTGGTGAAACACATAAATATGACGATATCATCAACCTTCCCCACCATGTGTCCGGGACACATCCTCAGATGCCGGTGGAGGACCGGGCAGCCCAGTTTGCTCCCTTTGCCGCACTGACCGGATATGGAGCGGCCATTAAGGAAACAGAAAGATATACAGAAAAGAGAATACAGCCGGATGAGGAGAGCGTGGAGATTTTAAACAGACGGCTTGAATTTATCCGGGAGCATATCAGTGAGAAGCCGGAGGTTACGGTCACATATTTTCAGCCCGACCTGAAAAAAGAAGGCGGAAAGTATATGACAGTCACTGGCACTGTAAAAAAGATCGACACGTTCAGACACCGGATGCTTCTGAAGGATGAAACAGAAATTCCTTTTGAAAATCTCTGGGAAATTGTTTTCCAGGAAAAATAAAAAGATTATCACATTGAAGATAAATCTGCCATCTGACAGTGGTTTTATCAGAAATTCCATCAGAAATTCATCTCTGGACGGAAAAATTCAGCCTTTACGGATGAGAGGATATTCTGTATACTATACTAAAAAGGTCAATAAAAGGAGGAAATACTTATGCTGGAAATTGGCACAAAAGCGCCGGCGTTTAAACTGCCGGATCAGAATGGAGAAATGCATACGCTTGAGGAATATAAAGGGAAAAAAGTGATTCTTTATTTTTATCCCAGAGATAATACACCGGGATGCACAAAGCAGGCATGCGGCTTTGGAAAGCTTTATCCTCAGTTTACAGAAAAAGGGGCGGTCGTTCTGGGGGTAAGTAAAGACAGCGTGGCATCCCATAAGAAATTTGAGACAAAATATGAGCTTCCGTTTACTTTGCTGTCAGATACAGAGCTTTCCTGTATTCAGGCATATGATGTGTGGAAAGAAAAGAATATGTACGGTAAAAAAACTATGGGTGTGGTCCGTACCACATATTTAATTGATGAGGAAGGCGTGATCGTGAAGGCCTTTGGAAAAGTGAAGGCTGCAGATAATCCGGCGCAGATGCTGGGAGAATTGTAAAATGAAGATTATCATATCTCCTGCGAAAAAAATGAACGTGGATACAGATACCTATCAGGTAACCGGGCTTCCGGTATTCCTTGAGGATACGAAGCTTCTGATGGATGAGATCAGAAGACTTACCTTTGAGCAGGCTAAGGAGCTGTGGAAATGTAATGATAAGCTGGCGCAGCTTAATTATGACCGTTTCAGGAGTATGGACGTAGAACGCTGCCTGACTCCGGCAGTTCTTACTTATGAAGGGCTTCAGTACCAGCATATGGCTCCGGAAATCTTTACAGATACAGCTCTTTCCTACATAGACAGACATTTACGGATCCTGTCGGGATTTTATGGAGTGCTGAAGCCTTTTGACGGGGTGACGCCCTATCGTCTGGAAATGCAGGCCAGATTGTCTGTAAAAGGAAAAAAGGATCTGTATGATTTCTGGGGAGACCGGCTGTACAGGGAACTGACAGAGGGAGACCGCCTGATTATAAATCTGGCCTCCAGAGAGTATTCAAAGGCTGTGGAAAAATACCTGGAGCCAAAGGATCGGTTTCTGACAGTGGAGTTTGGCCAGCTTAAGGACGGAAAGGTGAAACAGAAGGCAACTCTGGCAAAAATGGCTCGGGGAGAGGTGGTCCGGTTTATGGCAGAAAATAATGTCTGTGATCCGGAAGATATAAAAAATTTCCGGGCGCTGGGCTTCCGGTACAGTGAAGAACGGTCAGACAAAAATAAAATGGTATTTTTGGCGGAACAGGATAAGAAATAAGATGATCTTGACTTTTATGCAATAAGAATAAAGGACATATGATAGTTTTGTATATTCTGACATTGCAGGAAAACAGAATAATGTAATATTTCAGGACAGATACAGAGCCGCAGTGCTTATTGTATCTGTTTTTCTTTATGATAAATTAACATCCCTTGTCCGAAGTTTAATACCGACTTTATAAAAACTCGTATACAATGTCTGAGAACAGAAACAGGAGTTACTGTGAACAGTAACAAATAAGGAACTCTCAGGAGTATCCCTGTATGTGCGGAAAAAGATCACAGAGAGGAGAGGATTATTATGATGGATATTCTGATGATAGCGGTTCTTCTTGGCTGCTTTGGGCTTGTGAAGCTGTTCGCAGATTTCTGCGAATCACAGGTGAATCCAAAAGAAAAATAAGAGGAAAGGCGGAGTAAGATTATGATAGCATTGGGAGTCATCATTCTGGCACTTGGCATCTATCTGGTATATGCGCTGATATATCCGGAAAAGCTGTAAAAATTTACAGACCTGCTCAGAGAATGGCAGTTTTTAATTCAGGACAAAAGGGAGAGCAACAGGAGGAGAGAAATGTTACAGATCATTCTTACGCTGGCAATTTTCCTGATACTGGTAATTCCCATGGGAAAATACATGTATCACATTGCCACAGAACAGAAAACTTTTGCAGATAAAGTTTTTAATCCAATCGATCATTTGATATATAAAATCTGCGGTATCAAAAATGAGGATATGGGCTGGAAAAAATATGCCCTTACCCTGGTAACTGCAAATGCAGTGATGGTTTTTGTGGGATACCTGATCCTCAGGATTCAGAATCTTCTGTTTCTGAATCCAAACGGCATTGAAGGAATGGAATCAAGTCTTTCCTTTAATACGATCATCAGTTTTATGACAAACACCAACCTGCAGCATTATTCCGGTGAAAGCGGACTTTCCTATGCAGCGCAGATGTGCGTGATCATTTTTATGATGTTCACTTCAGCAGCCAGCGGCTATGCGGCATGCATGGCATTCTGCAGAGGGCTTTCCGGAAGAAAGCTGGGGAATTTTTACAGGGATATGGTAAGGATCACAACCAGGATCCTGATTCCGGTATCTTTTATAGTAGGTCTGATTCTGGTAAGTCAGGGAACACCTCAGACACTGATGCAGAATTTTACAGTAGAAACGATTGAAGGAAAATATCAGGATTTTGCAATGGGTCCGGTAGCGGCTCTTGAATCCATCAAGCATCTGGGAACAAACGGCGGCGGCTTCTTCGGCGCAAACTCAACCACACCATTTGAGAATCCTACAGTAATTTCAAATATTGTGGAGCTGCTTTCCATGATGATCCTTCCGGGAGCCTGCATCGTAACCTTTGGCCACATGCTTCATGACCGGAAGAAAAACAAAGTAAAGGCAGCAGCCGTGGCAGTGGCGCCTGCAAAGAAAAAAATTCTTATGGGACGTCAGGGCGCTGTAGTGTTTGGCGCAATGGCAGTCATCTTTATGATCGGACTTCTGTTATGCTACAACTCAGAGATGGCAGGAAATCCCGTGATCGCTGAAATGGGAATCGACCAGAGTGCAGGAAGCATGGAAGGAAAAGAGGTTCGTTTCGGAACTGCCCAGTCCTCCCTGTTTACTACAGTGACAACCTCCTTTACCACAGGTACGGTAAACAACATGCATGATACACTGACTCCTCTTGGGGGTCTGGTGCCAATGCTCCATATGATGCTGAACTGTGTGTTTGGCGGCAAGGGCGTAGGCCTTATGAACATGGTGATGTACGTGATCCTGGCAGTGTTTATCTGCGGTCTTATGGTTGGACGTACACCGGAATATCTGAATAAAAAAATCGAAGGAAAGGAAATGAAGTTGGTAGCTATCGTAATTCTGATCCACCCGCTTCTGATCCTTGGTTTTTCCGCACTGGCAGTTGCAGTTCCCGGAGGGCTGGATGGTATCACAAACCCATCCTTCCACGGACTGAGCCAGGTATTGTATGAATACACTTCCTCGGCAGCAAACAATGGTTCCGGTTTTGAGGGACTGGCTGACAACAGTGTATTCTGGAATGTGACAACAGGACTTGCAATGTTCTTTGGAAGATATATTGCCATTGTAGCTCAGCTTGCCATTGCCGGTTCTCTTCTGGCAAAGAGGAGAGTCAATGAATCCATTGGTACACTGAGAACTGACAATGTTGTATTTATGATCGTTCTTGTATTTATTGTATACATCTTTGCAGCACTGACCTTCTTCCCGGCTCTTGCACTGGGACCGATTGCGGAGCATCTGTCGCTGTGGATGTAGTAGATGCAGAAAAAAGGAGAAGAGAAACATGGCTAAGAAGGAAAAAACAAAATTCATTACTCCGGATATTCTGAAAACTTCTATTATTGGAGCATTCCAGAAACTGGATCCAAGATATATGATCAAAAATCCGGTAATGTTTGTTGTTGAGATTGGATTTATTATTACTTTGATTCTGACTTTCTTTCCTACAATGTTTGGAGGAAATGCAGAGTACAGAATTTATAATGGAATTGTAACAGTGATTCTTTTTGTGACGGTGCTGTTTGCAAACTTTGCAGAATCTGTTGCAGAGGGACGTGGAAAAGCCCAGGCGGCTTCTCTGAAAAAAACCAAACAGGACACAAAGGCGCGGGTACTTCTTTCGGGCGGACAGGAAAAAACAATCAATGCGTCTGAGCTGAAAAAAGGCGATATTGTTCTTGTAAAAATGGGAGAGGTAATCCCCAATGACGGCGAGGTTATTGAAGGAATCGCTTCTGTAGACGAATCTGCTATTACAGGAGAATCTGCTCCTGTAACAAGAGAAGCAGGCGGAGATTTTTCTTCTGTAACAGGTGGAACTACTGTAGTATCTGACTGGCTTAAAATAAAAATCGTTGCTGAACCTGGAGAATCTTTTCTGGATAAGATGATTTCTCTTGTAGAAGGTGCATCCAGACAGAAAACACCAAATGAGATTGCGCTGAACACGCTTCTGATCGTACTGACCCTGATCTTCCTGATCGTTGTGGTAACTCTTTATCCGTTTGCAAATTACCTTGGAGTGGAGATTCCGGTGTCATGGGCAATTGCTTTGATGGTATGTCTGATTCCAACTACTATTGGAGGACTTCTTTCTGCAATCGGTATTGCAGGTATGGATCGTGTTACCCGTTTCAATGTCATCGCAATGTCAGGTAAGGCTGTGGAAGCCTGCGGTGATGTGGATACCATGATACTTGACAAAACAGGAACCATTACTTTTGGTAACCGTCTTGCAGCAGAATTTTATCCGGTGGAAGGTGTGGATAAGAAAGATCTGATCAGATACAGTGTTCTGTCTTCTCTGCTTGACGGAACTCCGGAAGGAAAATCTACAATCGATCTGGGCAAAAAGATGGGATGTGATCCGGACAGTCTGAACACAGAAGGAATGGAATTTGTAGAATTTACCGCTCAGACAAAAATGAGCGGGGCTGACTGTAAAGATGGAACCATCATCAGAAAAGGCGCATACGAGGCAATTAAAACATTTGTACAGGAAAAGGGAGGAGAGATTCCTTCTGACCTGGAAGGCATTGTAACAGAAGTTTCCAACCTTGGCGGAACTCCTCTGGTTGTATGTGTAGATGCCAAAATTTACGGAGTTATTTATTTGAAGGATACCGTAAAACCGGGACTGGTAGAGAGATTTGAGCGTCTTCGTGAAATTGGTATCAAAACTATCATGTGTACCGGTGACAACCCTCTGACAGCGGCAACCATTGCAAAGGAAGCCGGAGTGGACGGATTTATTGCAGAGTGTCGTCCTGAGGACAAGATCACAGCCATTAAAAAAGAGCAGGCAGAAGGTAAGCTGGTAGCCATGACAGGTGATGGAACCAATGATGCTCCGGCTCTTGCTCAGGCAGATGTAGGTCTTGCCATGAACTCAGGAACCCAGGCGGCAAAGGAAGCCGCAAACATGGTGGATCTGGATTCTGACCCCACTAAGATCCTTGAGGTAGTGGAGATCGGAAAGCAGCTTCTGATCACAAGAGGATCTCTGACAACCTTCAGTATTGCCAATGATATTGCAAAATATTTTGCTATTATCCCGGCAATGTTTACACTGGTCCTGCCACAGATGCAGATTTTGAATATCATGCATCTGGCTACTCCGGCAAGCGCCATTCTTTCCGCACTGATCTTTAATGCGATCATTATTCCGGCGCTGATCCCCATTGCCATGAAGGGAGTCAAATATAAACCTATGAAAGCAGAAAGACTTCTTCTTAGAAATATGGGTGTGTATGGACTTGGCGGAATTATCGTCCCGTTTGTGGGAATCAAGCTGATAGATCTGATTGTAGCTCCAATGCTTGCAATGATTGGAATGTAGGAGGAATGTTTCATGAAAAAGTTTGGAAAAATGCTGGGAAAGGCATTTGTATTCTGTATAGTGATGATCGTGCTCTGTTCATTTGTCTATCCCCTCGCCCTGACAGGTGTGAGTCAGCTGACCATGAAGAATAATGCCAATGGAAATCTGATCGACAAAAATGGAGAACCGACCAATAATATAGAAGAAGCTGTGGGTTCCGAACTGGTAGGCCAGGATTTTACAGAGGATTATTTTTTCAGAGGAAGAGTTTCTTCTGTAAATTATAATACATACACAGAGGAGCAGAAAGAAAACGGCGAGTATACAGGCGTATCTTCAGGAAGCTTTAACTATGCGAACTCCAATCCTGAACTGGAAAAAAGAATTCAGGAAGATCTGGATGAGTTTCTGGAAACTCATCCCGGAGTAAAAAAAGAGGATATTCCTTCTGATCTTCTGACTGCTTCCGGTTCCGGACTTGATCCCCATATCAGCCCGGAGGCGGCGCAGGTTCAGGTTGCGGCAGTAGCTGAAAATTCCGGTCTTTCCGAGCAGGAAGTGCAGGACATTGTAAAAGAGAACACAGAGCATAAGGTACTTGGGATTTTTGGAGAAGAAAGAGTAAATGTGTTGAAATGCAACCTTGACATTGCAGGCGCAATGGGACTGATCTGACAGAAAGAAGAGGGTAAAATGGAAGATACAAGACCTGATTCAGAATATCTGTTAAAAAAGCTTCAGTATGAGGAAGAGCAGAAACTGAAAAAAAATAAGGGTAAGCTGAAAATTTTCCTGGGATATGCGGCAGGCTCCGGCAAAACCTATACCATGCTGGAAGCGGCTCATGAAGCAAAAAAACATAATACAGACGTGGTGGCCGGGTATATTGAACCTCATGACAGGCCGGATACACGCAGACAGGCGGAGGGGTTAGAAACCATTCCGCCTCTTGTGGTAGAATATAAAGGGGTAAAGCTCCGGGAGTTTGATCTTGACCGTGCTCTGGAGCGGAAACCTCAGCTGATTCTTGTAGATGAACTGGCTCACACCAATGCTCCCGGCTGCAGAAATGAGAAGCGGTATCAGGACGTAAAGGAGCTTTTGCGGGCAGGGATTGACGTTTATACCACCATTAACATTCAGCATCTGGAAAGCCTGAATGATCTGGTGGGCTCTATTACCCATATAGAAGTGCGGGAAAGGATTCCGGACAGTGTGTTTGACCACGCGGATCAGGTGGAGGTTATTGACATTGAACCGGAAGATCTTCTGGCTCGAATGAAAGAGGGGAAGATCTATAAGCCGGTGCAGGCGGAAAGAGCCATGAATAATTTCTTTAAACGGGAAAAACTTGCGGCTCTTCGAGAGATTACTCTGAGGCGTACGGCAGACCGTGTAAACCGTATCGCAGAGGAAGAACGGAATATTACCGGGGACATGGACTACCACACAGGAGAACATATTCTTGCCTGCATTTCCGCCGCGGAGTCAAGCGCAAAGGTCATCCGGTCAGCGGCCCGTCTTGCCTATGCCTTTCGCGGGCAGTTTACAGGACTTTACGTGGAAACACCTGCCATGCAGGAAGCTGATGAAAAGACGAAACAGGGTGTGCGGAGAAATATGGAGCTTGCCCGGGCTCTGGGAGCAAAAATCGTTACAGTGTATGGTTCTGATATTGGCAGCCAGGTTGCAGAATATGCAATGGTAAGCAATGTTTCTAAGGTGGTTCTTGGAAGGACAAACCACAGATTTTTTATGCGAAAGCCAATGGCGGAGGTACTGGAAAAATTGAACAGTATGGCTCCCAACATTGACGTATATATTATCCCGGATATGAAAAACAGAAAGGCTGCAGGAAAATACGGTCACAGAGAAGGCCGCAGAAAGGCAGAAAATGCAGGAATGCAGGCATTGTGGGAATTTGGACTGATCAATATAATTCTGGTTCTTACTACGATCGCAGCCTGGATTCTCCAGAAATTTCACCTTCCAGAATCCAATATCATTATGGTGTATATTCTGGGAGTGCTGCTGTCGTCCTACATATCTGACAAAAAAATCTATGCGGTTTATTCGTCCCTGTTCAGTGTGCTTGCCTTTAATTTTTTATTTACAGAACCGTACTTTTCTCTGAAGGCTTATGATAAAGGATATCCCACCACTTTTGCAATGCTGTTTATTGTGGGGCTTTTTACAGCGTCCCAGACAAGAAAGCTGAAGCTTCAGAACAAAGAAAGTGTAAAAAAGGCTTACCGGACAGAGATTCTTCTGGAAAACAGCCAGAAGCTCCGCCGATGCAAATCCGAAAAGGAGGTCTGGCAGCAGGCGGCGGCCCAGGTGGAAAAGCTTCTGGATCTGTCTCTTGTGATCTATCCGGTAAATAAAGACGGGCTTCTGGGAGAGGCAATGCTGTTTCCCCGTCAGGGAACAGAAAAAGCCAGTCTGGAACCTTTGCTGACTTCTCAGGAAAAAGCGGTGGCAAAATGGGTGGCAGCCAATCACCACCGGGCAGGAGCCTGTACACATACGCTTCCAACAGCCAGAGGCATGTACCTTCCGGTTCAGGATGAGGAGCAGGTGAAAGGTGTCGTTGGCATTTTTCTGGAAGAACGAAGGCAGATCCAGGAGTTCAAGTACGGACTTCTCATTGCTATGCTCAATGAAACAGGAGTAAAACTGAAGGATCGGTTTTGAGTATTTTCACATAGTTCTTGACAAGTGAAAAGACTGGTGTTATATTATATATAGAACAAAGAGACAGGGGGATGCAGCAATAACTTGCCGGCATCTCCTTTTTGCAGGACTTGTGAACCGGAGGTGGCATAATGGCGAAAAGAGACTATTATGAGGTCCTTGGAGTGGGCAGAAATGCTGATGAAAAGGAAATCAAAAGAGCATACAGAAAACTTGCCAAGCAGTATCATCCGGATATGAACCCGGGAGATAAGAAGGCAGAACAGAAATTTAAAGAAATCACAGAGGCCTATAATGTTCTCAGTGATACGGAAAAGAAGAAATTATACGATCAGTTTGGATTCGCTGCATTTGAGGAAGGCTTTTCGGCAGAAAATGCAGGGGGATTTTCTGGGCGTGGAAATGGCTTCGGAGGCTTTGATTTCGGCCGGGACGGAAACGGCGCTTATCGGGAATATCATTTTGAAAACGGTAACATGGATGATATTTTTGGGGATATCTTCGGCGATATGTTTCATGGTCAGGGCGGACGCACCGGAAGAGGCCGGGCAGGCTTCGGAAGCGGTTTTTCCGGAAATTCCGGCTTCCGGGGGTATCAGGACTTCGGAGGCAGACAGGGTACAGGACGGGGCAGCGACCTGCGCTCAGAGGTCAGTGTCAGCTTTAAAGAAGCTGTGTTCGGATGTGACAGAATGCTGCAGCTTTCTGATCCAAATGGAAAAGCCCAGAAGCTTCAGGTGCATATTCCGGCAGGAATTGAGGATGGAAAGAGCATTCGCCTGAAGGGGAAGGGAAATCCCGGATACGGAGGCGGAGCATCAGGCGATCTTTTTTTGAAGGTTCATGTGGAACCGGAAACCGGATGGGAGAGAAAAGGTCAGGATATTTATACGATAGCAGAAATTCCTTTTATGACAGCAGTGCTGGGAGGAGAAGCGAAATTTTCTACTTTGTACGGAGATGTGATGTGCAGGATTCCGGCCGGAACTCAGTGCGGCGGAAAAATCAGGCTGAGAGGAAAAGGGGTTCCTTCCATGCAGAATCCTTCTGTAAAAGGCAACCAGTATGTGACCATACAGATCCAGGTGCCAAAGGCGGTAAGCAGAGAGGCGGCTCAGAAACTGAAAGAATACGGAATGGCAATGGACAGAAGCTGTTCAGGCAGACGGGGAAGCGCAGTATAAAGCGCTTCCTTTTTCGTCTGCATACAAAAGATTTTTGGGATACCTTGATAACAGAAATGAAATCGCTTATAATTTGGCAAAGAGGTGATGTGTTTGGAAGAATTTCGGAAGGAACCTGCAACGCTTACATTGATCATTATAAATATTGTAGTGTTTCTTATGGTGGAATTTACGGGACTTTCCCAGGATACGCTTCATATGCTGGACTGGGGAGCAGCCTATACGCCGCTGATCGTAGAAAAAGGGGAAGTTTATCGTCTGTTTACCAGTATGTTTCTTCATTTTGGGATTGAACATCTGATCAATAATATGCTGGTACTTTTTGTTCTGGGAAGCCGTCTGGAAAGAGTGATCGGAAAGCTGCGTTTTATCGTGATTTATCTGGCTGGAGGCATGACGGGAAGTGTACTTTCTCTTGTCTGGGATTTAAGACAGGGGGAATATGCAGTATCGGCAGGAGCCTCCGGCGCAGTTTTTGCGGTAATGGGAGCTATGATTTATGTGGTGATACGAAATAAAGGACGCCTGGAGGATCTGTCTGTGCGTCAGATTCTTGTTATGGCCGTCTTTTCTCTGTATTTTGGATTCGCCAGCAGCGGCGTGGATAACGCCGCGCATACAGGGGGACTTGCAGCAGGCTTTCTGCTGGCGGTTTTTTGTTATCACAGGCGGAAAAAGATCTGAAATTCAGTGCCTTTACCCGGTACGCTTCGAACCTTCAGACTGCCTCCGTGCGCCTCAATGATCTGGCGGGTGACAGGAAGCCCAAGTCCCGTTCCTGTGGGCTTGTAGGTAACGAAGGGATTGAATACATTTTTTATCTGGCTGTCTGTCATTCCGCATCCGTTGTCACGGACGGAAATACAGATGCCGTCAGTAACAGCGGCTGCCGTAACAGAGATAACGCCGTGAGAGTGCTGAATGGATTCCTGGGCATTTCTGAGAAGGTTCAGAAGCGCCTGATGGATTTTTGTCTGGTCCAGACAAAGAAGGGGAAGGGTCTGGGGAATATCTGTTTCCAGAGTGATTCCAAGGTAGTCCAGCGCAGGGCGGAAAGAGCGGATAATACTTTTTAAAAGGAGGGTAATATCTGTCTGTACAGGGGAAAGATGCTCTGCGTTGTTGTAACGGGACAGTTCATTCAGCAGCTCCCGGATATATTCCAGATTTTCCATGATACCGTACCAGCCGTCATAAGAATTCAGTTCCGGATGAGCGGAAGCGAGCATCTGGAGTTCACTCTGAATCAATGCTACCGGATTACGTATTTCATGGGTAAATTTTGATAAAGTCATTTGCAGCTCTTTTTTCTGCTGTTCTAAAGTTAAATTTTCCTGCATAATCTGTCACCTCGTTTGCAGTGTACCATTCCGGCCTGTTTCGGGCAAGAAATTTCATGTTGAAAAAATCGACAAAGTACGAGAGAATAGAAGAAACAATATTTCATAATTCAAAGGAGGAGTATATTATGGAAAACTGTATTTTTTGTAAAATCGCAAATGGTGAAATTCCCTCTGCAACGTTGTATGAGGATGAAGAATTTCGGGTGATCCTCGATCTGGGTCCGGCAAGTAAAGGACACGCTCTGATTCTGCCAAAAGTTCATGCGGCAAATATTTATGAGCTTCCGGATGCAACAGCAGGAAAAGCCATGATCCTGGCAAAGCATATGGCAGAGAAACTGACAAATGCACTGGAATGTGACGGATTTAATATTGTGCAGAACAATGGAGAGATAGCAGGACAGACAGTATTTCACTTTCATATGCATTTGATCCCGAGATATCAGGGAGACGGTGTAGAGCTTACCTGGAAGCCGGGCAGCCTCACTGATGAGGACAGAGATGAGATTCTGGCAAAACTGAAATAGGAATCAGGTATTGTACAAAAGATGAAAAACGAGGATTTTAATGATATTTATAGGAAATACCATAGATTCTCTGTAAAAAGCGCTTACAGGCTTGTAAAGGACAGAATGCTGGCAGAAGATATCAGTCAGGAAGTGTTTTATCATCTCTATGAGATTATGGATACTCTGGATCTCGGTAATGAAGAAAAACTGAGAGCGCTGATATTTATAGCAACTGTCAATAAAACAAAAGATTATTTTAAGAAACCATGGAAAAGGCAGGAACATGTTGCTCTGGAGGACTGGAAACGCAGAAAGCCTTCTGAGGAGAAAATGGATCCTGAAAAGATCATGCTGAACCGGGAAGAGATCGAGTACAGAAAACAGGTGCTGCTCAAACTTCGCAAGGTAAATCCTGTAAATTATAATATTCTGGTTATGGTGAAATATTTTGGGATTTCTCCGGATTCTGTGGCAGAGGAGTACGGTATCACAAGAAACAATGTGAATAACCGTATCCTCCGGACAAGAAAATGGATGAAAGCAGAGCTTGAAAAGCTGCACAAAAGACATTAAACAATTATTGGACTATCTGGATCCTGCACATTCTTCAATCATGGAAACGATATGGTGAATGGAATCCATCTGGCTGCCTGCCGACATTGCCTGTTCATATTTATGACGGTCGGCATACAGATTTCGGATCACTGACAGAAGCTTTTCGTCAGTGATCTCTTCCTCTTCAAGAACCATACTGTAGCCCTGACGTTCAAAGGAACGGGCGTTAAGAATCTGATCGCCTCTGCTGGCATTGGCGGAAAGCGGAATCAGAAGGTTTGGCTTATGAAGAGCGCTGATCTCGCAGATGGCATTGGCTCCGGCTCTGGAAATTACAATATCAGCCAGGGCAAAAAGATCAGAAAGCTCTTTTTTGATATATTCAAACTGGACATATCCTTCTGTTCCTTTCAGTGATTCGTCTGTTTTGCCTTTTCCGCAGAGGTGGATCACCTGGAATTCCTTCAGAAGCTCAGGAAGAATGTTGCGGATGTGTTCATTTACTGACGCGGCTCCAAGACTTCCTCCGATCACCATCAGCACAGGTTTATCTGAAGTAAAACCACAGAAAAGGCGTCCGGCTTCTTTATCTCCGCTGAGAAGCTCTTCGCGGATAGGAGTTCCGGTAAGAACTGCTTTTTCCTGAGGAAGACTTTTTACTGTTTCCGGGAAATTACAGCATATTTTTGAGGCGGAAGAAAGACAGAGCTTATTGGCAAGTCCGGGAGTCATATCGGACTCGTGGATGATCGCCGGGATTTTGCGCTTCTTTGCAGCGATCACAACAGGAACAGTCACAAAGCCGCCTTTGGAAAATACCACATCCGGTTTCAGTTGCTTCAGCAGTTTTTTCGCCTCATGAAAGCCCTTTAATACACGGAAGGGATCTGTGAAATTTTTTACATCAAAGTAACGTCTTAATTTTCCGGAAGAAATACCGTAATAGGGAATACCAAGCTCTTGGATCAGCTTTTTTTCGATTCCGTCATAGGAACCAATATAGGAAATCTGGTATCCGGCTTCTTTGAGAGCAGGAATAAGAGCGATGTTTGGAGTAACATGTCCGGCAGTACCTCCGCCGGTAAGTACAATATGTTTCATAGGGGATTCCTCCTGAATAAATCTTTTTGTTACCAATAAATATGAACCAATGGGAAAGAATTGTCAAGAACACAAAATTTTATTGCAGAAGGCAATCCAGAATGAAATTCATCCGGTTAGAGGGAACGGTAGAGATAATGAAGATCAGTTGGTTAGAGGGAACAAGAAGAGAGAACGAAGAACATCCGGTTAGAGGGAACAGAAGAGCGAATGAACACCAGCTGGTTAGAGGAAACAGAAGAGATAATGAAAATCAGTCGATTATCGGGGACAGCATAGAGAATGAAGAACATCCGATTAGCGGGAACAGAAGAGATAATGAAGACTGGCCGGTTAGAGGGAGCAGTAACAGAGACAAAATTCCGTTGGTTTCTGAAAATAGCCATGGGGCAGTTCAGAGAAATTATGGAGAGCAGGGAAATCAATACAAATGTCTGAGAATACAGCACTGGGAGAAAACCATGGAAAATAAAGATAAAAGGAATGGAAAACAACAGAATAATCAGGCATCAGACAGAGAAAAAAAGGTATTTTTAGATGAGCAGTATGTGAAAACAGCTGCGCAGATGGAACGGGAACTTTTTGCAGACAAAGATTTTGAAGACTATGAGCCTGAGGACAGTGAAGCAGAAGCCCGTTCATATGAAAAACTGGTCAACAGACTGAGGAAAGAGGGGGTATACAGAGAAGAGTTTGCGGATATGGCAGAGTTTCCAGGCATAGAAAAGGCGGATGCAGAAGAAGCCATGGATGGAAAAGTTGAAGTTATAAAAGCTGAAGATATAAAAGCTCCACAGGTTCCTTCTTCCGGCAGAAAAAAATATGCCAGGGTACATGTGGGAAAAGTGGCTGGTGTTGCGCTTCTGTGCTGCGCCTGTATATTTGCAGCCAGTATGACAAGCCAGGCAAACAGAAATTATCTAGTGAAGAGTGTAAGATATCTGGCAGGTGATGATACGAGAATTATTGTAGGAAATAGTGATCAGAATGAGAATGTAGAAATGGCAGAGTATGAAGCTGTGGAAGAAATTGAAAAACAGCTGGGAGTAGAAATGCCGGAATTTTACTACAGACCAAATGGGTTTGAGTTTGTGAGCTATGAGGTGAACCAATTTGCCGATATAGCTTTTATAGAATACAAATATGAGGAAAATATAATATTATTTTATATAGATAAACAGAGTGGGGATACAGCTAGTCAAACTGAAAGTTTAAGCGGTACACGAGAATTAATAAAATCCATTGATGTAGGAGATAATAAGATTTCTATTGAAAAAAATAAGGAACCTGGAGATAAAATACCTAGTTATACAGCATCATGGAAACAAGACAATGTGTTTTTTAATATATCAGGTAAGATAGAAAAAGACGAATTAATAAAAATAATGGAAAATATTGTATATTAAGAGTGATTTTTAGAAATTTATATCGTATATATTATGTAAAGGTTGGTTGCAGAGGAGAGGAGGGATAAGAATCAGTAGATGGAAACGAATGCTGGGGATTGGTTTAGTGGCTGGAATCCTTGCATTAGGAAATATAACTATGGTTTCTGCTCAACCGCTTAGTATCCTGGATGAGATTGAAACCACAGCAGATTATGCGGAAGATACAAGCTTCAGCCTGATTAGAGGAAACCATTTAAACCAGGGAAATGTAAAAATTCAGAGACTGTCCAGTAATGAAATTGCTATTCATGGTTTAACACAGTGCCATCATGCTTGTGATACAGTATATTTGTATTTGTACCTCGAACGTAAGGTGAATGGCAGTTATGGAACCTATAAGTATTGGCGGTTTGAAACAGATGATGCAACAAGCCTCAGTAGAGGAATAAATGTTATTGTCCCCAGCGGTACTTATTATCGTGTGCGCGGCTATCATGCTGCCAAGGACGGAACTACGAAAGAGTCAACATCTACGCTTACTCAGGGCATACTGATTAAGTAATCATGCGGATTTCCGGGGTATAAGGGACGATACTTCTGGAAAGAAACAAATTTTTGGACATACAAAACGAAAACTGAATAGCGGAGCATGGGTGCAGACTGCCGGATGTACAGAAAAAAGAACTGTCAACCGCCATTACCATCAGGCAGCGCGAAATGCTCGCATTAGTAACTGGTAAACAATGAGATTACGACAAAACATTTGTTAGACGTGTAAAAAATAACTCGTCAACGAATACGACAAACCTTTGAGGGCAGGGCAGGATCTGAGTATTCTGTCCTGTCTTCTTTTTGAAAAACAACTGTTAAAATCACGGAGAATCGTGTATAATAATTATAAAATATTCCAATTTAATAAAGATTGTCTGACAAAGGGGGCTTGCATATGAAGATTACATTTATCGGTGCAACGCACGAAGTGACAGGAAGCTGCTACTATCTGGAAGCAGCGGGAAAAAAGTTTCTGGTAGACTGCGGTATGGAGCAGGGGCCGGATTATTATGAAAACAGGGATATTCCGGGAAATCCTGCTGATATTGATTTTGTGTTGCTGACCCATGCTCATATGGATCATTCCGGTAATCTTCCTGCAATTTATGCCAAAGGCTTTCAGGGACCGGTTTATGCCACAGATGCCACCTGCAATCTTTGCGACATTATGCTTCGCGACAGCGCTCATATACAGATGTTTGAGGCTGAGTGGAGAAACCGTAAGGGACGCCGCCAGGGCAAGCCGGAATTTATTCCCGCGTATACTATGGAAGATGCAATGGGAGTGATCCGGAATTTTATTTCCTGTCCTTATGAAAAAACAGTGAAGCCTGCAGAGGGAATTGAGGTACGGTTTGTAGATGCGGGGCATCTTCTGGGATCGGCAAGTATTGAGATTACGATCACAGAAGGGGACACAAAGAAAAAAATTGTTTTTTCCGGGGATATTGGAAATACAAATCAACCGTTGATCAAAGATCCTACCTGGCTTCACGAGGCAGATTATGTAGTCATGGAATCCACTTATGGTGACAGAAGCCATGGAGACAGACCGGACTATGTAGGTCTTCTCAGTGAGGTTATTCAGAGAACCTTTGACAGGGGAGGAAATCTGGTGATTCCTTCTTTTGCTGTAGGGCGTACACAGGAAATGCTGTATTTTATCCGGCAGATCAAAGAAGAGGGAAGAGTGAAGGGCCACGGGAACTTTAAGGTATATGTGGACAGCCCGCTGGCAAACGAAGCAACAACGATCTTTGGGGAACACAGATATGACTGTTTTGATGAGGAGGCCGTTGCCCTGACCAGAAAGGGAATTAACCCGTTAAGCTTTCCGGGGCTGAAAACTTCTGTTACCAGTGATGATTCCCGGGCAATCAACTTTGACGAGGACTGCAAGGTGATCATATCCGCAAGCGGAATGTGCGACGCCGGCCGTATCAAGCATCATCTGAAGCATAATCTATGGAATAAAAAGAATACGATTCTTTTTGTGGGATATCAGGCAGTGGGAACACTGGGAAGAGCTCTTCTGGAAGGAGCAACAGAGGTGAAGCTGTTTGGAGAGGAAATCCATGTGGAGGCAGAAATCTGTCAGATGCCGGGAATCAGTGGTCATGCAGATGTGAACGGTCTTCTTGACTGGATCGGAGCCTTTGAAGGCAAACCTCAGAAGGTATTTGTAACTCACGGAGATGATACGGTTACGGAACTTTTTGCCGACAGGCTCAGGGAAGAAAAAGGACTGGATGCAGTGGCGCCTTTCAGCGGAACAGTTTATGATCTGAAGGATAATGTATGCATTTATGAGACAACGGGAGTGAAGCTTGAAAGAATACACATTTCCTCCAGAAGCAGTAAAGCGGCCAGAGCCTTTGAAAAACTGGTTGCAATGGGTCAGAGGCTTCTGTCTGTTATTAAAAAGAATGAGGGATGTCCAAATAAAGATCTGGATCGTTTTGCCAGAGAAATCCAGTCCCTTTGTGATAAATGGGACAGAAAAGACGGATAACAGAAAAACGGCTGCGGAATCCTGATGGGATTCTGCAGCCGCTTTTATCTTCTGTTGCAAATAAATCAGGCCAGAGCTTCTTTTAAAGCTTTTGATAACTGATCCGGGCAGGATGTAGGACGTACACCGCAGCGGATTCCCTCAAGGCGGCGGATCGCTTCCTCTGCCTCCATGCCTTCTACAAGACGGGCAACGCCCTGAGTATTTCCGGAGCAGCCGCCCTGGAATTTTACATTGTGTATTTTTTTCTGGTCGTCCAGTTCAAATTCAATGGCGCTGGAGCATACGCCGCTTGTTTTGTATCTCATTTGTTTTCCTCCTGATGTGATTGGATTTTAAGTACTGTTCATTTGGAAATATCACGCCTGATGTAATCCGGCATGCTGATGTGAACAGCAACAGTTTTCTGTAACACATTATAGCAGAATTTAAAAAAAGTTTCCATATAAACGAAACTTTTGTTATAATGTATCATGAATAAGCAGGTTACGGCTTACGACCGCGTCCTGCCAGGTATTTTGGCATATATCCAAATACCGGAATATACAGATCAAAATGCCATTGCCGATGATTCGGAATGCATTTTGCTTAAACTGATAAAACAGGTTACAGACCATAAGACAGGAGAATTTTGTTATGAGATGTATTGGAATTATAGGAGCAATGAGCGATGAGGTTGCAGGACTGAAGGCTCTTATGCAGGATACACAGATTATAAGAAAGGCTTCCATGGAGTTTTACTCAGGAATCCTGGAAGGAAAAAAAGTAGTTGTTGTACAGTCCGGCATCGGAAAAGTTAATGCAGCTGTCTGTACACAGATCCTGATCGATGATTTTCAGGCAGAGGTTGTGATCAACACAGGAATTGCAGGAAGTCTGAATAATGAGATTAATATTGGAGACATTGTAGTTTCTACCGATCTGGTTCATCATGATGTGGATGCAGGCGCTTTTGGATATAAAAAAGGACAGGTTCCGGATATGGACGTATTTTCTTTTGGAAGCGACGACGCTC
>UMET01005052.1_pt1 | contig 18242 bp, 20 predicted proteins | sample 1964821 | NCBI WGS metagenome assembly UMET01 (sample SAMEA4836027, study PRJEB28245) | human gut metagenome | biome: gut microbiome; material: fecal sample | place: Denmark | collected 2008
ATTGAAATGGGATATGAAGAAAACGACCCTTCCATTGTCCCTGATATTCAGGAAATGTTAGACGAATTTATACAGGATTTTGAGCATATTCGTATTAAGACATTATTGTCAGGGGAATACGATAAGGATAATGCCATTGTTACCCTTCACGCAGGAGCCGGCGGAACAGAGTCTTGCGACTGGGCAAGTATGTTATATCGTATGTATCTGCGCTGGGCAGACAGACAGGGATTTAGCACAGAAGTGCTGGATTATTTGGACGGAGATGAAGCAGGAATTAAATCTGTTACGTTTCAGGTAAACGGGGAGAATGCCTACGGTTACTTGAAGTCCGAAAAGGGTGTACATCGTCTTGTTCGAATTTCACCTTTTAATGCAGCAGGAAAGCGTCAGACTTCTTTTGTTTCCTGTGATGTTATGCCGGATATTGAAGAAGACGTGGATGTGGAAATCAATCCCGATGATTTGCGAATTGATACCTACCGTTCCAGTGGTGCAGGTGGTCAGCATATCAATAAAACTTCTTCTGCTATTCGTATCACGCATCTTCCAACAGGAATTGTGGTACAGTGTCAGAATGAACGTTCTCAGTTCCAGAATAAAGATAAAGCAATGCAGATGTTGAAGGCAAAGCTGTATCTTTTAAAACAGCAGGAAAATGAGAAAAAGCTTTCCGGTATTCAGGGAGAGCTGACAGAAATCGGATGGGGAAATCAAATTCGTTCTTATGTTATGCAGCCGTATACCATGGTGAAAGACCATCGTACAAACGAAGAAACAGGAAATGTAGATGCGGTGATGAACGGAAATATTGATAACTTTATCAATGCTTACTTAAAATGGGTTGCCTTGGGGAAAACAGAAAAATAGTTGCTTGCTGTCTGAAAGTGTGATAATATCTTTTGAAGACGTACAAATGTATTTTTGGAAAGAACAAGGGAAAAAGATGAAAGATAACAGAAGATATTTTGTGGTAACAGAAAAAGCCGTACCGGATGTACTACTGAAGGTTGTAGAGGCAAAAAGGCTTTTAGACATTCAGCAATATGATACTGTTCAGGAAGCAGTGGAGGCAGTGGGAATTAGCAGAAGCTCCTTTTATAAATATAAGGATGATATTTTCCCATTTAAGGAAAAGACGAAAGGACATAATATTACGTTTATTATTCAGATGGATGATGAACCGGGACTTTTGTCAGCGGTGCTTCGGGCAATCGCACAATTTCACGGAAATATTCTGACTATACATCAGAGTATTCCCATGAACGGAATTGCCAGTCTTACGCTGAGTGTGGCAATTTCCGCAGTAGAGGGAGACGCTGCTGCAATGATGGACAATATTGAGCATATTAACGGAGTACATTATTTGAAGATTTTAGGCAGAGAATAAGAAGGAGTGAGGGTATGAAATATGTTGTGGTGTTAGGCGACGGAATGGCAGATGAACCCTTAGAGGCGCTTGGGGGAAAGACACCTTTGGCTTATGCCAAAACACCTGCCATGGATTTACTGGCAAAGACAGGTGATATCGGAATGGCAAGGACTGTACCGGAGGGAATGAGTCCGGGAAGTGACACTGCCAATTTATCCATTATGGGATATAATCCGGAGATTTATTATTCAGGCCGTTCTCCTTTGGAAGCACTGAATATCGGAGTCAGTATGGAGGAAGGAGATGTGGCAATTCGTGCCAACCTTGTGACTCTTTCGGAAAAAGAGGAAAATTATGAGGAAAAGCATCTTTTAGACCACAGTGCAGATGAAATCAGTACAGAGGAAGCTTCTGCTTTGCTGGAGGCAGTAAAAGAAGGACTGGAAAATCAGGAGTTTCAGTTTTATGCCGGAACCAGTTATCGTCATTGTCTGATTTGGAAACATGGAAATGTTGTACCACTGACACCTCCTCATGATATCAGAGAACGGGAAATTAAGAATTATCTGCCTGATGAGGAGCTTTTGCTTGCTATGCAAAAGGAGAGTTATAAAATATTAGAGAATCATCCTATCAATCAAAAGAGGAGAGAAAAGGGATTAAATCCGGCGAACAGTCTTTGGTTCTGGGGAGCCGGAACTAAACCGTCACTGTCTTCTTTTGAAGGGAAATTCCACAAAAAAGGTGTTATGATATCAGCAGTAGATTTGTTAAAAGGTATTGCTGTGGGTACGGGCATGAAAAATATTTCTGTGGAAGGGGCAAACGGAGGACTTCATACAAATTATGAGGGAAAGGCTCAGGCTGCCCTTGATGCACTTTTAAAAGAGGGATATGATTTTGCTTATATTCATGTAGAAGCACCGGATGAAATGGGACATCAGGGAAGTGTGGAGAAGAAAATACAGGCGATTGAATATCTGGACGAAAGAGTAATTAAGCTTGTAAAAGAAGGTTTGGAGAAGTCAGGAGAGGATTATCGTCTTTTGATTTTGCCGGATCATCCAACTCCTATAAAAGTGAAGACACATACGGCAAATCCTGTTCCGTATCTGTTGTATGACAGCAGGAAAACAGAGGAAACAGGAAACTGTTACAGTGAAGAGGCAGGAGCTCATTTCGAACCGGTAAAAGGGCATGAGCTTTTGAAGATTTTATTTGAAGAATAAGAAATAGAAAAAGGCTGATACAGACAAACGCTTTTTATTTGCGTTTTCTATATCAGCCCTTTCCTTTATAGGTCATTCTTAAAAAGCGGAATTATTTTCATTCGAATTTTCCTCTATTGTCATTGTTGGAAATTTTCTTGTCGGTGTATGATCCGGTGTATTTAATTCGCCGATAATATCACGATAAAAGTTTGCCATAGTCATATCCATATATGGAGCAAGCCATATCATCCCAATGTAGCAGGTAAGCACGGAAAGGAATGCCAAAGGAAGAAAGCTGAGAGTAATATAAAGGGAGCGCCCTTTATTTCCTTTCATCAGGCGAATACTTTCTTTCATGGAGTCCATAGCACCCATCTCCGGATGATCTAATAAAAGGTAAGTGCTGAGACCTAAAAATAAGTCAATAATTACACTGATAATAAGGTCAAACACAGAGAAAAACAAAATAAAGGAAACAGGAATGTCACTGTTCATGGACATGAACATAACAGGCAAACCTGTGACAAAGCCAATTCCTGCAATGACTAATCCCACAATTAAGAAGCGGTCTGCATTATGGTGAAAAACGTATAGCATATCTTTCATGGAATAAGCTTGTTTTCTGCTGATATTTAAAGTCATTTTTGTAATTCCCGCACCAAACAGGGAGATAAATAAGGAAACCGCATAGGTGAGAAATTCGCTGGTTATTGTACCTGTAACTGTGGTAGTGTTTGTGAAAAAGGTGATGAAAAATATTACTATAAAGCTAATAACACCTAAAATTATGTTGGCTCCCATAGGAAGTCCCCAGTTGCCGTCCAGCGCTTTTCTGGAAATGGCTTTTAATTGTGATGATGTATGTTTCATGAAAATAACCTCCTGTCTTAGATAAAATATGTGGTAAAATATATTCTATTAAATATATTTTCATTATAACATAGTAGGTGGAGAATACAATAAAATTATGAAGAAAAACAGAGACGTTAAACTAGAAAAAAATATATATGCAGCAGGGTGGCTTTTACTTTTGGTAGGCATTATTCTGCTGGCAGTAAAACGGATTTTTCCTGCTGATTTTGCGCTGCCGCCCTGTGTTTTTCACAAATGGACAGGATATTATTGCCCCGGATGCGGCGGAACAAGAGCAGTAAAAGCTCTGCTAAGAGGTGATGTCATAGGCTCTTTCTTCTATCATCCTGTAGTGCTTTATGGAGCTGTTTTATATGGATGGTACATGCTTTCGCACACCGTTGAGTATTTGTCAAAAGGCAGGCTTCGTATCAGTATACCCTATACAGAAAAGTATTTATATGGGGCTGTTTTTATTATTCTTATACAATGGATTTTGAAGAATGGTGTAAAAATAATATGGGGAATTGACCTGATATAAACAGGTAAATTCCCCGTGAAAATACATTTTACATAGCTTATATAAAGTTACCGCCATTGTCTGTTTCAGGCTGCTGGAAGAACTCAGGAGGAAGCTGAAATTCATCAAAGTCCTCATAATAATCAGGAGAATTTTCATAGTCCCAGCTGTCTGTGCCTGCATCTCCTTCAAAACCATTTAAGTATTCATCTAAGAAATTGTATAATTCCTCATCACTTACATTATCGTCTGTAAGAATATGAATATAATCTCTTAAAAAAGAGCTTCCTTCCGGTGAGAACAGAAATACAGAGCAGAAAAAAATCAAAAAGGCACCGGCAATCGCCAATGTGCTGGCAGAGAGCGCAAGACCTGCTTTTGCAGCGCCGGAGCGGGCACGCTCACCCTTTGACAGGCAGGAAAAAAGAATTCCCAAGCTTGACAGGATAAAAAGTAAAAACGGAGCACAGCAAAGAAATACAAGGGAAAGAATTCCCATTACCAAAGATGCTGTGGCAAAGCCGTTGTTTCCCTGATAGAGGGAAGGGGTGGGCGGAATTGGTTCTTGTGGAGGAACAGGCTGATAAGGCTGTTCGTTATTGTAAGGATTTTCCATGGGTTAGACCTCGTTTCTTTTGAATAATCATAGGGTTATTTTATCATGTATTATTTTGTCAGGCAATAAAAAGACATAAAAAAGAGTTTGGCAACTGACAAAGCATGAATTTCTTGACAAATTCCTTACAGATTGATAAGGTTGTAAGGTGATAATAGTGAAAAGAGAAAGGACAGTTATATGGATATTATACAGATTATAACTCAGGAATTAAATGTAGAAAAATGGCAGGTAGAAGCTGCTGTTTCCTTAATAGATGAGGGGAATACCATCCCTTTTATTTCCCGTTACCGTAAAGAAGCAACAGGAGCTTTAAATGATGAACAGCTTCGTACTTTATTTGAACGCCTTACTTATCTTCGCAATCTGGAAGATAAGAAAAAACAGGTTCTTTCCAGTATTGAAGAACAGGGCAAATTAACAGAAGAATTAAAGAAGCAGATTTTAGAAGCTCAGACATTGGTTGTGGTAGAAGATTTATACCGTCCATACAGACCAAAGAGAAGAACAAGAGCCACCATTGCCAAGGAAAAAGGTCTGGAAGGTTTGGCAAATATTGTGCTTCTTCAGATGACAGAGAACAGCATTGAGAAAGAAGCGGAAGCTTTTGTTTCTGAAGAAAAAGAAGTAAAAAATGTAAAAGAAGCCATTGCAGGTGCTATGGATATTGTGGCAGAAAGTATTTCTGATGAAGCAGATTACCGTATTCGTATTCGTGAAATGACAATGAAAAAGGGAATGCTTGTTTCCGTTGCCAAGAAACCGGAGGAAACAACGGTTTACGAGATGTACTATGACCATGAAGAGCCGGTATCCAAGGTGGCAGGTCACAGAGTTTTAGCCATTAACCGAGGAGAAAAGGAAAAAATCCTTACGGTGAAAATTTCTGCACCGGAAGAAGATATTCTTCGTTATCTGGAAAAACAGGTGATTACAAAAGAAAATGAAAATACTACACCTGTTTTAAAAGCAGCAGTGGAAGACAGTTACAGACGTCTGATTGCTCCGGCGATTGAAAGAGAAATCAGAAATGATTTAACAGAAAAGGCAGAAGACGGAGCAATTAAAGTCTTTAAGAAAAATCTGGAACAGCTTTTAATGCAGCCTCCAATCGTAGGGCAGGTCGTATTGGGCTGGGACCCTGCTTTCCGTACAGGATGTAAGCTGGCAGTGGTAGATGCTACAGGTAAGGTGTTAGATACTACTGTTATTTATCCAACTGCGCCTACTACACCGGCGAAAATTGCAGCAGCAAAAGAAACTTTAAAAGAAATGATTGAGAAATATAATATTACTCTGTTTTCTGTAGGAAACGGTACTGCCAGCAGGGAATCTGAGCAGGTAATCGTAGAACTTTTAAAAGAAATTCCGCAGAAAGTTCAGTATGTAATTACCAATGAAGCAGGGGCTTCTGTTTATTCAGCAAGTAAGCTGGCAACAGAGGAATTCCCGAATTTTGATGTGGGACAGAGAAGTGCGGCATCGATCGCAAGAAGACTTCAGGACCCATTGGCAGAGTTGGTTAAAATCGACCCGAAATCCATTGGAGTGGGGCAGTATCAGCATGATATGAACCAGAAAAAACTGGGTGAAGCTCTTTCAGGAGTAGTAGAAGATTGTGTAAATAAAGTCGGTGTAGACTTAAATACAGCATCTGTTTCTCTGTTGGAATATGTCTCCGGTATCAGCAAAGCCATTGCTAAAAATATCGTTGTATATAGAGAAGAAAACGGTGAGTTTAAAGACAGAAAAGAACTTTTAAAAGTTGCAAAATTAGGACCAAAAGCTTTTGAACAGTGTGCAGGTTTTCTACGTATCCGCGGAGGCAAAAATCCTCTGGATGCCACCAGTGTCCATCCGGAAAGTTATCCGGCAGCAGAGAAATTTCTGGAAAGTATGGGAATGAAACCGGAAGATATTTTTAATGGACAGCAGGTATATTTTGTAAAAGACTATGCACAACAGGCAGAAAAGCTGGGCGTTGGTGAAATGACATTAAGAGATATTGTCAAGGAGCTGACAAAACCGGGACGTGACCCTCGTGAGGAGATGCCGAAGCCAATTCTTCGTACCGACGTTTTAGATATGAAGGATTTAAAAGAAGGTATGGTATTAAAAGGAACAGTTCGAAATGTTATTGATTTCGGAGCTTTTGTGGATATCGGTGTGCATCAGGACGGACTTGTACATATTTCCCAGATGACAGAACGCTACATTAAACATCCTTTGGAAGCGGTAAGAGTAGGAGACGTGGTAGACGTTATGGTTCTGGGTGTTGATATGAAGAAAAAGAGAATTTCCCTGACTATGAAAGGGATTAAATAAAGAAAGGAAGCGCTTAACATGAACGTTAATCAGGAACGAATTGCAAAATTGCAGGAAAAAATGCAGGCGGCAGACATGGATATGTACTTAGTGCCTACCGCAGATTTTCACCAGTCAGAGTATGTAGGAACTTATTTTAAGGTAAGAGCATGGTTATCAGGATTTTCCGGTTCCGCAGGAACACTCCTTGTAACAAGAGAGAATGCTTACTTGTGGACAGACGGCAGATACTTTATTCAGGCGGCAAAACAGCTGGAAGGTACAGGGGTAACGCTCATGAAAATGGGAGAGGAAGGAGTTCCTACAGTAGAAGAATTTATTAAAGAGAATTTACCAATGAACGGCTGTCTGGGATGTGACGGAAGAACGATTCATGTGGCAGAAGGCAAAGATTTTGAAGCTCTGGTACAAGAAAAAGAAGGTAGATTTGAATATCAAGATGACTTGGCAGGAGAAATCTGGACAGACAGACCGGAAATGTCAAAAGAGCCTGTATATACTTTAGATGTAAAATATGCGGGAAAATCCAGAGAAGATAAAATTCAGGATGTAAGAGATGCCATGAAAGAAGCTGGTGCAAATGTACATATTATCAGTAGTATGGATGACATTGTGTGGCTTTTGAATATTCGTGGAAATGATATTATTTATAATCCAGTAGTGATGTCTTATGTAATGGTAACTATGGAGCAGGTTCACTTTTATGTACAGGAAGAAGCTGTATCTGAACAGGTAAGAGCGGAATTAGAAAAAGCAGGTGTGGTGCTTCATGATTATTTTGCAATTTATGAAGACGTAAAAGCATTGGCAGATGAAAGTAAAATTATGCTGGAAGATGCCTGCACCAACTATACTTTGTACAAAAATCTTCCGGAAAATGTAGAAGTTATTTTCCAGAGCAATCCTGCAGCAATTATGAAGGGCTGTAAAAATGAAACAGAGATGGAAAATATTCGAATTGCCCATATCAAAGATGCAAAGGCAATGTGCAGATTTATCTACTGGTTTAAGAACCATGTAAACAGCGGAGAAATCACAGAGTACAGTGCAGCAGAAAAGAGTTTGGAATTTAGAAAAGAAGATCCGGACTGTCTGGACTTAAGTTTTGAAACAATTTGTGCTTATGAAGCAAATGCGGCAATGTGCCATTATGCACCTACCGAAACAGAATATGCAAAGGTGGAACCAAAGGGATTTTTCCTCATCGACTCTGGTGCTCAGTATTGGCAGGGAACAACAGATATCACAAGAACCATTGCAGCAGGAGAACTGACACAGGAGCAAAAAGAAAACTTTACGCTGGTGCTTCAGGGGCATATCCGCCTTGCCATGGCAAAATTCCAGTATGGATGCAGCGGCGCTAATTTAGACGTATTGGCGAGGGGACCTCTCTGGGAAAGAGCAATGGACTTTAACCATGGAACAGGACATGGTGTGGGATATTTGCTGAATGTTCATGAAGGGCCACAGAATATTAACTGGAGAATGCGTGCTAATGGAAGACGCGGAAATACAACACCTTTGGAAGAAGGTATGCTTACATCAGATGAACCGGGACTGTATTTAGAAGGAAAATATGGCATTCGTACAGAAAATCTTCTTCTTTGTAAGAAAGCAGAAAAGAATGGATATGGACAGTTCATGGGATTTGAAAACATGACATGGGTTCCTTATGAAAGAGAAGCAATTTTACCGGAAATGCTTACAAAAGCAGAGCTTGCATGGCTGAACGCATACCATCAGAAGGTGTATGAAATTGTAGGACCAATGCTCTGTGAAGAAGAACATCAATGGCTGAAAGAGGCAACTGCTGAAATCAAGTAAAGGGAATGAATATGAAAAGCCATCAGGAAGATGCAGGGAGATTGATTAATATACTTTCTCATCAGTTAAAGAGGAAAATTACTCTTTCTTCAGAGAAGAGATGTGGACTTACCAATATGCAGAACAGAGTACTTCATTTTATTCTGCTTAGAGCATTAGAAGCTCCGGTATATCAAAAGGATATCGAGAAGGAATTTGATATTCGAAAATCAACGGCAACGGAAATTTTAAAGCTTATGGAGAAAAATGGTTTTATTTGCAGAGAATGCTCTAAAGAAGATGCCAGAATGAAGGAAATCATTCCCACAGAAAAATCATTGACGATACAAAAGGAAGTTGTGGAGAATATACGCAGTGTCGAGACTAAGCTAAGGGAGGGAATACCTTCTGAGGATTATCAGACCTGTATTGGCGTTTTGAAAAAGATGATAGAAAATTTGGTGTAACTATCAATTCGAGCTAATATGGCTGAATTGTTACGATTTGATGGATGAGTAGTAAGTTTCTGATGATTTTTATCAGGTTAAGAGGTATAATAGAAGTACGTTTAGATTTCAAATGTAAAAGGAGAGAATACCATGAAACAGGATATGATTGTAATTCTGGATTTGGGCAGCACTGAAAATACAGTGGTTGCCAGAGAAATCAGAGAGCTGGGCGTTTACAGTGAAATTCATCCACATGATATTACTGTGGAAGAACTTCAGGCGCTGGATAATGTAAAAGGTATTATTTTAAACGGTGGAGAAAACAGAGTTGTAGATGGAAAAGAAGTGGAAATAAGACCAGAGCTTTACACTTTAGGATACCCTATGATTTCTGTTGATTATCCGGCTTCAAAATGTGAAAAACAGTTTAAGGAGCTTCCAAATCAGGAAGAATTAAAACAATTTGTATTTGAAGAATGTAAGGCAGAAGCAAACTGGAATATGAAGAATTTTATCGAGGATCAGGTAGAACTTATCCGTAAACAGGTAGGGGATAAGAAGGTTTTACTGGCTTTATCCGGCGGTGTAGATTCTTCTGTTGTAGCAGCTATGTTAATCAAAGCCATTGGACAGCAGCTTGTATGTGTTCATGTAAATCATGGCTTAATGCGTAAAAATGAGTCTGAAAGTGTTGTGAAAATCTTTAGAGACGAGCTTCACGCAAATCTGATTTATGTAGATGCTACAGAAAGATTTTTAGGAAAACTGGAAAATGTAGCTGACCCAGAAGAAAAACGTAAAATTATTGGCGGTGAGTTTATCCGTGTATTTGAAGAAGAAGCCAGAAAATTGGAAGGCATTGATTTCTTAGGACAGGGAACTATTTATCCTGATATTATCGAAAGTGGTACAAAAACAGCTAAATGTGTGAAGTCTCATCATAATGTAGGAGGTCTGCCGGAAGACTTACAGTTTGAATTGGTAGAACCTTTGAAACAGTTGTTTAAAGATGAAGTTCGCGCTTGCGGTATTGAACTGGGATTGCCTCATGATATGGTTTACCGTCAGCCGTTCCCAGGACCGGGACTTGGTGTAAGATGTCTTGGTGCAATTACAAGAGACAGATTAGAAGCTTTAAGAGAGTCTGATGCAATTTTAAGAGAAGAATTTGCAAAAGCAGGTCTTGATAAGAAAGTATGGCAGTATTTTACTGTAGTACCAGATTTTAAAGCTGTTGGTGTAAGAGATAATGCAAGAAGCATGGGATATATGGTGGTAATTCGTGCTGTTAATACTATTGATGCCATGACTGCAAGTATTGAAAGAATTGATTATGATATTCTGGAAAAAATTTGCGCTAGAATTACGGCGGAAGTTCCAAGTGTTAGCAGAGTATGCTATGAAATTACTCCGAAGCCGGTGGCTACGATAGAATTCGAATAATATAATTAAGCCCAGAAACCCGATAAATAAAGGGTTTCTGGGCTTTGTGCTTGCAAAATGCTTGCAGTTTGTAGAAAATACAGCTATTAGTATTATAATTAACAAGCAAGGAGCCGATAAGGCTCCTTATTTTCTTTGACTTTGTATAAGCATTTGAGAATCAACCATTCTTAATTCTAATTCTTGCTCGATTTCATCAGCACGATTAAGCAAAAATAATTTGGTTGTTTCATCCGGAGAATTTATAGATTCTTCTCTTAGATGGTCTATGACAACTTTACTATCAGCCCATTCTTTTAGAAAATGTTTTAATACAGATGATTCAAAAGAAATTGATAAACTGTTAATATCATATTTTCCGTCTTCATCTTTGCTTCCATGAAACTTCATTTTTCCAGTTTTAGCAATAGCAAAAAGGTAGGGTGCTACATCCCCGATAGTTTGTAAATTAATGTCATGGAACGAAGAGATACTAATGTGTAAAGCGTTGGCGATACGTTGCAATGGTTCTTGTTTGGGATTTCTATTTCCGATTTCGTATTTTTTTAGTGTACCAAGAGGAATGCCAGAAAACTCAGCCAATTGTTGCTGACTTAAACCACGAAGTTCTCTATAATATTTTATTTTTTCACCGACGTTCATAATATTATCTCCAATCATATTATTTTTTATTTTATTACATTGTACATACATTGTCAATCACAAAATGAGAACTTTATTAAAAAATAATTGACAAAAAGTGATATAAAAGATGGTATAAATACAAGGAGAACAAAATATTCCCCATAAAACAAATAAGAGAACAAAAGAAGGAGGAATGAATAATGGGCGCATCGAGAAAAGTAAAAAGTGAGGAACTTTTTGTGAGAGTAGAAACGGTGATGTGTGATTTGCAGATTTCCAGACCTTTTGCTTATCGTATGATTGCAAATTGGAACGAAGAACTGAAAGCACAAGGATATACAACTATCTGTGGTCGTATTCCAAAAGCTTATTATGAAAAAAAGATTTACGGCATGACTAAACAATAGAACAGCCCTCCCTCGGCAAAGGAAGAGCTGTTAAAAGTGCGGATATTTATTTGTTTTAATAAATTGTACCGCGTTTTTAAGTGATATTCAAGGAGAAACGTGGTCATGGGAAAATCAAGAAAGAGTACAATAAAAAGGTTTGAGTTCTACGAATCAACAACAGATAACGGCATAGAAAGAGGATATATTAGACTTTCAAATACGCAATGCCATTCTGATGCCATAATGGATTTATCTGCAAATAGTTATAGAATATTCACTTATATGAAGTTTAGGGCTAAGGGAAGTAAAATATTTACTTATACATATGAAAATGCCATAGAAGATGCTTCAATTAGCCGTCAGACTTTTGTTAAGGTAAAAGCCGAGCTAATGGCTAATGGGTTGATAAAGCAATTGCCGTCAAATGCATATTCACCTTCAAAATTTGAGTTTAGTGCTGAATGGAAGAATTATCTAAGCAAAAGAAGAGACTGGTTTACAGATGAACGAACATATAAAAAAACACAAATAGCAAAAGAAAGCAACCACAAAGAAAATCCAAGATAGATGAGTAAGAGTATTTTATACATCTAAAAATTAGACTAGGATGGCATCTAATAATTAGACTACACAAAAATGCAAAAAATCTTATTGTCTAAAAAATGGAATCTATAGTTATCTAAAAAATAGACGATAAATAGCGTCTAAAAAATAGATGCATATATATGTATGCCATATATACTCGAAGAGTTTATTGTTAGGAGGATTAGCATTGAGTGCGAATAAAGATGCAGCAAGAGGAACCTGGAAGGTTTATATTCGATATATTGACTGGATGGGGCAAAAACAAATTAAAACAAAGCGTGGATTTGCTACAAAAAAAGAAGCCTTGGCATGGGAACGTGATTTCTTACAATCTCAGTCCAAGGACATGAACATGAGCTTTAAGGCTTTTACGAACATCTATATGAATGATATGAAACCGCGTCTTAAGGAAAGTACGTTTGTGAATAAGCGATATATCATTGAAACAAAAATCATTCCTTATTTCGGTTCACGTTCATTAGCTTCTATAAGAGCCTCTGATGTGATTAAGTGGCAAAATGAGTTGTTGGAAGCAAGAGATGAAGATGGAAATGCCTATTCACCAACTTATTTGAGAACAATACAGAATCAATTGAGTGCCATTTTTAATCACGCTAGAAGGTTTTATTCACTGCCTATCAATCCATCAGAACAAGCGGGTAAAATGGGCAAACAGAATGCAAAAGAGATGTATTTTTGGACACAGGAAGAGTTTTTAAGATTTATTGCTACCATGAAGGTTAAACCGATGTCATATTATGCTTTTGAAGTATTATATTGGACAGGAATCAGGGAAGGAGAGCTTCTTGCATTAACACCAAATGATTTTAATTTTGCTTCAAAGCAGTTGATTATTAATAAGACATATCAACGTATAGGTCAGAAAGATATGATTACTGATCCTAAAACGGAACAGAGTAATCGTACCATTTCTTTACCTGATTTCTTGTGTGAAGAGATGGAGGACTTTATAGCGTCTCTTTATGGTATTAAACCTAATATGAGAATATTTACTGTTACTAAAAGCTATTTGCATCGTGAAATGGACAGAGGATGCAAAGAAAGTGGTGTAAAGAGAATTAGGATTCATGATTTACGTCATTCTCATGTTGCACATTTAATTGAATTAGGATTTTCCCCTGTTGCTATAGCTGAAAGATTAGGGCATAAAGGAATATCAATTACATACATGTACGCACATTTATACCCATCAAAACAATATGAGCTTGCAGATAAATTATCAGAAGACAGGGCAAGGGCTAATGAAGAATTAGATGTAGGAGGAGCTGACAAAAATGTTTAAAAAGACTAATTCTAAAAGTGAATCAGCAATAGAAAAGAAAACTAATGAAGGGCGTAAACGCAAGCTAAATATGAATATATGGGTTTCTGAAGAAGAAAGAGACAGAATAAATCAAAGAGTTGCATTATCCGGTTTGTTAAAACGAGATTTTTGTGTCCAGTCTTTGATGCATCAAAAAGTTGTTTGCTATGGAAATATACGATTAATAAATGAAGTGAAAACACAGTTAATCAATATTGAAAATCATATGAGAAATTTGAAATCAACAGATGACTTAGATATTGATAAATTGGAACAGCTGAGAATGATTTTGGAATTATTTAATAGCTTGAAGGAAAATAATTCTTAATTTTATTTTTCTTTTCATTGCTGTTAAATATATATTTAGCAAGCATAGGGAAAATATAGACACTCGTGCTATTTTCCCGCTTGTTAGCCGCTACACTGGGGCACTGCCCCCTAATACCCCCACCCGTAACATTTTGAAAAACGATAAAACGATTGTTCCGCAGACGGTGCAACAATATTAAATCACAGACAAACATTTTTATGACTTCCTCACCGTGAGGAAATTTTGAAAGGAGAGTAAGCTATAATGGGAAATGAACACAGAATGAGAACGGAAAATACCTACTAACACTGTTCCCGGAGGAAAATGCTATGCTTACCAAAAATGCTTTTGAGTACGGCTTATCGAGAGCAGAGTATTTAAGAAAATTGATTCTCGTGGAAGCATTGACAGGTAAGCAGTGGCACATGGATAGAGACCAGGCAAAGCAGTTGATTTACGAAGTGAATCGTATTGGAAATAACATCAATCAAATTGCTTATAACACAAATGCTGTTCAATTTTCTTCCAATAAGGATTGGGGAGAACTCCAAACAAAATATTTTGAGTTGATGACACTGTTTTGCCAGTTTGCGTTGCGAGAAAACGGAGAGGAAAAACACTGGTATAAAAAGATTCTGGAGCTGATGCCAAAGGACGATTCGGACACATTTTCCTCTGAAAATAAATAATAATATGCAAAAATATTTCATCGCGCAAACGAGAAAAAAAGATACTTTCCAAGATGGTATCCAACTTGCAGTTGATGAAGCTTTAGATAAGAAACCTAAAGATTTTAATCAGTTTCTTCTGTTCATGGGAAATGTAGTATTTGAAGAAAAACGAGGAAAGCATATTGCTTTCCAGTTTGTATAGGAGGAAGAAATGCTTGATTTTGTGTCCACAAAAGTGTAATATAGATATATTCTTTTTTCGAGGTGAAGTATGAGTTCAACAAAAGCGGGTCGTCCAACAGATAGTGTTAAAGAAGAATTGATTAAAGCTAGAGTAGATAGTGATTTAAAAGAAAAATTGGGATTTTGTGCGGCAAAACTAGGTTGCTCCAAGTCGGAAATTGTTCGTCTTGGCATAGAGAATGTATTTAAACAATTGAATGGAGAGATGAACAAATGAGGTTTATAGGTTGTAAAACGTTGTTATTAGACAATATAAAAGAGGTAATCGATGAAAAGGCGCCGGATGCAAAAGTGTTTTGTGATATTTTTTCCGGAACAGCAACAGTAGCTAGATACTTCAAAAAGTGGTATGAAGTGTATTCGAATGATTTATTGTATTTTTCCTATGCTCTTCAGAGAGGTACTGTGCAAAATGATGACATACCATTGTTTAAGAAAATTAGAGATGAAAAAGGAATAGAAGACCCGATTGATTATTTTAACAATCTTTCAGATATTGAAATGCAAGTGATTCCGCAAGAAAAACGTTTCTTTCAGAACACTTATGCACCTACTGGAGGAAGAATGTATTTGAAAGATGATAACGCTTTACGTATTGATTTTGCACGAATTACTGTTGAAGAATGGTATCAAAATGAATTGATAAACGACGATGAGTATTATTATCTAATAGCATGTATTGTTGAGGGAATACCTTTTGTTTCCAACATCTCTGGAACTTATGGAGCATTTCATAAGGAGTGGGAAAGAAGATCTCATAAAAAATATGAAGTCTATAGATTGGAAGTTTATCATAATGGAAAAAATAATAAATGTTTCAATGAAGATGGAGTGGAACTTTTAAAAAGAATTAATGGGGATATTTTATACATAGACCCACCTTATAATGGTAGACAATATCTACCGAACTATCATGTTTTAGAAACAGCGGCTAAATATGATTATCCAGAAGTTCGTGGTATAACCGCACAAAGACCTTATGAGAATAATAAGTCAGACTTTTGTCTAAAAACAAAAGTTGTTAATACATTCGATGAACTAATAAACAATGCATCTTTTAAACATATTATATTAAGTTATAGTACCGATGGATTGATGAGTGTTGAAGATATCGAACATATAATGAAAAAATATGGAAAACCAGATACATTTAAAATATATTGGATTCCTTACAGAAGATATAAAAGTCGTGCTCAAGGAGATAAAGAACAACTGAAAGAAATGCTTGTCTACATTGAAAAATAGGAGGATTAAAATGAAATATATAAAAAGTCCACTTAATTATGCGGGCGGAAAATATAAATTATTAGATTCTCTCTTTGAAATCTTCCCTAAAAATATTAATACATTTGTAGATTTGTTTGCTGGAGGTTTCAATGTAGGAATTAATGTGTCTGCAAAAACCATAATATGTAATGATCAAATTAGTTATTTAATTGATTTGTATAAATTCTTAAAATTGACTCCTACTGAAGAAGTAATCGAACAAATCAAAAATAGGATTGATGAGTTTCAACTAACAAAACAAAATGCAGAAGGATATAATTTGTTGCGTGATAGATATAATATGAATAAAAATATTGTTGATTTTTTTGTTCTCACATTTTATGCATTTAATCATCAAATAAGGTTTAATAATAGTCAGAAATTTAATACACCTTTTGGAAAAGACAGAAGTAGTTATAATGATTCAATTGAAAAGAATCTTGTTCTTTTTTGTGAGGCTTTAAAAAATAAAAACATAAATTTTTACAATAATGATTTTTTGAGTGTTGATTTGAACTCATTGGGTAAAAATGATTTGGTTTATTGTGATCCACCGTATTTAATTTCAACCGGTTCATATAACGATGGAAAGCGAGGATTTAAAGATTGGACAGAATTAGAAGAATATCAGTTACTCAATTTGTTGGATGATTTGAATAACCGAGGTGTCAAATTCGCATTGTCTAATGTTTTATATCACAAAGGTCTTTCTAATGAATTGTTGATTGAATGGAGTAAAAAGTATACAGTTTATTATTTAGATAAATCTTATTCAAATTGCAGCTACCATTTTAAAGAAAGAGATGCTAAGACTGTTGAAGTGGTAATTACAAATTTTGAAAGTGAGGATTATGCCCAATGCCAACAAATAAGTCTGTTTTAGATATAGAGGTTATATCAAAAAAATTATCTGAGGCAGGTATTACTAATCATGAATCTATCGTTAAAGATATAGAGGCACAGGTGAATAAAATAATTAAACAAAAAATAAAAGACACACAGCCTTATGTGAACAAAGCTTATGAAAATGGTGAAGCCTTTGTTTCAGCGTACCCTGATTACGATTTAAATAAATTGCCCAGTTGGGTTGTTGAAAATATTGATGAAGCAAAGATTATTGGAAATTCTAAAAAAACTGTCATATTGGCAGATGGAAGAAAATATCAACTCAATAATACGTTGAATCATCTGTCCGGAGGAGAATGGACTTACTTTACCAATTCGGTAATTTATACTGCGTATAAAACATCTGGTGAAGATTCTTTTGCTCATAAAATTCGAAAAATTCACCCGACGCCAAAACCTCCACAACTTATGAGAGATATTATTCAGTTTTTTACAAAAGAAAATGAATTGGTCTTTGATTACTTTATGGGTGTCGGCGGAACTCTCCTGGGTGCAGGAGCTTGTGGCAGAAGAGCAATCGGAATTGATTTGAATCCTAAATATATTGAGGCTTATAAATTGGCTGCCAAAGAAATAAATGTTCCAGAATTTAAATGTGTTGAAGGAGATTGTCTAGAAATATTATCCGACAGAAATAAAATGAACAATCTTTTTAATGGAGAAAACATTAGTTTGGTACTACTTGATCCGCCATATGGTAATATGATGAGTCGAGAAAAAACAGGGGCAGATATTAAGGTATATGGTAATGTTGCAACACCATTTACTAATAGCAATAAAGATTTTGGTAATTTAGAACTCGATTGCTTCTTCGACAATTTGAAAAAATCGGTAGAAAAAGTCCTTCCATATGTTAAGAAAAAGGGATATGTTGTAATCTTTATTAAGGATTTACAACCGAATGGTAAGAATACTAATTTGCTTCATGCAGAGATTGTTAATAAAATGAATGAAATAGAAAATTTAAATTATAAGGGATTAAAAATATGGGCAGATCAAACAGCTAAATTGTTCCCATATGGATATCCTTTCTCGTTTGTTGCAAATCAGATTCATCAGTATATTTTAATTTTTAGAAAAGAGAAGTGACTAATTTGCCACTTCTCTTTTTTGTTTTATCGTGAATTAATAATTATCCATATATTAGATACAATTTACCAAAAGAATATCGTACAAACTTTCCATTGGGCGAAGATCTGAGTCATACATTACGTAATTATCAAGATAACCATTGTTTTCTATTCTGTCAATATTTATCATATCTACAAAAGTGTACTAATCTAATAATTTAACGTAAGCGCAAAATATTGCTACGCTGCCCATGAATCACGCT
>UMET01015096.1_pt1 | contig 18089 bp, 15 predicted proteins | sample 1964821 | NCBI WGS metagenome assembly UMET01 (sample SAMEA4836027, study PRJEB28245) | human gut metagenome | biome: gut microbiome; material: fecal sample | place: Denmark | collected 2008
GACAAGGCTGTCCTTAAAATACACCTTAAGGGGAACCAGCGTCAGGCCCTTTTCCTTTAATTTACCTTCCAGCTTATTGATCTCATATCTGTGAAGCAGAAGCTTTCTTACACGAAGAGGATCCTTGTTAAAAATATTTCCTTTTTCGTAGGGACTGATGTGCATGCCGTAAATATAGACCTCGCCCTTTTCAATTCTGACAAAAGCCTCTTTTATGCTGCATTTGCCCATACGGAGAGATTTCACCTCAGTTCCTGCCAGCGAAATCCCTGTCTCAAAGGTATCCTCTATAAAATAATCGTGAAAAGTCTTTTTATTATTTGCAATCAGTCTGATTCCCTGTTTCTTCGCCATAGCTTATTCCTCCTGCTCTTCCGCGATCGTAAAATCCACAGACCTTTTTACCGCATCCGCATCTGCCACACGGACGCGGATTTTCTGTCCCAGATGATATACTTTTTTCGTCAGTTCGCCTCTCAGTTCATGAGTCTCCTGATCAAAGGTATAATAATCATCCTTCAAGGCAGTAATATGAACCAGTCCTTCTACTGTATTGCCAAGTTCCACATACAGGCCATATCCGGTCACCCCGGAAATGATCCCGTCAAATTCCTCTCCCAGATGATAGGACATATATTCTGCCTTTTTCATTTTGTCAGATTCCCGTTCCGCTTCCTGGGCTCTTCTCTCGCACACACTTGACTGACGGGCCACCTCTTCCAGAATCTCCCGATAATGCTCTGTCTTTCCTTCCCGGGTCAGCCTTCCTCTGAGATTATCTCTGATGATCCGATGTATCTGAAGATCCGGATACCGTCTGATAGGAGAAGTAAAATGACAGTAATATCTGGCCGCCAGACCAAAATGTCCGCTGCATTCCGTGGTATATTTTGCCTGCTTCATGGTGCGAAGTGTAAGCCGGCTGATCATTGTCTCATTCGGAAGATCCTGAATGCTTTCCAGAATTTCCTGAATCTCTTTGGGCGTGATCTCCTGTCCGGATTTCCGCACGTCGATCCCCTGATTGTGAAGAAGCATCAGAAGCTCCTCCACCTTGTCCGGATCCGGATTTTCATGGGTTCTGTAAACAAAAGGATATTCGCCCTTACAGTATTCTCTGGCCACTGTTTCATTTGCCAGAAGCATAAAGTCTTCAATTATCTCTGTCGCCACACTGGTTTCATAGGGTTTTACATCAATGGCGCGGCCTGCCCCGTTGAGAATGATCTTGCTCTCCGGAAAATCAAAATCAATGGAGCCTCTGTTATGGCGGCATCCTCTGAGGATTCCGGACAGCTCTTTCATCAGGAAAAACATGGGAACAAATTCCTGATATTCTCTGCTGGTCTCTGTTTCTCCGTCTTCCAGAATACACCGCACCTGTTCATAGCTCATACGGCGGTCTACACGTATGACGCTTTCTGTAATTTTATGGGATACTACGGTTCCGTTTTCATCAATATCCATCAGACAGCTGAGAACCAGACGCTCCACACCCTGATTAAGCGAACAGATTCCGTTGCTCAGACGCTCCGGAAGCATGGGGATCACCCGGTCTGCCAGATAAACGCTGGTTCCTCTTTTCAGGGCTTCTCTGTCAATTGCGCTTCCGCCCTGAACATAATTGCTTACATCTGCAATGTGCACACCCAGATGATAAAGATTCCCCTCCTTTGTAAGAGAAACTGCATCATCCAGATCCTTTGCATCCTCGCCGTCAATGGTAACTGTCATAAGTCCGGTAAGGTCATCTCTTCCGTCCCAGTCCGCTTCCAGAACATGATCCGGCACTCTCATTGCCTGATTCATTACACGGACCGGAAATTCAGAAGGGATGCCATAGCTTTTTACAACAGCCAGAATATCCGCTCCCGGAGCATGGATATTTCCCAGGGATTCTGTGATCTTTCCCTCAGGCTTACGCTTCTCAGAGCCATAATCAAGGATCTGGGCAACTACCTTTTCTCCATCTCTGATACCATGAGAATTTTTCGGAGAAATATAAACGTCCCGGGATATTTTCTGGTTATCACAGAGCACAAAGCCATAATCTCCTTCTCGCTGAAAAGTTCCCACAACCTCTGTGGTACCTCTTTCCAGAATTTTTATAACCGTTCCCTCTCTGCGCTTTCCGGGCTTCTGTTCTTTTTTCAGCAGAACCTGTACCTTATCCTGATGAAGCGCTGTATTTACAGCATCTGCAGGAATAAAAATATCCTCTTCATCCTCTCCTGTTTCCACAAATCCAAAGCCCCTGGCATTTCCGATAAAAACGCCCTCTGCCAGAAGGCCCTGTTTTTTCAGACTCTTTATATTTTTTTTCTTAAATGATGCGCGATTTTCTTTTGGGAATCTTTTTTTCTTTTCCCATATTTTTTTTCTGCTCACTTGAACTCCTTTTCTGTAAACACAGACAGTCCTGTCAGAACTGCCGTTTCTGCGTACTCAGGCAAAAAAACACTCTTGCGAATTTACAAGAGTGTCTCCATTTTGCCTTCCATGATTCTTAGAAATTCATATTCAAAATGACAGCCAGAACAAAAAACAGGATTGCCATGACAGTAGTCGCCTTTACCAGACCACCCTCCATAGAACGTCCTTTGTTTCTTCCCCAGTAGGTATCCGCAACACCGGCAATAGAGCCAAGTCCCTGCTGCTTACCTTCCTGCATCAGTACAATGACTGTAAGACCTATGCAATCTAAGACAAAAATTACCGTAAGGATAATTCTTAAGATCTCCATTCAGGTTACACCTCCTAATCAACTGTTTTTCATTGTATCATATGGCTTTTGGGATTTCAACAGTTTTTCTCTAAAAACCTTGACAACAGAACTTCTTTCGGGGATGATATACAGGAATGGCTTATGCTGTTTTATGAAACTTATTACATTTAAAGGATGGTCAACATGAAAACTTCAACAAACAGAATTATGGCTTTTTTTGCCTCTCTTATACTGTCTGCCGGCTTTGCAGTATGCTGTTTCAGAATACCGGCTCTGTCAGCGGCTGTCAGTTCCATTGGAAATGTAAATCTTCTCACTTATGCAATGACAGTTATTTTATTCTGCGTTTCCTATCTTATTTTTTCAATTCTTCTGGCACGCACAGAGAAGCCCTGCTTTTTTGACGCGCCCAGAAACGCTTTTTTTACAGTAGTACTTCTTATAACGGTAAATATTCTTTTCTTTATCCGCATGTACCGCCTGGAAGTAGATGTTTACGGTTCTGTTTCCGCAAGATACGTCTGGCATTCCATTCCTTTCTGGCTTGTACTGATCTGCCTTGTGACAGAAGGGCTCGTTTTTCTTCATTTTGCCAGAAATAATAACTTTTCTGTAAAAGCCTGGGCCATGTCCCTTTTCTATGAGCTTCTCACACTTCTGGTTGCCTATAACTTTTATACCCCGGAGGTTTTTCTCAGAAACGAACCGGACCGTCTTCATATGGATGCATATTTCAATTCCATATATAATGTACTGCACGGAAGCCCTTACACGGAATATACCACCAGTATTTACGGTCACTACGGAATTTTATACAAGCTTCCCATGAAGATCCTTGGAGGCGATCTGATCGATTTTATTCTTCTGAATACCATCATCGGCGCCCTTTGCTTCCTTGCAGCTTTTCTGACCCTTCATTTTATTGTAAAAAATGATCTTTTAAGAATTCTGGGCTCCATTGCCCTGACCTTTCCCGTTCTTTCCATGAGAAGCGGAATCTACTGGCAGCTATGGCCACACAGAATTCTTTTTATGTGCCTGATGCTTTTCTGGATCGCCTTTTGTGTGCGTTTCAAAAAAAGCGGACGCCTCATCTGTATTCTGGGCTATGGGCTTTCGCTTCTCGGCATCCTGTGGAATACAGAAACAGGGCTTTTCTGTGCAGTTTCCTGGGCAGCATTCTGGATCCTCCGCTGCCTCTGCCACAAAAAAGACTCCTGGGTTCCGGTTTTAAAAACCTGTCTTCTGCACTTTGCAGGAATCCTTCTCAGCTTTATGGGAGCATATGCTGCAGTTGAACTGTATAACCTCATGAGCGGAGGTCATATTACAGGAATCCGGGAATTTCTTTTCCCGCTCCTTCAGTCCTCTTACATGGATGGTCTTCTGAGAGTGGATCTTCCGGATTTTGCAAGCGCCTATATGGTAATCCTTGTGTTATTTTTTATAGCCTGTGCCCGGGGTATTTCCCACATATGGTTTGTCCGCGCACAGGATGAAACAGACAGCCGTCATCTCCTTCGCGTCTGCTTCACTTTTGCTGCCGCAGTCCTTTCGTTAGGGCAGATCACATATTTTATCAACAGAGCGGCTTATCACAATCTGGAGATCATTCACATTCCATGTATTCTGCTTCTGTGTATTTTTGCCGAAGAAGGAATGAATACTTTCCAGACGTTCCGCATTAAAAACATGAACAGTTTCAGCGGAATGCAGATTTTTAAAGGTACTTTTACTGCTGTTTCCCTGCTTGTTCTGATGACTGTCTCTACCGGAAACATCATTCAGTACGGTCAGAACACAGCTCTCAGAGAGGAACTGCACAATGAGCAGGAACTGAATGATTTCGCCGCCCATATCGCTGCAAATATCCCGGAAAACACCTACGCCTTTGGAATCGGTGTACCGGAGATTTATTCCATCCTCCGCTGGGATACCGGATGCTATACGCTGGATCTGGCCGATCTTTCTCTGAGACCGGAGGCAGGAGACTATATCATGGATGATATCAAAGCCAAAAAAATTCCTGCCTTTCTTGCCGGAGAGGGAACCATCAGCCGTCTGGAAAAATACAGCTCCAGAGAAAAAAGCCAGTGGCTTCTGGATACCTATGAAATTTCCCGGGAATTTGAATTTAAAGGAGCTGTACTTCAGTATTTTACTTTAAAATAATAATGTGTACGTTGTTTTTAAACAAAGCATTTTTATTTACCGGGAAGGTCGGCACATAATGTATTACTTTCCTGACAAAACAAAAAATCCTCCGTTCTGCCCAAAGCGCCGCGGAGGATTTTTTATTTTCAAATACATTCTGCTTTTGTCATATAACAGTCCTCTGCCTGCTGCTATACATTTTCCTCCGAAAATCCCCTGAAAGGATTCTGATACTCTCCATTTTCGCCAAGCTGCTCTGCAATACGGAGAAGCTGGTTATACTTTGCATTTCTGTCAGAACGGCAGGGCGCTCCTGTTTTTATCTGGCCTGCACCTGTGGCAACTGCCAGATCTGCAATAAAGGAATCCTCTGTCTCTCCTGATCTGTGGGAGATCACTGCCCGGTATCCGTTTTCCTGCGCCAGCCGGACCGTATCCATAGCCTCTGTCAGAGTACCGATCTGATTTACTTTTACAAGCACTGCATTGGCTGCCTGAAGTCGGATCCCGCAGGTCAGTCTCTTTTTATTTGTTACAAAAAGATCATCTCCTACCAGCTGTATTTTGTCTCCCAGCCGCTCTGTCAGTTTCTTCCAGCCTTCCCAGTCGTCTTCCTCCAGCCCATCCTCAAGAGATACCACAGGAAATTCTTCCAGTAATCCCTCATAATATTCAATCATCTCAGAAGAGTCTCTGAATACATCTTTTCCTTTCATTTTGCTTTCTCCGGGAAAATAGTAAACCCCTTTTTCTTCTTCATACAATTCACTGGCTGCTGCGTCTATGGCAATTGCGATCTGCTTTCCCGGTTCGTATCCGGCCCTTTCCACTGCCTGGATGATCAGCGCCAGCGCATCTCTGGAATCCTCAAGATCCGGCGCAAAGCCTCCCTCATCGCCTACTGCTGTAGACAGATTTTTTTCTTTGAGAATGATCTTCAGAAACTGATAGATCTCCACGCACATGCGGATTCCTTCTGAAAAATCTTCCGCCCCCACAGGCATGATCATAAATTCCTGAAGATCCACGGTATTATCTGCATGGCGTCCTCCATTCAGAATGTTCATCATGGGCACAGGCAGCTTTCTGGTATGACAGCCGCCCAGATATTGATAAAGAGGAATTCTCAGAGCTTCCGCAGCCGCCCTTGCCACTGCCAGAGAAACACCCAGAACTGCATTGGCTCCTATACTGCTTTTATTGTCTGTTCCATCGACTTCTGCCAGAAGTCTGTCTATATTCATCTGATCAAGCGCATTTTCTCCCACAATTGCTTCTGCAAGTTTTGTATTTACATTATTTACAGCTTTTTCCACACTGAGCCCAAGGTATTTTCCCTTCTCACCATCCCGGAGCTCCACTGCCTCAAATCTTCCGGTAGACGCCCCGGAGGGAACTATGGCTCTTGCTGTATATCCATGGATTCCAACAATCCCTTCTCCTGCTGTAACTTCAACCTCAACCGTAGGATTTCCCCTGGAGTCCAGGACTTGTCTTGCGTGAATTCTGCGTACAGGTAAATAACGCAACATATTTTTACCTCCTAAGACTTGATAATCCTATCTTATCCTGAATCCCTTTTTCTATTCACCGGAATTCATTAATATTTTCAGTTAATTATGTATATAAAGTTATTTTTAGCAGTTAAAACAATATTTATTTTAATTTTATCAATTTTCTTATTGACAAATCCCATTTTATCTGTTATAGTAAGCTCATAAAACAAAAGGAACTTAAAAATAAATCAAAAAGGAGTGAGACCACCGAAAACATAAACGAAATCTCAAAATCCAACAAGGAGGTACAGACCACCAGAAACGTAAAATAATTCATCATAATCTATGAAAGGAAGGTACAGACCACCGAGAACATAATCTTAATTCCAGAATGTTTTATAAAAATTTAAGGAGGACTAATCCATTGGACAGTGAACATTAAAAAGAGCCAGCAGAAAATCAAATCTGATGGCTCTTATTTTTGTTGTCATATGCATAAAAAGAAGGACAGAGTTTCCTCGACGCTGCTACGGACAAGATCCTTTAAATCGTGCTTTATTAAATCTTCATTGAGTTGTATAAAGTTATCAGACATCGTTCTGTACCTCCTATGGTGAATTTTGTGTGGTAACTTTATTCTACCAAACGGCTATAGACCATGTCTGTTTTTATGAAATTGAATTTGCGAAATTAATTATACGTTATCGTGCAGAGCACTGATGCAGAAAAGCCAGTCATCAATCAGTGAAGGTTCTGCCGTAGACTCCACTTTTTTCAAAACAAATGTGATTTTTCACTTCTTTGGAGATGGTTATGCAATCCTTGTTTAAAAACCGACCAATCGCGTTAAAGCTTTCGTCCTTGTTTAACATGGCTTCAATGATAATTCGTGAAGCAAGAGTTAAATGTTTTTGTTTATTCATAAGGACTTCCTTTCTGCCGGGAGGAATAGCCATATTTATAGAATGGTTTTAACAGAACGTTTGGAAAAATTAAATTCCATGGTTAAGAGAAGATAGATTTGCAGGATTAAATTCCACAGAAGATTGGAATTTAATCCTGCAATTGAGTACCAAGTAAAAAACAACATATTTTTATTCTTATTTTTGTGCAGTTTTTCTCGTTATTTTTTCAGAAATCTGGTATACTTGATACATCAAATTTTTTATTGGAGGATATATCATGATTCGTACACTGGAAAACGATCAGCTTCGGGTACAGATCAATGATCTTGGCGCTGAGCTGACTGAAATCTATGACAAAACAAATGACCGTCAGGTACTCTGGAATGCAGATCCTTCTTACTGGAACCGCCATGCCCCTGTCCTGTTCCCAAATGTGGGCCGCTATTATGAAAATAAATGTCTTATTAACGGAAACACCTACCACTGCGGACAGCATGGATTTGCCCGTGATATGGAATTTACCTGTACAGAGTCCTCACAGACCTCTGTCACCCATCTTGTGACCTCTTCTGATTCAACAAGGGAAACTTATCCTTTTGATTTCCGTCTTCTTATCACCCATGAGCTTTCCGGAAGAGATCTGACTGTACGCTGGACCGTGATCAATGAGGATTCTCAGACCATGTACTTTACTATCGGAGGACATCCTGCCTTTAATGTGCCTGCGGTTCCGGATACTTTCCAGGATCAGTATTATCTTACTTTTAACCATGAATCAGAGCTTACCTGCAGTCTCCTGGATCTTTCCCACGGAACTGTATTTGAGGGAAAAACCTATCCGCTTGCTCTGGAACACGGACGCTGTCATATCAAAAGAAAGCTTTTTGACAACGATACTCTGGTATTTGACAACGGGCAGGTAACCCGGGCAGGAATCGCCTTTCCGGACGGAACTCCTTATGTGGAAATCACCTGTAAGGGATTTCCGAACTTTGGTATCTGGAGCGCGCCGGATTCTCCCTTCGTCTGCCTGGAACCCTGGATGGGACGCTGCGACAACACCGGCTTTGCCGATGAGCTTTCTTCCAAGCAGGACATCAACACCCTGGCGGCCGGAGAGACCTTTAAACAGTTTTACACCATATCTGTGAAATAGAAAAAGCCTTCTGTATCCGATTTTTGTTCCGTGTAAGCTTTATGTTTTTATATACTTGAATCACTAATACTTCTTTAAATAATACAAAAAACTTCCGGGGAAGGAGCAGATTTGACTCCCATGAGCCAAATCTGCTCCTGTTTGGAACTATCTATTTCCCGACAGCCCCTTCCCCGGAGTTTTTCTGTACAGAAACGCGCTGTTTCTGATTTTATATTCTGCTTTTACAGTTCCTGCATTTTCCTGGCAGCCCCGGAGCTCATCCGGCTTTTAACAGACTTTCTCCATCATTTGATCCTGCTCATTTTTTCATAAATTCCTGACAGGCTGGGATATATCTGCTGATATACCTCCTCATAAAGTTTCCGGTATACTGCATGCTGCCGCCGGTTTGGTTTAAATACATCTTTTTTATGAACCATACACCTCAATGCTTCTCTGTAATCCTCAAACACGCCCAGCGTCACAAATGCAGAAATCGCGCTGCCGATCCCCGACACTTCATAAGTCTGAGTTCTTACTACCGGCAAACCGAACATGTCTGCAGTGATCTGACAGATCTCACTGCTCTGAGCGCCTCCGCCGCCTACGCGAATCTCTTCAAAACGAAATCCTCCTTTTTTCTCCATATGACGCATTCCATCCATCAGGGCAAAATTGATTCCTTCTATGATTGCCCGGTAAAGATGGATTCTGGTATGAACATCCGACAGACCTATTACGGAACCTTTTGCCTCAGGCATGGTAAGGTTTGGTGTAAAATACGGCTGGAGCAAAAGCCCGTCGCAGCCTGCAGGAATCTCTTTCAGGCGTCTGTTCAGAAGCTCCTCCGGCTGAATATCTGACTCCAGCGCTTCCATAACTTCTTTCTGGGCAAACTCTTTTTTAAACCAGGAAATCAGCCAGTATCCTCTGAAGATTTCTATTTCCGGAGTATAATGCCCGGGAAGGATAGAATCATAGGGCGGTATAAACGTTTCCGGTTCCAGATAATCAGAAGTGGTAAACGTAACAGTAGCTGTGGTTCCAAAACTGAAAGCCGCCCTTTTTTTATTGACACAGCCAAGACCCAGAATTTCGCAGGCCTTGTCTGTACCAGTGGCGATCAGCTTCAGATCCTTATTCAGTCCCAGATCTTCTGCAGCAGTCTCTGTAAGAGAGCCGATATAATCGCCGGGATCCACCAGCTCGCACATCATTTCATCCGGAATATCAAAAACCGGTCGAACCAGATCATTTTTCTTTTTCCAACAACGGTTTTTAAAATCATAAGGAACATATCCCACGATGGACGCCGTAGAATCTGCCAGTCTTCCGGTAAGCCTGTAATTCAGATATGCACTCAGAAGAACATATTTCTTTGTTTTTGCCCAGATATCAGGTTCGTTTTCCCGAATCCAGTTACAATGAGATTTCTGGTATTGGAGATTTAAGGTTTTTGTCATTCCCACTGCTTTTACCGCTGCAGAAATCCAGGGCTTCAGCGCAGGCGTCCCTGAAGCCCTTCTCTGATCCAGCCATAAAATTGCAGGACGCAAAGGTTCCCCGTCCCGTCCAAGGCAGACACTGGTACAACGGATCGTTGTAAGCGTTACTGCCCGGATCTGAGCAAAAATATCCGGAAAGCTCTCCCGAAGCTGTCTGGAAACACGGCACAGATTCTGGTAATAAAAATCAGGATCCTGTTCTGCCCATCCGGATTTTCTTGAAACATAAGCCGGATGATGGCCCTTCTGGGCTTTTGCCAGTATTTTCCCTTCCGAGGAAACAAGAAGAGCTCTTGTACTCTGGGTTCCAATATCAAAAACAAGGACAACTGATGTTTTTTTCACAGGTACTCCCTCCCTATGCAGATCAGTGTGTAATCCCTTCTTTCAGGTATTTCTTTTTATCCTCATCCAGATCCAGTCCAAGAGTACCGCCCGGATTCATCAGATAGTCTTTATCAAAATAATCCTTCAGAACCTTAACCACACCATACTCTGTATGTCCCAGGCTTCCCTCAAGCCACGGCGCAAACATTTTTCCGATTCCATGGTGGTGGCTGATCGCTGCTCCGGACTTCTGAATGGCATCAAGAATCGTTGTATGATATGCCCGGAATTTATCCGCTCCGCTCATCCTTGTAATAAAAATAAAATACAGGTTTGCCCCCTGTGGATAACAGTGGGACATGTGAGTTGTCACAATGGTATTGGGAAGCTTATGGCAGACTTTTCTCACTTCCCTGTGTACCTTTGCCATATTTGACCAGTTCACTGTACATTCCAGTGTATCTGTAACAATACCAAAATCCATCATGGTATCTCTCAGATACGGATCATTAAACCGTCCTTTTTCCCAGCTTTTTGTAACGTAGGAGGTAAGGCTCATTGCTTTATATTTATGAGCAATCCTTCTGATATTTGCAGCCACATTTTTGGAATAGCCCTTTCCGCCGTCTGTAAATCCAAGGAACAGACAGCGCTCCATATCCCGAAAGCCTCTGATATCCAGAAGTTTCCAAAGCGGCGTCTCATCCACATTATACAGTCTCAGCATAAGGTTTGTTTCCTCCGGGTCTGACAGACGGAATACGGAAGAAAATCCTGCCTCACACTGCATCATCTCTCTGGCTGCCGCCATGGCGACCTTCCAGTTTTTAAAAATATAGGAGAAACGTTTTCTGTTTTCCGGCATGTAGCGGAATACCTTTAAGGTCACCTCTGTCAGAACACCAAAAGCCCCCTCGCTTCCCATCATGATCTGGTTCAGATTCGGACCGGTAGCTTCTCTGGGATAGTGACTGGTCTGTATGTTGCCAATAGGGGTAGCATATTTTTGTGACAGCACAATATCTGTAATACAGCCATAGTAAGTACTGTTCTGGCCGGCTCCTCTTGTGACAACCCATCCGCCTACACTGCTGTACTCAAAGGACTGTGGAAAGTGCCCGCAGGTATAGGCGCGTCTAGCTCCAAAAACAGTCTGAGCGTTATTCAATATTTTTTCAAGTTTTGGCCCTGACATTCCAGCCTGAACAGTAATTGTCTGATCTGTTTCATTAAAAGAAACAACCTCATTAAAACGCAGACGCATATCCAGAGAGATTCCGCCGTTTACCGGCTCCACGCCCATGGTTACACTGCTTCCGCCTCCGTAAACATAAAGAGGGATTTTTTCTTTGGTACAATAAGCCACAATAGCCTCTACCTCTTCTGTTTTTGCCGGATAAACCACTGCATCCGGAAGTGAATCCAGACGTTTTTCTCTCAGACGCATGGCGTCATAGGCTGTTTTTCCATAGGCTACAGACACCCTCGCATAATCGTCTGTACGCACATACTTCTCACCAACGATCTCTTTCAGAGCATCTATATGCTTCTGCTCCAGACGTACCGGACAATTCGTAAGTTCTATCTTTTCCATTCCGATGCTTCCGTCATAATGTCGGAAATCGTCATCTGTCATCTTAAATTTTTCTTTCATCATTTTGTAAAGAGATTCTTTTGGATATTTTACAAAATCCGGATCTCCCCATCTGAATACAGAACGCCAGCTGTCTGTAGGCGCTGCTTCCTTCACCCATTTCGGCTCAAATCCTTTATATGGCTTACTCATAATTTCCTCCTTCCTGCGCGCGGTTTCTGCGCATACAGGTACTCTCCTGAGAGGTTCCTCCTTCCAGCGCGCAGTCTTTGTGCATACAGGTATTCTCCTTATTATTTTCCTCCAGATACTCCTTCAGAACACTGCTGGTAACGATCACATCCGCATGAAGACCAAGTACGTCAGGAATAAGAACATCGCCCCTTCCCATGGATTTTCTGACCGTCATATGATTGATTTCTTCCATAATCTGAAAAATTTTATCTTTTGGTATCTCCCGGGACACACGGACCGGAATCACCGGAACTGAATCCCAGGCAGTTTTTACCGTAGTAGAAAAAGTTCTTTTTGGACAGGTCATTTCACTTTCCGCAAATTGCTGCCCTCTTTTACATTTATTTCCAGTTACCTTCCACTGCCCATTTTCCAACTCTGCCTGCATACGGCAGCTGTTAGGGCAGGTAATACAAACAAGTTCCTTCATGACTGCACCTCCCCAAGCTGAAAAACAAGGGACGTTCCGACTATGTCTGCTTTTGACAGATCAATGACAACCCGCTCCATTTCCGGAGGCCTTACTGCCTGATATTTTTTCTCAAAAACTGTTTTTCCTGCTGAAACCGCTGTAAGCATACTTTCTCCCATAGTCCTTCTGCATCGGAAATAAAAAACAAGCTTTTTGTCCAGATCGCTTTTCCGGATCTTCTGGGGAACCACATAAGCAAGCCCTCCTTCTGTCTCCACGGAAATCCAGTTTTCCGCTGTTCTGTCAGCCTCTCCTTTCAGTTCTCCGGAATATCTGGCCGCAGAAGTTCCTGCCAGCTCTCCGCTTTCTGACACATAATCTACAAGATCATTGACATGAAAAGCATTCCCACAGGAAAATACTCCCGGCACATCCGTCATGGCCCATGAATCACAGACAGGGCCTTTTGTCCGGGGATCCATAGTAACCCGGAGACTTTCTGCCATTTCATTTTCCGGAATCAGTCCAACCGATAAAATCAGAGTATCACAGTCAATTCGCTTTTCTGTTCCCGGAACAGGCTGCATCTGTTCATCCACTTTGGCAATTTCCACACCTGTCAGCCGGTCATCCCCAAATATTCTTGTGACTGTTTCCGATAAATGAAGAGGAATATCAAAATCCTCCAGGCACTGGATCATGTTTCTGGTAAGTCCGGAAGGCTCCGGCTTCACCTCATAAACGCCGAGAACATCTGCCCCTTCCAGTTTCAGCCTTCTTGCCATGATAAGGCCGATATCACCGCTTCCCAGAATCACACATCTTCGGGCAGGCATCACCCCCTGCAGATTGGTAAAATGCTGCGCTGTCCCTGCCGTATAAACTCCGGCCGGTCTTGTTCCGTGAATGGAAACCTGTTTTGCTGTACGCTCACGGCAGCCTGTAGCCAGAATCAGGGTTCTGGATACCAGCATTTCCACTCCATTTCTGCTGACTGTCCACACCTGAAAATCCTGATCTGATTTCCGGATCTTTGTAACAAACGTCCACAGCTTCGCAGGAATTTCCAGTCTGTGAAATTCCTCAATAAACCGTTCTGCATACTCCGGTCCGGACAGCTTTTCCTTGAAACGCTGCAAACCGAAGCCATCATGAATACATTGTTTCAGAATACCTCCCAGCCGTCCTTCTCTTTCGATCAGAAGAACCTGTGCCCCTTCTTTTTTTGCGGCTATTGCAGCCGCAAGTCCTGCCGGGCCTCCGCCGATAACGATCACATCATAAATCATTTTCCGTCACCTGCCTTTGTTTTCCCGAATAAAAGATAACTGTCACCGCCGCTTTTTTTCACTTTCTCCAATGGTTGGCCTGTGACCTCACTGATGATTTCCGCCACAAGAGGCATACAGAAACCGCCCTGACAGCGTCCCATTCCCGGACGTACCCTCTTTTTTACTCCATCAACAGTATATACAGGAAGAGGCGAACACAGCGCATCCACAATCTCCCCCTTACTGATTTCCTCACAGCGGCATATCATCACCCCGTAATCCGGTCGTTTCTGAATCAGTTTATTTCTCTGTTCCGGAGACATTTCACGGAGTCTCGGAACACCTTTTCTGTAAGGGTTATAGCTCTCATTTTTCTTTACCGGATGTGAAACTGATACCATTTTTGCCGCCATTTTCGCCACATCTTTTGCAACTGCCGGAGCAGTGGTAAGCCCCGGCGACTGAATTCCTGCACAGTGGATCAGATTCTTTGTTTTTCTGCCCCGCTCAATTACAAAATCCTCCTCGAAAGTAGGAGCTCTTACCCCGGTGAAATATGTAATGATATCTCTCTGGGACAGTTCTTTAACAGTACCCTGCTGTTTTTTAAAATTATTCTCAATGCTGGATGCCTGGGTTGCAAAATTTTCCTTTTCATAAGTTTCCACTGCATCCGGACCGACCAGAAGATTATCATGAGCCGTATGGACAATCCCTCCGCCTTTTGTATGACCGGAAGTTTTTTTAAGAGTTTTCCAGGAGGCGATCCCGCCCATAAGTTTTCCGGCCTTTTTATCCAGAATGGCATTGGTTCCCCGCCTGGGGTGAATAGAATAAAATCTGTCCCCTGCCATTTCAGCCACATCTTCTGCAAAAACTCCGGCAGCATTGATTACGATCTCCGGATAGATCCGTCCTCTGTTGGTAAGCACACTTCTGATTTTTCCGCCTTTTACATCCATAGACAAAACCGCTGTATTCAAAGCCACCTCCGCCCCGTTCTGCACAGCGTTTTCTGCATAGGCAATGGTAAGACCATAGGGGCAGACGCTTCCTGCCATACTGTTATAAATTGCAAATTTCATATCCGGATTCAGATGGGGCTCCCGCTTTCTGAGAGTTTTTCCTGAAATCACCCGTGTATCGGAAACACCGCACATGTATTTTCTCTGACATGCATAAAGATATGCGGGAAGCAGCTCGCTCCAGTGCATCATACCCACATACTGACCGCATCTTTTAAAAGGTACGTCCAGCTCTTTGCAGATTTTTCCATACATCCGGTTTCCGGCAATCACGTAATGCTGTTTCAGAGTTCCTTTTCCAAGATCGATCCCCGGATGAACTTCTCCGTCATTGCGACCGGAAGCATGCATGGCAACATCACTTTCTTTTTCTGCCAGAAGTACATCCAGTTTCCATTTCATCAGTTCTCTGGCAATACTGGCGCCTGAAATTCCGCCGCCGATCACCAGAACATCCGGTTTTCTGCCTTCCAGGGCCTGATCCTGAATATGGGGAAGTTTCATTTTGGGAAGCTCTGTATTTTCCAGCTTCAGATTATTGATTACATGATATCTTCGCCTTTTATCCACGCATAAAGAGCAGGCTCCTACAATATCCTCCCATTTTTTCAGAGTTCCGGACAGAACTATATTTCCATCCTTCTCAGTTACCCGGATACTGTTTCCGTAGATGCTCCGTACCTTTTTTTGAAGCTTCTGACAATCCACTCATATCCCTTCTTTCACAAGTCGGTCGTATGTACGACTTTTTCTTTTATAGTATCACATTTTTATGCAAAGTCAACAAAAACATGATACATTTAATCACTTTAATATAAAATATATCCACATTTTTTTCATAAAACAATGCTCTGAATCCGCATCCGGAACATTCTTTTTCCTTTATGTTTATGGACAAAACACCCAAAACACGTTACAATAAATGAACAGTAATCAACTATTTTCAGGAGGTAACTTAATGGCCGCACCCAGAAAAGAAGATGTCCGCAGTCTGATCGTCAGTACCGCCGAAAAACTTCTGGAAGAAAAACCCTTTTCTGAGATTTCTCTTTCTCAGCTTGCATCTGAAGCAGGAATATCCAAGGGAACTCTCTACTATCATTTTAAAAACAAAAATGAACTGTTATTTGCGATCACAGACAAATATCTGGACGAGCAGTGGACAGAGCTTTGTCAGTGGACGGATAATGCAGATAAAGATACTTCCCTTCACCGTCTTGTCCGTTATGTTCTGGAACGCGACGTAGCCGGTGTCAAACTCCGCCTGCCTCTTTTTTATGATGCTATGATCGGCAATGAGGAAATAAGAACTCATCTGATACGCCGCTATCAGTGTTTCGCTTCTCTGATCGCCAAAAAAATTTCAGAGCGTACAGACAAGGTTTCAGGCGAATATTTTTCCTGGCTTCTTCTCCTTCTTTCTGACGGTCTTTCCATGCATCAAACAATACAGAACGATCACCTTGATACAGAAAAATTTATCAGTCAGACCGCCGCTTATATTGAACAGTTCTTTCCGAAAAAATAAAAAGAGCGCTGATCACATTTTTCCTGTAAGCCTCAATGGTCTGAGTTCAGTTTCGACCATTGAGGAACCGGTATATGTGAAGCGCTCTTTTCTTTTAACAATATTTCCTGTACAGCAGCAGTTCCATATAAAACCTTTGTTTTCTTATTCCATCCTCAGCCTCTCAACAATGCTCTGTTTTTCCAGATTTCTGAAGCAGCAACAGGGAATCAGAACTGCAAAGATCAAAAGCAGAGGCGTGCAGATAAGTAAAGGCAGAAGGGTAAAACGGAAAGTAGTAAAACCGCCCTCCACCATAGCCCGGATCACAACTCCCACTGCAAAAGAGCTGAGAACATAAGACACGATCAGGGTGATCCCTGCATAATAGAACCAAAAAAAGTGCAGCCAGGAGAAGCACTCCCACCCGCACTGCAGTGATCTTTTTTTCTTTCATTGCGCCCCTCCTGTCCATATATATCCCATACCGCGCACAGTTTTTATATAAGTATGAGCTTCATCCTCAATTTTTCCCCGAAGACGGTTCATGGTCACAGTCAGAGTATGATCGTCAATGAAATTTCCTCCTGCATCCCAGAGCTGTTCCAGGAGGTTTTTTCGTGGCAGAATGTTCCCCGCGTTTTCTGTCAGAACCTTCAAAAGCTTATATTCATTTGGTGTAACAGGCAGCCGTTCCTTTCCCCTGACTGCAGTCAGCGTCTTAAAGTCAAGAAGAATGTTCATATTAAAAGGCTTTGTCACATAATCCTCTGCCCCCAGATCAAATCCGTTCAGCACATCTTCCTCCAGATCATTTGCTGTCAGAAAGATCACCGGAAGCTGCGGTTTCTTATTTTTGATTTCCCTGCACAGTTCAAATCCATTTCCGTCCGGCAGATTTACATCAAGAAGCACAAGAGCAAATTCTTCATTTTCCAAAAGCTGGACTGCCTTTCTGACTGTATATGCCGCTACAGTCAGATAGCCGCCGGCATCCAGCTCAAAGCACAGGCCTGCGCTTAATGCAAGGTCATCCTCCACTACAAGTATTTTCATTTTTCTGTCCATTCCTTTTTCTTTTTAATATCTGTTTATCAAATTTTATGTCCGTCCGTTATTTACATCAAACCGGAAACAAAGCCTTACCCGGCAGATATAAATCCTTCCAGATCCAGCTTATTTTTGTCAGACAAACAAAAGCACTCTCACAAGTCCCAGTATCAGAAGATGTACCGGATAAAACCAGTAAAAAAACCACTTGGAAAAATTCCTGTGTGTTTCTGCCCTTTTACCGTTATAAAACCGCAGGATACAGATACCTGCCGTAGCCGGTCCTGCCATACTCAGAATCGTACAGAGTATATTTATGTCCATAGAAAATCTTCCAAAGCCGCCCAGGAAATTGAATGCCCCGAATACCAGAGTTCCTGTCAGGAATGCCCTTTTAAGCTTTCTGTGATCCCTGCCTGCATTCACAAAAAGAATGGTAAACGCAGGCGCAAGAACTGCCCAGTCACAGAACAGAGACAGAAGAATCAGCCCTGCCAGAGCAAGATTTCTGCTTAGAGGATTGATGATCTCTCTCATGGCTTTTATGATCAGAAAACATAAAAACAGCGTAAACAGCATATCCATTCCCGCAAAGCCTATGATTCCTTCCTCTGTCATGGCCAGACAATAGGGAATCTCCGAGATCACAGCAAACAAAAGCAGTCTCTGTCCATATTTTTTCGGAGATCTGGTATAAGTCATTCCCTCCACCAGGAAATAACACATCACAGGAGCGGTAAAATACC
>UMET01021507.1_pt1 | contig 17972 bp, 24 predicted proteins | sample 1964821 | NCBI WGS metagenome assembly UMET01 (sample SAMEA4836027, study PRJEB28245) | human gut metagenome | biome: gut microbiome; material: fecal sample | place: Denmark | collected 2008
CAGTGGCACGCGTTTAGCACCGACCGAAGTGAAACGTAGATGCGCAGCACGAAACAATTCGCCAGGCATCTTTTGACCTCAACATCATATTTTATGGAAAAGACGGTATTCTTATGAAAAAAATTGGAATCCTGTGTGCCAGTGATACCGAACTGGAACCCTTCTTCTCGTATCTTAAAGATTTTGAGATCAAAGAAACCGCTATGCTCAAATTTTATATTTCCCAATTCCGGGATGTTCAGATTATTGCGGCATACAGCGGCGTCTGCAAAGTAAATGCTGCCATTGCCGCCCAGGTTTTGATCGATACGTTTCATGTGGACGCGCTCATCAACGGCGGCACTGCCGGAGGTATGGATAAAAATGTGCAGCTTCTCGATACTGTCATTTCCCAACGGATGATCTATCATGACATGACAGAAGATATTTTGACAGATTTTCATCCATGGCTGAAAAACAACCATTTTGAAGCAGATAAAAATCTGCTGGATGCTGCCAAAAAATACAGCAAAACTAAAGCTTATCCCTTGCACTTTGGCGTCATGGTAACCGGAGAACAGTTTATCGTAGATGAACAGCGCATTGAAATTAACCAAAGGTTCGCTCTCTCTGCGTGGATATGGAAACTGCCAGTATGGCACACATCTGCTATGTCAATAAAATCCCCTTTCTGAGTGTACAAAGCATTACGGACACTGCCGACCACAAGGGTATTGAAAACTTTGATAAAAACTGTGAAGCTGCTTCCCAGCGTTCCGCCGAAGTGGTTATGGGAATCTTGGAACAATTATCCTGTTAATATACTACATTTTTCAAAGGAGATTTTTTCTCTCTATGGATATTACAACCGAACTCGTAAAACGATTAATCGAAGAACAGTTCCCTCAGTGGAAAGATCTGGAGGTTCGCCCTGTCGCCAGAAGCGGACATGACAACCGCACCTTCCATCGGGGAAATACCATGGCAGTGCGGCTTCCTAGCGGTAAAAATTATGCAGCCCAGTCTGCCAAGGAAATCCGCGGCTGCCATATTTGCAGAATTATCTGGATTTTCCTATCTCTAAACCAGTGGCTGCTGGAAAACCCACTGAATATTACCCCTTCCCCTGGTCAGTAAATCTGTGGTTGGAAGGAAATACACTTTTTGAAGAAAACCCTCTCGATCAACAGCTATTTGCCAAAGATCTGGCGGCTGCTCTGAAGAAACTGCAAGCCATTGACAGCAGCGACGGTTCCCGCGCAGGCATCCATAACTTTTACCGGGGCGGCGATCTGGGATCGCTGTATTTCCAGCATTTATCAGGACAAAGAGGTGTGGGTTCATGGCGATATTGCCCCAGGGAATATTTTGCTTCAAAATCATCATTTTCATGCTCTCATCGACTTTGGGGTTATGGCAGTTGGCGATCCTGCCTGCGACTACGCAATGGCATGGACCTATTTTGATAAAAAAGCCAGGAAAATATTCTTAGACGAGTTGAAAGAAGATATGGTGGATCGCGCCAGAGACTGGGCTTTATGGAAAGCTCTTATCACATACAACGATGAAAATCCAATTCCCCGGGAAAACGCACATTTTACCATTCGAGAAATTTTATTGGAAGAAACAGCGTAACGATTACACCGAAACTCTTGCTTATCCGTATAACAAGGGCTCCGGTGCATTTTCCTTATAGTGCGCCCTGCAAAAATACTCCCATCAAGAGTACAACGCACCCCAGAACGGCAAAAATAGTACCTATCGTGGCGTTCATATGCAGCCCACTTTTTTTAATATAAGAATATTCCGGTCGTTTAGCGTCATAGCGTACATAACACTCCCCTTCGGTAATGAAGACATAATTAGACGTCCAGTTTGTTCTGCCTTCATATCGCTTACCATCTACCCAATACTCATACTCCGCTCTGGCGCTTTTTCCTGTACTATCTACATGAAGAATCTTCCCCATCGCATGCTCCTTACAAGATGAAATCTTCAGATAAGCCGGAATACTTACCAACAATCCTACTACCAAAAATGAAAATCCTATGATCCAAAATACTATCATGTCGTACCTCCTACAAATTAGTCGTAATCAAATTCTATCATTTGCCTGTTAACATCTACCCTTGCATGAACTCCAAACGGAATAATACATCGGGGTGTCGCATGACCAACATTCACATTACATACGATTGGTAAATTTTTATTTGTAATTTCTTGCAACAAAATCGCTTTATATTCTTTAAAATAAATTTCATTCAGGGGCTTTCCTATCAAAAGTCCTGATATAACTTCAAATATTCCAAAGGTTTGCAATGTCCGGATCATCTTTCTGTATAAATCTGGCGAAGACATTTCCTCACTGGTTTCAAGTAACAGAATTTTATTCTTCCATTCTTCCAACTTGGGAAATAGCTCATATTTTTCACATAAACGAACGGTATCTTCAAATCTTGAATTATCAAACATATCAAAAATGGTTTCTAAACATCCGCCTAATATCTTCCCCTCAAAAACACCATTACCATTTATCACTTCGAATCCGTTATTTGTATAACTCTTCATTGAAATTCCAATAGATTTTCTACTAAAATCCTCTCGCCCTTTATACCAAACATCACTTGGATATATTTTTTGTATTCTGCCAGTCAAAATTAATTCTTCAAAGTAATTTTGGGTATATGGAAGCATTTCTTTTGAAAGTTCACATACATCCGGCAAGAATGCCTGTCCATAAAAGGTTTTTATCCCCACCTTATTCAGCATAAAATGATTCATGGTCGTATCTGAAAAACCCAAAAAAATTTTTTGTCTGACAGCCTTTTTCAACTCGTCATTTCCAAATAAATAAGGAAGCAACCTATAGGTATCCTCCCCTCCAATGGCACATAAAATCATATCAATGGAATCATCTTTAAAAGCCATTAACAAATCTTCCGCTCTCTTTTCCGGGTTTTCTTTTATAAATTCCATTCCTTTTAATGCATGATTCAAAAACTGAACCTCTATGCCATATTCTCTTAATCTTGACACTCCAATCTCCAGTTCATGTTTCACGAAGTCCTCGCCTAATATCCCACTGGACAAACTAACAATTCCTACTTTTTTAACCTTCCTAACTTTTTCAGTCAATTCTTCCTTCACCTCCCAATTTTAACTTGCCTTTTCCGCATCTTTTGGGTATATACCAAACATCCATGTGAATCCATCCCAAAAAATGAGAATTTCGTGGGTGTAAATGAGATCAGTCAACGGTATCCACCCAAAACGCCGTATTTTATGCCAGTTTTCACCGAAAATCTGGGTATACAGGTTCATTCGTTCTCTATATACCCAGCCCTGGAAATTGCACGATAGACGCATTACATGTTTTCCATTTCAGCAACCGAAAGTTTATTTACTTTATCCACATATTCCTTTTTTCTGGCGGTAAGTTCCACCCACGCCGGTCGAAATCCACATTTTATCGCGTTGCGAACGGATTTGATATTGGACCATGCCGCACAATAAAACGGCACTTTCCCAAGCTTAAATGTTTCTATAGCAAGTCTGCTGGTAATTGCCGAAGCAATTCCTCTTTTCCTGTATTCTGGAAGTACATCCACGCCAATCTGGTACATCGTTTCGCAGTCAGCAGAACACCCTGCCAATCCTATCAATTTTCCCTGGTCAAATGCCCCCACCGCAAGCTTGTCCAGATGTTTTCTCTCTTTGCATAGGGCATTTTCCCACTCTTCTGTATAATAAGGTTCAAAATCCTGCGGGAGTAAAACCTTTATCTCGTAATCGCAGGGCAATTCTTTGATTTTATCTATATCTGGCAAAAAATATTCCGCCATATAACAAACTTTATAGCCATATTCTTCCAGCCGTTCATGAAGCGCAATCAGATGCGGTGATTCAAAGCAATGCTCCACCGGATATTTATTTATGTACCATTCCACACATTCCTTCATTTCGGGGCTGACCTGCGCAACAATATTGTTTCCATAGGAAACCAGATCACACGCAAAAGGCAGTTCCAGATAAGCTCTTGCTTTTTCATTTTTTCTGGATAGAACCACCTTGTTTTCCATAGATAAAAAATCCTCCGCTTTGCAATTACAGTCATGTGCCGACTGCTGCAAAGCAATTTGAAATATTTCCTGATTTGTCATTCCAATTTTCCTGACCTTTCTGCCTCTCTTTTGACACTGTATGTCGTTTCTGAAAATTTGTTATCAATCTTTTTTAAATAGCAAATATTACCGCCTGACTGGCACTTATATACCTCTGCCGGAGACAAACCTTCTGTGCATTTTTCCAGAATCGTTATTTCATCGATATATGCCATATCCTTATTCCTCGTGTTTTATTTTATATCCACCATTTCGGTGTCAGTTCTCCCAACGTTACGATTTCCTTCTTTTCCCAGTCTAACATTACTTCAATCGCAGGATAATCTTTTGGCATAAGCTGTGTCATAAGTTCTCGACATGCGCCACAAGGCGGCATTGCTTTTCCTTCCCAGTTGATGGCAATCACTTTTTTGATTTCATTTTCACCATTCGTCAACATATTGAAAATCGCATTTCGCTCTGCACAGATGCCAAGGGTACAGGCGCCATCCACACAAATCCCCGTATAGATATTTCCAGAAGTTGTTTCGATTGCCGCAGCTACACCGCCAACTTCTATCCATTCAGAAACTTTCCTCGGATGTAAAACTTTCTTTGCTTCTTCATATAAACGAATCCATACTGAATCCATTTTTTTCTCTTCTACAATCGCCATTCGTCGTTCTCCTTTCTTTCTAGTGGAAACGTTTTTTATAGAGAATAATCTCCGGATCTGCTCCATTGCAGCCGTATTCACATACCAGCATATACTCAGCATCCGCGACAATCCCGTAACATCTGTCATTCCCCGGTATTTCAATCTGATTTCCCCAGTATACATTACGATCTTCCAGAAACTTTACAGACTGCCCATTTCCCAAAGGATACTCCAAATTCACAAAGAAACCATTTAACAAATTCAAATCTTTAATTTCCAGATGCTTGATTCCCAATGCATTAAATTCTCCGATCACTGCCGCCTTTTCTCTCTGAAATTCTTCAAAACCACCTTTTTTTATGCATTCCGCAGCAACACAAGTTCCGCCGAAAGGATGTCCCTGCACTGTTGTACAGCCGCCACATTCTTCCTTTCTGTCACATACGCCGCAGCAATCCGCGCCACAAATCGCTTCCATAATACTAAAATCATCCATAGCTTTCCTCCAACTTACAACACCATAATTAAGGTTCCCACCCCTATGAGAATACATCCGATCAGGGATTTTACCGTAAATTGCTCATGTAAAAATACAAATGCCAGAATCAGTGTGATTACCACACTAAGTTTATCAACAGGAACTACTTTTGATGCTTCTCCAAGCTGTAATGCCCGGTAATAACAAAGCCAGGATGCTCCCGTTGCCAGACCAGATAAAATCAAAAATACCCAACTCTTTCTGCTGATTTCTGAAATTCCACTCTGCACATGGGTGAGAAAAACCATTCCCCACGCCATCACAACCACAACAACCGTCCGAATCGCGGTGGCAAGATTCGAATTTACACCTTCAATTCCAATCTTCGCCAATATAGATGTCAGCGCCGCAAATATCGCCGACAGCAATGCAAATACAAACCACATGGGACACCACCTCCTGTTTTTCTCCTATTTCTTTTAGAATAACCTCTCCCTTTATCCGCAATATGTTTTTTTCAAAAGATCTATCAAGCCTATTACCTTGTCATCTTGAATCTGATAAATAACTTTCATGCCCTGTTTTTCAGATTCCAAAATTCCCGACATTTTCAACTGTGCCAGATGTTGCGATAATGCAGAGGAAGAAATCCCCGGCGTAAACTGGTGAATCTCACCCACACTCATTGGTTTTTGTATCAACGCACATAAAATCAACAAGCGATGCTCATTTGCCAGCAGTTTCAGTACTTCCGCTATTTTTTTCGCTTTCTCCTCCATGACGAAGCGCCTCCTTTCTGTGTTTCAACTGACAAATTCCCTGAGTCATCGTTCCCATGGGACAATAAACGCACCAGGAACGCGGACGGAAAAATACCATCGTCAGTAATCCCAAAACTGTGGACGTCATCATTACACCAAAGAATCCGAAAGCAAACTGAGCGATCCACGGAGCAACCATGCTGACCTCTGCCCACTGCCATGGCAGCTTAATTGTCCATAAAAGCGTAACTGTCTGTTTCAACGGCGCTCCCGTAAATACTTTATAGGTACTGAAAAGCATCAATCCGAACATCGTCATAAAAAATGCCAGAAATCCGTAACGGAACCACTTATTTTTGAGAAACTTCGGCGGTTTCCGATTCAGAGACAATTTCAGTTTTTCCCCCAGCAAACCAAAAAGCTGCCCTCTTCCGCAATAACGATTACAATAAGCTTTGTTTCCTCCAATAAACGCAACCATAAGCGGCGCTGCAAAAAACACAAGACCAAGCCAGGCAAAAAGAATATTTGTCAATCCCAGCACCCAATAAAGAATCTCTGCGATCCAAAGATATTCATACCATTTTTTCTTCATCTCACTACCTCTCGTTCTGAGATAGTAATCACGGCGGCCGGACATACTTTTTCACACTTACCGCAGCCGACACACTTTCCTCCATCCACCTGTGCCACAACGCCAAGCCAAAGCTGTATTGCATTTCTTGGACAAACCTTTTCGCAGCAACCGCAGGCAACACATTCTTTTCCTATGCGCGCAATCTTCTTTGCTTTTCCCATAATATCCTCCATCATTTAAGTATTTAAGTTATTTCTAATATACTTTATTTATGAGAATTTGTCAATAACTATCCCCCAAAAATAACAAGCCTCTCTCTAAGAATATTATTTTTCACAACTACAATGATGATTCTTGCTGATAGAAACGAGAAAATATACTTTTTGAAAATTTTTAAAAAATGTCACCATTTCCTATGTTGCTTTTGCAACAATATCATTTAAAAATAGAATAATTTCATTGATAAATATTACAAAATTACAACTTTCAAAAAATGTCACCATTTTTTTCTAGAAAAAGTGGTGACATTTTTTGAAAGCAGGAAAAAAGTATCTTTTTAACGGTAAAATAAAGGATTTTCAGAGAAAAATCACCTGAATTTCCTTGAAAAGTGGTGACACTTTTTTATTAATAGCGAAAAAGTAAACTAACAAGAACTAAAAAATGGATTTTTCTATTTCTCTTCTGTAACTATCAACAGCGACCCCAAAATATATCCGCAATCCCACTTCTGAAATTTTTCATCCTCCAATCGCATCTTGGGATGTTTAAAAACAATGCCAGCTCCAATGCCTATATCGTACGACAAAATCTCTTCTGCTGAACCATACACTTTTATGTGTTCTGGAAACTCTTTTCCAAATATTTCTTCATCACTGTATAGTTCTTTTTGAAAATAAGGTACTGCAAGAAACTTTCCACACAGTAAAAAATCCACCGCCATGCTATGCATTTTTAATGCGGGCATTTCCCCATCTGCCGGAATATCATATGTTTTTTTCTCTACTTTGATTTTCTCTAAGGAAACTCCCAGTGATTCAAAAAACTCCTTCTGCTCCGCTGATAATTTACTTATGAATTCATCATTTGCCCTTTGATCTGTTGCATAATTATTCGTTTCATATAATACTTTCGTAGCGTCTATATCAAGTTCCAATTCCCATGGCATCAATAAATAATTCATTTTCATCTCTCCCTAATTTTATTAAAACGCTTCTTTAATTCATATCTTTGATATCGTCGTACCCCACCCAGTTTTTCTATTTGAGTACATTCTGCAAAGGCATCTAAATCATAGAAAATAGTGCGAGAGCCAAAGGATACACAATATCATAATATCCATATGCCGCCATACCTCCTACCGCCAGAATCATCGCAACTGCTATTCCGATATAAATTGCTTTTTTCTCATTCTTTCGTGTCCTTTCTCTTCATACGCAAAAAAATTCTCACATCCAAAGAAAGATACACCAGAGACAAGCATAAAGTTTTCACACTTTCTATCATTCTCATCCCCACTGCAACTCCCTCTCCACTAGTTTCGTAAGCAGAATATATAGTACGCATTCCTCCATTTTCTAGGATCACATTAGCTGGAATCATGTAAATCCCCAAAAAAAGAAGCGAAAGCACACCTATACTCAAATAAACTGGACGCTTATCAAATACCTTACACGCAACTATTAAAAGAACCAGTTCCATGCCCTTGCACACCAAACGTACTCCCCCTGCTAATGCAAAAGGAAGAAATTCAATTCTATAAATCACGTTCAGCAAAATACAAGCCAGAAATAGAAAGCGAAACCACTTCTCAGGAACCTTCTGAATCAATAACACCCCTAAAATCATAACAACCAACAACATATTTATTTACTCCTTCTCGTACTGTAATTTATTCTTCAACAGTAATTTTCTCCAATATCCACCAGACGATTATAAAACACCCCACATACACGATCGTTCCCACTGTTGTTGATCGTCTGCCAAGCACAGTGGTAAAATTCCAAATGGCGCGATCCAATCCTAATTCCTGAACTTCCTGCATATTTCCATACTTCTCAACTGCGTATTGTACTTGTTCCTTATAGTAAAATAAAGTTCCTGCATAAAGAATTAATAAAGAACAAAATACTGACACTAACGCAGTTATTCCCTTTTTTTCCTTTTGTATCTTTCTTTTTCCTACTTTTACAAACAAGAAACAATCCAATCCTATGATATAAAGTATCATGGAAATTTCCATCACTGCTACAAGTATTAACATATTCGGTTGGCGAGCTATTGTCAGGTCCATACAAGTGTCAATTCCAGCCTTGATTAACGTTGCAAGAAAACCGAAAAGTATACTTTTCGTTATGTACTTCTTATTTCCTTTATCCATATACATCTGCTCTGCTACATAAAATAAAACAGAATTGTAAATCCACCATAATACGATTGATATAAAAAAACCACTTGAAAAATCGCCAAATACCATATAGGGGATTCGTACTAATAACCTGCCTAATATTCCAAACACAACCGTTGCAATGATTACCGCCGCCAATTCATTCTTTCTTTGATCTTCCATATGCTTTTTCCTTTCCTAGAATTTTTTATAATCCCCATACTCTATTCCTACGTTTTCCAGTGCTTCTGCAAATTCTCCTCTTTCTGATCTCACAATAACTCCTTTTTCTTTCAATGCTTCCAAAATTTCCATTTGTTCCTCTTCTTCCGTTTCATAACATACAACTTTCAAAGATGGCAACTCCAGTAAAACTTCCAGATTTTCAATAGGTGTTCCTGTTAAACAAACCGCTTCTAAATTTTCTACTTCATTTAATTCAGAAATATCTTGTACCAAATTATCACTAATATCCAAAATCCGCAGCTTTTTCATTCCCTCCATCCCTTCTATATTTTCAACAAAATTATTGGAAATCCATAGTTCTTCTATCTGGTTGCAATTTTCAAATGCTGTCAAATCATAACAAACAACCCCTGAACCTAAAAATATCTTTTTCAGATTTTTCAATTCTGGAAGTGTATCTGCTAACATTTTTTGCTCTCTTTGATGTAATTTTTCACTTTTTGAAGCTAAATTTTTAAAATCTTGTCTCTCCTCTTCGGACTGAAGATCCACCGTAAATAAAATTTCTAAGGTTGACAAATCCGGAAACTTTTTCAAATCCTCCAAGGTTGTAATGTGTGTAAAAGTAGTATCAATCTCAAAAGATGTAAGTTCTTCCATATCCGTTTTTCTCATTTTCTGATTCTCCTCTCGCATGCAAATAGTCAAAAGACGAATACAAAAACATACTTACATTTAAAATTTTCCCGAACTTATTAATCACATTGTATCATCCCTATATTCTTTCATCAACAAAAATGCACTATGATTTTCTGAATCCAATGGATCTAATTAGTAAAACAACACAATTTACATATCAAAAAGGGGCGTCGCTTTCCCGACAGCCCCTGCATGAATTACTTCGTTGCTACAATTAAATATCTATGTATTGTCCCCTGAACAAATTCTTTTCTTTCGATTTCTTCCTGCATTTTCAGTAATTGTTTAAAACACTTATCTACAGAAAACTCTGGAAACGGCTTTTTTGTACCTGGCAATACCATTTCAACCAGATCTCTTTCATTATCTTCTCCAACCTGCTCCGTAATGAATAAGCCGTTTTTTCGCAATAACCGATATATTTCCATTGGTGCGAAGTCCCCATGTCTATTAATCATAAGATCAAAGGAATGGTTGTGAAATGGTATATCATGAGGATTTTTGCATTCTATAAAATCAATGCCAAGAGGCAACAACCTTTCTTTACACAAGGAAACATTTGGAGCATACCCTTCTGTTGCGGATGTTTTATCAAAGGGATGATTCAGCGATAGCAAGAACTCGCCACCACCCGTATCATAATCCATCATTTGCATATCGGCAGTTAAATGCTCTCTGACGATCCTTTCATAATCCCATGGTAAGTCGTTTTCTCACCTGAATCCCTCCTGTCAAAACGGCGTTCCATCCAAATCATATGGCGTACACTGGTACACGTAATAATTCAACCAATTTGTATACAAGTTATTGGCATGGGCTCTCCACAATAACAATGGTCTGTTCTCTGGATCATTCTCCGGATAATAGTTTTTGGGAAGCTGAATATCCAGACCTTTCCCTTTATCCCGTTTGTATTCTCCATCCAGGGTTACCCGGTCGTATTCGGGATGTCCCATCACAAAAATCTGCCGTCCATCCATAGCCATGCACAAAAATACGCCCGCTTCCTGGGATTCTGCAAGGACAGTCAGCGCATCGCAGTTATGAATATCTTCCGCCGAAACTTCTGTATGGCGGGAATGCGGCGCAAGAAATGCATCGTCAAATCCGCGTACCAACGGTATTTTTCTGTTTTTTACCCGATGCCAGAACAATCCAAACATCTTCTCCGGCAGCATTTTCTTCTGCAAACCATAGTGATAATACAGTCCCGCCTGCGCTCCCCAGCACAGATGAAGAGTGGAAGTCACATGTATCTTGGACCATTCCATAATTTCCTTCAGTTCTTCCCAGTAATCCACCTCTTCAAATTCCATCTGCTCTACAGGAGCTCCGGTAATGATCATTCCGTCAAAGTTTTTGTCCCGTACCTGAGAAAATTCTAAATAGAACTTATTCAAATGGCTGGTGGATGTATTTTTTGACACATGGCTTTTTGCCGCCATAAAAGTTACGTCCACCTGCAGAGGAGTATTAGACAGGGAGCGCAACAGTTGCAGTTCCGTCTCTTCTTTTAGGGGCATCAGATTCAGGATCAGAATCCGAATAGGACGGATATCCTGATGCATGGCGCGTCCCTCATCCATAACAAATATATTTTCTTTTTCCAGAATTTCTCTGGCAGGCAAATCTTTTTGAATCTTGATCGGCATAGTCTTTCTCTCCTGTCTCTACATCAATGGTGCGAATAAACGAAGAAATCTTCCATAAATTTTTGTCCAGAATTTTTCTTTTTTCAGGGTTTCCAGCGTGATCTCTCTGCACTGTTTGAGCGTATCCTGAAAATCTTCTTCTATTTTTTCAACTTCTTTCACCTGATACATCATAGCAGCACACTCAAAATGCAGGTACAGGCTTCGATAGTCCAGATTGATCGTACCCACCACTGCCTTCGTATCGTCTGAAGTAAATACCTTTGCATGAACAAATCCAGGAACATACTGATAGATTTTTACCCCAGCCCGGATCAGTTCGGGATAATACGTTTTTGCCAGCGCAAAAGCATACGGTTTGTCTGGAATATCTGGCATAATAATTTTCACGTCCACGCCCCTCTTCGCCGCATATGTCAACGCAGTAATCATCTCATTATCAATGATCAGATACGGTGTCATAATATGTACGTAATCTTTGGCGGTATTCAAAATATCCATATACACCAGCTCGCCCACATTTTCCTTGTCCAGAGGACTGTCCCCATAAGGGATCACATATCCGTCAGAAGCGATTGCCGGCTGTTTCACATTCAGATACTTTCCAAAATCCTCTTCCTTCACTTCGATATCCCACAACTGAAGGAACATCCAGGTAAAGCTTCGCACTGCTTCACCTTTAACCATCACCGCTGTATCTTTCCAGTGACCAAACCGCTCTTTTTCATTGATATACTCATCTGCCAGATTCACGCCCCCGGTAAATGCCGTATGGCCGTCAATCACCACAATTTTCCGATGATCCCGGTTATTCTGCGTAGTAGACAACGCCGGTTTGATAGAGTTAAATACCTTACACTGGATACCCATACTCTGCAATTTTTCCGGATAGTTGTGGGGAAGCAAAGATACGGTACAGGTGCCATCGTACATAAACCGTACTTCTACACCTTCCTTTACCTTGCGCGCCAAAATATCCCGTATGGTATCCCACATACGGCCCTCTGCCACAATGAAATACTCCATAAAGATAAATTTTTCTGCTTTTTCCAGCTCTTCCACCAATGTCTTAAATTTATCTTCCCCCAAAGGAAAATACTTCACGGAGGAATTCTGGTACGTGGGGAATCCCCCTTTCGTATAAATATAACGGGACAGATTTCCCATCTGACGATCCTGCCGGTTCAGCTGTTCTGTCACCTGCGGCTCCTGCACCTGGTACTTTCTGATTTTTCTTGAGGTATCATTTAACTTTTTATTCATGATCCTCACGCCCACCTGCATTTCCACAAAGATGTACATCAAAACTCCAAAAACAGGAATCAAGGTAAGCGGCACCATCCATGCCAGCTTAAATCCGGGATTTCCCGGCCGGTTGATGATCACAATAACCGTGATCGCCGATAAAAGCCCAAATGCCCAGTATGCATAGACCGCATATTCCTGCAATTTTCCGAAAACGACAAATAAAATACCAAGCTGAATCAAAAGCAGCAGAAATATAATTCCTGTTCGCCCGAATATGATATGAAAAATACCATTTTTTCCTTTCTGTACAATCTTCTGCCCTTTTTCAGACTCTCTGATTTCCTGAACTTTTCCCATAATTCACCTATTCTTCTTCCTGTAAAATATAACATACCTATTCTAATCAAATTTCCCGGGAATGTCAACGCTGCCAAACAGAATGCTTATCTTTCAATCTTCCACATTTCCATAAATGTTTCTTCAGACAATACGGGAATCCCCAGCTCTCTGGCTTTTTTATTCTTTGAAGAATTAGACGTTGTATCGTTATTGATCAGATAGGAGGTTTTGGATGTAACGCTTCCCGTCACCTTCCCCCCTCTTTTTTCAATCTCTGCTTTTACCTCGTTCCGATTGGCAAAATGCTCCACGCTTCCTGTAATCACAAAGATTAACCCCTGCATATCCTGCTCTGCCTCTGTTTTGGGAGGCTCCGGCAGTTCCAGATGAGACAAAAGACGATCGATTTTCTCCTGTCGTCCCTCTTTTGCAAAATAGTCTACAAAACTTTTCGCAATCACCGGTCCGATGCCGTCCACCCTGGCCAGCTCTTCTTCGGTGAGATGACGGATTTTTTCCATATCATAAGCAAATTCTTTGCAGATCATTTTCGCATTGGCAAGTCCGATATTAGGAATCCCTAGCGCATAGATCACCCGGGGCAATTCTGTCTTTTTCGCTTTTTCCAGACTTTCCATCAGATTCTGAAAAGATTTTTCTCCGAATCCTTCCATCGTCACAATCTCGTCCTTATATTTTCCAATCTCGAAAATATCTCCCAGATTGTGGATAAAACCTTTCCCAATAAACTTTTCCAGCGTAGCCTCCGACAACCCGTCAATATTCATGGCGTCCCGACTCACAAAGAGCGTAAATCCCTTGATTGCCTTCGCCGGACAATCCTGATTTCTGCAATATAAGGATTCCACATCATTTACCATCTCAATTTTTGTAGCGCCGCCACATGCCGGGCAGCAGGCGGGAATATCTTTCACGCCGCTTCTTGTAAGATTTTCCTCAATCTGGGGAATGATCATATTTGCCTTATATACACGAATTTTATCTCCGATACCAAGTTCCAGCTTCCGCATAATACTAATATTGTGGACGCTGGCTCTGCTCACAGTCGTTCCTTCCAGCTCCACCGGAGTAAAAATTGCCACTGGATTGATCAGTCCTGTACGGGAAGGACTCCATTCGATAGCTTCCAGCGTAGTATCCGCCATTTCATCCGCCCATTTAAACGCATACGCATTTCTCGGGAATTTTGCAGTTCTTCCCAACGATTCCCCGTAGGCAATATCATCGTACAGCGCCACCAGTCCATCGGATGGAAAATCATTTTTCTTTACTTTATCAGCAAAATATTCCATCGCTTCATCCAGAGTTTCCCCTGTAACCACCCGATATTCTGTCACTTCAAATCCCTGGTTCCGCAGCCATTCCATCTTCTTTTGATTAGAATTTTCAAAATCCACCTGTTCTGCCCTTACCAGTGCAAATGCATAAAACCGCACATGACGGTTTGCAGTAATCTGATTGTTTAACTGACGCACCGAACCACTGCACAGATTCCGGGGATTCTTATATTTTGCATCCACGTCCTCAATCTGTCGGTTGATCTTCTCAAATTCCGAATAGGTAATGATTGCTTCTCCCCTTAGAATCAGTTCCCCCTTATACGGAATTTTCAGAGGAATATTATCAAACACCCTGGCATTGTTAGTCACTACCTCTCCGATCACGCCGTTTCCCCTGGTAACCGCCTTATAAAGTTCCCCCTCCCGATAAGTAAGAACAATCGTAAGACCATCCATTTTCCAGGAAAGCAGCGTTTTTCTGTCTCCGATAAAGCTTCGCAAAGCTTCTCTCTCCTTCGTTTTATCCAGGGACAGCATGGGTGATTCATGGGCTTCCTTAGGAAGCTCATCCACCGCCTCATATCCCACTGTAACCGTAGGGCTTCCTGTCAGTACGGTTCCGCTTTCTTCCTCCAGGCGCACCAGTTCATCGTACAACTCGTCATATTCCCGGTTGCTCATGATTTCCCGGTCTTCCTGATAATATGCTTTGGAGGCACGCTGCAAAAGCTCTGCCAGTTCCTTCATTCTCTCGATCTTTCCTGCCTTATTTCCTGTTTCCATTCTTTTCCTCCCTGCCATTTTTCTTTGTCCGCTCTTTTACCGATAAGGAAGTAGAGGACTGCAAAAGCCTCTCCAATTCCTGCTTTTCTTTTCCCTGAATCTTCCGATATGTCCCTTCTTTCAGATTTCCCAGCAAAATATTCATAATACGCACCCGCTTCAGCTCCGTCACCCGATATCCTAACGCTTCGCACATTCTTCGGATCTGACGGTTCAGCCCCTGCGTAAGAATGATCCGAAACGCCCGCTCATCCAGTTTTTCCACCTTACATGGTCTCGTCACTGTGTCCAGAATCGGAACCCCCGCTGCCATCTTCCTGCAGAAAGCTTCATCGATGGGACGGTTTACTTTTACGAGATACTCTTTCTCATGATAATTCCCGGCTCTCATAATTTTATTCACCAGTTCCCCGTCGTTCGTCATCAAAAGCAAACCTGTAGAATCCTTATCCAGTCTCCCCACCGGAAAAATCCTGATGGGATAGTTCAGAAAATCAATCACATTGTTCTTTTCTCTTTTCTCCGCCGTACATACGATCCCCGCCGGCTTATGAAACGCCAGCAGCACTTTTTCCTCCTGCCGCGTAATCCTCTTCCCGCGAATACAGACTTCCGCTCCCGGTTCAATCTTCATTCCCAGCGCTGCCCTCTCTCCATTGACCGTCACCAGCCCTTCTTCCGTCAGCCGGTCTGCCTCTCTTCGGGAACACACCCCTGCATCGCTGAGATATTTATTCAGACGCATCTGTTCCATGCTTTTCCTCTCCTGTCAAAATTTAAAAACAGGGAGTTGCCGCACATCCGCGACAGCTCCCCTGCTGCTTTCTCAAATACGTACGTAAGAACTCTTTTCTACTGAAAAAGATCTCCCCGGACATATCCTTCTTTCCCTTCAAAATCAATCTGAATCCAGTCTCCGTCTTTGCCGGTCTTCGTCACTTCCTGACCGCCCACCAGCTCGCCGATCTTCTCTGCATCTGCCGACGCCTGCGCCCGCACATTGCAGTTTGATTTTACTTTAATCACATCGCCCACGGCTGCTTCCATAGCTGCAGATCCTTCCACACCCAGTTCGGACAGATATGTGTCAAGCGCCTCATCTGATGCCAGTGCCTCATCATACGCTTTCTGCTTCGCAGCCAGCAGTTCTTGTGTATCTTCCTGATTCGTCAGTTCCGTCATCCGGTTCTGCTGTTCTTCTGTCGGTTCTGCCACAATATGCAGACTACCGTCCTCCCCGGTCTCCACATAGAGACAACTCACTCCTGGAAGCACCGTCTCATAGCCCACATATTTATGGTCGTAGCAGGCAAATACTACATAACTGCCTTCCGTCAGTCCTGCTTTGGTATAGACCTCCACATTGCTGTAGCCTTCAATATAATGAGAGTTCAGAATCGCGCTTTCCTCTGCAGGATCCAACTGATCTACTACTTTTTTCAGATTAGCCACATCTTTTGCGCCAAGTGCGGTATAATACTGCTGAATCAGCGCATTCACTGTAGGATACTCATTTTTTTCCAGAGGGTTCTCCTGTTTCGGCTCTTCGGTAGGCGCTGAAGTTGCCGTAGCCTCCGGCTCTTTCTCCTGATTGTCCTCTGTATCTTTTTCCTCTTCTTTTTGTTCTTTTTCCGTATCTTTCTGCTGTTCCGTCACCTTCTGTTCCTTTTTGGAATCATCGCCAAAAGTTGAAGTGAGGAAACGAATCCCGAAAAACAAAACCAGCAAAACAGCTATGATTGCCAGTCCCAACAGAATATATCTGAGATTATCTGACAGCCATTCTCTAAAATCATCCATCGTATCTCTCCTTTACCGGATATAATCTCTAGTTCAATAAATACCAGTAAATGGTAATAGAAAAACGCATCTGGAGGGATTCGAACCCCCGACACATGGTACCGGAAACCATTGCTCTATCCCCTGAGCTACAGATGCGTACATGTGAGCTTCCTGCTCACTTCGATTACTATACCACACTCAGAAAGGTTTGTAAAGAGAAAGCTTTCATTTTTCATGGAACTGCCGCCTGAAATGTATGTCAAACTTGTGAATACTATTGACAGCTGCAGTCCCATTTCCAGATTCTAAATGTAAATCTTTTTGTCCTTTTTCAGGTAGTAATACACCTGATCTGCCAGTACCTCCCGGGGATCTACATGATTTTCATTGATCTCCGTTACCATATCCACCAGTTCTTCCCGGGTATAATTTCCCTCGCCCGGAATCAGAATACATTCGTGAATGCTGCTGGGCAGAATATAGAAATGATCTCCCAACAGATTCGCCGCCTGTTCCATGATGCCAGGATAAAAGATAACTCCCGCTCCGAATTGCTTCTGTTTGTTCGTAAGCACATACATAGGAAGCTCCTCATTCGCCTCTTCTCCATCATTCTCGATTTCCAGATGCGTAAGGTCTTCTATAGTCAGAAATTCTGCCGGTTTTTCCAGATATGTATATTTTCTGGCGTTTTTCTCCAACTCATCCAAAGAAATGCCCCACCCCTCCAGGTGTTCTTTCTGAATGGTGATCGTAGCGGGATACCTGCTGCTCTCCACCTGATAATAAAAAATCATAGCAAGATCCAGAATCCGTCTGTGGGGAAGCTGCTTTAACTGCTTGCGGTTTCTCTCATAATTGACAATTTTATAATAAATATGGTATTTCAACTTTTCATAATCCCGAAAAATTTCTTTTGTCATACGTACATCCGGTTCATACTGCTCATATCCCCAGAGGATTTTTTCTGCAAGCTGTTCTATGGTAACACCGCGCTTCCAGAATTCAAAATACTCCTGTATATAAATAACCGGCGAGATATG
>UMET01011377.1_pt1 | contig 17834 bp, 16 predicted proteins | sample 1964821 | NCBI WGS metagenome assembly UMET01 (sample SAMEA4836027, study PRJEB28245) | human gut metagenome | biome: gut microbiome; material: fecal sample | place: Denmark | collected 2008
GAATTCTCATTTTGACTTGTACTATTTATATTCTAACACCAAACCAATAATTTCTTGTTTCTTCTGAGTAGCCCTTTATATTCTATGCCACAAGACATTAATTCTATAGAATTAGAAACGACCTCACCATAATCCGGAACAAACTGAATAACTCTTTGCACTATTTTTTCTTTAATTTCATGATATGATAACTCATTATCTGAGCTATCTTTTATTTTCTGTTCATTTGCAACAATAATCGTGTTAAAGCTCTGGTTTTCACAGTAATCATTAATACATCCTAGAAGATCTGTGCTAGAAATATTGGTTCTCTCTAAAGCATTCTCCATTTATGCCGCCACGATGATACACAATTCCTTTTTTCTCATTTCTCTCTAAACAATCCAAAAGCTTTTCTTCTCCATGTAGGCAGCGAAACACACTATCTGAGGGCGATTGATACCAGAGGCAGAGAACTCAGTAAGTCCGCATTTCCGTTCAGCAATGATTCAGAGGGATACCGAATTAATTGGAACCTGTACAAAACGTGAAGTCAGCCCACTTACCAAGAAACAGAAAATTATTTTTCGATCCACTGACCAGAAAGAATATCACTTTACATTCGATAAAAATATCCGCCTTTTATCTGGACATTATTATCGCCTATATTTCAGAAATTCTCGCAGGGACTCCAATATCAACAACCTTGCTTCAGAACTACTAACGTATGAAGAACTCTCCTCTCTAACTGAAGAAGTTTTTCCCAAAGACTCCTAATCATTCAACATCTATTTTGATATAAATATTGAATTGTTACGTCTGAATTACGAATCCTAAAACAATATCAAATACGTCAGAGCTTTATTTGTACCAAACAAATATACTATTTTACCTATTATAATATAAGTAAAATATCTAAAAACACCTTATAGGGTATGTATATAATTTCAGTCTTATGCTACAATAAAAATAGGATAAATGAAATACCTTTCAGAAATCAGCAATTTTTATTGACGCAAGAATAAAGTAGTATTATAATAAATTAATTAGATAGAAAGGAGGATCTGTTATGGAAAACACTTTATCTGTAGCCAAATCATTTAATGATCTGTTCAAACAAGAAAATGGTACTGATATGGATCAAATGCGAATGCATAAAATGATGTATCTTGTTCAACGGGAATCTCTTATGTATAATAACGAACCTCTTTTTGCTTCTGAATTTCAAGGATGGAAATTCGGACCCGTTTTAGTCGATGTACGAAAAGAATATGTAACAAACAATATGTTCAAAAATGTAGCCGATGATCTTAGCGAAAAAGCAAAAAAATTGGTACGCACTGTTTATCAGAGATATAAAAATATGTCTTCTTGGAAACTTAGTAGCCTTTCTCACGGAGAGCTATCTTGGAAATGTTCAAGAGAGGGTTTAGCGGCTCAAGAGAATGGGGCTGTTACTCTGAAATTAGCAGATATGCGTGTAGATGCAGCACGAGAACTTTTGAGACGAAAAAGAGAAAAAGTTACGTTTTAAAGAAAAGAAGGTGGCTTAAATCAATATTCAAGAACAAAAAAACTGGTTAAAATCACATCTTGAAATAGAACTTTTGACCTCTAACCCTGCAAATGAACTCTTAATTCAGAACTTTATTGCTAACCAACAGGGGAAGGGACTCGAAATATTTTTAAAAAGTAAAGCTTGGCAAGAAGACATTGACGGCAGTACAAGAGTTTATCTAGTAAAAGATAAATCTTCTGGAGTTATTGTCTTCTTCTTTGCTTTAAAAGCTGGACTCTTATATAAAGCAATTGAAGATGATGACTACATTTTATCCGAAAAAGAGCGTGAGATTGTAAATCTTTGTATTGAGTATCGTCTTGATTCTTCCAATTCACTCACACCTGATGATGTGTTTGAATGGTATTCGGAAGATTCGCTTGATAAGGATAAATTAAGAAAGATTATCGAAGAAAAAGTTGATATAAAATTGCAAGCAAAGCAGGATCAGCAAACAACAAACGAAACAGTAAATATTATGAGGGTTTCAAAAACTTTTCCTGGAATTGTGCTTACCCATTTCTGTAAAAATCAAAATTTTTCATTATCAGAAAAACTTTTATTTCCACTCGGTTTTTATGTGTTCTGGGAAATAATAACAGATAATGTATTACAGATTTCTAATTATTTAGGATGTCAGTATTTATATTTATTTGCTGCCGATAATACAGAACATACAGCAGAGTCAGAATCGTTTCTTGACTTTCTTTATGCTGATGTTTCTGATGATGTCTGTGAAGAAAAGTCTTCCTATAAATTGATAGAATATTACAAAAACGAATTGAAATTTGAGGATGTCCAAAATATGACTATTTTGAAACCACATTATGACTTTGAATGTTATAGCCTCATTCAGCCCATCAATAAACTACTAGAAAATAAAGAGGCTGCGTGGATTCAGCACTCTGATATTGATGGATAATTTTTTATCCTTTATACATATGGATTGTGTGTAATATCGTTCTTTAACCTTATTAAAAGTGAATCTCTCATAGAATTCTGTGCTGTTCGGTGCTTGATTTTCATGGGAGATTCTTATTTTGAACCGAAGTTAAAATTCGGTATTAACCTCCTACCCTTGATCATCAAAAACGGTTTAAAATCAAGCATCCCATATAATTATGGAAACTTTTGATTTTAAGCCGTTTGTTACCTTATTCAGTTTTATCTTCTCCTGTTGCCTTTATAAATCTCATGACTTCATCAATGGTTTTCCCAGATGCTACCAAAGCCTTGAACAACTCATCTTTCTGCTTCTCTTCTATCTTTTTTCGAATCTCTTTTGCTCTATGACGCAGTTCCTTCAAATCGGACTCTTTTGTACGAATTTCCTGTTCCACATACTCCAGTTGCTCTTCCAAAGATGTATTTTCCAGTTTTTTTCGTCTTGCCATAATGCATCCTCCTAATAATTTTTCCTCATTCTAACACATTTTACCTGTTCTGAAAAGGTCATAGCGTTTAGAATAAATCCCTCCATTGAATCGCAAGAAAAAAGCAAGAATATAAATCTGTTATTTTCACAACTCTATGTTAAAATATTCTTACTCATACTGAGAAAGGAGGACCTATTTTTGTCGAAAGCAACACTATTTGACAACCGTATCAAAAAATACGCTTACTGTAAGCCGCCAGAAATCTGCCGGGATCTTGGTACATCTGCCCTTGGTCTATCCAAAGAACAAGTGGAGGACATGCGGGAAAAGTATGGTAAAAACAGTTTTCAGGAACGTAAAACGGATACTACCATCCAGCGATTGCGGCGAGCGTTTATTAATCCATTTCATGTGATTCTATTTATTTTAGGTATTGTTTCTCTTGTTACTGATGTTTTTATGGCCTCTAATTTTACACGGAATGCTACTACTGCCCTTATCATTTTTTCCATGATCATAATCAGCGGTATCATCCGTTTAATCCAGGAGCTGCGGGCGAAAAGCACCGCCGCACAGCTTGACCGTTTGATTCACGAAAAGGTTACCGTAAGACGAAATGGAGAACTACGGGAAATCCCCGGTGAAGAATTAGTGGTAGGCGATCTGGTTCTGTTTTCTGCTGGTGATCGTGTTCCAGCGGACATCCGGCTTACAAAGGTAACCGATTTATTCATTTCCCAGGCCGCTATCACTGGAGAAAGCGCCATTTTGGAAAAGAGCTGCCGTACACTTTGTTACAAAGAGCAGGAACCCATAACACAATTGGAAAATCTTGCGTTTATGGCGACCACAGTTATCAGCGGAAAAGGAGAAGGCATTGTGCTGGCTGTAGGAACGGATACTCTATACGGAGGATTTACCAAACCGGATTCCGAAGATAAAAATGCTTTTCAAAAAGGAGCCAATTCCATTGCCTGGGTCATGATCCGGTTTATGGCAGTTCTGGTTCCCATTGTATTTCTTATATTGGGGATCACAGGTGGAAAGTGGCTGGAATCCTTTGCATTCGCACTGTCTGTAGCGGTAGGGCTGATGCCGGAAATGCTCCCCATGGTCATCACCGCCTGCCTTGCAAAAGGAAGCCTTGCTATGGGGAAAAAGCAAACCATCATCAAAGATCTGAACGCCATGCAGAGCTTTGGAAGCATGGATGTGCTTTGTATGGATAAAACAGGAACACTGACCAATGAAAGTATCCTGCTGGAATATTATATGGATATCCTGGGCAATGAAAATACAGAGGTCCTGGATCTGGCTTATCTGAACAGTTCCTATCATTCCGGCGTCCGTAATCCCATTGACAATGCCATTCTTGCCTGTAAATCCATGCCAGGCAGGAAAATCCATTATGCCAAGCTTCTAACAGAATATCAGAAGGAAGATGAAATTCCCTTTGACTATACTCGTAAGTTTGTCAGTACCCTTGTTCAGGACAGTACCGGAAACAGCCATCTGATTATGAAAGGGGATATTGCACACATCCTTTCCCGATGCAGTCATGTAGAATATCGTGGAACACGACTTCCTATGGAGAAAGATGCCAGACAAAGCGTATTTTCTGTGGTAGGGGAAATGCTGCAGGATGGGATGAAGGTTATTGCTGTGGCTCGGAAACATGTGGGAACACGAAAGGAAATCACACCTGACGATGAAAAGGATATGACTTTGGTTGGTTATCTGTCTTTCTTTGATGCCCCAAAACAAACTGCAAGCGAATCCATAACAGCACTGAAGAGATTAAAAGTAATCCCGAAGATCCTGACCGGAGACCAGGCAGCCATTGCGCTATCCGTCTGCCGCCGGGTTGGAATCTCTGCGGAACATATCCTGACCGGCACCCAACTGGATGATATGACAGACTGTGAACTGAAAAAGGTGGTCGAAGAAACCCATGTTTTTGCAGAGCTTACTCCCGGTCAGAAAGTGCGTCTGGTTTCTGCACTCAAAGAGAATGGTCATACCGTTGGCTTTCTTGGAGATGGGGTCAATGACATCCCGGCACTAAATGAGGCAAATGTGGGGATTTCTGTAGATACAGCAGTGGACGCTGCAAAAGATGCTGCTGATGTTGTACTTCTGCAAAAAGACTTAAATGTATTGGAGCAGGGTGTCCTGGAAGGGCGAAAAACTTTTACCAATATGCTGAAGTATATTAAAATCACTGCAAGTTCCAATTTTGGAAATATTTTTTCCATCATTTGTGCCAGTGCCTTTTTACCGTTTCTTCCTATGACCTCCATTCAGATCCTGCTTCTGAATCTGTTATATGATACGCTGTGTATCGTACTCCCCTGGGACAATGTAGATGAGGAAGAAATACTGTCCCCAAGAGACTGGTCCGGCAAGACACTGAAGCAGTTTATGCTTTCTTTCGGACCGATCAGTTCCCTGTTTGATATTGTGACTTTCCTGTTTTTATATTATTTCCTATGCCCTGCACTGTGCGGAGGGGCAACTTACCTGCAGCTTACCGATCCTTCCCTGAAACTTCAGTACGCTGCTTTATTCCAGACAGGCTGGTTTTTGGAGTCCATGTGGACACAGGTTTTGATCCTGCATTTCCTGCGTACTGCCAAAATTCCGTTTCTCCAAAGCAGGGCATCTGCACCGGTCATCGCCATCACTTTGGTAGGGATTCTTGCTTTTACAGCCCTTACGTTTACCAGCGGGGCATCACTGTTTGGACTGACAAAATTACCGCTTTGGTATTTTGCCTTTTTGCTGCTTGTGGCATTTTTCTATATGCTGCTAAGTTCCGTAACCAAATATTTTTATAAGAACAAATATCAAGAGTTGATTTAAAGGAGGCGTTCATGATGAAAAAGAATATCAGTTATATTCCCATGGATCATGCCCTTGAAATCTGGCTCTTGGAAAAATTATTAAGGGAACCGCCGGAAAGTGCTTATACAAAAGAGCTGATTTCCGGTATTCAGGACATGATAAGCGGTGAAGTATCCTCGCTGTTATTAGGAGCCTTAGAAGATACAGAGGTGGCCATTGGTGTACACTCGGATGAACTTCTGATCGGTGATCTGGAAATTCATCCAAGGAGCCGGAAAGTCCTGATGAAAGGTTCTGAAATCAGCCTGACACCAAAGGAATTCGATATTTTATATTTTCTTGCTAAGAATCGTGGAGAAGTATTTACAAAAGAGCAGATTTATCGTGCAGTATGGGAGGAGGATTATCTTCTGGATAACAGTAACATCATGGCCTTTATCCGGAAACTGAGAAAAAAGATTGAACCTGCCCCGGATTCTCCCACATACATTTTAACCATCTGGGGGATTGGTTACAAATTTAATGATGAGTTATGAGAAAGGCGGACTGAGACCATTTTAGTTTCAGCCCGTCTATTTTCTTGCCAAATCGCAAGAAAATCGCAAGACTTTAGCCATAGGATTCCCCGGCTGTTTTTTATATACTTTTCGTGGTCAAAGAAACGTACCACAAATACGGTAATGATTCATACCAATTGGGAGGTGTTGCAATTGAAGCGAAAACAAAAAGATTTGAAAGGAGCAATCCTTTTTGCTCCCTACCCCATATTTACAATCCTATGCAGTTATCTGGGCTGGCATTTCTCTGGATATAGAATGATTATCTTTCAGTTTTGGTATCAGGTAAGCGCTGTGGTCTGGGTTATTCTTGCTACCACTATGATTGTGCTTATCACCAAACTTTTGAAACTGACAAAACGAAGCAACCGCTTCTATCACTAAAAGGAGGATCAGACAATGGACTTTACTTGCATTTTTTTTGGATTCCTATTTACCTTTGCCGGTCTTTGGTTTGCCTTTGGAAAGGGCTACCTCCATCTTTCCTTATGGAAAAATATGCCGCAAAAAGAGAAGGATAAACTTCGAATTGTCCCTCTTTGCCGTAATATCGGAGGAATCATTACCTTAAACGGTATTATCTTTCTGGTAAAAGGATTTTTGCCCTTATTTTCAAGCCACTGGTTTGTATATGCGATGATTGCATGGATGATACTTGCCGGCTTAGATGTCTGGTATATCGAAAAGAGCAACCGATACCACAGACCGTAATTCCCATTGCGGTTTTACATAGATAGCTTTTAAAGATTGCGAGGTGAAAGACATGGACTCTGAAGGCAGTCCACGAAGGCAGAGAATATTGTATGAGTGTCCACAGATTCCGTGTCCCTCATATAATCTTCCTTGCCCCTACAAAAATTCAAGGAGGTAAGACCAATGAACAAAAAAGAAAATCGTATGGCTGTTCGCCAGACTGTAGAAAAGGCAGTCATCCGTGACGAACAGAACCGTCGCATCCAATCTGCAGCAACCAACCCGGTAAAAGAGGTTTTAAAAATCCTTCATACCACACTTAGGGGGTTAGAAGCAGATACCGTATCCGTAAACCGTTCCAAATACGGTACGAACAAAGTCACCCATGAAAAAAAGAAATCCCTGGCAAAACGTGTGGCGGGTGCATTTATCAACCCTTTTACTGCTATTTTATTTTGCCTTGCTTTTGTTTCCACGATTACGGATATGATTTTCCCGTATTTTTCACTCTTTGGAAGCGTACCAGAGGACTTTGATTTTTTGACAGTCGTTATCATTTTAACTATGGTATTTATTTCCGGTACCCTTCGCTTTGTGCAGGAATCCCGCAGCGGAAATGCGGCGGAAAAGCTGCTTGCAATGATCACAACCACCTGTACCGTCACCCGCATAGGACAGGAAAAAACGGAGATACCCATGGATGACCTGGTGGTAGGTGATATTGTCCATTTATCTGCTGGGGACATGATTCCGGCAGATGTCCGTATCCTGGATGCAAAAGATCTATTTGTCAGCCAGGCAAGCCTTACCGGAGAAAGTGAACCGATTGAAAAGCTCCCTCATGTAAACCCACATAAGGACAGTGTGACGGATTACACAAATATTGCATTTATGGGCAGTAATGTAATCTCCGGAAGTGCAACGGCTGTCGTTATCTGTGTCGGAGATCATACACTGTTTGGCTCTATGGCCGCTGCTGTTGCCGGAGAAGCTGTGGAAACCAGTTTTACGAAAGGTGTCAATGCTGTGTCATGGGTACTAATCCGTTTTATGCTGGTTATGGTTCCGCTGGTATTCTTTGTGAATGGCATTACAAAGGGGGATTGGCTGGAGGCTTTCCTATTTGGGATTTCCATTGCAGTGGGACTCACACCGGAAATGCTTCCGATGATTGTAACCACCTGTCTTGCAAAAGGCGCTGTTTCCATGAGTAAAAAACAAACGATTGTAAAAAACCTCAATTCCATTCAGAATTTTGGTGCTATGGATATCCTCTGTACAGACAAGACGGGGACACTGACACAGGATAAGGTGGTATTGGAATATCATCTCAATGTAAATGGAGAAGATGATACCAGAGTCCTTCGCCATGCCTATCTGAACAGTTATTTTCAGACAGGATATAAAAATCTCATGGATCTGGCTATTATCCATAAAACAGAGGAGATGGAAGCGGCAGATAAACGTCTGATTGACCTGTCCGAAACCTACGTCAAGGTGGATGAGATTCCCTTTGACTTTAAACGCCGCCGTTTATCCACTGTGGTACAGGATAAAAACGGAAAGACACAGATGGTAACAAAAGGTGCTGTGGAAGAAATGCTTTCGATCTGTAGCTTTGCAGAATGTGACGGGCATGTACAACCTCTGCGTGATGAAGTGCGGAGCCGGATTTTGAAAACTGTAGATGGATTAAATGAAAAAGGCTTTCGTGTTTTGGCTATCGCCCAAAAGAGCAACCCATCTCCAGTAGGAGCTTTTGGTGTTAAAGATGAATGCGATATGGTGCTGATTGGTTATCTGGCATTTTTAGATCCACCGAAAGAGTCTACTGCCGATGCTATCCAGGCATTGAAAAACCATGGGGTCCTTACCAAAATCCTCACAGGTGATAATGAAAAAGTAACCCGAACCATCTGTAAACAGGTCGGGCTGAAGGTTCGCAATATGCTCCTGGGGTCTGATCTGGAACACATGAATGATGCGGAACTTACCAGGGCGGCAGAAACCACCGATGTATTTGCGAAACTGACACCGGAGCAGAAAGCCCGTATTGTTTCTGTTCTTCGTGAGAATGGTCATACCGTTGGATTTATGGGTGATGGAATCAATGATGCTGCTGCCATGAAATCTGCGGACATCGGCATCTCCGTAGATACAGCGGTAGACGTGGCAAAAGAATCGGCAGACATCATTCTTTTAGAAAAAGATCTGATGGTTTTGGAGCAGGGCATCATTGAAGGTCGGAAAACCTATGCCAACATGATCAAATACATCAAAATGACGGCTTCCTCCAATTTTGGAAATATGTTTTCCGTACTAGCTGCATCGGCTCTTTTACCATTCCTGCCAATGGAAAGTGTACATTTGATTTTCCTGAACCTGATCTACGACCTGTCCTGTACGGCAATCCCATGGGACAATGTAGATGAAGAGTTTATTGCCAAACCACGAAAATGGGATGCCTCCAGTGTAGGCAGTTTTATGATCTGGATCGGACCAACCAGCTCCATCTTTGATTTTACCACATACATTTTCATGTACTTTGTATTCTGCCCGTTCTTTGTATCCAAGGGTATCCTGTTCAATGACCTGCCGTCCCATTTTAGCGGAGCAGAACTGACGGCGATGCAGACACAGTATATCGGAATGTTCCAGGCTGGCTGGTTTGTAGAATCTATGTGGAGCCAGACATTAGTAATCCACATGATCCGTACACCGAAGCTCCCATTTATCCAGAGCCGGGCATCTGCTCCTGTGACATTCCTTACAATGACAGGGATTACGATTCTAACCGTCATACCATTTACGATATTTGGAAAACTTCTTGGGTTTGTGGCACTGCCAGCAGCATACTTTGCATATCTGCTTCCGTGTATCTTATTGTATATGGTTTTGGCAACAAGCTTGAAAAAGGCTTATGTCCGTCATTTTGGCGAATTGCTTTAAGGAGGTGCAACAATGAACTGGAAAGAACTTTGGATGACACTTTTTGGAACTACGGAATGGCTTGGTCTGAACATAGGATTCTGGGTGGCTTTAGCTGCTGTATTACTAATTGTAATTCTTATGAACGTCCTATTTTGGTCTATGAAGCCGAAAACAGACACCAAAAACTGTCCTAATAAAAAAGACGCATAAAAGAAACGTAGGAATTCACTACGCCGACCTATAAAAACAACACAATTGAAAAAGTCCCCCCGTTTTGGAAAATCACAAAATCCGAAACGGGATTCTCATCGGATGATAGTCTCTTGAAAAATACGGTATCTGTCCATAAGCGATACACCCGAAAGCGAATCAGGTTACCGGAAGGACTTGGAGCAGATTCATTTCCATGCAGAAATATTTTTGAAAACTACATTATAATATAAACAAGGACAAAACCTGATTTTCAAAGGTTTTGTCCTTAGTAACTAACTAACACTTTAAAACTAATCAGAAGGTTATTTCAAAACTCCAAATCTTCCCTCCACTTGAAGCAAACGATTCACCTGATATAAGATTTTTGTTTTACTCAGAATATTTTTCTCTATAAGACCAGCCTGTGAAATCTTCATACTACATGGGGATGAAGATTGCAGCGGTTTACTTGTGTGTGGAAGATAGGGATACGCCTTAATTTTCCGCTTTTTTGCTCTTGCGGGTCAAGAACAGGCAGACGATCACACCCAAGCTGACCGCAATCAGCACCGCATAGAGAACAGGCGTGGACTCATCTCCGGTTTTCGGAGTATCAGGATCAGTAGGCGTAGGCTTTACAGTCTCGTACTCATTATCAAACTCAGCACCGGGCAGCTTATTGCCCTCAGAATCCGAATACAGTACCGCCGTAGCTTCCAGACCGCTGCCGTCCTCGGCGTTGGTGATATAGACCGTCAGAGCATATACCGTATCGTCATAGGTGCATTTCTTGTTGTTTCCAGCCACCTGATAAATGGTGTAGGTGTAAACGCCTACCCTGTTATAGGTGATAGTCGGAAAGTTTTTCGTATCCGCTCCGGTTATCGTCACGGTGTAGATATCACCAACAGAGCCCTCCGGCATAGGGTAGGAAGCGTTATCCGCTCTCAGCTTGATTGTGAAATCCTCTGCCGGTTTAGGCAGGGTTCCGGAAAGGGAAACAGTCACCGGAATAGAAACTCCGGGATTTTCCGCTGCAAAGGCTGGTACGGTCATGGTCATCATGCACATCACCGCCATCACTGTTCCTAAAATGACACTCATCCATCTTTTCATATTAGCTTTCCTCCTGATCCGCTGCCTGGTAGGGTTCCATCACAGCCAGAATGATTGTTCTTGCATCGGTAGATTCCGTAGAACAGGTGGAGAGGGCCAGAACCTGTGGTTTATCCATCTGCTCCAATTTATTTATTGTTTCCTCACGCAGATGAAGACTATTGTCTTTTGCGTAAGAAAGCAGTCCATCTATATCAGTCTGCCACTGTTCCGGGTCGAAGATCGCATCTTCTCCCGCATCTATCAGCAAGCAGGCAAAAATTTCAAGGTTATAGGCGTTGCCCGGCAGAATCAGCATTCCGGTGGTGTTTTCATCGAAGAATGTCTGATCTTTATATAAATCAAGATCACCAAACATTCCGCTGTTTTCCATATGATGGCCATACAGCAGAGAATAGGCATCGGAGAAGTCCCGCTCATTGCGGGTATCCAGATAAATACTTCCGGCAAGAGCAAAGTTGCCGTATACATCCTTATTGATGTAAGTCAGGTTTGTACTGCCTTGCAGCACGGGGTAATCAATTCTCGTATTGTCCAGCGATACCCATGCACAGACATCAGGGTTGATCGCCAGCAGCTCCTCAAAGGAAGCTCCGCCATCTTCTTCCACGGCGGGTTTGATTTTCACCATATCCGCCTGCACATCTCTGGCGGCAGAGTAGACCCGATTGTTATCCCATAACGCATAGGCCGCATAAATGCCTGCCACGCAAAGGCAGAGGACAACGATCAGATTTACCAAAGAGTTTGCGGCCTTTAGAAACCATCTCGACATTTTATTTTCGGGCGAACCGTGCCGCACTCCTTTCTCACTTTTGTTCCGGACAGCCTGGGGCAGTTGCCCGCCCCAGGCATCGGAACGTTTTATCTGAAATACTCAGTCTATTTCAGATTAGAATTCACGCATCATGCGCTTCTTGCTGATGAATACGAACAGACCCATGCAGGCAACAGCCAGCAGCAGGATGTAAGGCATGGAGTCCATGTTGATACCGGTGTCGATCTTACCATCCTTGTTGTTGGTGATGGTCACATTCTCAGAAGCGGTATCGATCTTCTTGTTGTTATCATCAAAATTGTAGGAAGCTGCATCATAACCACCCTCATCTTCGGTAGTGTAATCGTTCTCGACTACGTTATAGGTAACGCCGTAAGGAATATTGGTAAAGGTAACGGTTTCGTCGTGCTTCAGGGTGATCTCAACTTCCTTGGAACCAGTCCAACCTTTGCCAGCATCAATGGTCTTGGTTTCCTTACCGTCTACATAAGTAATGGCTTCACGAACGAAATCGCCTTCAGGAGCAGTGAAAGTAACCTTCACAGTGAACTCCTTCTCCTGGTCACCCATGATACCGGTAACGGTCTTCTTCACAGACAGGGAACCAGCGGAGTATTCGTTGTTGAATTCACCGGACTTACTATTGCCTTCTCCCTCGGTATGAACAGCGGCAACACGCACCTTGCCATTCTGTTCAATAACAGTGACAACCAGAGTGATTGCATCAGAACGGTAGGTTACACCAGCAGTACCACCGTCAGTCTCGGTGAAGGTGTAGGTGTAGATACCAACAGAGGTGTATGTAGGCAGGGTAATGGTAATGTTCTTCTTTGCATTTTCGCCGCCTGCTTCACCAGCGCTATAAGAAACGCTGGCAATGGTAGGAACGGGAGCGCTGTCGGCAGTCACACTGTCAGCTGCATCAGTAACATTGGTACAAGTCAGGGCAGAGAAAGCAAAAGTCTCAGCAGGGCTGGTGGTACCAGCATTGGTCAGCTTGTACTCCTTGGTCAGAGTAACAGTGGACATATCGGCGTAAGTGGTTTCTTCGCCTTCAGCGGCGAAAGCAACGGTGCTCATGCTCAGTACAAGAACCAGAGCCAGAGCGAGAGAAAGAATTTTCTTCATGTGGATTTTCCTCCTGGTTTTTAATAGAATTCTATACAGTTCGTGCGTCCACGAATCATATATGGGTTTGCTTCCCGACAGGGGAAGACTTTTAGGGGACATTGAGGTTATAGCCCTCGTCTGCGGAGAATGGTAATGACTTTTCCCTGTACATTCTCCATGGGAATCGGGCCAAAATCCCGGCTGTCCTCCGTCTGCGTCCGATAGTCGCCAAGTATAAATACATGACCCTCCGGAACTGCATAAGGGTAGACAAGCCCTTCTTTGGCGTAAGTGGGATACAGAATCTCTCCTGTCTGATTGGTTCCGTTCACAAGCAGCTTCCCGCTATCGTCCAACATTACGGTGTCTGTTGCTCTGGCAACGATCCGCCCAATATGGGTTTCGCTGTCCACTGTGTAAACGACCACATCATTCTTGGCATATTCCTGCTGAATCCGAAAGGCAATCACCAAATCGCCATCCTTAACAGCGGGGAACATGGCGTTTCCGCTGACCTGGGTAATCAGGAACACCTGGGTAAACATGACCCAGCCTGCCAGCGCCAGAAACAGAATCCGCAGCAGCAAACTCCAATAGCTCTGCCGATCTAATGCACGGTTTCGCCGTGCGGTGATGATACCGGAAATCGTTTCTTTCTTCTTAGCCGTAGATGTCATCACCGGCCTCTCCGTGCGCTGCGGAACTACAGCGTTCTGCAAGCAGGGCATCGTACCTTGCTCTTTCAGCAGATAATGCCGCTTCATAAAGCTTGTTCAGTTCCGCTATTTTCTTCCACACATCCGCTTCATTCACTCCACCGAAGATGGTTTTCTTGAAGCGAACCTGTTTCAGCCACTTCTGGATGCGTTCCTGCTCATGATTGAGCGGTTCAGCAAAGCCGGAATCCGGTCTGCCGCGCACCTGATTCTTTTTTGTCACGCCCTTATTGGACGATGAGTGATACTTTCCTGCCATTGCTGTATTCCTCCGATTTAGTCATCATCACGGTTTCTGCGTCTCTTAATCAGCAGAACCGCACCAACTGCAACAACGCCAAGAATCAGAATATAAGGCAGGGTGTCCAGAAGAACGCCGGTGTCAACGGTGACGGTCTTGTCGTTGTTGATGACCAGCTTGCCATCCTCTTCCGGCATGGTAAACTTAAAGATGCCATCCTTTTCCGACGCAGTGGTCAATGTAACGGTCGTTCCCGTACCATTGCTCGGGATATAGCCATTGCTCTTCGTAAGGTCTTCCGTCACCGTCACTTTGGCTCCGACGGGCACCTGGAAGGTTTTGCTTTCGCCGCCTTTCAAGGTGAAGGTCTTGGGTTTTTCGCCATAGTGCAGGGTAAAGCTAAATACATCATTGGCGTTATACATATTTCCGGAGACCGTCTTTTGAATGGTCAGTTCCACCGTGTTCAGCTTCCAGATGGCATACAGGGTAGTTACATTCTTGTCGAGTGTAATGCTTCCTTGACCCAACTGGTAAGTAGGCGTCGTTGCGCTCGGATTCTCGTCCCAGCCCAGCAGGGTGTAATTCTTCCGTGTGAAATGAGGGGTGGTTCCGTCCATGTTGTCCCAGATGGAAACAACGCTGTTTCTTGCCCAGTTCTCCGTCACATCGTCGCCACTGCCGCCGTTGGCATTATAAATCAGCTTTACGGCATCGGTGGACCACTGTGCCTCGAACCGCATGAGGTTTCGTGTCACCAGCACATAGCGTCCCGGCTGATAGATGGCGCCATTGGGAGCTTTCCAGCCAACAAAGGTCAGCGAAGTATCAGTGGGAACACCGCTGGACCATACACTAGTATATTGCGGAAGCTGTACAGATGCCTCATTGATGGCAAAATCACGCTCATCTACGACTTCCTGGGTGGCGTTATCTCCGCCAATGCCCGGCAGATAACTGACCTTACCATTGGTGCCACTCCACTTTGCATAAAGTTTCAGAACACCGTTTTCATCCACATGGTTAGCACCTACGGCAGAGGTGAAGTCAAAGGGAACCAACTGACCATTCTGATACCAATACCATCCAAGGAAGCTATCCTGCACAGCGGAGGGAACCAGCTTGTCGTCAATCTTTCCGCCTTCCGCAAAGCCCTGCCAGGCATAGGGGGCAGCATCGTCCATATAGAGGTAATACTCAGCACGGAACTGGTTCGGCTCCCACTTGGCGTAGAGGTTCATATTTGCGGTAATAGCGGAATTCTCGTCGGGCTTATACTCCGTTCCCGGTGTAAACTCAGAGGTGGTGTACCATCCGGCGAAGACGTAACCCGCTTTCGTCATGGTCGTTTCCAGGGATTTCAGCAGGTCAGTATCCTCGTTGTAGATCTTGTCACCATAAAGATACGTTTCGTTCTGCGGACCGGTTGCGCTGTGGGTATCGTCATTTGTCCAGACGTTCAGCGTCAAATTGTTTCGGTCATACAGAAGGACCTGACAGTTATCGCCACTGGATATCTGGTTGGGGAATGTTTCATCAAACTTTGCTTTTAGCGAGCTGCCTGTATTGACAGACAGCTTGTCGATGCTCATAGAACTACCATATTGGTCTAGAAGCGTCGGTTTACCGCTAATCGGGGTACATCCATTCAAAGACTTATAGCCAAAACGGCCCGCCTGGGTATATCCCAACTGGCATGCCTCTTTATATATGGTGTAGTTCTTACCACCATATATAAAATCAACAGTTTCGCCCGGCAAAGTGGTTCTGGCATAGATCAACCAGTCTTTCTTAACACTTGTAAAAGCATCTGGAAGCGTACCTGTTCCGACCAGTTTGCCATCGACTATTTTCAACCCATTCTCATTGCTATTACCACCTATAAAGAGATTGGCTTCCAAGGTATACATATTGGACGACTGATGACTTGTATCGGGACACTCCCACGCATAGAAGGTATCGGTATCTCTATCACTGCTGTAAGATGGCGTATTTCCGTTGGAATCCTTGACCCAGCCCACTTGAGGCCAGACGGCGGTGATGTCCTCGCCGTATTTGGCGGTAAAGGAGTAGGTGAACTTTGAGGTACTGTCCTGAGTATAAGACACAGCGTACTTCGTCCGATTGGCTTCGGTGATCAGGCTCGTGTACTCAATCGAAGCAGTTGTGCTATTCTGGTCATAGGCAAAGGTCAGAGTCACTCGTGCCCGGTTGTAGTAGACCAGAACCGTGGTGGAGCCATCCGGATTCACCCAACGCTTGTTGGAGGCGTGGTCGTACTGGAAATAGGTGTCCTGAATATCCGGGATAGTGGCATTGCGGGAGTTTGCATCTGCCGACTGTTTGGCGTACCCGGTGAGTTCGCCGTTCATTGTCTCAGCGTAGCGCACGGCATGGGTTCCGTTCAGATCGGTGATGTTGCTGTTCTTTTCAACGGAAACGTAGCTTCCTGCCGGGGCATACACCTTTGCACTCTTGCCCGCAGGGGAATACTCCGCATCGTTGGGATTCTCGTACATATAGACGATGGTCACCGAAACCAAATCTGCATTCCAGAAAGCGTAGAGGGTCAGATCCTCGTTGACGGGTGTGGTAAAATCAAATGCCGTGTAGGTGTCCTTATCCGTAGACCAGCCGCGGAAGGTATAGCCCGTCCGGGTGGTTTGGCCGCTGGCTGCGGTGTCGCCTTCGGCAATGATTTGGGAAGGCACCGCTGTGCCGCCGTTTGCAATGAAGCTGACGGTCACCGATTTGGCGTACCATGCGTACAGGTTCAGTGTTTTACCATTTGCACCCTGGTTAACTGCATCGCTGATAGGGGTATTAAAATCGAAAGCGTTCAAGTCAGCAACAGGGCTATCGCCCTGCATCGTGGTAGACCAGCCCTTGAATACCTTGCCCACCAGTGTGGGACCTTGGGCAGGTGCTACAGTTTTCCCCGCCATTGCGGAAAGGGTCTGGTGTACGGTCTGACCATCCTGGCTGTAGAAGTTGACATAATATACGCCTTCCGCTTCGGGCTCTACCCACTTTGCATGGAGTGTGGTATCAGCGTTGACCACAGTTTCGGAGGTGAATTCCGTGGTCAATGCTTCATCCGAATACCAGCCGGCGAAGACCTTTACAAACTGTCCGTCCTCACCCTTCCAGACCGGTTCTGGTAAATCAGAAATGGTCTGTCCTCCCGTAACCGTGGCAGAACTTGGAGCAGGCACATCTGCTGCTGCGGCATCATCTCCCACACTAAAGGTCACGGTATATTCCGTCACAGGTTCTGTTGTAGAACCCGTTGTTGTTTCCAGTGCTGTATCAGAATTGCCTCCATCAACGGACGTATCCTCCAAATTTGATAGAGCCGTCGGTGTGGGGGCAACGGTAGCTGTAACCTCCGGTTCAACGATCACTTCTTCCGTTGGCTTCTCCGTGTCGATTTTCTCTGCCACCAGAGCAATGTCTGTCTCTAAAGCGATTGCAGATACAGGCATTGCCGTTATCAGGCAGACACAGCATAGTAGCAAGGCAATCAGCCTATGGGATAATCCCTTCGTTTTCCTGCTTCTCTTATTCATCGAAATACCTCCTGCTTTATCCATCAGCACCATTCAAGCGCACATATTTTTATTGTTCATATATGGCATCCCCGGGAAAAGGAAACTCTCCAATATCTAATAACAGAGCAAGGACTGCAACCGATCAATTACCGCTCTTACTCTGTCCCACCGCACATAATTCATATTATGTCA
>UMET01001931.1_pt1 | contig 17615 bp, 14 predicted proteins | sample 1964821 | NCBI WGS metagenome assembly UMET01 (sample SAMEA4836027, study PRJEB28245) | human gut metagenome | biome: gut microbiome; material: fecal sample | place: Denmark | collected 2008
AAAGAAAGGCGGGCTTGCCACCGCCTGAAAGGAGAAGAAAAAAACAGATGACAATATATAGAAATTATGGAGTGACAGGGGCTGAAAAAAGAAGTGTATATACATACGGCGAACAACATGCGTGGGCTGTATGCAGTGACAAAATAGAGGTAGAAATACCGGAAGGATGGAAGACCTTTAAAAATTATATGGATCAAACGATGGTGGAATCTCCTTGGGGAGAATGCTATGAAATCAATGAAGTCCTGCAGGGAAATGAAAAACCATGTTTTTATGCGCTTGATGCAAATATGAAAGGGCATCGGGTATATCTGAAAGAAATTGAATGATGAAAAAAAATAATATGCTTCCGCGGATTTGTCGTGAGTGCGGGCGAACGTTTATGGGAGGACCGCGCGCCTGGTATTGCCCGGAATGCCGGGAAGGGAGAAGAAAAAAAGCAGAAAAGGAATTCAGGGAACGAAGAAGAGCTGGTAAAGTAATACCAAACGGATCGCTTATAAAGTGCGAAATTTGCGGGAAAGAAATGATTAAAAATGGAGGCTTACACCGGTTTTGTGATGAGTGTGCAAAGATCCATCTAAAGGAGATCGATAATGCACAGTCGCTGAGTTGGAAACGCGAAAACCCGGAAAAAGTAAAAGAATCAAAACGTAAAGCTTCGAAAAGGCGCTGCGCGGAGCCTGGAAAAGAATCAGGGCGTGTAGGAGTAAGATGGGACAAAGGAAAAAGACGATGGAGAGCGTATATAAATTTTAAAGGGAAGCAATATCTATTATTGCAGACAAGCGATAAAGATAGGGCGATTCAAATTCGCAACGAAGCAGAAGATGTTATAAAAAATGGAAACTTTGAGACGTGGATAAAAATGAAAAGAGGAAAAATGGATAAAATAATAGACTTGATTCAGGATGCCCTTAAATATGAAGACTATAATTTTAGAATCAATTTAATTATAGCTGGTTTGATATCAGAAGAAAATAATGATACATCCGAAAAAGAAAAACAGAATCGGGAGTGGTTGGAGGAAATCAAAAAGTTTTGCGATTGCTACGACGGAGAAAAGAAAGAGTATATTGCACATATCAAAGAAACGATAGAAAGATTTTTGAAATCAAATTAGACAAAAAAGATTATACACTGAGAGCATAACGAATCCCCGGAGCTTGCACTCCGGGGAAAAATATTGTATCATCTTACGGGCGTTGCAATAGTAGTCCCCTTTTTATCCCCTTTTTTAAAAATAAAGGGGATAAAAGTACCAGAAACACCTTATATATAGGCGTTTTTGAGAAGGACTAAAGTTTTATAAAAAAAATCTTAAGAAAATAGGGAAATAGTTATGCAAAACAGGATAAAAAAGCTGAGAGAGCAAAAACATATTACCCAAACTGTATTAGCTGTAGAAGTTGGATGCTCCCAAAATGTGATCAGTAAAATTGAGAATGGGAAGTGTGATCCCAAAAGCAGTGTTCTGGCGGAAATAGCGGATTATTTTGATGTGTCGGTAGATTACCTTCTGGGCAGGACAAAGAACAAATATTTATATGAAGCGTATCTGGGAAACAGAGAAAAGTTGGAGCTGTATAGAGAATATGTAAATGGATACGCCCAGCTGAGTAAAGAGAGTAGAAACATGGTAGATGCTTTAGTTCATCATCTGGAAGAATTAGAGAAAAACAAAATGGAAAAGCAGAAGGAAAAACGGATGTGAATATCTTGTGTTTTTTGGGGGGTATGGTACAATGAACACGTAGTGTGAATTGTACCATTGCGCATAAGCGTTTTCTTCTGAACAGCAGAAATTCGCTGCGCATAAAGTATATATCCAAAATACACGGGAAGGATCGGACCATGAAGGCAAGAAAAAAGAAAAAATTAAAAAAACAGAGAGTGGAGCGGGCAAATGTCGAGAAGAAAGAAGAGCAGATTCTAAAAAAGGAAATACGAGAAGACGTATTTGAAATCAGGATGTCCCGTCATTACGAGGAATTGAAGTGGCTTTACTGTGAACTATATCCAGGGCAGCAGTGGGCGTTTGAAGACCTCTGCAGGAATCTGGAAAATATGTATAGAGCAAGGAAGGATGCTCTGAAGGAGCTGGACCGGAAGCGGGAAGCTTGTTCTGACTGGTATAAAAAGAATGATATTCTGGGAATGATGATGTACGTGGATGCATTTGCAGGAAATCTTAAGGGAGTAAAGGAAAAGCTGGATTATATTCAGGAGTGTAAGGTGAATTATTTGCATCTTATGCCGCTTTTGGAGTCTCCTGAGGGAAAAAGCGATGGGGGCTACGCTGTATCGGATTTTCGGAAGGTTCAGCCGGAATTGGGAACCATGGAGGATCTGGAGGATTTGGCAGATGAATGCCGTTTAAGAGGTATCAGTCTGTGTCTGGATTTTGTCATGAATCATACGTCAGAGGATCATGCGTGGGCGCTGAGAGCCAGAGCTGGTGAGAAAGAATATATGGATCGGTATTATTTCTATGATAATTACGATGTGCCGGAGCAGTTTGAGCAGACGGTTCCGCAGGTATTTCCCACTACGGCTCCAGGAAATTTCACCTGGCTTCCAGACAGGAACCAATTTGTGATGACTACTTTTTATCCGTATCAGTGGGATCTGAATTATTGGAATCCTGTAGTATTTAATGAAATGATTTATAATATGCTGAATCTCACCAATAAGGGAATCGATGTAATACGGATTGATGCAGTTCCCTACATATGGAAACAGTTAGGGACAAACTGTCGGAATCTTCCTCAGGTACATACGATTGTGCGTATGATGCGTATGATCAGTGAAATCGTGTGTCCGGGCGTACTTCTTCTGGGAGAAGTGGTGATGGAACCGGAGAAGGTAGTTCCTTACTTTGGAAGTGTGGAGAAGCCGGAATGCCATATGTTGTATAATGTGACAACAATGGCAACGACATGGAATACGGTAGCTACCAGGGATGCAAGGCTTCTGAGAAGACAGATGGATATTGTAAATGGGCTGCCTAAGCAGTATGTATTTTTAAATTATCTCCGTTGCCACGACGATATTGGCTGGGGGCTGGATTATGAATGGCTGAAACAGTTCGGGATCGATCAGGTGGCTCATAAAAAATATCTTAGTGACTTTTTTACAGGGAAATTCCCAGGATCTTTCGGAAGAGGGGAACTGTATAATGCAGATCCGACCTCCGGCGATGCTCGGCAGTGTGGAACAACGGCTTCTTTGTGCGGGATAGAAAAAGCAGCTTATGAAAAAGATGAAAAAGCCCTTGAAAAGGCGGTGCGTCTGGATCTGATGCTCCATGCATATATGCTGACACAGGCAGGAATCCCGGTTATTTACAGCGGCGATGAAATTGGTCAGGAAAATGATTACACCTACCATGAAAATCTGAAAAAATGTGATGATTCCCGCTATCTTCACCGGGGAAAGTTCCAGTGGGAGAAGGCGCAGCTTCGCCATACAGAGGGAAGTATTCAGCGGGAAATCTTCCAGGGAATCCATAAATTAGAAACATTGAGAGCTGCTCATGCAGTTTTTGAAGGGGACGCCGTTTGCTATACCATAGATGCCTGGGATGATTCAATTCTGGCGCTGGTAAAAGAAAAAAACGGAGAGAAGCTGGTGGCTTTGTTTAATTTCAGTGAATATGATAAGGTTGCCTGGATCAACGAGGAAGACGGTATGTATCGGGATCTGATCACCGGAAGAGAAATGGAAGCAAGGGGCGTACAGATTCCGGCATACGGCTGTTACTGGCTGTTAAAAGAGTAGGATTAGCTTTATAACAACAAATTATTAGCACTCACTTAAAATGAGTGCTAATTTTATCTTGACATTTCTTTTGGAGCGTATTACTATAAGATTCAGTGAAGGGAATATCCCTTAAGAATATGATGATAATACAAAAAGGAGTGTGTGTGACCATGGGAGCAAGACATGGCAATTTATCAATTAACAGTGACAATATTTTTCCAATTATAAAAAAATGGCTGTATTCAGACCACGATATTTTTGTGAGAGAGCTGGTTTCTAATGGCTGTGACGCTATCACGAAGCTGAAAAAATTGGAAGTGATGGGAGAGTATACGTTCCCGGAAAATTATAAGAACAAGATTCAGGTTATTGTAAATCCAGAAAAGAAAACCCTTAAGTTTATCGATACTGGTATCGGTATGACGGCAGACGAAGTGGAAGAGTATATTACGCAGATCGCATTTTCCGGCGCAACACAGTTTTTAGAGAAGTATAAAGATAAAACCAACGAAGATCAGATCATTGGACATTTTGGTTTGGGATTCTATTCTGCATTTATGGTAGCAGACGAAGTGCACATTGACACGCTGTCTTATAAAGAAGGGGCTGTTCCGGTACATTGGGAATGTGACGGCGGCACAGAGTATGATATGCAGGATGGCGATAAGACTACCATCGGTACAGAAATCACTCTGTTTTTGAATGAAGAGAGTGTGGAATTTGCAAATGAATATCGAGTGAGAGAGGTTTTGGAAAAATACTGTTCTTTCATGCCGGTAGAGATTTTCCTCTCCAAAGAAAATGCAGAGCAGGAATATGAGACAATCGACGAATCCGAATTGAGAGAAGACGATGTAGTTGTAGAGCATATTCATGAAGATGCAAAAACAGAAGAAAAAGAGAATGAAAATGGTGAGAAGGAAGTTGTAGAAGTTTCTCCAGCGAGAGAGCGTGTGAAGATCAACAAACGTCCGGTATCTCTCAGCGACATCCATCCGCTGTGGATGAAACATCCTAATGAGTGTACCGATGAGGAATACAAAGCATTCTACAGAAAAGTATTCATGGATTATAAGGAGCCTCTGTTCTGGATTCATCTGAATATGGATTATCCGTTTAATCTGAAAGGTATTCTGTATTTCCCGAAAATCAATACAGAGTATGATTCCATCGAGGGAACGATCAAGCTGTATAACAATCAGGTATTTATCGCAGATAATATCAAAGAAGTTATTCCAGAATTTTTGATGTTGTTAAAAGGTGTGATCGACTGTCCGGATCTGCCGCTGAACGTATCCAGAAGCGCGCTGCAAAATGATGGATTTGTAAAGAAGATTTCTGATTATATCAGCAAGAAAGTTGCAGACAAGCTCACTGGTATGTGTAAGACAGCAAGAGAAGATTATGAAAAATATTGGGATGATATCAACCCATTTATCAAATTTGGCTGCATCAAAGACAGCAAATTTGCAGATAAGATGAATGATTATATTCTCTTTAAGAATCTGGACAACAAGTATCTGACTCTGAAAGACTGTATTGAGGCAAACAAGAAGGAAGAGCCGGAGCAGGCACAGGAAACTACAGAAGAGACAGCAGAAAAGAAAGACGACAGTAAAGAAGAGAAAGAAAAGACTACAATCTTCTATGTGACTGATGAGGTTCAGCAGAGCCAGTACATTAATATGTTCAAAGAAGAGGGTATGGATGCAGTAATTCTGAAACATAATATCGATTCTGCTTTCATCACACATCTGGAGCAGAGAAATGAAGAATTGAAATTCCAGAGAATTGACGCAGATCTGACAGATAATTTCAAAGAAGAGGGAGAAGATCTGAAGGAACTGACAGAAACGCTGGGAGACGTATTTAAAAAGACTCTGCATCAGGATAAGCTGGATGTGAAAGTAGAGAAACTGAAAAATGAGAATATTTCCTCTATGATGACGCTGTCTGAGGAGAGCCGCCGTATGCAGGATATGATGAAGATGTACGGTATGGATGCCAATATGTTCGGCGATACGCAGACAACGCTGGTGCTGAATGCAAATCATCCACTGGTAAAATATGTGGCAGAGCACAAAGAAGATACAGAAAATGTTCCAGTAATCTGCGAACAGCTTTATGATCTGGCAATGATGGCGCATAAGCAGCTGAACCCCGATGAAATGACAAGATTCATTGAGAGAAGTAATAAGATCCTGCTGATGCTGGCAAAATAAGAAAGGTTTGACTTTATCTCGGCATAGTGTTAGACTATGAAGAAACGAAAGGTGTTGCTGGGAACAGTAACCGAAATATTCAGAATATGCGAGGTAAGGGAAATGATCAATGATAAAAAAGTGCTTTTCAGCGGTATGCAGGCCACCGGTAATCTGACTCTGGGTAATTATCTGGGAGCGCTGAAAAACTGGGTGACATTGAGTGATGAATATGAGTGTTTTTACAGCGTGGTAGATATGCATTCCATCACCGTGCGTCAGGATCCGGCAACGCTCAGAAAACGTGCCCGGGCGCTGTTGACTTTATATATTGCGGCAGGTCTTGATCCAGAGAAAAATTGTATTTATTATCAGTCTCACGTATCCGGTCATGCGGAGCTGGCATGGATCCTGAACTGTTTTACTTATATGGGTGAATTGAACCGTATGACACAGTTTAAGGATAAGTCTGCAAAGCATGCAGATAACATCAATGCGGGATTGTTTACTTATCCGGTTTTGATGGCGGCAGATATTCTGCTGTATCAGGCGGATGTGGTTCCAGTGGGCATCGATCAGATGCAGCATCTGGAACTGACAAGAGATATCGCTACCCGTTTCAATAATATTTACGGCGATGTATTTACGATTCCAGATGCTTATATCGGTAAGGTGGGAGCAAAGATCATGAGCCTTCAGGACCCGGCAAAGAAAATGTCTAAGTCTGATGAGAATCCGAATGGAAGTATTTATCTGATGGATGATCCTGATACCATCATGCGAAAATGCAAACGTGCGGTGACAGATTCCGAAGCCTGTGTGGCTTATCGTGACGAGCAGCCGGGAGTCAAGAATCTGATCGATATCTACAGCGCATGCACCGGCAAGACTCGGGCAGAAGTTGTAAGAGAGTTTGAGGGAAGAGGCTATGGCGACTTTAAGATGGCAGTGGGCGAATCTGTTATCAGCGTATTGAAACCACTTCAGGATCGTGTCAAAGAGTTGGAAAAAGATAAGAGCTATATCGACAGTGTGATTAAAAATAATAGCGAAAAGGCACAGTATTTTGCTAACAAGACATTGCGGAAAGTACAGAAAAAAGTAGGATTTCCTGAGAGAATCCGTTAAATCACTTTTTATCCGTTGAAAATGGAAAATGGCAGTTGGTTGGAAATGTTCCGACAACTGCCATTTTTTTGTGTGCTTTGCGATTGTTATTGTTATACTGGATTTTAAGAGCTTTATACCGCCCGGATTCTGGGAACTTCCGCTACGTGCAGGTATTTGCTGATGCATTTTACTAGAAGGTCATGATCGGATACGTGATCCAGACCGGATACAGCGATAGTTCCAATTACGCCAACTTCTTCGACACGAATGGGGAAACCGCCTCCGCATGCAGCGTATTCTCTGGGATCAAGGAATCGCTCTTCCATATTTTCCTGAGACTGGCGCAGATCCATATAAAAACGCAGGCTGCTCTGTTCGGTAACCCGCACAGTATTTTCCTTTCGTGTCAGCCACTGTTCATTATATAAAGTGGTGCCGTCCATGCCGTACTGAAATACGGTATAGCCGTTGTTTAAGCGGATCCGCAGGGTGATAGATACGCCCAATCTTCGGGCTTCCATCACGATCATGGTACCCAGCTCCCAGGCGTCAGCGTTGGTAAAACTGGAAAATTGAAGGATTTCTTCCTGTATCTCTAAAACGTTTCCAAGTTCTTCTACTGTCATATACATCCCTCCTAAGATTTAATAGCATTATTATAGATCTTTTTTATGATTTTTTCAAATTTTAATTGAATGTCGTACCGCGTGCTTATCGTGGCTGAAATGTTACGGGAAAAATCGTTCCATGTCTGCGGGCAAAGGGGCAGTAAAGGACATTTTTTCTCCGGTAACAGGGTGAAAAAATTCCAGTGAGAAAGAGTGAAGCGCCTGCCGTTTCATTAATTGGGTGGAAGGGTTGTAAAGGGTATCTCCGATCAGAGGATGTCCGAGATAAGTCATGTGTACTCGAATCTGGTGAGTGCGTCCCGTTTCCAACTGTAACTTTGCCAGAGAAATTCCCTGGGGAGGAAAGCCGTCCTGCTGAGGGAAAGTTCCGTTAGGAGCGAAAGCTAGCCGTTGATAATGGGTGACAGCGTGTTCGCCGCGCTCAAAGTCCACCTGACGGGTGATCAGGGAGTCGGCAGTGCGGGCGATAGGAGCCGAGACGGTTCCTTGTTCTGAAAGTTCCCCTTCTACAAGGGCAAGATAGGTTCGATGGATTTTGCGTTCTTTCATCTGCTGGGAGAGGAGAGCGCCGCTTAGCATATTTTTGGCAAGAATCAAGAGTCCCGTGGTATCGCGATCCAGACGATTGATACAGCGGAAAACAAAGGGCTTTCCCTGGGAGGCATAATACCAGGCAACTCCGTTGGCAAGGGTATTTTCATAATTGCCGATGGAGGGATGAACCGGGGTATCTGCTGCTTTATTCAAAATTAAAAGGTCTTCGTCCTCGTATACAATATTCAGAGGAAGAGGAACAGGCACGATATTTTCTGAAGATTCTTCTTCGATAAGACGAACAGTGAGCAGATCGCCAGCCTGTAGTTTCTGATAAGAAAGGGCGGGGGCGTCATTTAAAAGAAGCGAGTCACTGTGCTGCTTGATCCAGGTACGGATGTGCCGGGAATACCCTTTTCCAGCGAGAAAGTCGCGGATGGCTTTTGATTCCTGTTCTTTGGTGATCTGGTACGTTAAAATACGATTCATGGTAAACTCCTGCGTTCTCATATTAGGGCAAGGGATGCCCCTGACATCTTTATATTATTATATTTTTTTTTGTTTGGGAAGAAATAATTGTAGAATTTCAAAAAATATGTTAAAATGAGGAACAGATAAGTCAGAACTAAAAAGAAGCATTACAAATTTAGCCGGAAAGGGTGGGATGATTATGGAAAATGAGAGATATGTTGCCTATGTGGGAACTTATACTCACGGAAGCAGTATCGGGATTCATTTATATGACGTGGATGTGAAGGAGGGAACACTTTCAGAGCGAAAGGTGATTCCCGTAAATAATTCTTCCTATGTAGTGAAGTCACAAAATGGAAAATATCTGTATTCCATTGCAGACGAGGGAGTAGCAGTTTTTGCCATTAAGCCGGACGGCGACCTTTTACCTATCAATAAAGTAGATATTGATGGTATGAGAGGGTGCTATTTATCAGTGGATAACAGTGGAAAATATTTGTTCGTGGGCGGCTATCATGACGGTAAGATCACAGCAGTTCATACCCATAAGGACGGGCGTTTGGGAAGAGTGTTTGACGGGGTATTTCACAAAGGAATTGGAAGTGTGGCAGAGCGGAACTTTCGACCCCATGTAAGTTGTGTGGCGACCACTCCGGAAGGAAAATATGTATGTGCTGTAGATAATGGAATTGATCAGATCAAATTTTACAGGATCAACACGGTGAGAAATCGTCTGGAATTAGTGGACATCCTTCGCTGCAAGAGAGAATCCGGTCCGAGAGAGATCGTATTCAGCAAAGACGGCAGATATGCGTATGTATTATTTGAGCTTATAAATCTGGTGGGGGTATTTACTTATAAAGATACGGGAAAATCACCGGAATTTGAGCTGATCCAGACCGTGGAGACGTTGTCGGATGCGCTGGACCCTCTTCATGATTGCGCCGCAGCGATCGTGATCTCCCCAGACGGAAAATACCTGTTTACCTCCACCGCAGGAGATAATTCCGTGGCAATGTTTTCTATCGATCAGGAGACGGGAATGCTCACAAAGGAATTTGCGCTGCCTATCAGTGGAGAATATCCCAAAGATATCGCATTATTCCCGGATGGAAAGCATATTGCAGTGGTAAATCACGAGTCCAACAGTGTAACTACATTCACCATTGATTATGAAAAGAAAGTACTGGTGATGAAGGGAAAACCTATGAAGGTGGAAACGCCGAATTGTATTTTACTGACAGATGTAAGTGTATAATTTTCATTTTTAAATAATATAGCAGCACCACTTTCAGGAATAGGGGCAGATTTGACTCGTGTGATTCAAATCTGCCCCTGTTTGGAACTATCTATTTTCCCGATAGCCCTGTTTTTGAGAAGAGATTTCGTTAATCTATTTTTTGTAAATGGTTTCCAGGTAGTCCATACGGGCGCTCATATTCAAAAGCAGAGCGTCAGCCAGAACAAGGGCTGCCATGGATTCTACCACTACCACTGCCCGGGGAACGATGATGGGATCATGGCGACCATGGATGGAAACGGAAATCGGTTTTTTGTCACGGTCTACAGTTTCCTGTACGGCGGCGATGGACGGGGTGGGTTTAATGGCAGTTCGGAAAAAGATTTCGCTTCCATCGCTGATTCCACCCAGAATCCCTCCAGCATGGTTGGTTTTCTTGCCGATCGAACCGTCCGGCAGCCGGGTGAAACGGTCATTGTTGGTAAGACCGGAAGCGGATGCAGCACTCATGCCGGAACCAATCTCAAATCCTTTTACTGCGCCGATCGAGAATATGGCTTTTGCCAGATTGGCGTCCAGTTTTTCAAATACGGGTTCTCCAAGTCCGGCGGGAAGTCCGGTGATACGGCATTCAATCATTCCTCCGGCAGAATTTTTCTCTTTCATACATTGTTCCAGATAAAGAGCTGCTTCTTTAGCGGCATCCGCATCCGGCATACAAAGTGGGTTGTTTGTGATTTCTTCCGGAACGTAGGAAGAGATCGACACCGGACCGATGGAAGAGGTATAAGCGCAGATGTGAATGCCTAGCTGAGAAAGCAGTTGGGAAGCGACAGCTCCGGCAGCTACACGACCAATGGTTTCCCGACCAGAAGAGCGGCCGCCGCCCCGGTAATCCCGGAATCCGTATTTTTGGTCAAAGGTATAATCTGCATGACCTGGGCGATAATAAGAAGCAATCTCCGAGTAATCCTGAGAACGCTGGGAAGTATTTCGCACCAGCAGGGAGATGGGAGTTCCGGTGGTACGTCCTTCAAAGACACCGGATAAAATCTCTACAGCATCGTCCTCTTTGCGAGGGGTAGAAAAACGGTTTTGCCCAGGTTTTCTACGGTTCAGGAAAGATTGTATTTCTTTTTCAGAGAGAGAAAGTCCCGCGGGACACCCGTCGATCACCACACCGATTCCGGCGCCGTGAGATTCCCCCCAGGTAGTAATTTTAAAAATAGTTCCCATTGATGAGCCAGCCATAAAATATCCTCCGTTCTGTTGGTATATTGATCACATGATATTAGGGGCAAAAGATACCTGACGAATTGTTTCGTGCTGCGCACTTTCACAATTCTGCCCTGGTATCACTACATTATAGAATAAGGAAGAAAGTTTGTAAAGAAATTGACAAAACAAGGGGTCGGGTTTTATAATGAGAATGAATTTTTATAAAAAAATGATGATGAGGTCAAAAGAGAGAGATGAAAGGAAGTGTTATTGAATGGAAGGCGGACCTGATCCTCGAAGTAGGAAGCTGAAAGAAAAAAACAAAAAATAAGGCAGTAAGCGGGGGACGGGGAAGTACTTTGAGCTGTTCGCAGCTTGCTGCAGACAGTGAAAGGAGATCAGTAACATGATTAAAATTTTCAGAACGATTGACAACAACGTACATCAGATCAATGAAGCACAGGAAGGAAGCTGGATCGCGCTGATTGATCCCACTGCTACGGAGCTGGTGGAGATCGCTGAAACCTATGGGATCGATGTAGATCATCTGAGAGCGCCGTTGGATGAGGAGGAGCGCTCCCGTATTGAGGTGGAGGATAATTACACCCTGATTTTGGTGGATATTCCCATCATTGAGGAACGAAATGATAAGGACTGGTATGGAACAATTCCCATGGGTATCGTAGTGACCGATCAGATGATCTTTACCGTTTGTCTGGAAGATACGCCGGTGCTCAGTTCCTTTATGGATGGTCGGGTGAGAAATTTCTTTACCTATAAGAGAACACGGTTTATTTTGCAGATTTTGTACAGAAATGCTTCTTTGTTCCTGCATTATCTGAGAATTATTGATAAGAAAAGCGATCAGGTGGAACAAAAGCTCCACAAGTCTCAGAGAAATCAGGAACTTATTGAACTTCTGGAGTTGGAGAAATCTCTGGTGTATTTCACCACTTCCCTTCGGTCTAACGAGGTGGTTTTGGAGAAGCTTTTGAAGGTGGAGAGTATCAAGCAGTATCCAGAGGATACGGAACTTCTGGAGGATGTTATCATCGAGAACAAGCAGGCTATCGAGATGGCGAATATTTACAGCGGTATCTTAAGCGGAACCATGGATGCCTTTGCATCGGTTATTTCCAATAACTTGAATATCGTCATGAAGTTTTTGGCTACCGTTACGATTGTAATGTCTATCCCTACCATGATATTCAGCGCTTACGGTATGAACTTGAATTCCAAGGGAATGCCCTTTGCAGATAATCCGCTGGGATTTTTGTATGTGATCATCTTTTCTTTGGTACTGAGTTTGTTGGTGGCTCTGATCTTCAGAAAGAAAGATTTATTTTAATAGTTGGAGGACGACATGAATTTTTTGGATAAAATGGAGAGAAAGTTTGGCAGATATGCAATATCTAATCTGTCTATCTACATCATTATCACCTATGCGGCGGGATATCTGCTCACAGCTTTGGCGCCGAATGTGGTCAGTTATCTGGTTTTGGAACCGGCTCTGATCCTTCGTGGACAGATCTGGAGGCTGGTGACCTGGCTTTTGATTCCGCCTGGAAGTCTTGATCTGTTTACAATCATTACCCTGATGTTTTATTACTCTATCGGCAGTTCGCTGGAACGCACCTGGGGAGCGTTCCGCTATAATGTCTATATATTTTCAGGAATCCTTATGAGCATTGTGGGATCTTTTATTCTGTATTTTATTTTCGGAGGCGGAACTACGCTGCTGCTTTATACGGGAACAGTATTCAGCACATACTACATTAGTATGTCTATTTTTCTGGCGTTTGCAGCCACTTACCCGAATATGCAGGTATTATTCATGATGATCATTCCGCTGAAGGTAAAATGGCTGGGAATCGCTTATGTGGTACTGATGCTGTGGGATATGATTACCGCAGGCTGGGGCGTACGGGTTATGCTTATCTGTTCTTTGATGAACTTTATTATATTCTTCTTTACCACAAGAAATATGAGCCGTTATAATCCCCGGGAAATTCACCGGAGACAGGCGTATAAGAAAGCGGTTCATCAAAGTCAGGTAAATGTAACAAAACATAAATGTGCAATTTGCGGCAGAACAGAGAAGGATGGAGAACATCTGGAATTTCGGTTCTGTTCCAAATGTAATGGCAACTATGAATATTGTCAGGATCATTTATTTACCCATACACACGTAAAATAGGGGGACACATATGAAGCGAACAAAAATTATCTGTACGATGGGACCGAATACAAATCATGAGGATATGATGAGAAAGCTGATGCAGGCAGGTATGGATATTGCCCGGTTTAATTTTTCTCATGGAACGCATGAGGAGCAGAAAGAGCGAATTGATCTTTTAAAGAGAGTGCGCGAGGAATTGAAGCTTCCCATAGCGATCCTTTTAGATACGAAAGGTCCTGAGATCCGTACCGGTCTTCTGGAAAATGGTGAAAAGGTTACTCTTCAGGAGGGCGAGGTTTTTACGCTTACCACGGAAAATATTGTGGGAAATGAAAAACGGTGCAGCCAGACGTATGAAGGGCTTCCAACAGATGTGAATAAAGGAGATACGATTCTGATCGATGACGGTCTGATCCAGTTGTCAGTGGAAGAGACGACAGAGACAGATGTGGTCTGCCGTGTAGTAAATGGAGGAGAGCTGGGACAGCAGAAGGGAATCAATGTTCCCAATGTTAAGGTGAATCTTCCTGCGATTACAGAGCAGGATAAGCAGGATATTCTTTTTGGAATCCAGCAGGGGATCGACTTTATTGCAGCGTCCTTTGTTCGCGGCAGTGAGGCAGTGAAAGAAATCAAAGAACTGCTTCATGAAAACGGCGGTGACAGAATTGATGTGATCGCAAAGATTGAAAATGCAGAAGGTGTGCAGAATATAGACAGGATCATTAAGGTGGCAGATGGGATCATGGTTGCCCGGGGCGATCTGGGCGTGGAGATCCCGGCGCATGAAGTTCCGCATATCCAGAAAATGATCATAAAGAAATGTAACGAAGCGTATAAGCCGGTTATCACTGCAACACAGATGTTGGATTCCATGATTCGAAATCCACGTCCCACAAGAGCAGAGGTGACGGACGTAGCCAATGCAATCTATGACGGGACGGATGCGATCATGCTTTCCGGTGAGACGGCAGTGGGAAAATATCCCATAAAAGCAGTAAAAATGATGGTGCAGATTGCCCAGTCCACCGAACCGTATCTGGATTATATCAGCCATCTGGACTATCGGGCGCTGCGGGGGAGCAAAAATGTATCAAGTTCCGTGGGAATTGCAGCAGTTCAGACAACGGAAAATCTGGGAGCTGCGTGTATCGTCACTCCTACCATCTCCGGGCAGACTGCTCGTCTGATCTCGAATTTCCGTCCGAAGGTGCCGATTTATGGTGTGAGCCCGAATGACTGGGCAAGAAGAAAAATGCAGATTTACTGGGGCGTTATGCCGATCACCGGGTACGAGGAGGATTCTACAGAAAATATTATTTCCCATTCTATGTATATGGTAAAACGTCAGAAACTGGTGAAAAAGGGAGATATGGTAGTTCTTACAGCAGGCGATCCGGCTACGAATATCGTCAAGGGCGAGGGCGCTATGACAAATATCATGCAGGTGATTCAGGTAAAATAACAGGTCAAAAAACAGGTCAAAAGAGGAGATTATGAAAAAAATGAAGAAACAGCCATTTGTCACAAAAGAGAAACTGGAAGAAATTATTGCCGAATTTCCAACCCCTTTTCATCTTTATGACGAAAAAGGGCTTCGGGAGAATGCGCAGGCGCTGAAGGAGGCTTTTTCGTGGAATCCGGGGTTTAAAGAGTATTTTGCAGTGAAAGCCTGCCCGAATCCCCGTCTGATCCAGATTCTTCGGGAATATGGATGTGGGTGTGACTGTTCTTCGCTGACAGAGCTGATGCTTGCCCGGGGGATCGGGTGTGAGGGAGAAGACGTTATGTTTTCCTCCAACGCTACACCGGCGGAGGAGTTTATCTATGCAGATCAGATGGGAGCGGTGATCAATCTGGATGATATCACGCACATCGAGTTTCTGGAGAAGGCAATCGGTCATATCCCGGAGACGATCAGCTGTAGATTTAATCCGGGAGGACTTTTCCAGATCAGTAACGATATTATGGACAATCCCGGGGACGCCAAGTATGGCATGACAGAGGAACAGCTTTTTCAGGCGTTTCGCATCTTAAAGGAAAAAGGGGCGAAACGGTTTGGGATTCATGCATTTTTGGCAAGCAATACGGTGACAAATGAATATTACCCTATGCTGGCAAAGATTTTGTTTGAACTGGCAGTGAGGCTGGAGAAAGAGACAGGGGCAGATATTTGTTTTATCAATCTTTCCGGCGGAATCGGCATTCCTTATCGTCCCGATCAGGAACCGAATGATATCCGTGTGATCGGTGAAGGAGTTCGCAGAGTATATGAGGAAGTCCTGACACCGGCGGGAATGGGCGATGTGGCGATATTTACAGAGCTGGGACGTTTTATGACGGGTCCTTACGGCTGCCTGGTGACAAAGGCAATTCATGCAAAACATACGTATAAGGAATATATCGGCTGTGATGCCTGTGCGGTGAATCTGATGCGTCCAGCCATGTACGGAGCGTACCATCATATTACGGTGATGGGAAAAGAAGATGCTGCCTGCGATCACAAATACGATATTACGGGCTCTCTCTGTGAAAATAATGATAAATTTGCCATCGATCGGATGCTTCCGGAAATTGAAATCGGGGATCTTCTGGTCATTCATGATACGGGAGCCCATGGACATGCCATGGGATATAATTATAATGGAAAATTAAAATCCGCTGAGATTTTGCTGAGAGAGGACGGCAGTTTTGAACTGATCCGCCGGGCAGAGACGCCGGCAGACTATTTTGCAACACTGGACTGCTTCCCTGTATATCAGAAAATGTTTGAGAAAAGATAACCATGGGGGCTGTCGTTACTGCGGCAGCTTCCTTTTTCGCTAAATAAAAATAGTTTGCGGATGGCATGGAATGATGCTATAATAAAAATCACTAATTGTCGAAATTTGGAGGAGATCATCATGAAAAAACTTGAAGAATATGTGAGAAGCATTCCGGATTTCCCGGAACCAGGTATAATTTTCCGGGATGTGACAAGTATTTTACAGGATGCAGACGGTCTGCAGCTTGCTATTGATTCGATTCAGGAATTGTTGAAGGATACGGAAGTAGATCTCATTGCGGGAACAGAATCCCGGGGATTTATTTTTGGAATGCCGGTGGCATATAATCTTCACAAACCCTTTGTTCCGGTACGGAAAAAAGGAAAACTGCCTTGTGAGACGATTTCTCAGGAATACGATCTGGAATATGGAAGCGCTGAGATCGAGATGCATAAGGATGCTGTAAAACCGGGACAGAAAGTAGTTGTGATTGATGATCTGATCGCCACGGGAGGAACCGTGGAAGCGGCGGGGAAGATGATTGAAAAGCTGGGCGGAGAAGTGGTGAAGATCATTTTTCTGATGGAACTGGCTGGACTGAAGGGAAGAGAACGTTTGAAGGACTATGACGTTGAATCTGTAATCTGTTATGAAGGTAAATAGTTGAGATAGGCGGGATTCTATGGAAGCAGGAAAACAAAGGTATGATATGGACGAGCGGCAGATGGAAGTGGAGGCTGTAGAGGCCAGTGTAAAACGTATGAAAGATTTTACCAGTCCGGAAGATCTGTATACAGAACTAATACAAAGTATCCGGAAATACCACCCTTCTACGGATATCTCCATGATCGAGAAGGCTTACCGAGTCGCATCGGAAGCCCATAAAGAGCAAAAGAGAAAATCAGGGGAGCCCTATATTATCCATCCCTTATGTGTGGCGATCATTCTGGCAGATCTGGAACTGGATAAGGAGACGATTGCGGCAGGACTTCTCCATGATGTGGTGGAAGACACGGTGATGACAGAAGAGGATCTTACCCGGGAGTTTGGGGAAGAGGTATCTGTTCTGGTAAGCGGCGTGACGAAGCTGGGACAGTTGAGTTATTCGGCAGATAAGGTAGAGGTACAGGCGGAAAATCTCAGAAAGATGTTTCTTGCCATGGCAAAGGACATCCGTGTGATTCTTGTTAAATTGGCGGACCGTCTGCACAATATGCGGACAGCCATGTACTGGAAACCGGAAAAACAGGTGGAAAAAGCCAGAGAGACGATGGATATCTATGCCCCCATTGCTCAGCGACTGGGTATTTCCAAGGTGAAGATCGAGCTGGACGATCTGTCGTTAAAATATCTGAAACCGGATGTGTATTATGATCTGGTGGAAAAGATCAATCTGAGAAAAAGTGAGAGGGAAGCTCTCGTTCAGGGAATCGTAGATGAAGTAAAACAGCATATGCAGGAAGCGCAGATCGATGCGGAAGTCAACGGCAGGGGAAAAAATTTTTT